>UMKR01039155.1_pt1 | contig 9818 bp, 7 predicted proteins | sample 1966361 | NCBI WGS metagenome assembly UMKR01 (sample SAMEA4836181, study PRJEB28245) | human gut metagenome | biome: gut microbiome; material: fecal sample | place: Denmark | collected 2008 | reverse complement strand
CAAAATTACGGGCGTAAAGACCAACCTTGCCTATCTGAAGCGCATCATGCACGTGCCCGACTTTGTGAAGGGAGAGTACAACACCCTCTTTATCGAGAAGAACGCCCGCATGCTGGTACGCACCAACACTGCCAACGAAGAGTTGGAGAACATAGCCATGATAGCTGCCTATATGGACTATCTGGTTAATCTGGAGGAGAATGTTTCGGCACAGCTACCCGATGCCCGCCCCATCAGCCGTTGGAGGGAATTTGGCTTGCAGAAGGGAGTGCTCAGGATTTAAGGAATGGATAATTGATAATGGAGAATTAATAATGGAAATACATATAGGAGACCGTATCGCAGACATTACCCTGGTGGGTAAGGAAGGGAATAAGGTACAACTTACCATTGACGGAAAGCCCTACGAAGTGGACATTGTGATGGCAGAGAACGGAAGTTGCTCCATCCTGCACAACGGAAACTCGTTCAACGCAGGCCTTGTGCGCGGCGAGGGCGGCAAGAGTTATGACATCAGCATGCTCCAGCGTTCCTTTCATGTGGACATCGTGGACACGCAAGCCAAGTATCTGCACATGAAGAAAGGAGCCGACGAGAAGCAGGGCGACAAGATTCTGGCGCCGATGCCGGGCAAGGTAGTGAGCATCCCCGTCAAGGTGGGCGACCGACTGGCTGCCGGAGACATTGCCGTGGTGCTGGAAGCCATGAAGATGCAGAGTAACTATAAGGTAAATGCCGACTGCATCGTCCGCAACATCCTCGTGGGCGAGGGCGAACCGGTAAATGCCAACCAAGTATTGATTGAATTGGAGTTGATAAAGGAGGAATAATCCCGAGTCGCATTCAGTCCGTATATTATAAATCACTAAATTGTAAATGCAAATATGAACAGAGAAGAAATATACCGCCAGTTTGAGGAACTGGATAAACGTGCCTCGCTGGGTGGGGGCGTAGACAAGATAGAGAAACAACACGCCTCCGGCCGCATGACTGCCCGCGAACGTATTGACATGCTGCTGGACAAAGGCTCGTTCAATGAGCTGGACAAGTTCGTGAACCACCGTTGCACCAACTTCGGCATGGAGAAGAAACAGATTGCCGGAGACGGCATGGTGTCCGGTTACGGAAAGATAGACGGCCGCCTTGTATTTGTCTATGCCTACGACTTCACGGCGCATGGCGGTTCGCTCAGCGAGACGAATGCCGCAAAGATTGTAAAGGTGCAGCAGCTTGCCCTGAAGAACGGTGCTCCCGTCATTGCCCTCAACGATTCGGGCGGCGCACGCATCCAGGAAGGTGTGAACAGCTTGGCAGGCTATGCCTCCATCTTCTATCAGAACACCATTGCGTCGGGTGTCATTCCGCAGATATCCGCTATTCTGGGTCCGTGTGCCGGTGGGGCATGCTACTCTCCGGCGCTTACCGACTTTATCTTCATGGTAAAGGAGCAGAGCCACATGTTTATCACCGGTCCGGACGTGGTAAAGACCGTGACCCACGAGGAGGTGGACAAGGAGGAACTGGGCGGTGCCTATACGCATAGCAGCAAGAGCGGCGTTACCCACTTCATGTGCAATACGGAGGAGGAGACACTGATGAGCATCCGCGAGCTGCTGAGCTTCCTGCCGTCCAACAATATGGAGGATGCTCCCTTCACTCCCTGCTCCGACGATATCCATCGCCGGGTAGAGGCGCTTCAGACCGTCATTCCTGAGGACCCGAACATGCCCTATGACATCAAGGATATTATAGAACCGGTGCTGGACAACCAGTACTTCTTCGAAGTGATGCCTCACTTTGCCAAGAACGTCGTTATCGGTTTCGGTCGTCTGAACGGGCGTTCGGTAGGTATCGTGGCAAACCAACCTGCCTATTTGGCGGGTGTGCTCGATATTGATGCCAGCGACAAGGCGGCACGTTTCATTCGTTTCTGCGACTGCTTCAACATCCCGCTGATAACCTTCGAAGATGTTCCCGGCTTCTTGCCCGGAACGATGCAGGAGCACAACGGCATCATCCGCCACGGCGCCAAGATTGTCTATGCCTATGCCGAGGCCACCGTGCCCAAGATAACGCTGATTACCCGCAAGGCATACGGCGGCGCCTACATCGTGATGTCCAGCAAACCGACGGGTGCCGACGTGAACCTGGCTTATCCGCAGGCGGAAATCGCCGTGATGGGTGCCGAGGGTGCAGTGAACATCCTCTACCGCAAGTCCTCTGCCGAAGAGAAGCAGGAGATTATCAAGGAGTATGAAGACAAGTTCTCCAACCCTTACCGCGCCGCCGAGCGTGGCCTCATAGATGAGGTCATCATGCCGCGTGACACCCGCTACAAGCTGGTGCAGGCATTGGAGATGGCGCACAACAAGAATCAGAGCAATCCACCGAAAAAGCACGGCAACATGCCTTTATAATAGTAGTTATTTTTTATGTGTGAAATGCGTATCCCCGGAGAAGTGATTTCTGTGGGGATACACTTTTTAAATAGAGAATTAAGAATTAAACAATAAGGCTGAAAAGTAAAAACTAAAGATAGAAACTATGGAACTATTAAGAAACCTCTTTGAGGGTTATCCCAACCTTTGGGGCGGAGGAGTGGCACACTCTGTCCTAATTCTGTCCCTGGTCATCACCTTCGGTATCATGCTGGGCAAGTTGAAGGTGGCAGGCATCTCGCTGGGTGTCACCTGGATTTTGTTTGTGGGCATTGTCTTCGGACATTTCGACATGAACCTCGACGAACATCTGCTGCACTTCCTGAAGGAGTTCGGCTTGATACTGTTTGTCTATTCCATCGGTCTGCAAGTGGGACCGGGATTCTTCTCCGCTTTCAAGAAGGGCGGACTTACGCTGAACATGGTAGCAATGCTTTCCGTCTTCCTCAGCGTGGTTATCACCATTGTGTTGCACTTTGCCACCGGAATCCCCATTACTACGATGGTGGGTATCTTGTCCGGAGCCGTGACCAATACCCCCGGTCTGGGTGCTGCCCAGCAGGCAAACAGTGACCTCAACGGGGTGGATGCTCCGGAAATCGCACTCGGATATGCCGTTGCCTATCCGCTGGGTGTGGTGGGCTGCATCCTGGCGCTGCTAGCCTTGAAGATTTTCATGCGGATTAATACCCAAAAAGAAGAGGAGGATGCCGAGCACGGGCTGGGTCATCTGCAGGAGCTGACCGTGCGTCCCATATCGGTAGAGATACGCAATGAGGCAATAGACGGCAAGCGGATCAGAGATGTGAAACCATTGTTGAACCGTGCGTTTGTCATCTCCCGCATCCGGCACACCGGCAGTCAGGAAACAGAACTGGCGAATGCCGATACGGTGCTGCACATGCAGGATGAAATTCTGTTCATTGCCAACCCGAAAGATGTGGAGGCCATTGTTGCCTTCTTCGGAAGAAAAATTTCGGTGGAGTGGGAACGGGAGGACAAGAACTTGATTTCACGCCGCATCCTCATCACCAAGCCGGAACTGAACGGCAAGTCTCTGTCTCAGCTCAAGATACGTAACAACTTCGGTGCCTGCATCACCCGTATCAACCGTTCGGGCGTGGATCTGGTGGCAACTCCCCACTTGCAGTTGCAGATGGGAGACCGTGTGACGATTGTAGGCAGTGAGCTTGCCGTGAGTCATGCGGAGAAGGTGCTGGGTAACTCGCTGAAGCGTCTCAACCATCCCAACTTGATTCCTATCTTCCTGGGTATTGCCCTGGGATGTATCTTGGGCAGTCTGCCGTTCATGTTCCCCGGCATTCCCCAACCCGTGAAACTGGGACTGGCCGGTGGACCGTTGGTGGTTTCCATCCTCATCAGCCGTTTCGGGCCTCAATATAATCTTATAACCTCCACGACGATGAGTGCCAATCTGATGATACGCGAAATCGGTATCGCCTTGTTCCTGGCCTGCGTGGGGTTGGGTGCAGGAAAGGGATTCATCGATACCATTATCTACGAAGGCGGCTATGTGTGGATTGGCTATGGGGCCATCATCACGGTCGTTCCGTTGCTGGTGACAGGATTCATGGGGCGCTATTTCTGGAAGCTGAACTACTATACGCTGATAGGTGTGCTGTCCGGAGCTAACACCAATCCGCCTGCATTGGCCTATTCCTCGGACTTGACATCCTGCGATGCCCCTGCGGTGGGATACGCCACAGTCTATCCGCTGGCTATGTTCCTGCGGGTGCTGACGGCTCAGTTGCTGATACTGGCGTTGGCGTAGTTTCACCATAGATAATCTATGGTACATAGGTTGATTTGATAACAAGTAATGTAAAGGGAGCTAACAAGTAATGTTAGGCTGCTTTACATTACTTGTTATTTTTGTTTGTAGTATTCCTCCGCTTGTGCCAGTGTCTCCGGTTTGCCGATGTCGAACCAGCGGAATCCTTGCAGCGGATAGCCTTGTATATGCACCTTTGTGCAGGCGGACAAGTAGAAAGGAATGATGGAGAACTTGCCGTCCCACTGCCCATCGTCCATCAGGTGGAAGAGGGAGGGGGAGATGATGTGGATACCTCCGAAGGCGAGTTCCCGGTACTTCGTTTCCCGGTAGTCGAAGCCTGCCGGTTTCACCTCTCCGGTGGACTTGTTTATCCAGCCGTGCAGGTGGTAGTCGTCGTCAAAAAGGAGATAGCGGGAAGTCTTGCGCTCGCTCACAAGCAGGGTAGACTCCGCATCGCTCTCCAGATGGTGGCGGTAGAGACCTGCAAGGTCAATGTCCGTCAGAATATCCGCGTTGTGCACCAGGAAAGGTTCTTGTCCGTCCAGAAAGGGGCGTGCCTTTTTGATGCCTCCTCCGGTGTCGAGCAGCATGCCGCGTTCGTCGCTGATGTGAATCTCCGTGCCGAAGTTGTCGTGGGCACGGAGGAAGTCGATAATCTGCTCCCCGAAGTGGTGGATATTGACCGTTATCTCGTTGAATCCTGCTTCCTTCAACCGCAGTATCACCCGTTCCAGCATGGGCTTTCCTGCTACGGGAACGAGGGCCTTGGGCATGTGGTCCGTCAAGGGGCGCAACCGGGTGCCCAGGCCGGCGGCGAAAATCATGGCTTTCATATTGGCATATTCTCACATTAGCACATTAAACTTTGGCCTTAAACGTCTGTTCAATATTCTGTTCTCTATGTATCAGGTTCACTTGTACGCCGAACTTCTTGTGCAGATGTTCCGCCAAGTGTTGTGCCGAGTACACGGAGCGGTGCTGTCCGCCGGTGCAGCCGAAGCAGACAGACAGATTGGTGAAGCCGCGTTCCATGTAGCGCTTCACGGAAGCGTCGACAAGGGCGTAGGCATGCTCCAGGAATACGGCTATCTCGCCGTCGTCTTCCAGGAAGCGGATAACGGGTTCGTCCAGTCCCGTGAAGGGTTTGTAACGCTCGTACTTGCCGGGGTTGTTCACAGCGCGGCAGTCAAAGACGAAACCTCCTCCGTTGCCCGTGGAATCTTCGGGGATACCTTTTTTGTAGGCAAAGCTGGTGACTTTCACCACGAGGCGACGCTTTTGCAGGTCGTCTGTAAACTGTTTCAGATCGGTGAGTTCGCGCAGAATCCGGCAGAGGTAGGGATATTCTGGATAAGGTTCTTGGAGCAGTTGGCGAAGGTTCTCGATGGCGAAGGGGACACTTTGTATGAAGTGGGGCTTCTTCTCGAAGTAACCGCGGAAACCATAGGCACCCAGCACCTGCATGGTGCGGAACAATACGAAGTGGCGAAGCTGGGCATAGAAATAAGCCTCGTCCACGGGCTGGTACTTGCGCAGGGCGTCGATGTATTCCTTCAGCAACTCTTGGCGCAGGCTGTCGGGATAGTTTGCTTTGGCCTGCCACAAGAAGGAGGCAACGTCGTAGTAGACCGGACCTTTGCGTCCGCCCTGGAAGTCGATGAGCCACGGTTCGCCGTCCTTTATCATAACGTTACGGCTCTGGAAGTCGCGGTACATGAAGGTGGCGGAGCTGCTACGGAGCAACACGTCTGCCATCTTCTGGAAGTCGTCTTCCAGCCGGTCTTCCTGGAAGTCCATTCCCGTAGCCTTGAGGAAGCAGTATTTAAAGTAGTTCAAGTCCCACAGAATGCTGCGGCTATTGAACTCTGCCTGCGGGTAGCAGTAGGAGAAGTCCATGCCGTCGGCTCCGGCAAACTGTACGGCGGGCAGCAGACGGATGGTCTTGCGCAGCAACTGTTTCTCTTCCTCACCGAATACGCTGGTCTTGCGGCCTTTCTCGATGGCATTGAATAGGAGCGAGTCGCCCAGGTCTTCTTGCAGATAATAGATATCATCTTCGGAGCGGATGAACACTTGCGGTACGGGCAGTCCTTTCTGGCGGAAATGTTCTGCCATGTAGAGGAAGGCGCGGTTCTCCTCCACAGACTCTCCGCTGACGCCGATAAGTGTAGGACTTCCGATGAGGCGGAAGTAACGGCGGTTGGAGCCGGAGGAGGGGAGTTCGTCAATCTGTTCCGGTTCGTGTCCGGTATGTGCGATGTAGAGTTTCTTAAGTTCTTCGGTTATCATGGTGGTATGTTTTATTTTCGCAGCTAAGATAAAACTTTTGTCGGAGATATGCTTACCTTTGCAGGAGGAAAATATTTAATTTGATAGCTTCATAATGGATTCCATTCCTCAGTTTCTCATAGCCGCCCCTACATCGGGCAGTGGAAAGACCACCGTCAGTCGTGGACTGATGGCATTGTTTGTGAAGAAAGGTCTGAAGGTGCAGCCTTTCAAGTGCGGTCCCGATTATATAGATACTAAGTATCACGAGGCGGTATGTGGCCGTCCTTCCATCAATCTGGATACTTTCATGGCATCTCCGGAGCATGTCCGCAGTCTGTATGCACGCTATTCGGCAGATGCTGATGTTGCCGTGGTCGAGGGGATGATGGGGATGTACGACGGGTACGACCGCGACCGGGGCTCGTCGGCAGAAGTGGCACGGCTCTTGGGTATTCCTGTGGTGCTGGTGGTCGATGCCAAGTCGGCTGCCTATTCCATGGCTCCTTTGTTGTCGGGGTTCATCAATTTCCGTCCGGATATACGTATTGCGGGAGTTATCTTCAATCGTGTCGGCTCACCCCACCACTACCGGATGCTGCAGGAGGTCTGTGAAGACTTGAACGTGACTTGTCTGGGCTATCTGCCCAAACGGAAGGAACTGGAGCAGGAGTCACGCCATCTGGGGCTGGATTTCAGCCGTTCTAAGGAGACGGAGGGGCTGGACATGCTGGCAGGCTTGCTGGAGGAACATGTGGACTGGGAACTGCTACTCTCGACAATCGGGCTTCCATTGCCTGCGGCGGCTGTGGAGGAGAAGTCGGTACTATCAGAGCCGGGGAAGCTGCATATCTCGGTAGCGCGCAACGAAGAGTCCTTTTCCTTCCTCTATGCGGAGCATCTGGATATTCTGCGCTGTATGGGCACGGTCACTTTCTTCAATCCGGAGCAGGACCGGGCTATTCCGCAAGAGACGGATTTGCTCTATCTGCCCGGCGGCTATCCCGAGAACCGTCTGGAGGAACTTGCCGGGGCAAGGCTTGCCAGGGAGTCTATCCGCAGCTATATAGAGGCTGGTGGCAGGACGCTGGCAGAATGCGGGGGGATGATATATCTTTCGCAGTCCGTTCTTTCTGATGGGGATACGGACGGGGGAGGCAGTGATACAGACGGAAGAAGCACCGGGAACAGTGTAAGCAATGTCGGAAATGAGATGGTGGGAGTATTACCTTTCAGCATCACGAACGAGCGTAAACGCAGGAAACTGACATTGGGATACCGTCGGTTCGACTATAACGGATGGCGGCTTAAAGGACACGAATTCCATTATACGCAGCTTGCTGTGCCCGAAGCTGGTGGAAAAGAAAGTGGTGCGTACAGTCTTACTCCCTCGATAGTGCAGGTTTTCAATGCCAGAGGAGAGAAGGTCGCTACTCCCATTTTTCGTTATAAGAACCTGATTGCCAGCTATACACATCTGTATTGGGGCGAGATGGATGTGATGTCTTTGTTCGGTGGAGCCTAATCTTGTAAAACATCTTTTGAATCTGCTGGACTTTCCTTCTTTTTCCTTTCATGTTTTGCTTGAAAAGTCCCGGTATTTCTGCATATTTATATTCCAAATTTGTTTGTATCTTTGCGATAGAGAAAAGGTCTACGGGCTGTGAGGGAGTCCCCTTTACAATCCGGGCTATAGTAGCTGATTTTGAAGAGTTATCCCATGCAGGAAAGTCCTCTACACGTACCTCTGTAAAGGATGAACATCTTAAAATGGAGTTTGTCGATGGTGATTCGATTGGTGTTTTTGCCATAAAGGACGGTGCTATAATGGATGATATTGATAATGCCAAATTGGTTTACAATAGGTCAAGCGGCAGTTGGAATCCGGTGGGAAATGGTACACTTTATTGGTATGATGGAGTGAGTTATGTCGCATACTATCCATATAGGAGGAATATCACAATAGATGTCTCAAAGGGTATGGACGGAGCTATTGCCTCACTGACCGGGAATGAAAAACTGCAACCTTCGAAAGACCAGTCCACAACAGAAAAGCATATTGTCAGCGACTTGTTGATTGCCACCGGCGTACCTGCTATTGACAATTCTTCCGGAATAATCTTGAGCTTGCAGTTTCAACACCAGTTTGCATTGCTTGTGTTGCAACCGCAAGTATACGTAGGTTGTTTTGCTCCTGAAAAGGCAGGCTTTGTTTACCATATGGAATCGAGGGTTTTAGGAACAGACTCGGTAGCTATTAATGTGAGTCTGAATGGTATTACTCCATATCAGATAGATTCTTTGAAATATTGTGCCATTGTTCCGCCACAAGCAAATGCACGGGTTACCGGAAACTATACGACTACCAATGGAAGAGATGATACGAATATAAAGATAAATTATTCGGGCAGCTCCATCACTCTTGTTTCTGGAAAATGCTATACTCTGAAAGTTATCAGTCCCGTACCCGGTAAAGGAAGTATAGAAAGAAAGCTTTATCCCGGGGATTTTATCTTTCAGAACGAAATCGATAGAAGAATAGAGGTACATCCAGGAAATGGAATGTTGGAAGAAGATGGGAAAATCTATGATTATAAAAATGCTATCGGAATGGTAATTACTTGCGATCCGAAAAGGATGACAGACAAGAAGTGCAATGAAAAGGGATGGAATCATGCCTATGTGATGATGTTGGATAGTTTGAAAGAAGGGAATTGGGGACCGGTGGATTTAATCGAAGTGGGTATTGACACAATATCAATAGCTGATGTAAAGTCAAAGCATGATTTTAGTAGAATCAAGAATAACATGAATGGCTACTCTGAAACTTTACAGATGCTGGCAAATCATGAGGGTGATGCATCTTTTGTAAGCGACTGTCGTGCTTTTTATCTGGTGAAAACTTACAATAACAGCAATAAGGTACCGGATGGGATTGAACGCAGTCCGTGGTTTCTGCCAAGTATAGGGCAATGGTTTGATATGTTGGTGAATATTTGTGGAAGATCTCCGGAAAACTTCCAACACAATACCGGTAATGGTTTACAAGATGAAAAGTGGGGACAGGAAACGTTAGATAAATTAGAAGGACAGTTATCCAAAGTTGGTAAATCGTTACCGCAGTTTAACGTGAACTACAGACTTGGTTTCAGTTGCAGTTCTCAATATGATAAAGATAGAAGCTGGATGCTTCTCTGGCATATTGATGATCCCTTATATAAGTGGGAAAGGGTTTGCTTACAAGGATATAATAAGACTTCTGCATGGCATGTCCGGCCGTTTTTTGCATTTTAATCATTCCTTGATTAAAAATAGTC
>UMKR01062168.1_pt1 | contig 9821 bp, 7 predicted proteins | sample 1966361 | NCBI WGS metagenome assembly UMKR01 (sample SAMEA4836181, study PRJEB28245) | human gut metagenome | biome: gut microbiome; material: fecal sample | place: Denmark | collected 2008 | reverse complement strand
CACGACGCTCTCTGCCGCCTTCTCGGCATTGTGCTTGGCAATGGCCGTATGGCGGTTAACGCTGGGCTCGGCCGCGGCCACCTGCATAGCCGCCTTTGGCCTTTCGCCCATAAGTCTTTTAAACAGGGATTTCAGTCTCTTAGGGCAACGCCCCGAGGCTGCCCCTTCGTCGTCAGGCTGAGTTATCTGCGCTATCTCTATCAGCGTCAGCTCCACCAGCAGTCTCTTGTTGCTGCTCTGGCGGTAGTTTATGTCGCAGTCGTTGATAATACGCAGCGCCTTATACAGAAACGCCGAACTGCATTTGGCAGCCTGCGCCTTGTATTTCTCCGTCTGCGATGCACTCGCCTGCAGCAGCGGCAGCGTCTGTTCGTCCTTTGCCATCATCACGTTGCGCACGTGCACCGCCAGTCCGTTTATCAGGTGTCCGCCGTCGAAGCCCTTGTTTATTATGTTGTTTAGCAGCACCATCACGTCTGCCGCCTTGTTCTCCAGGCACAGGTCGATGATGTTAAAGTAGTTGTCGGCGTCGAGCACGTTCAGGTCCTCAATCACCTTTTTATATGTGATGTTGCCCTGACAGAAACTTGCAGCCTGGTCGAACACCGACAGCGCGTCTCTCATTCCGCCGTCGGCCTTCTCCGCTATCACGTTCAGCGCCTCTTCCTCGTAAGTTATGCCTTCCTTGTCGGCCACCATCTTCAGGTGGTTGATGATGTTGGGCACCGTCATGCGCTCAAAGTCATAAATCTGACAGCGCGATATGATGGTAGGCAGAATCTTGTGCTTCTCTGTTGTCGCCAGGATGAATATCACGTGTGCAGGCGGTTCCTCCAGCGTCTTCAGAAAGGCGTTGAATGCCGCTGTCGACAGCATGTGCACCTCGTCGATGATAAACACCTTATACTTACCCACCTGCGGCGGTATTCTTGTCTGTTCCATCAGAGCCTTGATGTTCTCCACCGAGTTATTGCTGGCAGCGTCGAGCTCAAAGATGTTATACGAGCGCTGTTCGTTGAACGCCTTGCAGCTTTCGCATTCGTTGCAGGCCTCACCTTCAGCAGTAGGGTTCTGGCAGTTGATGGCCTTGGCAAAGATACGTGCGCATGTTGTCTTGCCCACGCCTCTTGGTCCGCAGAACAGGTAGGCATGAGCCAGCTTTCCGCTCTTCACCGCGTTTTTCAGCGTTGTTGTAAGAGCTGCCTGTCCCACAACCGAGTCGAAGGTCATAGGTCTGTATTTGCGCGCAGAAACAATATATTCTTTCATAATACAAAAAAATCAAAGCGAAGATAACGTCCTCATTGCGTGTGCGTAATCTTCAAGCCATGCTTGAATGTTATGCTGAGATGCCGTATATCTTATGCAAAGATACTTCAAATCGTACGAAAAACAAAATCTTATCAAATGTTTTGATTTATGTCTGATGTTTTTGTGGTTCTTGTTAGAAATTAAATAAGCACAACGTTTGATGTTATTACAGCGGATCTGCGCTTTTGTCAGGAGTTAAAGGAGTTGGATTAGGAGTTAAAGTAGTTATAGTAGTTATCGCCAACGGAGTTGGCTAGGAGTTAGAGTCATATGCAAACGTAGTACGTGTTTAAGTGAAGAATGAAAAGTGAAGAGTGAAAAATCCAAATGCATTGTTGTCTTTTTTCGCAAGCACTACGTTTGCTATTGTGCCGGCGGATCTGTGCTCCGCCGGAATGAAATATCAGGATCTGCGATCCGATTACTTCCTATTTTGCGTTATCATGTTGTATTAAACCTGCTTAGACATTTAGATTTTTAACTTTTAACTTTTAATTTTTAATTTTCGCCAGAACTGTCCGATTACTTCCTATTTTGAATTGTCATGCTGTATTAAACCAGCTTAGACATTTAGATTTTTCACTTTTAGTTACGCTTTTGCGTCAGCTTTTCACCTAAACAAGCGGTATTTTAAGCGGATCAGGAGATCCTTATATTTAATTCCGGCGGAGCGCAGATCCGCCGGCACATTAGTCTTGTTGGTTATTGACGCAAGCATTACTTTTGCACATGGATTTTTCACTCTTCGTTCTTCACTCTTCACTTAAATATGCTCCTAGCCAACTCCGTTGGCGATAACTCCTCTAACTACTTTAACTCCCAATTACAATATCCAACAAGACATTTGGATTCTTCACTCTTAATTCTTCACTCTTCACTTAGAAAATGCTCCTTTAACTCCCAATTACAATACCATTATTGTCTGTGGCTCTCAGCACCTTTGTTTTCTCACGATGCAAATGAACCATTATGCACCAAGGCGGTTGGTTGCTGGCTGCTTATGCCTGTAAATTCTTTTATGCCAGATGCTTACGTGCATGCGTTGTTGTCTGTTTTTTCGTTTTGTTTGTTCCGCCTACAGTACGGCTTCAAAAAAAATGCCGCTTTTGTTTACTTATTTATATAAAAAATATTACTTTTGCACCGGTGTTTCACATATTATATAATAACGTGGGGCATCATAAAAGAGCAAACATAAACCGGACTTTCATGGACGGAAATGTAATTTCGAACGACAATCTTGCGACGGCTAATAATGACGCTGGCGACGCCGTAGGCGTATCTCAACCTTTCAGATGGTACGTCGCGATAGTCAGCAATAACACCGAAAAAGTGTGTGCCGAAAAGATAGCTGCATTGGGCTACGACACATACGTTCCTACACAAAAAGAGCTGCGCCGCTGGAAGAACGGGCGCCGTAAAATCATCGACCGTATTGTTATTCCTGCAGCCGTCTTTGTGCGCTGCACCGAGGCCGACCGCCGCCATCATGTTGTCAACCTTCCTTTCGTAAAGCGCTTCATGGTCAACCGCGCCGCTGCCACCAACCAATACGGCTGGCATCCCGTAGCCATCGTGCCCGACCGTGAAATAGAGAAGCTCCGCTTTATCCTCTACAACTCCGATGCCGCCATCACTATCGAGCCCCTGCCGCTGCGTCTTGGCGACAAGGTGCGTGTTGTGCGCGGCAAACTCCTTGGACTAGAAGGCAACATCGTAAGATGCGAAAGCCACGACTCAGCCGATGCCGCCAACCTCGACATCGTAGTGCAGCTCGACATCCTCGGCTGCGCCCGCATGAACATATCGCCAACGGATCTGGAGAAAATAGGGAAATGATTTATAATTCATAATTCACAATTCATAATTCACAATTGGGTTAGCTAATTAATGTGCCGGCGGATCTGCGCTCCGCCGGAATTGAATATAAGGATCTCCTGATCCGCTCAAACTACCGCTGTTTTTACGAAAGTAAGGAAGGAAAAGCAGATGCAAAAGCGCAATCAGGCCTTGCGCAATTAAAAATTAAGGAAGTTAGTCTTGCAGTTGACGTGAAGCAATAAAGGCACATGGCTTTAACTAATGTTCCGGCGGAAGTAATCGGATCTCAGATCCTGATACTAAATTCCGGCAGATTGCAAATCAGCCGGCACATTAGCAAACGTAGTGCATCTTACGAAAGTGAAGAGTGAAGAACGAAGAGAAAATTAAAAGTTAAAAATTAAAATGTCTAAGCGAGTTTAAAACAGCATGATAATGCAAAATAGGAAGTAATCGAATCTCAGATCCTGATATTCCATTCCGGCGGAGCGCAGATCCGCCAGTACATAAGCAACGTAGTGCTTGCGAAAAAAGACAACAATGCATTTGGATTTTTCACTCTTAACTTTTCATTCTTCACTTAAACACGTACTACGTTTGCATATGGCTCTAACTCCTAGCCAACTCCGTTGGCGATAACTTCTTTAACTACTTTAACTCCTGACATAGACATTACGGAATCCTCGGTCCAACCCAATTATGACTCCACCTTAAAGCACGGGCATGCTTTGCGTGGGTTTAGGTCATGATGCCCTACGATAAGGGCTTTAGGAAACAGACGGTGCATTCTTTCTACTAAAGATTTCAAGGCTTTGCGCTGGGCTTCAGTCCTGGTGTCGGCCGGCTTGCCGTTGGCGTCAAGTCCGCCTTCGTAGCAGATGCCGATAGAGTGGGAGTTATGGCCTTCGCAGTGCGCCCCGACCTTTTCTATGGGCCGTCCGTCGTGCACGGTGCCGTCGCGCGTGATATAGAAGTGGTATCCGATATCCCTGAAGTGTCTGTGCATTATATGGTCGCGCCGGCACTCCTCAAAGCTCAGGCTCCTCCCTTCGGGAGTCGCCGAGCAGTGAATGATGATAAGAGTAATTGTTCTCATCGGTCATGTAAGTTTACATACAACTCTGTAAGCCGAAAGCTGCAGCCACGGCCGACAGCACACTGATTACAGTCTGAATAATAATCTTAAAGATAGTTTTCTTCTGGTCGTTCATATTTATTATAAATTTAATATTAAGTTAAAGAAAAAGAGCCCCTCCAAACCTCCCCCGCGGGGAGGCTTCAAAGTGGCTTCTTTTCGTCACTCTGCGTAGGGCTGTTTTCAATCCGCTTAAACTATCGCAGTATTACGAAAGTGAAAACTTAAGAATGAAAATCCATATGTTTTGTGGGTTCAATTCAACCATGAGTTAAAGTTAGAGTCAACGGCAAACATAATGCTTGCGAAAAGGACCTACAATACAATTGGATTGACTAACGTCAAACTCTGTTTTTTCACTTTTCACTTAAATTCCTCCTCCTTCGCCGGTGTCAGTTACCGAGTATTTCGTGAGCTGTTTCACCACGGCGTCCTGTTTCAGGGTAGAGGTTGAGAGGTTACCGGTAGCACGTGCGCGGAGTTTCAGACCGCTGACATATTCGGCCACGTTGAAGGCGGCAACAGAGGCGGCACCCTTGCTCCTTATACCAACGGAGAATATAGCCAGGTCGTCCAGCTTAACGTTCTTGCCGTCTAGCAGCAGTTCCTTGATACATGCAATCATGTCTTTCAGCACACCGTGTATAACTCCGGGCGAGTAGGGAGTGTTGTGAGTAGACATGTGTTTGGCAAGCATCTCCGTGTCGTAAGTCTCGTCGCACACGGCGCGGGCGTACCATAGGTTATACCCCGTGTTGCCTTCCATCTTGTTCTGATACAATTTGTAACGAATCATAGTTTTTTAAGTTTTAAAGATTAATAATACGATTATAATTCACAATTCACAATTCATAATTAATTTACCCGTTCTTGTCAGGAGTTAAAGTAGTTATAGTAGTTATCGCTCACTAAGGTGAGCTAGTAGTTAGAGTCAAATGCCTTGTTGATTCTTGTCGCAACCACTACGTTTGCTATTGTGCCGGCGGATCTGCGCTCCGCCGGAAAGGAATATCAGGAACCAACGGTCAGCGTAGCTAATTATCAATCCGCTTACTTCCTATTTCACAAATTAGCTGCGCCGAACTCCGTTTCTTGTTAGGAGTTAAAGTAGTTATCGCCAACAAAGTTGGCTAGTAGTTAAAGTCAAATGCATTATTGATTCTTCTTGCAACCACTACGTTTGCTAATGTGCCGGCGGATCTGCGCTCCGCCGGAAAGGAGTATCAGGATTTTCAATCCGCTTACTTCCTGTTTCACCATTTAGCTTACGCTGAACTACGTTTCATAATTATCAATTTACTGAACTTTCTTTTGCAAAGATACAACACTGCAAAAGTCAGGAATGAGATAATGTGTAAAATGATGAGTTACAGTGACTTAAAGTTACATAAACCTTTGCTTATCTCGCAATTTTTTCGTATCTTAGCTACATAATAACAGTCCCCGTTGCCGCAGGTATCTCACGCCTTTCTACGGAGCGACGGAGTCTTTAAGTCAAAGCAGATATGGAATGTTTCAAGATACGCACATACGGCCGCATGGAGCTTGCCCAGGCTTACTGCCCCGACATGAATCCCCGTGCCGCCTATCATAAGCTCTCGTTATGGATAGACCGCTATCCTAACCTTCGTGAACAACTCGCAGCCATAGGCGCATCGCCAAAGTCGCGCACCTATACGCCCGCACAGGTAAAACTGATCGTAGAGGCATTAGGGGAACCGTAGTGCGCAAGCAGGCTTGCGCAATTAAAAATTAACAGTTAAAAGTGAAAAATCCAATTGCTTTGTTGGGTATTGTAATTAGTAGTTAAAGTAGTTAGAGGAGTTATCGCCAACGGAGTTGGCTAGTAGTTAAAGTCATATGCCTTGTTGATTCTTTTCTTTGTAATAGAATTGATAATAAACGACAATGCTATTGTGCCGGCGGATCTGCGCTCCGCCGGAATTAAATATAAGGATCTCCTGATCCGCTTAAAATACCGCTTGTTTTACGAAAGTAAGGAACGGAGGCTATTGCCAATGCATTGCAATTGATAATAACCAACAAGGCTAATGTGCCGGCTGATTTGGAGATTGTCGTGCAAACGAGAGCGGAAACAAATTGTATTTGGTTATGCCGAGTGCAGCCGGCAATCAATAGAATTAATCTGCCGGAATTGAATATAAGAACCGAAGGTCAGCGTAGCTAATTTTTGATCCGCTTAAAATATCGCTTGTTTAAGTAAAGAGCAAATGCAAAAGTGCAACTAAAAGTGAAAAATCAAAATGTCTAAGCAGGTTTAAAACAACAATATAATGACAAAATAGGAAGTAATCGGATCACAGATCCTTATATTTAATTCCGGCAGATTAATTCTATTGATTGTCGGCTGCGCTCGGCATAACCAAATGAAATTTGCTTCTGCTCTCACTTGCACGACAATTGCAAATCCGCCGGCACATTAGCAAACGTAGTGGTTGCGAGAAAAATGAAGTTGGACGCTAGTCAATTCGTATGTCTTTCTATGGTAATAATCAACGAAGCATATGACTCTAACTCCTAGCCAATGCTGTTGGCGATAACTTCTTTAACTACTTTAACTCCTGACATAGGCATCATAGAATCTTCCGTTGGCGATAACTTCTTTAACTCCTGACAAGAAGCTCATGGAGCACAGATCCGCCGGCACAATATAATTGGCGAAACAAAAGCCTCCCCACGGGGGAGGTTTGGAGGGGCTCTTATTTTTCCCTCTCTACCACCATATACATCCGTCCGCGACTGGTTGTTTTCTGTTTAAAGCCAAGTTTTTTCATGGCTACGCCCACTTTGATGGTCGAGAGGGCACGTTTGATGAAGATGTTGATATGCTCAATGATATTCGTGGCGTTCACCAGCTTATACGGCTCGTTCTCCAGTGGCAGCCTGTAGTAGGTCACTATCAGTTCTTCTTCAACGTTAGGCACCTCGAACGACTTTATGTGGCGCGCCATGGTGTTAATCTCCGACCCGTTAAACCAGTAAGCCATGCCGCTGCGCCATAGTGCCAGCGCCTGACTGTATATGCCCTGGTAGTCATACCTCACGGTGCGCGGGTCGTCTATATAGTCAGCCTCAAAGGGCAGCCAGCGGCGGTTGCCCGTCTGATCCGTCAGAAACTGCATGTTGTTGCCCGTGCCGCAGAACGAGGCTATGTGCGCCCTGTTCTCCTTATACCTGCTGTATGCCGCCCTCTCGTTTATCGTCTTCGTCGTTACGAGAGCCTTCAGCTGGTTCAGTTCCGGCGTGCGCATCGAGTCGATCTCTTCAAGACAAATGATAGCATATTCCGCCAGCGACAGCCTGTCGTCCTTCGTCATCGTGTCGCTGTTGGTCTTAGTATAAAAATACGGGCGCAGCTCCTCCGGCAGCAGATAGTTGAAAAACGTGGTCTTGTATATGCCCTGACGGCCTATCAGCACCATTATCACGTTGTTCACCACCTCCTTGTCGAGCAGCGACGCCACCATGGCCACGAGCCATTTTCTGAAACACATGTCAAACAGGCCCTGTGGGTCTTCGGTGTCATCCCATAAGTCGCCCTTCCTGACGTGCACCATAGCCGTCAGCGTGCCAATATGGTCAGTGGTGCCGTCCCATTCGGGCAGATTGTCAAAATACTCTTTAAACGGGTTCCATTCAGCCACGTAGTCAGACAGAATCACGTTGTGCAGGTCGATGCTCCTTACGTGCAGTCCTGCCTTGTTCATGGCCGACCACAGCGAGTTCTCCAGCCTGTCGGTTACTTCCAGCCATCTGTCGCTGCCTTCTGTCTTATATTCGGTCTTGCGTGTAATCACGTTAAACCTGAACGCTGCGTGCTCATCCAGAAACTTCTCGATAGCAGTTATGTCCACGCCCTTGGCGCGGTCGTTGGCATCGCTTTTCTCAATTTTCTGCACCCTCATCGAGGCGTGTTCGGCTGTGTGGGCAAAGCACGACTTCATTATCGCCCTCACGCTTGTGCTGTCATAGTCGCTGAAGCGCTCCACAGCCCATTGCGTGGCTTCATCCTCGTTCACGCCGAGTCTGTTGAGATAATAACCTGCCTTCGACACATATCTGTTGTATGAACCCTTGCAGTATCTCACGCTCTCGCGTTCCAGCTGTTTCTCTACAGCCCTCACGGCACGCTCAAGCGTAGTGTGATACTTTCTGTCGGTGCTCTTCTTTGCGGCAGCCTTCTTTTCGGGCAGCTCAATCGCTATAGGCACGCTGCTAGTGTTCAGCGTCGCCTCTGCGTCATGACATATCACCGACAGCCGTCCAAGGTTCTTACACTGTCCGTCGGCCTCGCATCCCAGCAGGCGTGCGAAGTATTCGTTGCCCGTCCTGAATGCTGCGCCGTATATGGTGCTCATCTCGTTGGCGGTCATCTTGTCGGTCAGTCTGGTGCCCTTCACCTCATATCTGAACAGTACCCTCAGTCCGTTGCCCGATATCGTCTTATACACCATCATGGCATGTCCGTCGTCAGTCAGCGTCTTTCTGGCGCTCTCTACGTCTGCCACATGGTCAAAGTCGCACATACCCACGCCTGTCAGACAAACAAAGTTCTCCGGCCTTCTGCCGCCGTCGCATATCACGGCAGGCGTAAATGCCGGCATATGTTTCTTTATCTTCTGGGCGTCATCCTCCAGTTTGCAGCTTTTATAGTATCTGTATTTCTCGGTGTTCTCTGCCAGTGTGCCTGTGGTAACGATGTTAAATATCTCTTGCCATTCAATGCTCCGGCATTCCTGGCTGTACATGTTTTTGAAGATAGTAGATTGCATATTATTCTTTTAGATTTAGTTTTTTGCCACGCAGACTGTCTGCGATGGCCACAAATATATAACAACATTTTGTAGCATTAACGAAATTGTCCCCACGGGGACAAAAAGTTTTAAAAAAATAGGAGATTTATAAATAAAGACACAAAGGAGAAGCTCTACAAGGCTATTGTGCCGGCTGATTTGCACGAGTTGTTGAGCATAGCGAAAAATCCGACGGTAGATATTATCAGAACCGAAGGTCAGCGTAGCTAATTTTCAATCCGCTTAAAATACCGCATATTTAAGTGAAGAGTGAAGAACGAAGAGTGAAAATTCAAATGTCTTGCTATGAAAAGAATCAACGAAGCATTTGACTCTAACTCCTAGCCAACTTGTTGGCGATAACTTCTTTAACTCCTTTAACTCCCGACTCGAAAGCACATATCCGCCGGCTAAAGGTTAATGCTAACTTATAGCCCGAAGGGCTACACTTCAGTAACCGTGGGTGTGGCACCCACTGCCTGTAACAAAGCCAACTATGAGCACCCGAAGTTGTGCTATATTGTAGCAACTACCGGACATAAGAGCAGACAAGGAAGCAGGCTTGCGCAATTAAAAATTAAGAAAGTTAGTCCTGCAGCAGACGCGAAGCAATAAAGGCACATGGCTTCCTGTGCTATTGTCATCGGGAGTTAAAGTAGTTATTACTCACTAAGATGAGCTAGGAGTTAGAGTCAATAGCAAACGCAGTACTTGCGAAAAGATCCAGCAAAGTATTTGGA
>UMKR01041829.1_pt1 | contig 9918 bp, 10 predicted proteins | sample 1966361 | NCBI WGS metagenome assembly UMKR01 (sample SAMEA4836181, study PRJEB28245) | human gut metagenome | biome: gut microbiome; material: fecal sample | place: Denmark | collected 2008 | reverse complement strand
ATTTATTTTAATGTTTTTGTTACCAAAAATATATCCGTTATGCCCCGGACGCCATGATGACACAGCCCACCGGAAGAAGTTCTTTCATATAGTACCACTCTTTCTGAAACGAATTCACAATAGTATTATATCGAAATCTGTGTTAAAATAAAAGAACAGAGAAAAAAAGAGAGAGGAACCTGCATCTATGATGACGATCCGAGAATATAAGCAGGCCGAAAGTCTGGAAGAAGCGTGGCAGCTGAACCAGAAAAAGGCCAACCGTGTGCTGGGCGGCATGATCTGGCTCAAAATGGAGAATATCAATGTCGGTACAGCCATCGACCTGTCCGGTCTGGGACTGGACACCATAGAGGAGACCGAGGGCAGCTTTTCCATTGGTGCCATGGTTACACTGCGCCAGCTGGAAGAGCACGCCGGTCTTGCTGCGTATACCCATGGCGCAGTAAAGGAAGCGCTGCGGCATATCGTGGGCGTGCAGCTGCGCAATCTGGCAACTGTGGGCGGCAGCATCTACAGCCGGTTCGGCTTTTCTGATGTGCTCACGCTGTTTATGGCCATGGACTGTTCGGTAGAGTTGTACAAGGGTGGGATCATATCCCTGCAGGAGTATGCTGAGCGCCCTTATGACCGGGACATCCTTGTGCGGCTGATCGTTAAAAAGGAAAAAGCAGAATTTTTCTATCAGTCCGTGCGCAACAGCCAGACTGATATCCCGGTGCTTACCTGCGCGGCCGCCCGTCTGGAAAACGGCAGCTATCGCATTGCGATCGGTGCGCGGCCGCTCAAGGCTGTGCTGTTTGAGCTGCCGGCAAAGGCGGGTGTTTCTGCGCAGGAACTGGCGCAGAACTTTGCCGATGAAGTAAAGCAAAAAATTGTCACTGGCTCCAATATGCGCGGCAATGCCGAGTACCGCCGCCATCTGGCAGGCGTCCTGACAAAGCGTGCTGTTCTGGAACTGGAAGCACGCACGGCACAGGAGGAAAATTAAATGCAGATCACTCTTACATTGAACGGCATCAAGGTCACAGAGGATGTGGCTGCAGATATGCTGCTGATCGATTTTGTACGTGCCCACGGCTGCAAGAGCGTCAAGCGCGGCTGTGAGACCTCCAACTGCGGTCTGTGCACGGTGTTTCTGGACGAGAAACCGGTGCTGTCCTGCTCGGTACTGGCAGCGCGTGCCAGCGGTCACAGCATTACTACACTGGAAGGCCTGCAGGAAGAAGCGGCGGAGTTCGGCGGCTTTATCGCGGATCAGGGCGCAGAGCAGTGTGGCTTCTGCAACCCGGGCTTTATCATGAATGCGCTGGCCCTCTTCCGCGAGAATCCGTACCCCAGTGAGGAAGAAGTGAAGGAATATCTCTCCGGCAACCTCTGCCGCTGCTCTGGCTATGAGGGCCAGCTGCGCGGCATCATGAACTTTCTGGCATGGAAAAAGCAGAAGGAGGCCGCAGAATGAGTACCATCAACAAGCCTTTCCGTAAAAAGGATGCCATGCAGCTGGTCACCGGCCAGCCCGTCTATATGGACGATGTGATCCCGCAGGACTGCCTGATCGTAAAGCTGCTGCGCTCTCCGCACGCAAATGCCATCGTCAAAACGATCAATACGGCTGTAGCAAAAAAGGTGCCCGGCATCGAGGCAATCTTTACATGGGAGGATGTGCCGCAGGATGCGCCGCGCTACACGCAGGCTGGCCAGACCTATCCGGAAGCCAGTCCGCATGACCGCCTGCTCATTGACCGCCATGTGCGCTTTGTGGGCGATGTGGTGGCCATTGTGGCCGGTAAGGACGAAAAGTGCGTGGATAAGGCTCTCAAGCTCATCAAGGTGGAATATGAGGTTTTGGAAGCAGTGCTGGACTATCACACTGCCAAGGACAACCCAATTCTGGTGCATCCGGAGGACAACTGGGCCAGTCTGTGCCCGGTGGGAGCTGACAACAAACGCAATCTTTGCGCCCATGATGAATGCGGAGCCGGTGATATCGACGCGGTGCTTGCAGCCAGCGATGTAGTCATTGACCACATTTACCACACCAAAGCCTGCCAGCAGGCCATGATGGAGACCTTCCGCACCTACTGCTCCATTGATACCTATGGGCGGCTGAATGTGCTCAGCTCCACGCAGATCGTGTTCCATGCACGGCGCAATATTGCGAACGCACTGCATATTCCCAAATCCATGGTGCGCGTGGCAAAGCCCCGCATCGGCGGCGGATTTGGTGCTAAGCAGACGGCGGTCAGTGAGGTATATCCGGCTTTTGTGACTTGGAAGACCAAAAAGCCCTCCAAGATCATTTTCAGTCGTGTGGAAAGCCAGATCGCATCCTCGCCGCGTCACGAAATGGAGATCCATGTGCGGCTGGGTGCCACGAAGGACGGCGTTGTGAAGGGCATTGATCTGTACACCCTTTCCAATACCGGTGCTTACGGTGAGCATGGCCCTACGACCGTGGGCCTTTCCGGTCACAAGTCCATCCCGCTGTACGGCAAGGCAGAAGCCTTCCGCTTTATCAGTGATGTGGTGTATACGAACCACATGTCTGCCGGTGCTTACCGCGGTTACGGCGCAACGCAGGGACTGTTTGCCGTAGAATCTGCTGTCAATGAACTGGCTCATAAGCTGAATATGGACCCCTTTGAGCTGCGGCTGAAAAACGCCGTACAGGAGGGCGATGTGATGCCCGCCTACTATGGGGCTGTCAACACCAGCTGCGCGCTGGACCGCTGCCTTGTCAAGGTGCGGGATATGATCGACTGGGAGCACAAATACCCTGCCCATGATATGGGCAACAGCAAGGTGCGCGCTGTCGGTATGGGCATGGCGATGCAGGGCTCCGGCATTTCCGGCATGGATGTGGGCAGTGCCACCCTGAAACTGAATGACGACGGCTTCTATACCCTGATGATCGGTGCGGCCGACATGGGCACCGGCTGTGACACTACACTGGCGCAGATCGCCGCCGAAGTGCTGGACTGCCCGCTGGACAATATCACGGTTTTCGGAGCTGATACGGATACCTCGCCCTATGACTCCGGCTCCTATGCGTCCAGTACCACTTACGTTACCGGCAAGGCCACCGAAAAGTGTGCCATGAAGCTGCGCGCCCAGATCTGCAAGCTGGGTGCAGAGCTGCTGGAATGCACCGAGGACGATGTGGAATTTGATGGAAAAGATGTTTTCAAGAGCAAAGATCCCGCACAGAAAAAGTCTCTGAGCGAGATCGCGTATGCTTCGCAGTTCGGCCATATGGTTCCGCTGGAAGCCACCGAAACGCATACTTCGCCTTTGTCGCCGCCGCCGTTCATGGTTGGTGCTGCTGAGGTGGAAGTGGATACCGAGACCGGCGAGGTAAAGCTGCTGGAATTTGATGCCTGTGTGGACTGCGGCACGCCCATCAACCCGAACTTGACCCGTGTGCAGGCTGAGGGCGGTCTGCTGCAGGGCATCGGCATGGTTCTGACCGAAAATATCACTTACGATAAAAATGGCTGCCCGGAAGAGAATTCTCTGTTCCAGTACAAAATTCCGGCCCGCACCGATGTGGGCAAAATCAAGGTTGAATTCGAGAGCAGCTATGAACCCAACGGACCCTTTGGCGCAAAGTCCATCGGCGAGGTGGTCATCAATACACCGCTGCCTGCCATTTCCGATGCCATCTATAACGCTATCGGCACCCGGTTCTATGAGCTGCCCATCACACCGGAAAAAATCGCCATGGCAGTTGCAGAAAAGCAGAAATGATCGACGAAAAAATTTTTCCGTTTCTTGCGGAGAAGGGACATGTTATTTCTCTGGTGGGCGGCGGCGGAAAGACCACACTGATGTACAATCTGGCTGCGCACTGCGCCCGCAAAGGCTGGCGGGTATTGGCCGCTACCACCACCCATATTATGCAGCCGCCCGGCGGGGTCTGGGCACAGACGGATGCAGAGCTTTTCCGCCTGTGGAAGTGCGGCAGTTATGCCGTGGCCGGAACCGCTGCACACGGCGGCAAATTGACGGCCCCGCCGCAGGCACAGCTGGAGCGCTGGATGACCCTTGCAGATATCGTGCTCATTGAAGCGGACGGCGCAAAACGGATGCCCTGCAAGGCACCCGCTGCGCACGAGCCGGTGCTTTTACCGCAGTGCGATACGGTTCTGGCCGTAGCAGGGCTTTCTGCGTTGAGGCATCCGCTCCGGGAGGTCTGTTTCCGGGCGGAGCTTGCCGCAGAGCTGCTTTGTGTTCCGCAGGATGCGCAGTTGACACCGGAACTTCTGGCAAAGCTGCTTGCAAGTGAAGCCGGTGGAAGGAAGGCTGTAGGGGATCGCAGCTTTTATGCTGTACTCAATCAGGCCGATACAAAAGAGCAGGCTGCTCTGGCCCGGCAGATAGCTGATATTCTGAAAAATATTTATCGTATTTCCTGCGTTACGTCTCATTTCGAGAAAGGAGAACGTGCATGAGCAAAGAAGGCAAGATCGTGTTCTGCACCGGCGGCGGATGTACCGCAAAGCTGGGGGCCGGAGCGCTGAGCCGTATTCTGGAAAAGCTGCCGCACGGTGCAAGAGACCCGAGCCTTCTGGTCGGGTACGACAGCCGGGATGATGCGGCTGTATACCGCATTACCGATGATATAGCACTGGTGCAGACAGTGGATTTTTTCCCGCCGATGGTGGATGACCCCTATACCTTCGGCCAGATCGCAGCGGCCAACGCCCTGAGTGATGTCTATGCCATGGGCGGCGAGGTGAAGACTGCACTGAACCTTGTCTGCTTCCCCGAGAGCATGGATCTGAACATTCTGGGCGAAATTCTGCGCGGCGGAGCCGAGAAGGTGGCCGAAGCGGGCGGAAGCCTTGCAGGCGGGCATTCCATTGCCGATACAGGTGTGAAATACGGACTTTCGGTGACTGGCCTTGTGGACCCGAAAAAAATGTATATGAATGATTCCGGCAAGCCCGGTGACAAGCTGATTTTAACAAAAGCTCTGGGCGTGGGCCTGATCTGCACGGCAAACCGTGTGGGCGAAGCGGCACCGAAAGATATGGCCGGTGCCATTGCGTCCATGACAACGCTGAACAAAAACGCTGCCGAGATCAGCCGAAAGTATACGGTCCACGCGGCAACCGATGTGACCGGTTTCAGTTTTCTGGGCCATCTGCACGAGATGATGGGCGGAAAGCTTTCCTGTATCATTGATGCACGGATGGTGCCGGTTCTACCGGGAGCCGAAAAAGCGGCAGATGATTTTTTGTATACCGCTGCCGGACAGCGCAACCGCAACCATACCGGGCCATATGTCACTTTTGAAAATGTGCCGTTTGCAATGGAAGAGGTGCTGTTTGACCCACAGACTTCCGGCGGACTGCTGCTGGCCGTTTTGCCAGAAGAAGCAAATGCGCTGGAAGCAGAGCTGCAGGCCGCTGGCCTACCCGCAAAGATCGTGGGTGAGATCATACCCAAAACCGAACAGGAAATCACTGTAAAATACTGATGGAGGCCTACAATTATGATGCTGAAAGTTGATGCCCGTGGCGACGCATGCCCGCTGCCCGTTGTAAAAGCCAAAAAGGCGATCTCTGAACTGAAGGGTGCCGGTGAGGTGGAAGTGCTGGTGGATAATGAGGTCGCCGTGCAGAACCTTACCAAAATGGCCCAGCAGAAAGGTTATCAGTACAGCGCCGAAAAGCTGGCCGAGCGGGAATACCGCGTGCTGTTCACGGTCGGCGAAGCGTCCGAAACACCCACTGAAGAAGCACCGGCCTGTGCACTGGACACCCGCACGGACACGGTGGTTGCCATCAGCTCTGATAAAATGGGCATTGGCGCAGATGACCTTGGCAAGTCCCTGCTCAAGGCCTTTGTGTTCGCACTTGCCCAGCAGGATCAGCTGCCCAAAACAGTGCTGTTCTATAACGGCGGCGCGTCCCTGACCTGTGAGGGTTCGCCCATGCTGGATGACCTGAAGGCACTGGAAGCACAGGGCGTGGAGATCATGACCTGCGGCACCTGCCTGAATTTCTATGGCCTGACCGAAAAGCTTGCTGTTGGCAGTGTGACCAACATGTACACCATCGTGGAAAAGCTGACGCAGGCAGGCAACGTGGTGAAACCGTGATCTATCTGGATAACGCTGCCACGACCCTGCGCAAGCCGCCGCAGGTGGAGCAGGCTGTGCTGGACGCAATGCGCACGGCAGGCAATCCGGGACGGGGTGCCCATGAGCCCACGCTGCACGCAAGCCGTCTTGTTTATGCTGCGCGGTGCGCAATGGCAAAGCTCCTCCACGCACCAGACCCGTCCTGTATTGCCTTTGCGGCAAATGCAACGGAGGCCTTGAACATTGCATTGGGTGGTCTTTTTGCACCGGGCGATCATATCATCACAACGGTATGTGAGCATAACTCTGTTCTGCGGCCGCTCTACCGGCTGCGGGAACAGGGCTTGCAGTTCAGTTTTGCAGGCGTGGATGAGCGCGGACGGCTGCAATATGATGACTGGGATAAGCTGGTTCAGCCCAATACAAAAGCGCTGGTCGTAACGGGTGCTTCCAATGTGACCGGCAACGGAACGGATCTTGCAAAAGCGTCGGTTTTTGCGCACCGGCACGGCCTGCTGCTGATCGTGGATGCGGCCCAGACGGCGGGTTCACAGCCCATTGACGTACAGGCACTGGGCATTGATGTGCTATGCTTCACCGGGCATAAGGCGCTGCTTGGCCCACAGGGAACAGGCGGCTTGTATGTGCGCCCGGGGCTTTCCATCCAGCCATTGGTAGTGGGAGGCAGCGGCGTACACAGCTTTGATGAACAGCATCCCGCACAGATGCCAACCGCTCTGGAAGCCGGGACGCTCAATGTTCCGGGTCTGGCGGGCCTGTGTGCCGGTGTGAAATGGATTTTGGCTCAGGGTGTGGAAACGCTGTGTGCAAAAGAAACTGCACTGGCGGCGCTCTTTTATAAAAACATTCGAGATCTGCCGAACGTGAAGATCTACGGCGACCCGGAAATGGCGCTGCACGCTCCCATTATCTCGCTCAACATCGGAGACGAAGATTCAGCCCGCGTTGCAGATATTCTGTGGGAGGACTACAGCATCTGTGTGCGTGCCGGTGCGCACTGTGCACCGCTGATGCATAAAGCGCTGGGCACGGTGGAGCAGGGCGTGGTACGGTTCAGCTTTTCGCATTTCAATACGGAAGCCGAAGTGCTTCAGGCCGCAGCCGCTGTTCAGGAGCTTGCACAGGAGATCTGATATGCGCATCAAAAAAACTTATATTGTTCTTTCGTTCCGCACAACGCTGGATGCCATGGAATGGGAAAAGCAGTGCCTTGCGGAGAAGGTTCCGGGCAGGCTCATCCCACTGCCGCGCGAGATCTCCGCAGGCTGCGGCCTTGCCTGGCGGATGCTGCCGGAAGAATTTGAGCAGTGGCAGAACCGGCTGGACCCGGCACGTTACGATCAGGCCGCAGCAGTAGAACAGTAATAAAGATAAAACAGGAGAATGACGCATGGGTAAAATGCCGCTTTATACAATGCTGCAAAAAGCCCGTTCTGCGGGCGGCTGGACGATGGAGACCCAGTTAGAGGGCGATGCCGCGGGGAGCCAGCTGCTTTTGCTGGAGGGCAGGCCTGTGTGGCAGAGGGGAGACAGCACCGTACTGCTGCAGCACCTGACAGAACTGCAGGGCTGCACAGCAGCTGGTATCCACTCTGTTGCGGGCACAGACATCTTTGCGGAGCGCTTTGGCGCGGTGCCGCAGCTGGTAGTCTGCGGCGGTGGACATGTGGCTGCAGCCGTTGTGCAGCTTGCAAAGCTGCTGGGCCTGACGGTCCTTGCAATGGATGACCGCGAGGAATATGCACAGCAGCTGCGGCTGGCCGGAGCCGATAAAGTGCTCTGCCTGCCGTTTGAAAAAGCGCTTGCGCAGGTACCTGACGGCGCAGAGACTTATTTTGTGGTCGTCACCCGGGCACATGCATTTGATGTGGACTGCCTGAAGGTGATATTAAAAAAGCCTGCAGCCTATGTTGGCATGATGGGCAGCCGCGGGCGTGCCGCACTGGTGCGCCGTCAACTTCTGGAAGCCGGTATCGATGCCGAAAGAGTGGAGGCGCTGTACGCCCCCATCGGGCTTTCCATCGGCTCACAGACGGCAGAGGAGATCGCACTTTCCATTCTGGCACAGATCGTATCGATCAAGAATGCGCGTCCGCAGACGGAGGGCTTTTCATCTGCCCTTCTGGAAGCCATGGCTCAGACGGATGCCGCCGGGCAGCAGGCGGTGCTTGCCGTGATTGCGGCGCGGCACGGCTCTACGCCGCGGGAAATCGGCGCAAAAATGCTGGTTCGCACAGACGGCTCTATTGTGGGCAGCGTGGGCGGCGGTATTATGGAGCACCGCACCATTCTGGCTGCACAGGAAATGCTGACGGGAGCTGCTCCGGCGTATCAACGGCTGCATTTTTCGGCAGACGGCAAAAATGATGATGCAGCAATTGCTGCCTGCGGTGGGTCTATGGAGATCGTATTGACTCGACTCCAGCCCGGAGAGGAGATCAAATGAAGAAGGATGCACTGATCCTTGTGCGCGGCGGCGGCGACCTTGCTACCGGCACCATTCACCGGCTGTGGAGCGCAGGCCTGCGTGTGCTGGTGCTGGAAGCGGAGCATCCGGCGGCGATCCGGCGGCAGGTTTCTCTGTGCGAAGCCGTTTATGAAGGTGAGACCGCCGTTGAAGGTCTGCGTGCGGTACGGATCGAAACTCTGGCGCAGGCAGAAGAAGTCTGGAAACAGAATGCCGTTCCTGTTCTGGTAGACCCGCAAGGCAAAAGCATTGCGCCGGCAAAGCCGGATGTCCTTGTGGATGCGATCCTTGCCAAAAAGAATCTTGGCACAACGCGGGATATGGCACCCCTGACCATTGCACTCGGCCCCGGTTTCACGGCCGGGCAGGATGTGGATGTGGTGGTGGAGACCAAACGCGGCCACCGGCTGGGACGCATCATTCGGGAAGGCAGTGCCATCCCCGATACCGGCATTCCCGGAATCATTGGCGGCTACGGCAAAGAGCGCGTGATCCATGCCGGCACGGCCGGTATATTTATGAATCTCCGCAAAATTGGTGATATTGTGGAAGCGGGTGAGACCATTGCGCAGATCCGCACGGCAGATGGTGCCATGATCTCTGTGACCACGCAGATCACGGGCATTCTGCGCGGGCTTCTGCGCAGCAGCTATCCGGTAACGCCCGGTTTTAAGGTGGCCGATATAGACCCCCGCAAAGAGGAACTTTCCAACTGTTTTCTCATTTCGGATAAGGCCCGCTGCATCGCGGGCAGTGTGCTGGAACTTGTCTGCGCTCAACTGTGGAAATAAACCTGTAAAAAGCAAAAACCTCCGCTTCCCGGCGGCAGTACCGACAGGGAAGCGGAGGTTTCTATTTTTCATTTCAGTTGCGGTAGCAGCGGTCCTGACCTACCAGCCAGTCCTCACACAGGCGCTGGGCTTCCTCCAAACTGCGGCTCTCGCAGTCGAAGAATGCACCGTGCATCGAGCGATAGGAGTAGTGAACTCTCGGAATACCGTTGCCATCCTTGAAGCGTTCGCAGCGTTCTTCACCGGGCATCAGAAAAAGTTGTTCCATGGTTCCTTCTCCTTTGATTTCAGCATTCCGGAGCGGCTGGCCGGATGCAAGCCGCACAACGTTTGCTATTGTAGCACGCAGGGGAGAAGTTTGCTATTGCCTTTTTGTCCAAAGATATGTTTTGTTTTTCTCTGTGGTTGTGGCACAAAAGGTCTTGACAAGATCATTCGTACAGGATGCATTCCTGTTTCTGCATTTTCTTTTTTGCCGCTGACGCTTTGCATGGGCAGCTGCCTTGGCGTATGAAAAAACCGATGGAACGGATGAAAATATTTTGTTT
>UMKR01005194.1_pt1 | contig 9938 bp, 6 predicted proteins | sample 1966361 | NCBI WGS metagenome assembly UMKR01 (sample SAMEA4836181, study PRJEB28245) | human gut metagenome | biome: gut microbiome; material: fecal sample | place: Denmark | collected 2008 | reverse complement strand
AACGCTCTTCCCAAAGAAGGATGATCCGTGCGGCAAATACATTGAGATAAACGGTATCTACTACTGGGTAGTGGGAGTCAACGAGGCGACGGGCAACATGTCGGTCAACGGACAGTCGGAAACGTCGGTCGTCATTCCCTTCAGTACCATGCAGCAGAACTATAACCGGGGCAACCGCATCGACATGCTGGGCTATACGGCAAAAAAAGGATACTCCATCAGTCAGGTGGAAAAGGAAGTGGAACGCATCGTCAAGCAGGCACATGCCATCCACCCCGATGACGAACAGGCGATTATCCGTGTCAATGCGGAAGCCATGTTCAGCATGATGGACAACCTGTTTACCGGCATCCGCATCTTAGGGTGGCTCGTAGGACTGGGTACGCTGCTTGCCGGTGCCATCGGAGTGAGCAACATCATGATGATTACCGTAAAGGAACGTACTACCGAAATCGGCATCCGCCGTGCCATCGGTGCACGTCCGAGTGATATTCTGCAACAGATTCTGCTGGAAAGTATGGTACTTACCACACTGGCAGGCATGGCGGGCATCACGTTTGCCGTATTCCTGCTGAATGCCGTAGAAACGGGAACCTCGGAACCGGGACTCCCGGCACATTTCCTCATCAGCTTCTGGCAAGCCATCGGAGCCTGCGTCCTGCTCATCGTACTGGGACTGCTGGCGGGACTGATTCCTGCCTACCGTGCCATGGCGATAAAGCCGATAGAAGCCATACGCGACGAATAATTAACCCGACCGTCAAACCATTGAAATAAAAACATAAACCAATTCATATGAAGAAATTTATCAAAGTTGGCATATTGGTGCTCATCGCACTGATATTTATAGGAACATTCGTTTTCCTGTATCAAAAGTCACAGCCTAAAGAAGCACAGTACAACATTCAGCGAGTAGAAAAGACCGATCTGGTACAGACTACCGTGGCTACAGGCAAGATTGAGCCGCGCGACGAAGTACAAATCAAGCCTCAGATTTCGGGTATCATTGCCGAAGTATACAAGGAGGCGGGACAGAAAGTAAAGAAGGGGGAAGTGATAGCCAAGGTAAAGGTCATCCCCGAACTGGGACAACTGAACTCCGCCGAAAGCCGTGTCCGGCTGGCAGAGATGAACGGACGGCAGGCAGAAACCGACCTGACACGTATGGAGAAGCTCTACAAGGACAAGCTGGTGAGCAACGAGGAATACGAAAAGACCCTGCTGGCTGCCCGTCAGGCGCGCGAGGAGATTCAGGCAGCAAAAGATAATCTGGAGATTGTAAAGGAAGGTATCACCAAGAACAGTGCTTCGTTCAGCAGCACGCTTATCCGTTCGACCATCGACGGACTGATACTCGACGTGCCCATCAAGGTGGGTAACTCGGTCATCATGAGCAACACGTTCAACGACGGTACCACCATCGCTACCGTAGCCGACATGGGCGACCTGATTTTTCGCGGCAACGTAGACGAAACGGAAGTAGGACATATACGTGAAGGCATTCCTGTTAAAATCACACTGGGAGCCTTGCAGAACATGAAGTTCGACGCCGTACTGGAGTACATCTCACCCAAGAGCGTAGAAAACAACGGTGCCAACCAGTTTGAGATAAAGGCTGCCATCAACGTACCCGACAGTGTAACTATCCGTTCGGGCTACAGTGCCAATGCCGAAATGGAACTTCAGCGCGCCGACAATGTACTTGCCGTACCCGAAAATGCACTGGAGTTTGCAGGCGATTCGGCCTTTGTGTATGTGCTGACCGACAGTGTGCCTCAACAGCAGTTCGAACGCCGGGCAGTCAAAACAGGTATCAGCGACGGTATCAAGATAGAAATCAAGCAGGGACTGAGTGCAAACGATTTTGTGCGCGGCCTGAAAAAAGAAAACTAATCACCCGCAACCATGAAACTGAAACATTTTCTCTTTATAGCTTCTGCCACTGCCCTGCTGCCGGTACAGGCACAGCAGAAATGGGACTTGAAGCAGTGTATCGACCACGCCATCGCCAATAACCTGAACATCAAGCAACAGGAAGCACAGCGCGACCAGAACAAAGTGGAAGTAAGTACGGCACGAAACAGCTTCCTGCCCGACCTGAACGGAAGTGCCTCGCACTCGTTCAACTTCGGCCGAAGCCTTCAGTCGGATAATACGTACAAGAGTCTGAATACACAGAATACCGGTCTGAACCTGACGACCAGCATCCCGCTGTTCAACGGACTGCAACGGATCAACAACGTGGCACTCTCGAAACTGAACCTGCAGGCTGCCATAGAAGACCTGAACAAGGCAAAGGAGGATATCAGCATCCAGGTGGCATCGGCTTACCTGCAAGTGCTCTTCAATGAAGAACTGGTGAAGGTGGCCAACGACCAACTGACGCTGAGCAAGGAGATGCTGGACCAGAAAACGGCTTTCTACAAGAACGGTAAAGCCTCGCAGGCAGAATGGTACGAAGCCAAGGCACGCGTGGCACAGGACGAGCTTTCTGCCGTACAGGCCGAAAACAACCGCCGCCTTGCCCTGCTCGACCTGAGTCAGTTGCTGGAACTCCCCTCTCCCGACGACTTCGGTATCGTATCGCCGGCAGTCGATTCGCTCACCAGCCTGAGCATACGGACCTCTCCCGCCGAAGTCTATGCCGAAGCAGTACTCACCAAGCCGGCTATCAAAGCGGCCCAGTACCGTCTGGAAGGTGCCGACAAGAATATCCGCATCGCCAAGGGAGCCTATTACCCGCAACTCAGTTTCGGAGCAGGCATCAGCACCAGTTTCTACAACGTATCGGGCATGGAGAACGGCAACTTCGGCTCACAGTTGCGCGACAACTTCAGCCAGTACATCGGACTCTCGCTCAGCATCCCCATCTTCGACCGCTTCAGCACCCGCAACCGGGTACGGAGCGCACGCATCCAGCAGCACACCTACTACTGGCAACTGGAAGAGAGCAAGAAAACCCTCTACAAGGAAATACAGCAGGCGTACTACAACGCCGTAAATGCCGAAACCCAGTACCGCAGCAGCCGTACCGCCGACGAAGCCGCACAGGCCTCCTTCCAACTGATGAAGGAAAAATACGCCAACGGCAAGGCAAACGCCACCGAGTACAACGAATCGCGCACAGCGTGGATGAAAGCCGTGTCCGACCGCCTTCAGGCCAAGTACGACTACCTGTTCCGCACCAAGATACTCGACTTCTACCGCGGTATTCCGCTCACGCTATAACCTCCCCCGAAACCGACAGACGTCTATATAAAAAGAGAGCCGCAGGCGATACTCAACGTACAACCTGCGGCTATTGGTCTGTGTTACGATTTCGGAAACTCGATGTCGTGTCCAAAAACTATTTATCGATGCTTTTTATAATAGTCGATGCAATCTTCGATGAACTCTTTCGGCTTGCCTTGCTCAGCTTGTCAGCTTTTTCCAGATTCATGCAAGTAAAGTAATTGTTGCCTTTCGTCACCTCTTGCTGATTCTTGTCGTACAGCGAGTAGCTCACAAAGTGAAACAAGGTACGCAGCGGTTTTTCCTGCCATTTCAGGTAATGCTGGTTCAGGAACAGCACATAGTCGGCATGAGCCTCATCCATCAACTGCTTATAATTCTTGTGGTCAATCTGTTCCACATCAGCATAGCTTTCTTCATTCTCTCCGCTCATCTTCACCTCACCCAGCAACTGTTCCGTGTCAGAGAAATTCTCTGAAGAAATGAACGTAAACTCCTTGCTCTTATTAGTCTGAATAATATTATCGGTAATAATCCGGTTATATGTATCGCCGATGCTGTCTTCCGGAATACCTGTTTCTTCAGTAATCATACTTTCCGGAAAATAGTTTGAGCTGACATTGTCAAGTCCTACCACCAATACCTTTACAGAAGTAGCATTCGCCTTGCCGGCAGCCTCTTTACCAGCCTCTTCAGCCTGCACAGCTGTGATAGAAGCCATAGCAAACAATCCTAAAATAATGCTTTTCACAAATGTCGTTTTCATTGTCTTTCTGCTTTTAATTTGACGATACAAAAATAGGGATGTCATATTACATCCCTATTTCCGTTGTGTGATAATATTATTTAGAATCGGTTACAATCGGATTTGCCTGTTTCCAGAATCATTTTCCGGAAATCAGTGCAGCAGCTTCCAAAGGTTGGTTAGTGGTGATATAATCTACATTCAGGTCCATCATTTTCTTCATGACCTTCACATCGTCTACGGTCCAGACATTGACCTTCATGCCCAGGTCGTGAGCTTCCTTCACCCATTCCGGATGTTTTTCGAAAGCCTTATAGTAATAATCGATGCCGTTCAGTCCTTTTTCCTTTACTTCTTTGGGAGCGATATCACTCTTCAGGTAAGCAATTTCCGAACCCGGAGTAAGGCGTACAAGCTGTTCGCATACGTTCATGCTGAACGAGATATATTCCACCTGTTTCTCCAGCCCATATTCCTTCACCATCTTGACGGTAGACTCTGTAATCTGGTCTTCCTGAGCCTTGGTCTTATGAGGCTTGATTTCCAGAATCAGCTGTACATCCGGCAACTTCTTGCCAGCCTCCAGATAGTCGGCCAGCGTAGGCAACTTTTCTCCATTCTTCAGTTTCAGGTCTTTCAGCTTGTCGTATGCCGTTTTGCCGATAGTCAGTCCGTCTATCGCATCGTCGTGGTTCACTACCACTACCCCGTCGGCAGTGAGCTGTACATCAAATTCAGAGCCATATACCTTTGCCTCGGCAGCCTTGTTCAACGCTGCAATAGAGTTTTGTGCCGAACCTTCAGTTTTCCAGAATCCGCGGTGAGCAATCACCTGTGTCTGAGCCTGTCCTGCCAGTGCAAAGAACGCACAGGCACAAGCCATCAGTAAATTTCTTGTTTTCATAATCATCAATTATATTTTTCAGTTCATTTATCAGAATGCATATCTCAGTCCCAGCTGTACCTGATAAGGAGTACCGTTCAGGCTGGAAACACCGGTATTCGCATTGACATTGTATACGTATTCCTTCTTTTCCTTATCGAAGCTCTTGATGGTATAAATCTTCTGAGCTCCCAGGTTATGTCCTGCTCCCCAGTCTTTGTTCAGCATGTTCAGCACGTTGAAGATATCGACAGAGAGTTCCAGACTGTGCTTCTTGTAAATCTGGAATTTCTTAGCCAGACGCAAGTCGAGTGTACCATAGAATCCGTTCACACCGCCGTTACGTTCGGCAACCTTTCCGAAGCTCTTGCGGATATAGTCTTTCGTACTTTCCTCTACATCCGGATTAGCAAGAATGCTGTTGATACCATCTTTCAGGTACTGCGGCGTATTCGGATCATTCGGGTCGTAAATATAAGCCAAATCATTCGAATCGACAAAGTCGCCGTTCACATTTCCACCCACGATGAGCGAGTAACGTGTACCACCGATACCCGAGAAGCGTGCACCTACGCTGATGCCCCAGAAAGTAGGAGCAGTACCATATACTACCACTTTATGACGGAACTGGTTGCTTGAATAGTTCATCTGGCTCAGGTCACGCGGATCGTCCACTACCATCTGAGCGAGTGTAGCCGAGTTTGCTACGTTACCGTTGTAAGAAGTATTGTCTTTGGTATCGTTCCAGGTATAGCTGAACGAAAGCTCACCGTCCTTGAAGTAACGCCATGTACCGTCGATGACGAAGGCGAACTGATTCACCTTCCCGTCGCTGATCATTTCGAGCACACGTCCTTCCTTGTCGCTCTTTCGTCCCTCTTTCCAGTCGGCTACCCCTTTATCGTCGATTGTACTGGCAGGCACATATACCCCACGGTTTCCTTCGGCAGCTATACGGAAGTACGGCTCGTCCACCATGTTGCGGTCTACGTACATGTAGTTGTTGCGTCCCAGCGTCATATATCCGGCTACGCTCACCTTCAGACGGTCGCTGAAGAAATGCGTATACGAGAGGTTAGCCTTGTAGATGACAGGCACCTTGCAGTCGGCACCGTTCATGTTGATGGTAGAAAGTTTCTCCACATTCGGATTGTTGAAAAGTTCGGCACCCGGTGCGGTAGACGGATCCTTGCGGTAAGCAGGGAAGTCCGGACGAATCAGGTTCAGCATCTCCTGATAGTTGGCAGCCGTCTTGTCGAGCGTAATATCCAGCGAAGCGGTACGTGTACCGTCGAACACCATGTTGTTGATCATGGCATAGTTGTTGATATCGGAAGCAAAGATACCGGCGCCGGCACGGATGATGTCCCGATGCTTGTCGTTGATATCCCACGTGAACTGCAAACGCGGCTGAACCTGAAAAGTAGACAAGCCGTTGTCTGTTCTCAGTCCCAGTTCGTCGTATACCGTCTGGTTAAATTCACCCTTGTTGAAATAAGTAGCATTGTCCAGACGCAAGCCGGCAGTCAGTTCAAATCCCGGGAAGAGCTTGGTCTGCAACTGCGCATAAGCTCCTGCGTTCAGGATATTCTGTTTCACACGGTCGTCGGGAGTAAGATACAGTTCACGAACGTAGCGGTACGGTTCCAGATTGTCGAAAGCATCCAGACCGTTGAAGTAGAAACGTCCGTTCGTTTCACTGCCGTAGCGTGAGTTCATGTGCGTATACATCATGTCCACACCAAACGTATAGTTAATCTTGTTCGTATTGTAATAGAAGTTATCGACTGCCTGAAGCACATGGTTGTAGAAGTTTTCAGGGCAGTAGCGCTGACCACCCAACTGGATGCTGGTAGTAGCCGTCTTGCCGTCTATCTGCGATTCCACGTTGCTCACGATGGCACGTGGTATGTTGGCAGCAGGAAGTTCATCCCCCGGCATCGATTTTTCCAGCGTATACAGATGCTGTACCTTCAGTTCGTTGGTACCCCTCGGACCGACTACCGAACGCAAGGTAGCCATGGCACTGTTGTTCAGCGAATGTACGTTACCATACGTTTCGTACAGACAGATAGCCGTATTGTCGCCCAGTCCCAGGTTGTTCATATCGTTTACAAAGTTATCGGTAAACGTCAAGAGGTTGGTCGCATTAATCTGCCAGTCCACACGGGCAAACACTGCATCGGTACTCTGTTTCTTGTCGAATGCTCCGAACTGCGGAGTAGAAGCCACTCCATACTTGTCGCGTGCGATCTGCAAGAAACGGTCGCGCACATCAGTTGTCAGGCTGTAACGCTTCTCGTCGGCAGCACTCTGGATATCGGCGATATACAGCGGACGAGAGTCTGCCTGATGATCCCATGCGATGAAGAAGTGGGCACGGTCTTTTACCAGCGCACCCCCCAGTGAAGCACCGAACTGATAAGTCGAGAAGTCGTTGTCGCGCTTGTTTCCACGGATATCGTACGGGCTGGACAGCCAGTTGGCACGTGCAAAGGTGAACGCACTACCGGTCAGCGTATTGGTACCCGACTTGGTTACTGTGCTCACCGTACCACCTCCGGCACGTCCGTTGGTCACATCGTACTGGTTGGTTACCACCTTGAACTCACGGATAGCCTCCATAGAAATAGCATACGGCACACCGTTTCGGCTTGTGGTACTACCTCCCGAAGTAGGGTTCTTTGCCGTCATGCCGTCGATGGTATAGTTGGTAGACGATGCGAGCTGTCCCGACAGGCTGGAACCCGTGCTGAGCGGAGAAAGATCCACCAGCGAAGTAAAGTTACGTCCGTTCACCGGCAACTTCTCCAGGTCGCGTTCCGTCACGGAAGTAGCCGCACCCGTAGTAGCGATGGTGTTCTTCAGCGAGTTTGCCACAACTTCCACAGCCTCCATCACGACACTTTCTTCTTTCAACTGGAAATCCAGACGGAGCAAGTCGCCCTGATTCAGTGTATATCCTGTTTTCTTCTGGTCGCCGTAGCCCACGTAAGTCACCGTCACACTGTACGGTCCGCCCAGCGGCAACTGCTTGATGGTATACTCACCTTTCTCGTTTGTGATAGAGCCGGTATTAAATCCGGTAGATTCATTCTTTACCTGAATAGCAGCTCCGATAACCCCCATTCCGGTTTCATCGGTCACAATACCCGAAATAATGGCACGGTTATCCTGAGCCATCAACTGCCCTGCCGACACCAGCAGAAGCACCAAAAACAATAAGAATTGCTTAAACTTTGTTGTCATCATATACTTTAGTTAAGTGTTTTTAAATTGACGCAACAAAAGTAAAAGCAGGGTATTACACCCACATAACCGCCATGTAAAGAAAGCGTGTGAATTGTATGAAGAAAATATTACAGGTACGACCGGAGGGAAGAACTGAAACAAAGGTCTGAGCATATAAAAAAACGTTCCGTCAAGCCTTACAAGCCCGACGGAACGTCCTTTTTTCTTCTTTTACAAACCTTGTCCGGAACGGTTCCGGACAAAGTCATGTAAGTATATTCCAAATGATTACTTCTTCATTGATCTGATCTTAGACATATCTTTTATAGAAGTCTTGAATGAATAAGTAGACTTCTTATCCATATACTTCTTCATCATAGCAGCAACCTTCTTTATATCCAAGTGACCAGGTTTCTTAAGAAGTACCTTCGAAGCGCTAGTACCTAAATACTTATCGATTTCTTCAACCGGTGAATAAGCATTTTCATTTGCTTCAACATTAACAGCTCCAACTTTATAATTCTGCATAGCCTCATCAATTGTCATACTAAGCATAACCCAACTACCTTCTGAAGCAAGCCACAATGACTGTTTCTCTGTAGAACAATAACTACTAAAACTATTCAAAATTACAGTATAGAGAGTTTCATCAGTAATCTCTTTATCCGGATTTTGTTCTTCAACCTGCTTTCTCAAGTCGGCCAGTTCTTCAACTGTTACTGGATAAGTAAGTGTATAAGTACCGTTAGTTTCGATATTATTGAACAAAATCGGACGGCCTTTCAAATCATCCATACCCAAATGTGCTGCAAGTTCATCACCGTCGAAAGACAATGCAGTCATGTCCAAAGTCAAATTTTCAACAACCTGACCCTGTTCAGCAGTAAATCTTTCTACAACCAACTGAGTTGTGGCAGTATTACCTGCACGTCCGATAGCAGCGATAGCATATTCCTTACCTGCTTCCAAAGGAGTATCGAGTGGCAATTGCTGAGGTCCTGCAAAAATGCTTACATCGTCTCCCAGCAAAGTAGATTCAATTTCAGCATCGCTTGTACTGCCATTGAATACACCTAAAGCATAAGCATCGAATGTAGTAACGTTTACAGTGAATGCAACAGCAGATGCGAGCTTACTAGTTACATCAATGGTAATCTGGTTGTCTACCGGAACAGCAGCAGTTGTAGAAGCTTCAACCTTTGTAACAGGGCTGGCCAGTTTTCCGCCTTCTACGCCGTAGCAATAAATACAATATTCAGTAGACGGTAACAATTTAGGGAAGACATAATCTTCCAACGGACCGCTTACAAGAGCTCCTAAAGCCACCAAGACATCATTCAAAGACATTCCATACTGATTTGCCAATGTCTGATAGTCATTCATATCTGAATTGAACAAAGCCTCATCACTGACAAATCCTTCCATTTCGTCGGCAGGACGGATATTGAGGAAGTATTGAGCAGACTGATCTTTCGGCTGGATTTCGAACGGAATCCATGTAGAACCACATTCTCCCGGAATGGTGATAGTAAACTGTTCTTCAGCCTTAGCAGCCTGAGTAACGGTCAGTTCGGCAGAAGCTGTATTTTCTTCATCGTCTGAATAAGTAACGGTTACAGTAGCCGTACGTTCTGTAGTTTCAGGATTGGCTGCTACGGTCATCTTCAATGTACCGTCGGCACCCTGTATATCCGTAACCCAGTCTTCACTGCAAGTACCGGTCAGTTTCGGGTTTGTACCTGCATTTTTCAGCGTATAACCCATTTCCGTTTCACCTCCGGCAGCTTCTACCGTCAGTGTTTCATAAGCCTAAAATCCGCAACTATCATCCAATACACGATTAAGGGT
>UMKR01001706.1_pt1 | contig 10024 bp, 10 predicted proteins | sample 1966361 | NCBI WGS metagenome assembly UMKR01 (sample SAMEA4836181, study PRJEB28245) | human gut metagenome | biome: gut microbiome; material: fecal sample | place: Denmark | collected 2008 | reverse complement strand
TAAAGAAACATTTATTATTGTCTTGATAATATTGTTTTAGTGTTTTTGTAATTTCCTTATATTTTTTATATTCTATAATTCGTTTTACCAGTTCTTCTTCCGTTAGTTCCTGTTCTTCCTCAACTTGAGAAGGCAGTAAATTCTTAGATTTTAGATATAGAAGCGTAGATGCCATTAGTATAAATTCGCTTGTTACCTCTAGATTCATTTTTTCCATAGCATTTATATATTCTATATACTGATCTGTTATTTCTGACAAATTTATTTCATATATGTTCATTTTGTTTTTATCTATTAAATGACATAATAGGTCCAGTGGTCCTTCAAAATTTTCAATTTTAATTGCATATTTATTTGTTTCTAATGTCAATATTTTTTGCATCATTCTACCTCACTTAAAGCTTCTTTTATATTTTCCATCTGATAACCTTTTTTTATTAAGAACTGTTTGATTTCTTCTTTATCCATTGAATACTGTTTTTTATAATATATATTTTTAATTGATTGTATTTCATAATCAATTAAATCATCTTTGTTATTTGAAAAATACTCGTCTATTATATCATTATTTAAACCTTTTGCAAATAACTTATATTTTATTTCCTTCATTGATAGGTTCTTTAATGCAATATATTCCGCAATAGCTCTTTGTATATAGTTATTATCGTTTATATAGCTATTTTCCTTAAGTTCTTCTATAATATCTTCTAGTATCTCTTGTTCTATAGTATTTTCAAATTTTTGTCTTACTTCTCTTTCTGTTCTTTTTTTATATATAATATACTTTAATACCTTTGTCTTTTGTTTGTCATATTCTTCTAAGCAATCTATATTATCCATATTATTGCATCCTGCCTCTCTCTATTTTTATATGACATATATTATTTATTACTCTTCTGGTTCAGTATCTTGTTCTTCATCATTTTCTTCATCACCCAAGCTTTTTTCAAATGCCTCATTAAATTTTTCTCTTATTTTCTTTTCTATTTCTTTCATTACTTCTGGATTATCAACAAGATATTTCTTTACGTTTTCTCTTCCTTGTCCTATTCTTTCTCCATTATATCCAAACCAAGATCCACTTTTCTCTATAATATCTAAATTAACAGCTATATCTAATATATTACCTTCTTTTGATATTCCTTTTCCATATACAATATCAAATTCTGCTTCTCTGAATGGTGGAGCAACTTTATTTTTAACAACCTTAACTCTTGCTCTATTTCCTATTACTTCTCCGTCTTGTTTTATATTTTCTATTTTTCTTATATCTAATCTTACAGAAGCATAGTATTTTAAAGCTCTACCTCCTGCTGTTGTTTCAGGGTTTCCAAACATAACGCCAACTTTTTCTCTTAATTGATTGATGAATATAACAACGCATTTAGATTTATTAATTACACCTGCTAATTTTCTTAATGCTTGTGACATAAGTCTTGCTTGTAAACCAATATGAGAATCTCCCATATCTCCATCAATTTCTGCTTTTGGGACTAATGCTGCAACAGAGTCTACTACAACTACATCTATAGCACCACTTCTAACCAATGCTTCTGTAATTTCTAATGCTTGTTCACCAGTATCTGGTTGTGAAACAATTAAATTATCTATATCAACTCCTAAATGTTTTGCATACACTGGATCTAGTGCATGTTCTGCATCTATAAACGCTGCTTCTCCTCCTAGTTTTTGTGCTTCTGCAATCATATGTAATGCAAGTGTTGTTTTACCAGAAGACTCTGGTCCATATACTTCTACAATTCTTCCTCTTGGAATTCCTCCAATACCTAGAGCAATGTCTAAACTTAAAGCTCCTGTTGGTATTGCTTCAACTTCCATTGCCGTAACGTCTCCTAATTTCATTACAGATCCTTTTCCAAATTGTTTTTCTATTTGACCTAATGCAGCTTCTAATGCTTTCATTTTTTCTGAGTTTTGATTATTCATAAATTTTTCCTCCTATTTTTAAACATCTGTTTGTATTGTTATTATATATTAAATAAAAAATTTGTCAATACTTTTTGAAAATTTTATATTACCATTTTACTGCCTATACCATTTTTCGATATGATAATATGCACTATAATTATTTGGTTCAAATTCTCCTGTTAATTTTATACTATATATTACTTTAGATTTATTTCTATATAAGCATATATATGGAAGTTCATCATCATATATTTCAATAAGTCTATTGTATCTTTCTTTTATCTTTTCTTGATCTGTAATATTTTTTAAATCACTTAAAATGCTTAAAACTTCTTGATTTTCATAATTTGCAATATTTCCTTCTCCTAAAAAATATGACAAATCTGGACTATAGCCATTATTTACACCTGTAATAATCATATCATAGTCTTTATTTTTTAAATAACTCTTATATGATGAATTTGAAACTTTATATACCGATACGTTTATTCCTACATTTTCTAACTGTTTTTCTATAAGATCAGCCACTTTTACTCTTTGCTTATCATTTGAATCAACAATAAGTTCTAGCCAAAGTGTTTTAGTCGAATAATTTTCAGTTTTTTCCCATCTTCCATATTGATATTTCCATCCTGCATTTTCTAACACCTTCTTAGCTTGATTTTGATTATAGTATGATTTGCTTTCTTTTGTGTACATATAGTTTCCATAGTCTATTGGAAAAGATGAAATATAATATTCATTACCATATACAGATGAAATAATTTTTTTCTTGTCTATTGCATAGTTTATTGCTTGTCTTACTTCCTTGTTTGACAATAATCTATCTTTACAGTTTAAACTTATAAAATCTAATTCTCTTCCTTTATAATCTTTTGTAGTAAATCCAATTGTACCTATGTAATCGCTTATCTTGACATTAGATGTGCAAATCATATCTATGTTTCCTATTTTAAAGCTATTATATGCATCTCCCATTGTTCCATAAAATATAATTTTAATATTATCAATTCTAGGTTCTTTTTCCCTGTTTCCATACCAATTATAATTTTTCACTAATTCCATTGAATCCACAGATGCAGATTTAACTTTATATTTACCTGAAGATATTGGTGCAAGTCTTGATTTAAAGAAATCTTTTTCTCCTGAAAATTGACTGCTCGAGATAATTGGAAATATTAGATTATATTCAAAAAAGTTTTCCTCTTTATTTAAATTAAACCTTACTGTTGATACATCTATAATTTCAACAGATTTTATATTTTTAGCATTGTCTGAATATATTGATTTTCCTTGTTTTAATTTATCAACTGTAAATTGCACATCTTTCCCTGTTATGGCTGTTCCATCTTCCCATTTTAGATCATCTTTTAGCTTTACTATATAAGTTTTCTCATTGATTTTAGAATACTCTTTTGCTAGTGTAGGTTCTAATTGATAGTCTTCTGATAAAGTTAATAATGGTTCATATATAATAGAAGACAAATTGATAATGTCCCTATTTTGAGAAATAATTGGATTTATATTATCAAAATCTGATATTCCTATTCTCATATTAGTTAGAATTTGTTCTTTATTTTCTACTATGTTTATCTGTTCATTATTATCAACACTATTTTTTGGATTATATATTTTATAAATAGCAAATCCAATTATAAAAATAACAAATATTATAAAAATATATTTAATTATGTTAGCTTTCATAAATCCTCCAACAAACTTAACAATATATGGTTATATAATATATCATATAATTTGTTTTTTCAAGAATTAAATCAAAAGAGCACAAGAATATATTTTATATTACTTGTGCCCCCTATATTTAATTAAAATTTATTACCTAATATATTATTTTCTAGATTCAACGATCAATTTAATTCCTGTACGATCTTCACCTTCTACTTCTACTTCTGCAAAGGCTGGTATACAAACAAGATCTACTCCTGCCGGTGCAACAAATCCTCTTGCTATAGCAATTGCTTTAACCGCTTGGTTAAGCGCTCCTGCTCCTATTGCTTGCATCTCTGCTTTGCTAGACTCCTTTACCAAACCTGCTATTGCTCCTGCTACAGAATTTGGATTTGACTTTGATGAGATTTTTAAAATTTCCATTTTTTGCCTCCTATATTTTTTTATTTGTTTTTAATCACAAGAATATTTATAATATATTTTGCAAAAAAAGTCTAGGTGTTTTTGGAAAAAACAGGAAATTTTCATCGTGTGCTTTTGACATGTCTCGACAATTATTCTATATATATTCTCAAAACGTCTTCCGTTTTACAAGTTTCATCATTTATTTCAAATATGCACCCATTAAGCATTGCTTCACTTTCTGCTAATTTATATCTTTCTGGTAATGAAGTTACAAATCTTTTTACAGATGCATTAACATCCATTCCTATTACAGAATTCTTAGGACCCGTCATGCCCAAGTCTGTAATATATCCTGTACCTTTCTCAGTTACTTGTTCGTCTGCTGTCTGAACATGTGTATGCGTACCAAAAATAGCTGTTACTTTTCCATCTAAGTAGTACTTCATAGCAATTTTTTCAGCTGTTGCTTCAGCGTGAAAGTCCACAATAATTATATCTGTTTTCTTTTTTATTTCATTTATTATATCTTCAACAACCGTAAAAGGATTTTCAGAAAGTACATTAATATCCGTTCTTCCTATCAAACTAATTACAGAAATTTTCTTTCCTTTACACATATATGTTGCGTATCCTTTTCCTGGTACACCTCTTGAATAATTAGCTGGTCTTAATATTTTTTGATTATCTATAAATGAAAAAATATCTTTTTTACCCCATGTATGATTTCCCATTGTCATAACGTCAATTTTCATTTTATCTAAAATATTAAAATCTTTTGTTGTTATTCCCATACCACCCGCAACATTTTCTACATTTGCAATTACAAAATCAATATGTTCAGCCTCTATTAGTTTTGGCAACGTCTCCTTTAATTTTTTTAATCCTATATCTCCTACTAAATCTCCTACCGCTAAAATCTTCATATTTTTCCTCCTTTAGTACAATAACATTTATATAATATGCACGTTTATTTATTTTTGATTACAAAAAAATCATACTATAAAAAATTCAATTAATCAAGTAAATTTTCTGTGTAATTCTTTTTGACAAAAAAATACACCACTAGCATCAATTATATTAATACTAGCGATGTATTCTTATTTACTATATATTATTTAGCATACTCTACAACTCTTGTTTCTCTAACAACATTAACTTTGATTTGTCCTGGATATTCCATTTCATCTTCAACTCTTTTAGCAACATCTCTTGCCATTAATGTCATTTGGTCATCTGATATTTTTTCAGGTTTTACTATAATTCTTATTTCTCTACCAGCTTGTATAGCAAATGATTTCTCAACACCATCAAATGAATCGGCTATTTTTTCTAATGATTCTAATCTCTTAATGTATGTTTCAAGTGTTTCTCTTCTTGCCCCTGGTCTTGAAGCTGAGATCGCATCTGCAGCTTGAACTAAAACAGCTTCAATAGTTTTAGGTTCAACATCTCCATGATGAGCTTCTACTGCATTGATTACGTTTTCATTTTCTTTGTATTTCTTTAAAATATCAACACCAATTTCTACGTGAGTTCCTTCCATATCGTGATCTAAAGCTTTTCCTATATCATGTAATAATCCAGCTCTTCTTGCAAGTTTAGTATCTAGTCCTAATTCATCAGCCATAATTCTTGCTAAGTTTGATACTTCTATTGAATGATTTAATACATTTTGTCCATAACTTGTTCTATATTTCAATTTACCAAGTAATTTTACTAGGTCAGGATGTAATCCTACTACTCCTGTTTCTAAAACAGCTCTTTCTCCTTCTTCTTTTATGATAGTTTCAACTTGCTCCTTTGCTTTTTCTACCATTTCTTCGATCTTTGCTGGATGAATTCTTCCGTCATCAATAAGTTTCTCTAAAGCTATTTTAGCAACTTCTCTTCTTAATGGATCAAATCCTGAAATAACAACAGCTTCTGGTGTATCATCAATAATTAAATCAATTCCTGTTAATGTTTCTAGAGTTTTAATATTTCTACCCTCTCTACCAATAATTCTACCTTTCATTTCATCATTTGGAAGTTCTACTATTGATACAGTTGTCTCTGAAGTATGGTCTGCTGCGCATTTTTGAATTGCATATCCAAGTATTTCTTTTGCATTTTTCTCTGCATTTTCCCTGGCTTTAGCGTCCATATCTCTAATTAAGGCAGCTTTTTCAGCTGTAATTGTCTTCTCTAATTCAGAAAGTAATTGCTTTTTTGCATTTTCTTGAGATAACCCAGAAATTCTTTGTAATTCTTGTAATTGCTTATTTAATATTTCATCTAATTCGTTCTTTTTCTTTTCTATCTCTTCGTCTTTTAATAAAAGATCTTTTTCCTTCTTTTCAGCTAAGTCAATCTTTCTTTCTAAGTTTTCTTCTTTTTGAATAATTCTTCTTTCTTGTTGTTGTACTTCGCCTCTTCTTTCTCTAATCTCCTGATCTAAATCTTTTCTAGCATTCATAATTTCTTCTTTGGCATTGAAGATTTCCTCTTTTTTCTTATTTTCTGCTTCTATTTTTGCCATTTCAATTATTTTTTTTGCTTCATTTTCTGCACTTTGCATTTTAGATTCAGCAGTTTTCTTTCTAATATATACTCCAACAAATGTGAATATAACCGCTGAGATTAGAAAAATGGCGATATTGATTATTATATCCATAATCATTACACCTCTTTCTATTTAATTTTCAATGTACCATAAATATATATAACTATTTTAGAATATATTTTTACTTACATATATATTTTATATGTATTATTGTAAACTGTCAAGAGGTTTTTTCTTACATATTTTAATTACTATAATTATATTCTTTTATAGTAATTGTATTATTTGAATTTACTACAACATTACTCCATTCTGCCTCACTTCCTCTATAGTAGAAAGAAGCATTTGATAAATTTCTAAATGTACTAGCTCCTATTGATTTAATATCTTTATCTAATATAAAACTAATCTCATTATTCTTTGATATATACCATGGCGTATATTGATATTTAGATCCATTTGTATAATCTGCTCCTTCTCCTGTTCCTTTTGTAAATGTTACTTTTGTAATTCCTTTGCACCCTGTAAATGAATTAGTTGACATACTTAGTGATATTGGTATTGTTAGTTCTCTTAAATTTGCACACTCATAAAATTCCATTTCCTTTGCTTATATATAATATTGCTTCACTATCTGTTAATTCATATGAATGTATGTTATATGTATTGGTATCAAACTCTCCATATTTAACAAATGTCTCTTTGGTTGTAAAATAATATCTTAATTCATTTTTATCTTTCTCTTTTTCTATAATTATATTATTTACAGCAAGTTTTAATCTCTCGCCTATCTCTGCTTTTTCTGCTAACTCTTTTGCCTGATTTGTCATTTTTATAATTCCGTCTTTCACCAAAAATAAAATTAACTGATATTGTAGCAAGTATTATTAATATCACTATGGTTACTATTAATGCAATTAAAGTTATTCCTTTGTTCATTTTTCTTTTCATCTTTTGATATTCCCTCACATTTTTTATTCTTATACCAATTTTAATTTTTATTATCAATATTTTTGGTAAGAAAAAACAGGCTACATTTTAAAAATATAACCTGTTTATATATTTATTTTTTTATTTATGCTCTTGGGTGAGCCTTTTTATATACATTTTTTAATCCACTGTCTTGAAATTGCATATATACTTGTGTTGAAGATATATCTGAATGTCCAAGCATTGTTTGAATTGCTTTTAAATCAGCACCATTTTGTAATAAGTGGGTTGCAAATGAATGTCTTAGCACATGTGGAGTAATATCTTTTGTGATATGAGCTTGTTCTTTATAGAATTTAACTATTTTCCAGAACCCTTGTCTTGTTAATCTCTTTCCGTTCACATTTACAAATAATGATTTTTCATTTTCATCTTTTATCATAATTGGTCTTGCTTCTTCTATGTATTCCTTCAAAGCCTTTATAGACATAGAACCTAATGGAATATTTCTTTGTTTTCCTACTGCTTTACAAGATACAAAACCTTCTTCTAAATTCACGTCTTCTAAATCTAAAGAAATAATTTCTGTTACTCTCATTCCAGTTGCATACGCTACTTCTAGCATTGCTTTATCTCTAGTTCCCTTTAAGTCAATATCTTTTGGTTGATCTAATAGTAATTCTACTTCTTGAGATGTCAAAACACTAGGAACTCTTTTTTCAACTTTTGGTGATTGTATGTTTTCTGTTGGATCATTTTTTATCTTCTTTATTCTAATTAAATATTGATAAAAAGATCTAATAGAAGCTAAATTTCTTGATATTGTTGATGTTTTCTTTCCTATATCTTGTAAATTTTTTAAATATTCATTGATTTGTCCGTTATCAACTTTTAAGTAGTTAACATGATTTTTATCTAAATAATCTTTATATTGATTAATATCTCTACTGTATGATTGTAATGTATTATTTGATAATTTTTTCTCATTTTGAAGAAAATCCAAGAATTGTTTAATATGTTTTTCCATTTTAGCTCTAACCCCTTTATATTAATCTCTAAATGTTTGTAATTTACATAAACATCGTATATGTTATATCAAATTACGACAAAAAAGTAAATACATTTTTCCAAATTTCATAAATATTTTTAAAATAAATTTATTCCTGCTGTTAATAAATTTGTAGATATATATACTTCTACTAATGATGAAATTATTAAACACACAAATAAACCAATTGAACAAAATGTATGCCTTAGTATCTCTATTTTAATATTTTCTTTTCTTTTGTCCTTCATAATAGATTTATATAATTTTATACCACTAACTGCTAATGCAATTAAAACTGGAACAAAAATAATATTTTGAAGTAATATAGTAAATAGTGAAAAGATAATTCCCTTTTGTGTACCGAAGCACTAATATTACAGATGATATTGTATATCCTATGCAGAAACCTCTATATAACACAATTCCTAGTACAATCGGCATTCCAATAACTGTTGATCCTATAAACCACATTCCTATTGTAACCTTTAAATTCTCTAACAATGAATTTTTAAGCAAATTAACTCTATTAATAGAATATTCTTCCTTTAAACTATCTATAAAACTAATAATATATTGTTTGATTTCTTGTGTCTGGCTCTCACTAATATTATTTATAAAAATTACACCTGCTATAATTCCAACTAGTAATATGATTGTTACAATAATATATTCTTTTAAATTTTGATATATATTATCTAATATGATATTTTTTAATTGAATTTTTCTTTTATTTCTTGTTTCTCTCATTTTATCCTCCAAAAGTTTTATACATAATGTCTATTCGATAAAATAAGTTTTAGAACAAGCAATTTTAGTTTGCTGTTAATTTACCATACACACCCCCGCCACCAGCTTGGATATGTACGTTTCCTTCACGTGCATTTATAACTAAATGAGCAATCTTTTCTCCTGCAACAGCTTCTATATCATCTTCTGAAAGTCTATGTAAAATATTCATTTCTGTTTCAAAATGTTGCAATAATTTATCAATTGTTTTTCCACCAATTCCTGGCATAAAAGTTAATGGAATTTGATAAATATATGGTGGTCTCATTTCTGGACTTTTAGTTTCAGTTTTATCTTTAATCATTTCAATTCTATCAAAAACCCCCATTGTAATTTTGCTACTATCGCACATATTACAATGTGTTACAGGCGCTTTTCCTTCAATTGCCTTCCCACAAACTTCGCAAAACGTTCTATGGTATTTTCCTAATTTTGGATCTAATCCATAATTTGCTAATATTTTTCTTCCATCTTCATTTTTTAAAGCCTTCATTAATTCTTTAAAACTGATGTCCTGTACTAATAATTTATTATATTCTCTTGCAATTTTAGGTAAAGAATGAGCATCTGAATTCGTTAAAAATGTTCTTGTTTCAAGTTCTGATATTTGATCTGCTAAAAATGTATCTGAACTTAAGCCTAATTCAATTGCAAAAATTTTATCAAATTTTTCTTTAAATATTCTGCTTAATCTA
>UMKR01070262.1_pt1 | contig 10269 bp, 9 predicted proteins | sample 1966361 | NCBI WGS metagenome assembly UMKR01 (sample SAMEA4836181, study PRJEB28245) | human gut metagenome | biome: gut microbiome; material: fecal sample | place: Denmark | collected 2008 | reverse complement strand
TCTTTTAGTTTTTCACACTTACGTTGATGAAGAGTGATGAGGTTATCAAGTTCCGTAATAAAATTTGAAATTGCCTTTTGTTCGTTTATCTTTGGGAACGTCACATTTCCCTTTAATGCATTTTCATCTGATACTTTCATATCATTTTTTGCACCTTTATTTACCAATGGATGCATATACGAATTCATTCTTGAATCTAGTTCAAAATATATTTGAACAAAATTAGAATCTGTATTCTCCTTAGGTTTATATACCGCATATAAAGTTGATACAATACCCGCTTTCCCTTTATTTGTCTTTATAATTCCATAAGGATTTGCTTTTAATGGAGACTTTGTATACACTACATCTCCTTCATTAACAATTCCATAATTTTCTACACTTACTCCCGCAAAAGATCTTCCTTGAAACTCAATTTGATTTACTATTCCGACCTCTCCAGAAACTGATAAGACATCTGTTTTTTTATAATCTCCTTTTTTGTTCTTTTCGTTTGACACGTCTAGGTAATCTATCAACTTACGCTGTTCCCAATCGTCCGTAAATCCTTCAAATCGAATTTCTGGATTTTTCTCACCATTTTTCGGGAACATTTTTTGCAGCATAAATTTTTTGAGTTGTTTTGTTTCGTCACACTTACGCTGATGAAGAGTGATGAGGTGATTCAAAGCATTCAAATATGCTGATATTCTCTTTTGTTCTTCTAAAGACTTCGGTAAATCCACTGTTACCTCATCAAAAAATCCCTTTGTATCTACGTTAAGTAATCCATGATTTCTTGCGCCCTCTGCACATATCATAGATACATCTCCATACCATTTAAGAGTATCAAAAAAGCACTCCAAATAGTCTGATTCTACTTCATCAGAAGTAATTCCAAAACATATATACAATGTCGATAAACAGCCCTGTTTATAGGCATTTAGCCTTTTTATAGAACCATAATCAAAACCATTAGAATAGCTCTTGTTATATGCAAATTCTCCTTTTTTCAATAGATAATAATTGCTCATATCTTTTGCTGCTACAATCTTATTAAAAAAGTCTCTCTGATCAATCAATCCAAACTGTGAAGCTATTGTAAGTGGTAAATCTGATTCATTATTTCTATTTTTTCTGGTTATTCTTTCGCAAATTTCACTAAGCTTACGCTGTTCCCAATCGTCTTTGAATCCCTTAAATCGAATCTTCGGTGTATTCATATTTTACACCTCCTCAAGCACACGAATAAACGCCTCAACAGCCTCTTTCGTCGCATCATCCTGGAAGGTCAGTTCTTTCATCATTCTGACTAACGCTGCATTTTCCTCTTTGATCTGCTTGTCTGTCTCACGCATACTCTGTGTCAATGCCTTTAAGTCGATTTCTTCCTCTTCTTCCGTTGTATCCACATATCTTGGGATATTCAAATTGAAATCGTTTGCCACAATGTCATCATAAGACGCGAGATATGCTTCTTTCTCTACCGTTTTACGATTATTGTATAATTCCAGAACATGATCGATATGTTCCTCTTTCATCACATTTTGCTTTTTCTCTTTTTCGAACAATTTGGATGCATCAATAAATAACACATCGCGCCCTTCGCGGTGCTTCTTCAGCACGATAATACAAGTAGGAATCGACGTGTTGTAGAACATGTTCGATGGCAGGCCAATCACAACATAGATCGAACCATTTTCCAGCAATGTCTTCCTTATGCTTCCCTCTGCTGCTCCACGGAACAACACACCATGTGGCAACACGATTGCCATAGTTCCTGTCTGTTTCAGATGATAGAAACCATGTAACAAAAATGCATAATCTGCCTTTGATTTCGGTGCCAGCTTTCCACCGTAATCCATAAATCGCTCATCCTGTTTGAATCCTTCTGCCGCCGACCAATTTGCAGAATACGGCGGATTCATCGTAACTGCATCAAACTCGGTTTCTTCATCGGTTGGCCAGTCTGCATCCAGGGTATCTCCATTTCGCAGATGCTGATTCTCCGGCAGTACGCCATGCAGAAACATATTCATACGAGCAAGGTTGTAAGTGGATGGCATCAGTTCCTGTCCGTAATATTTGATAAAGTCTGGTTCTGTGGAATAATTTCTACAGCTAAGCATCAAAGAACCGGAACCCATACACGGATCATATACCTGCAATCCTTTTTTATTTTCCTGTCCGGTCATCGCGATCCGGCATAAGATCTGTGCCGGTCCATGTGGTGTATAGAATTCTCCTGCTTTCTTTCCCGTTTCCGAAGCAAACTGACCGATCAGATACTCATATGCATTTCCCAATACATCGCCCTCGGTATGAATCAGATCTGCATCGTCCAATACCTTAATTACTTCTGCGATCGTTGCACTCTGCTTCTGATCCCCGGTTCCCAATCGATTTGAATACAGATCTACATCCGCAAAAAGTCCATGAAACAATTCATCAGACTCTTCAATCCGATTAAATGCTGCCTGCAATTTCTCTCGATTGAATGCGTTGTTTTTCGCATCCTTTAAGATGCTGACATAGGTCATGTCCGGATCTAATGTATAATGCAAAGATTCTTTCAGTTCCTCCAACAGTTCCTCTGCATCTTCACTTTCCATAATTTCTTCGTAAGCTGTCTGTGCCTCTTCCAGACTATCCGGCTTTGCATCATTCAGCAGATCATACACTTTCGATAGATACGAATCTGATAAATATTTATAGAAAACCAATCCAAGCAAGTATGTCTTGTACTCATTGGCGTCCATCTTTCCACGCAGCACATCCGCCCCACTCCATAGTACCTGCAATAAATCTTTTCCTTCTGCCATTTTTATATCCTCCCTCATTCGTCTCTTCTGTTATAATTCACTTACGCTTAATTCTATCATAATTGTGCGGATGATAAAAATAAAATTTTTGATTTTGAATTTAATAGAATTGATTATTTTTCCTTCACCCCAACATTCCCCCTTGCATTTCCCCGTCTCCTGTGCTATAAAGTAAACAGTGTTTACCAAAGGAGTACAATTATGCGCGAGAGCACAAAAGCGACCAGAGCGACAATTTTACAAAGTGCGAAAGAGATTTTCTTGGAATGTGGCTATCAGGAAGCGTCCATGCGAAAGATTGCTGCGCGGGCGGGCATTACCCCCGGTGCGATATACAAGCATTTTTCAGGGAAGGAAGAAATGTTCGGCGAGATATTCGCAGAGAGCGGAAATAAGCTGATGGCACTGAGTGAGTCCATGCTGGATATTGACTTTTCGGCGATGTCCGACGAGCAGCTGATGCAGGTATTCTATTCCCGCATATCCATCCGGACTTTCGAGCTGTTAGAGGACGATATGCAGCTCTTCCACATGCTGTTAAAGAACGATTCCGGCACCTATATCCGGAACTACCGCAAAGTTTATATCGCGCGATGCAACGAATTCGCAACGCGCTTTTATCATGAATTATATGTGCGTGGACTTGCAAAGAATCAACTATCTGAGAAAACATGTTACATGCTGTCGTTGTCTGAGTTCTCGATGATTTGCGAGATGATTGCCGATGATGCCTGCAAGGACGGCTTTACCCATGAAATGAAACAGGCATTTTTAGAGGCGATGGATGTGCTGATGCACGGCATTGAAGCGGCACTTGGATTACAAGGAGGAACCTATGGAAAAGGTAAAAATTGAACCCGGAACCGTACAGGAGACACTCTTAATTCCGCTCTACGGAAGAAAACAGGCGATGGATAGATACCCTGACATCTTCATGGATCACGATTGTCAGGAGATTTTCTCCCACGTCGACTTTCAGGTATCAGAACAGATGCGCGGCAAGATTGGAAAAATCGGTTCGATAATGGGTGCCACACGGCAATTTGATATGGCAAGCGTATGCCGCAGATACTTAAAAGACCATCCGAAAGCCTGCGTCGTAAACCTTGGGTGCGGACTCGATACAACATTCCGACAGGTAGATAACGGACATGCGCGCGCCTATAATCTGGACTTCCCGGATGCGATTGCCGCCCGCAATGAGCTGCTTGGAGACCGCGAACGCGAGACGAACATCGCCTGCGATCTGAATGATCTTTCGTGGTTTGAGCAGATTGATTTCCGCCCGGAGGATGGCATTGTATTTTTTGCATCCGGTGTATTTTATTATTTCAAGACTGAAGATGTGAAGCGGCTTTTCTCAGCGATGGCGGAACGTTTCCCAGGTGGGAAGCTCGTCTTCGACGCAACAAAGAAAAAGGGATTAAAGAGCATGTTAAAGGTATGGCTCAAAGGCTTCGAGATGAAAGACATCAGTGTCTATTTCAGCGTTGACGATGTCGCTGTGTTGAAAGACTGGAGCAGTCACATTGCCTCCGTGCAGAGCAACGGCTATCTGGAAGGCTACCGCCCGCTTGATAAGCGTTTCGGTTTCATAACGAACATGGTGTTCCGACATCTGGACAAATCCAAGATGTGCCAGATCATTGAGATAGATTTTGCCAAGAAAGGATGATTTAGTTGAAGTACGGATTCTCACAGAAATTATTTGGATATTTTTATCACAGCTCCTGCATGAAGCAGGCAAAAAGACAGCATTTGCAGATTGACAGCAAGGCGATCAAACAGGAATACCGTGCCATCCTGACACGCGCTAAGGATATCGGCAAATCCCGGCTGATGAGTTCCTACTGCATGGGCGCATATTTCATCGCATTAAACCGGAACACAACCTTATCTCCGGAGGAATGTTATGCCCTGTACAAGGATGGACTTTCCGCTAATCAGTTGTTTCACAAGGTCATGGGAAATGCAGACAGCTATCTCGATGCGAAGAAGCTTCCAGCCCGGAAAAAGTGGTCTGCTGACTCCCATAAACGTAAATACGAAAATGACTGGGTGGTTGACATCTTAGAAGGCGGCGCGAATGATAATTTCGAGCTTGGCTATGATTATCATACATGCGGCATCTGCAGTCTGTGCCGGGATGAGGGCTGTTTCGAACTTGCCAAATATCTCTGCCGCATGGACTATGTGCTTGCCGACATGATGCACATGCGCTTAGTCCGGACACAGACGATCGCCGAAGGTGCAGCCTGCTGCGACTTCCGGTACAGCCGGATTGAGTCAGAACCAAAAAAGAATCCTTAACAATCATCCTCCCGTTTCATTCCGTCCCGCCGCTTCCGGTCCACTTCGATCCATTCATCAAGTGTGAGCGGGACATAATCCGAGAACATACAAAAACAATTAATCATCTGGCAGGGGATAGAAACCATTTCTTCCTCGCCAGATTTTCCTAGCACCGGGCGCGTAGATGCACGCGTCTGGCGTTGGAAATCGTCGATCAGATACTCGTCATATGTGTCATGCACATGTCCATACAGCATGTATGTCTTCGGTTCTCCCTTAGCATTCCGACGATACTGCCCGTTGTAGCACATAACCGGATAATGGCACAGGATTACCTTGCGGTTGTTATCATTGATTTCTCTATAATGTGTGATCCATTCAAAATGCGATGGATCAAATTGTTTGTTCGCAATAAAATGATCATGATTTCCGATGATCAGATACTTCTTTCCATTCAACCGTTCGAGAATGGCATTTGCAACTTCTCCCTTTTTGAAATACAGAAATCTCCCAAGATCACAACCTCATCGCGTTTACGCACACGTGAATTCCACTGTGCGATCATATATTCATTCATGGTTTCGCCGCTCTCAAAGCCGCGACAGTCCATACGTGTATTCAAATTTTCATGGCAGAAATGTAAATCTGCAATATAATAACGCATGTCAGCGTTCCTCCCTTTCCCCAACACTGTCCTTATTGTATGCTTATTTTGATCCGCAGACAAGATAGCATTTGCATTTCTTTGTAAAAGAAAAGACACTCCAAAGTCTATACTCTGGAATGTCTTCACATCTCGTTCTTATACCTTAATTATATTTCCACTGTTCGCTCTCTAACTGCACATCGACCATATGCTTATAGATACCATTCTTCTCCTTCAACGCTGACGGTGTTCCCTGCTCAGCTACCACGCCATCCTTTAATACAATGATCTGGTCAACCCCATCGACCGTACGCATACGGTGTGCAATAATCAGAACTGTCTTGTTCCGGATCAGCTTGGAGATGGACTCCTGAATCACGGACTCATTATCCACATCCAGCGAGGCGGTTGCCTCATCCATCAGGATGATTGGTGCGTCCTTTAAGAATGCACGTGCGATGGAGATTCTCTGCCGCTCACCACCGGATAATTCGGAACCATTTTCCCCGATCATGGTGTTCCATTTGTCCGGTAATTTCTCGATAAAGTCCGTACAGTTTGCAAGCCTAGCTGCTGCCATAACTTCCTCGTCCGTTGCATCCTTGCGACCGATCCGGATGTTCTCCATAACCGTGTTGTTGAAGAGTGTTACATCCTGAAACACGATGGAATAAAGGGAAAGCAATTTCTCCGGCTCGATCTTCGATACATCCATGCCTCCGACCGTGACAGTACCCTTCTGGATATCCCAGAATCTTGCTGCCAGTCTCGATACAGTCGTCTTACCACCACCGGATGGTCCGATCAGGGCTGTTACCTGCCCCTGCTTTGCTGTGAAGCTGACATCGGAGAGCACCTGCTCGCCACTGTCATAGGCAAATGCAACGTGGTCAAATACGATATCATAGCCCTTGTTCGTCAGTGTCTCTGCACCAGTCTGCTCTTCGTGTGACAGGATCTCATCCATACGCTCACAGCTTGGCTCCAGACTGATCAGAGCGGACAGGTTCTGCAATGCAATCTGCAAAGGCTCATACATTCTTGTTACAACAAGCAGGAACACGAACAATGTCAGTACATTGATCTTTCCATTTACAAGCAGGATACTACCAACCAATGCAACCGTTCCAATGCCGAGCTTCAGGATCATCTGTGCGGAACATACATAAGCTGCATTCTTAAATTCCAGCACGATGGCATTTTTCTCTACGGTTTTGATCTTCTTGTTCAAGCCTTCCATGTACGTCTCTGTCATGTTGTTTGAACGCAGGTCACGGATCGTCTCCAGTCCCTCCTGAATTCCATCAAGACAGGAAAGCTTATATGTCATTGTCTTCTTCTGTACAGACTTCAGACCTTTTCTCGAAGTCAGTACGATGATAAATGCAATCGGCATCACCCATACAGCGGCAAGTGCCATCTTCCAGTTGAAGAACAACAATCCAATTACAATAATCGTTGTGGAGATCATCGAACCGATCAGCTCCGGAATCCAGTGGGAGCTTCCTGTCTCGAGCAATGCACAGTCTGACATGATCGTATTCGTCAGATCGGACAGATCCTTTTTCCCGAAGAAGGAAAGTGGCAGGCGGCGAAGCTTCTCAGCAAGCGCACGTCTACGCACACCACTTTCGACATAGGTGGAAAAGAAGGTTGCGTTATATTGGAAATAAGTTGTAACTGCTACAAGTAAAAATACTACGACGATTCCGCCGATGAAGAATCCAAGCTTATCCTTTGGCACCTTGCCATCAAGCAGATACGAGGTAAGCTGATACAGAAGCCCAACCGGCAGCATCAGCACAAGGTTCGCGATTGTGACTGCCACAAACGCTTTTATCATGTTCTTTGCACCGTTTTCGGACAGTGCGTATTTATGTTTCAATTTCTCGATCATGCGGTTGCACCTGCCTTTCCTACCTGCCAGTTCACGGACTTGTTATATTCGTTCCACATATGTGTGTAGATGCCGTCCTTGGCTGCCAGCGCATCATGTGTACCGGACTCTGCAATCTTTCCGTCCTTCAATACGTAGATCTGATCCGCATTTGTCACCGTCGACAGACGATGTGCGATCATGATTACTGTCTTATCCTTGGACAGATTCTCAAATGCGCGCTGCACCTGTCTCTCATTGTCCGGATCAGCAAATGCGGTCGCCTCATCTAAGATCAGGATTGGCGCATTCTTAAGGAATGCCCGCGCGATCGACAGACGCTGCATCTCACCACCGGATACATACGTTCCCTTCGAGCCGATCACCGTGTTCACACCGTCCGGAAGCTTCTCGATGATGTCGCTGCACTGCGCCTTCTCCAGCGCTTCCATTACCTCGGCGTCCGTCGCATCCGGTCTGCCCATACGAACATTTTCCAGAATGGAGGTCTTAAGCAGCTTACTATCCTGAAATACATATGATACCTGATTCATCAGCTCCTTGCTGTCAATGTTCTTCACATCCACACCTCCGATCTCGATGCTGCCACTCTTGACATCCCAGAATCTTGCAATCAGTGATGCCAGCGTCGTCTTACCACCACCGGACGGACCAACAAACGCGATATGGGAACCTGCCTTGACGGAAAGCGTGATGCCGTCGATCGCATTTGCCTTTGCCTCATCATAAGCAAATGTCACGTCCTTCAACGCAATGGATGCATCCTTCGGCGTCTGCTTGTTTGCTACCTCCGGAAGCTCCTTCGCATTTAACACCTCATCCATTCGGTTCAATGCATCCTCGACAAGCATCTGTGATTCGCCCGCATACGCAACCTTCATCAGTGTTGTTGTCAGTACCGAAGTCACCAATATGTAGAAGATCAGGTTCAATACGAATTTATCTGTGACTGTATTTCCGCCTAATGTATAAGCAGCTACGATCAGCGCTGCGAAAATACCATTACAGAATACGGTAAATCCGATCATCGGAATCATCATGGATTTCGTATAATCGATCGTCCATTTCTCATATTCATCGATGGCTGCCTTAAACCGTTTGAATGAGAAGATTGTCTGTCCAAATGTCTTTAAGACCGGTACGCCTCGCACATACTCTACCGCCTCGGAGGACATTGTCTCCAGTGAGTTCTGATACTGCTTCATATCCTCTGCCATCTTCGGTCCCATCATCATCGTACCCATGATAAGGAATGCGAATACGGCAGGAATCAGGCTGATCAGACCAAGACGCCAGTCAAAGCCTGCCATCAGTACAAGCAGCCCGATCGGTGTTGCTCTTGATACGACCTTATCTGGCAGGTTGTGTGCCAGAAATGTCTCTGTCGCTGCGGAGGAATCCATAACGATCTTTCGAATCTTTCCGGTTCCCTCTGTCTCCACATAACCAAGCGGAAGCTTCATGATGTGGTTCATCATCGCGATACGCATATTTGTCTGCACGCGGAATGCTGCCTTATGGGAGCACATCAAAGCTCCGATATAAAGCACCATTGCGAGCAGGGCAAATCCTACCGCCTGCCATCCATACGATGTGATGTGTGTTGCTTTGGAATAGTCCGGTCTTACTTCCAAGACCTCTTTTATGATGCGCCACACATCATAAAACGGAATCAGCGCAACCCATGCACTGATTGCTGCCAGGACGCAGGATGCATAGGAAAAATACTTATGCTTCCCGGCAATTTTCATAAGTCTTGACAATGCACTTTGCTTTTTTGCCTTCATGACAAAACCTCCTTGAACGTTTATTTTGAGTTAGTTTTTGCTAACTTGTATTTTATTTTTTTGGCAGTGCACATCGCTATGCACTGCCTGTTATTCCAATCCAAAAACAGCTTTCCAGCCTGCGAAATTGAAGATTTGTACATTCTTCATAAAGGCTGCTGCCTCATCGTATGGCTTTTCGTGTGTCAGCACCTCGTAGATATACTGCCAGCCGGTTCTACAGAATACGTGGATAAAAAATTCATCCGCGGTCGCATTCTCATTTGCATACTGCTTCGCAAATATGTTGTAATACTGCTCCTCGATTGCCGCGAGCTTATCAAAGTAATCTTCATATTCTGTCCCCGCCGAATGGCAGAATAGAAGCTGAAATTCTTCCTTATACCCGTAGATATACGCCAATACCTGATCGGTTCCCTCGTTGCCCTCCTCGATGGCATGATCCATGTCCGGACACTCGGTTGCCTTCTGTATGCTCTGCATATACATCTCCATCAGACCATCTGCCGCTTCCTGTACGATTGCGGTGAAAAGTCCGCTCTTGTCGCCAAACCGGGTATATATGGAATTGGTACTGCCTCCGCATGCCGCCGATATCCGCCGCATGCTGGCATCATGGAATCCATAGGTAAGGAATTCTTCCTTCGCTGCCTGAAGCAGGGATTCCGTCACACCGGCTGTCTCACGTCGCATGAGCTACTCCTTCTCTTCGTTAGTTGTTGCTGTTATTTATATTGTTTTATTTTTCATAACATCGTTATTATAACAGTGTTATTTTATTTGTCAATAGGTTTTTATATTATCCAACCATTACTTTCAACACGATCATCCCTGCCAGATATACGA
>UMKR01043722.1_pt1 | contig 10385 bp, 9 predicted proteins | sample 1966361 | NCBI WGS metagenome assembly UMKR01 (sample SAMEA4836181, study PRJEB28245) | human gut metagenome | biome: gut microbiome; material: fecal sample | place: Denmark | collected 2008 | reverse complement strand
CGCCTTCAATACGATGACACACAATTATCCGGGACTGACGGATACACTAAAAAGATTGGGGATTAACGAAGTGAGCGAAATAAATGCCATTCTCAGGCTGTCGGACTATGGAAGAAAGGGAACGACGGTGTGGCGGCTGATTGCCAACACTTGCTGGAGTGACATAGGGTCAAAAGGAAGGTATCTGATAGCGGCACTGAACAAGGCAAAAAGGAAATAAACGGATAGTGCAAGTCCTCCGTGTATAGTTGACAAAAAAGCAAGTATATCGGATTTCCTCCGGAAAAGGCTTCGGTGAGACAGGAAAACGAGAAAGGAGATTAACCAACTGAAAGACAGACCTTTCAAAGCAGTAAGGTTCTGCCGGAAAAAGCTTTGTTTTAACGCGATGTTAAAGCTTGTTCTATAGATGCAAATAACAAGTGTTTTAAATGCAAAAGGCTTGTTATTTGCACACAAGAATAAGACAAACCGGGAAATGGCATTAACAATGTTAACCATCAAATGACTTACACTAAAAATAGTTGTCACTGCATTGAGGTTAGTTACTAAATAAGTTGTCACATTCTATTGTTTCTTCCTAAAAAGGTTGTTAGTTTACCCCGGTTGTTCCTAATAGAGTTATTCCTTATGAAAACAATGGACAACTCTGAGTGCACTCCCGTTCTCGGTGCAATAAATCGTCCTGACTCTGCTCTTGTTGTTCCTGCTTTTTCTTAGCCATAAATTTAAAAATTAAGTGATACAATAAATTAAATTACCGGGTAAACTTTAGCCCGTCGGTGCGAATGTATAGGGTTAACTAATAAGACATTATACTTCCAATGATGTCGGAAGAGAATGGCGGAATTTGGTGAGTATTGGCGATCTTTTTCTTTTATCTTTATTATTTAGACTATCCTCTTTGGGGAAAATCACAGACTTCAATATCCGATTCTTCATTTATTCTTTTGTGTTTCTGTGTATTTTATATATTTTTGCTCAAAATCCATGCTTATGCCCGAATTCGTACAGCTTGACGTTAAGGTTTTTGATAAATTTATCAAAAAGTTTTCAGAACGATACATTTTGCAACGTTCTGAAACAAACGTAGATATAGATTCATTAGACAGCTCTCAATTAAATGATTGCGGCTTTAATGTGGAAAAGCTAAAGCAAGTAATAAGGAAAAATGCTGTAGCCGTAGATTTAAAACGTGAACAGGGATTGACACCCGCTATTTTAAACGACATTTATAGAAGTGATTTAGGTGAACTGTTGATGACTTACTACTTTGAAGAGAAAATAGGTGAAGATAAACGCTATGTTATCCCTTTGAAAAACATTTCATCAAGAGAGCTTGCTCAATTGCCGGGACGTAGTTTGGATGCTATTGGTTATCGCATAGATAATGGATTATTTAATATTTTATTAGGAGAAGCTAAAGTTTCGGAACAAAAAAAGACTCCACCAGATGTTGTACATGTTACGGAGGACTCAATTTATAAATCTCAAAAGAAGCATCATGATGACTTACCAATGGTAATACAAAAATTATCTGATTATTGTCGTAAATTAGGTGCTGAAGATCTTATGACTTTTGCCTGTGCTGTACTTTGTATGGAAACAGGACAAACCGATAAATATACTTTAACTTTTGGTTGTACATTAATACGGGATTTTACTTGTTGTGGTGAAAAAGATTATGGTAAAATGCAAACTAACGTCTCTGATTTTAATCCAAATGACGTTCATTTTGTTGTTTTATCATTCACGCAAAAAACAATTAGCGAAACTGTTGATTTATTTTACAAAGAAGTACAAAAGACTATTAAACAATGAACCGTCAGATTTTAGATAGCTTAATACAAGATGAATCAATACGCTCTTTATTGGAAAAGAGTGCGGATGCGTATTGGCTTTCTGAAATATATGATTATAATCTTGGCATATCAGATAACGAACAAGAAATTCTTGTTCGCTTAGCTGTTCTTTATACAACTTTATCTTTATCTGAGGAGGGTAAAGATACCAAAAATTTGGAATATGCTTATAAGTTACTGCTTGCCATAAAAATAGAAGATTCGAATTATCTTTCATTATTTGAAAAAATAGCAGGTATAGATGAAGTCGATAGCACACTTTTATATTATTTTCTATTATCCAGTATTGCATTAAAAGATGACAACACAATATCTGCGCGTATAAATCTTAAACAATTTTATTCAGACAATATTATTATTACAGAAGATTGGAAAGGTCGAGTCCTTTCCAAGATTTTATATGCACTTATTCTTCTTATAAGAAAAGATAATGGTTTTGTAGATGTTAAGCAAGCATTACAAGCTATTACGGAATTACAATCAGAGCAAGAAAAATTCGAGGAAAATTATCTTCAAAATTTTCAATATAAAGAAGAAGTAAAGGAAGCCTTGTCTCTTTTAGCATTGTATCATACTTCAAAAGCAGTTGTGGAAACAGCACACTATCTGATAGACGGCTATTCGTATCCTAAACGTATTGAGAATGTCATTCGAGTCCATATAGACATGGCAGATAAACTTTTAGGGAATACACAAAATCGTTTAAAAGATATTATTAAAATCATCTCTAACGATTTGAAGGCCATTTGTCTGAATTCAATTTGGTCTCATACAGCATTCCAAGATAAGATTAGATTATTATGTGAGAAAAAAAGCCAAAGTGGAATTCTTGAACTGCTTCCTTCTCAACGTAATGCACTTGCTCAAAAGTTGTTAGATGTATATGCTAATGCTACAATACTTCAAATGCCTACAAGTGCCGGTAAAACATTATTGGCAGAATTTAATATTATCGTAACAAAATCCTTGCGATCAGACGCAAAGATTATATATGTAGTACCTTCTCGTGCATTAGTCAATCAAGTCTATTATGATTTAAAATCAGATTTATCAGATTTAGGTATTTGTGTCGAAAAGACATCTTCTGCCATAGAAATAGACCCTACGGAAAATGAGTTTCTAACTTGTGACAAAATAGATATTTTAGTATCTACTCCTGAAAAGCTTGATTTACTAATCAGGAGAAAACATCCTTCCGTTAATGATATTTCTTTATTTATCATAGATGAGGCACATACTATTGGAAATGGTCAACGTGGTGCAAGATTAGAGTTGCTAATGGCTCTCCTGAAACGAGAAAGACCTAATGCCAAATTTATGTTGCTTTCTCCTTTTCTGCATGGTAAAAAAAATGTCATGGCTGAATGGTTGGGGGGTGGCAATACTATTCAAATAGACTGGAAACCTGCAGAGAAGTTGCTTATTGGTTTAAAAAATCATAAGACTGAACATATTGATGAAATAAAATATGAATTATTGGCATCAGCTTATGATACATCTTTTAAAAGTGAGACAAAAGGGGCTTTTAATAATCCGTATAAATTGCAAAGTAGTTCGGAAAAGGACCGCATTCTTGAATTTGCCACTAAGCATTTTGCGGAAACAGGAAAAACACAACTAATTCTTTGTTATGGTAGAGGTACAGCCAATAAAAGAGCAGGATTCATCTATAATCTGATGAATTCATTTGCAGAAACAGAGGAAATTGCTTTAGTTAGAAAATACATTGACGATGAGATAGGGAAAGAAACTACCTTAACAAAATATTTATCAAAAGGAATAGCTATTCATCATGCCGGATTATCAGATGAAGCCAAACTTTTAATTGAATATTTGATCCGTGAAAAACAAATAAAATATGTCTGTGCCACTACTACCATAGCAGAAGGAGTAAATTTTCCTGTATCTTCTGTTTTCTTTGATGATTATAGAAAAGGAAATACTGTTCTCTCTTCCAATGATTTTTGGAATATAGCAGGAAGAGCCGGTAGAACTTTAGTTGACAATTTCGGGAAAATAATAATGCCCTTTCATACTCCTAGAAGTGAGCAGGTTTTTAAAGGTATTATTCAAAGAAGTTCTGATGAATTGGCAAGTGTATTAGCTGAACTTTTTATTAATGAAAATAGTGTGCGTTCTTATTTGTCACAAGAAAGAGGTATTTATGACTTAATCAAAAATTATCCGGATTCATTTTCTCCGTTATTTCAGTATTTTGTACATTTACTTACTACTGGACAAAATGCCTACGCAGTAGAAGTCGAGGATATGTTTAAGGATTCACTACAATACTACTTGCTTGAAACAGAAGAACAAAGAGATAAATTTGTCCAATTATGCAAGAGTATATATCAATCTATAGAATTAAAATATAGTGGCACCTTAGGCGCATTGCAGTTTGCCGATAAAACAGGTTTTTCTGTTCCGTCTGTACTGAAGATAATGCGTGAAAAATCACAAAATGGTATTATATCCGATTTAGCAGGATGGCAACCGAATGTCATGTTCAATAAACGCGACAATTCTAATCTTACAGAAAAAATTAAAGTGATAGCTACACTGAAAGAAACAAATTTAGGAACAGATTCTAAAGAGGCTTCTTTCAGTCCAGAGCTAATAGCAAAAATGGTAACAGCTTGGGTTAAAGGAGATAAACTTAATTCTATTTCTTTAATTCATCCCAGTTATAAGACTTTGAAAGATGATGAACGTATGACTGAATTTATGAAAAAGATGAATGATATACGTTTCAAGACTTCATGGGGATTGAGTGCTTTAGAAGGCATAGTAAAAGGCAATCAAGATGAAATTCAAGATTCCTACATCCCTTCATTAGTTTACTATGGAGTAGATAGTGAAAAACCATTAGCATTAAGAATGCTGGGAATTCCACGGTCTTTATCATTTAGTTTAGCAAATATTATAGATGGAGACTTAAAAGATTTCTCTTATTCTTCTTTAAGAAAAAAAATCAAAGGATTATCGGCATCTGATTGGGATAATTTTAAACCGAAAAAATCAAACTTGACAGGAGATGAATGGAGGAGAATTGTTGAAATTCTTATGAAATAAAAGGGTGTTTCATAACTCACCACAGATTTACACAAAACATTTTTTAATCTACTGATAACCAATAATATTTATCTGCGTAATCTGTGGTAAATACGAGTTTTGACATATCCCCTTGTAATTAGCTCAACAATACTCCCTCTTAAACCAAAGTTCGAATACAGGATCAGAAAACACATACAGTTCCCCCTCCTTCTCAATAAAATCACGTTCGGTCAGCATGCGTTTGTTGCGGGTGATGGTTTGTGCACTTCCCGAACCTAACCACTCTTTCAGTTGTTTGCGTTCTTCTACCCGGTTGACGAAATTCTCTTTATCGACCAGTGTACCATACTGAAAAGGTGATTTCATAAGCTGTTTCCTTCTTTATCATAGAACTAAAGACACAAATTATACATCAACGTATAATACACCGATGTATAATTTTAAAGATTATTTATTTCAAAAACAGGCATAGAAGCATCATTTAATGGTCACCATGGTTGCTCCGAAGCCATATTCCTGAAATGAAGCATCCTGATAGCGGCAATTACTATATTTTCGCTTTAGCTCATCAATCAATGCTTTACGAAGCACTCCGTCACCTTTGCCATGAATGAAAACTATTTTTTGTTCACGTTTGGTTTTGTACTTCTCCATCACTTCACGGAATTTATCCAACTGATAATTCAGTATCTCGGCATTCCCCATGCCACGTGTGTCATCCAGCAACTCGTTGATGTGCAGGTCCACTTCAAGAATATCATTTTTCCCGCCACGTTTTACGATAGGCTGCGACTTGGGTTTATCCACTTCTTTCTTCTGGATCAATACGGATTGCAATTCTTCGGCCGAAACAAATACCTGACGGATAGGAACATCATCTTTCACAATGTCATAAACCAGTGCCGGTTGTTCAAAGAAATCGGACTCACGGAAAGTATGAAGTTTATAGAACTTCACCGTATCGATACGCAGCTCCACACAAACCGCAGGTTTCAAAGGCGCTGTCCGTCCATCTTTAAAAGCAATGAACTGAACGGCTACATGCTCCATTTCATTCAGCATATCTTTAGTAAACTCTTCCAGCAAAAGCTTCGTATTGGGTTCCACCAGTCCATGCGAACGGGTTTTCCAAGCCTTTCCTTCGGCACTCTGATACGTATAATACAAATAATAATTGCTGTCATTCACCAGATAGGCCTCGAATGGAGTACTGCTGATAGCTTTCACGTCTTCGGGCACATAAGCCAGAAAAACATTTAAGACATCGCCACCCCGCACTTCGGCCGGACGAACTACCGGAATCTCAGGCTTTACCGGTTTGACGGGTTCTTCGGGTTTCTTTGGCGCAGGAGCAGCCTTCCGGGTCATATTATAATCATCCGTATCGATCACCACACACTCACGAATCTGCATCGGGATATCAAATCCATCAGCATCTTCCACCAATACAATATCTTTTCCCCGGAATCCCTTTACGATTCCTCCGCCCACCTCACTGAGGAAGCGCACTTTATCACCTATTTTCATCGTTCTGTTTACAATTTACCATTTACAATCTACAAATTAAGGCAAATATAACTACTTTTGTCGTCGCAAAGAAAGAAATGATGAAAGAAAACCCGAAACATATCCGTATTAGCGAATACAATTATCCATTGCCGGATGAACGCATCGCTAAATTCCCGTTGCCTATGCGGGACCAGTCTAAGTTACTTATTTACCGTCACGGCGAAGTCAGCGAAGATGTATTCACCTCCTTACCGGAACACTTGCCTGCCGGAAGTCTGATGATATTCAACAATACCAAGGTTATTCAGGCACGACTCCATTTCCGCAAAGAGACAGGAGCCTTAATCGAAGTTTTTTGTCTGGAACCGATTCAGCCTAACGACTATGTACTCAATTTCCAGCAAACGGAACATGCGGCGTGGCTTTGCATGATCGGTAACCTGAAAAAATGGAAAGACGGTCCGTTACGTCGTGAAATGACTGTAAAAGGTTTCCCCATCACCCTGACGGCTACTCGTGGCGAGTGTTGTGGAACCAGTCATTGGATAGATTTCAACTGGGATAATCCGGAAGTCACCTTTGCCGATATTCTTGAAGTATTCGGCGAGTTACCCATCCCTCCATATCTCAACCGGGATACGGAAGAAAGTGATAAAGAGACCTATCAGACAGTCTATTCAAAAATAAAAGGCTCGGTGGCCGCTCCTACGGCAGGTTTACATTTCACCCCTCGTGTACTGGATGCCCTGACCGAAAAAGGGATCGACCTCGAGGAACTGACCCTCCATGTTGGCGCCGGTACTTTTAAACCGGTAAAAAGTGAAGAGATAGAGGGGCACGAAATGCATACGGAATATATATCCGTATCACGCAGTATTATCAAAAAACTGATAGACCACGACGCTTGTGCCATTGCTGTAGGAACAACTTCCGTACGTACCCTTGAAAGTCTCTACCACATCGGTGTAACGCTGGCCAACAACCCGGAAGCTACGGAAGAACAATTGCGTGTAAAACAGTGGCAACCTTACGAAACGGAATGTGACGTACGCCCTGTTGTAGCTTTACAGAAGATATTAGGTTATCTCGACCGTCACGGTATGGAAGCATTGCACACCAGTACACAAATTATTATTGCTCCGGGGTACGAATACAAAATAGTCAAAGCAATGGTTACCAATTTTCATCAGCCACAGAGCACCCTGCTATTATTGGTCTCGGCATTTGTCAAAGGGAACTGGCGTACAATTTACGACTATGCACTCAGCCACGATTTCCGCTTCCTGAGCTACGGCGATTCATCCTTATTAATACCTTAAGATATGCAAAGCGATAATAATCAGGAAATGTTTCCCATCGTAGACGAACAGGGAACTATTACAGGAGCTGCTACACGCGGCGAATGCCATAGCGGAAGCAAGCTATTGCATCCGGTTGTCCATCTGCACGTATTCAACTCAAAAGGTGAACTTTACTTGCAGAAACGCCCTGAATGGAAGGATATACAGCCGGGCAAATGGGATACCGCCGTAGGCGGACACATCGATCTGGGAGAGAGTGTAGAAATAGCTTTAAAGAGAGAGGTCGCCGAAGAATTAGGTATCACGGACTTCACACCGGAACTCCTGACAAGTTATGTCTTTGAGTCTTCCCGTGAACGGGAGTTAGTCTTTGTGCATAAAACAGTATACGACGGAGCAATACATCCCAGCGATGAATTAGATGGCGGACGTTTCTGGAGCTATGAAGAAATCAAAACGAATTTAGGAAAAGGTGTCTTCACACCGAACTTTGAAAGTGAAATAGAAAAAGCAGGGATTTTCTCTTCTACTTCCCCCAAAGAGGCTGTGTAGAAACTCTTTTCACTACGGAGTAACACAGAGTAGCACAGAGTCTTTTTATTAATAATCAACAACTTAAAATCGTCTCTGTGTTACTCTGTGTCCTCTGTGGTGAGTTTTGACACATTAAATCACTTCTTTTCTATCCAACTGATAATAGTCTCAGAAAAAGGACTTTCTTTAGGAGCTGCGAAACCAACCCAATTTCCATTCTCATCAATCATAAACTTCTGAAAATTCCACTGTACGGGCGCATCCTGCTTCCCGTTCAGTTTCTTCTCAGTCAGCCACTGATAAAGTGGAGCCATATCTTTACCCTTTACCGAAATCTTGGCCATCATCGGGAAAGTAACATCATAATTTGCCGAACAGAACTTGGCTATCTCTTCGTTCGTACCCGGTTCTTGCCCCATAAAGTTATTGGCAGGAAAAGCTATAATCACAAAATTCCGATCTTTATACTGATCGTACAACTCCTGTAACTCGGCATACTGTGGCGTCAGTCCGCACTTGGAAGCGACATTAACCACCAATACCTTCTTGCCTTTAAGGTCTGCCAGTTTATACTCTTTGCCATCTATGGTCTTCACAGAGAAGTCATAGAACGATTTACTCTGCGCAGCCATCGATAATGAGAGTACCAAGACTGCTACAAAAGAAAAAATTGCTTTCATATTCTATTATTTGGTTCATCAAATAATTAACAAGCAGCCCGGACAGAATGTTTGAAAACGTTCTACTCCTCAGACATCGAATAAGGTTTAGCCTCCTTGGCAAGCCCTCTCTTCTTGTTTGGAGAAGCAGACATTTCAAATTCAAGTATTCCCCCTGCCAAGAGATCGGCATGGGTAATATACATTTTATCGTAAACTTTTCCGTTGAGCTTTGCCTGTCGAACATAGCGGTTGCGATCGTTCACTTTCGGTGCTTTTATCTCAAAAGTGTTTCCATTAGGCAGATTCATACGGATGTATGGAAGATAAGGTGCTCCCAACACGTATTGATCGGTACCCGGACAAACGGGATAGAATCCCATTGCCGTAAACAGATACCAGGCAGACATCTGCCCGCAATCGTCATTGCCCCCCAGGCCGTCAATATCATTTTTGTACATCCGGTTCATCACCTCACGCACCCAATATTGTGTTTTCCAGGGCTGGGAAGTCCATGCATACAAATAGGGAATATGATGACTGGGTTCGTTGCCATGCACGTACCCTCCTACCAAACTCACCTCGGCGATATCTTCATTCTTTTCATAATATTTCCGGGGAAGTGCCATAGAAAAGAGTGTGTCCAGCCGGTTGACAAATTTCTTTTCACCACCCATCAACCCGATCAATCCGGTTACATCATGCGGCACATGGAAAGAGAAATTCCATGAGTTTCCTTCAATAAAACCTTCACCGTAGGTCTGCATAGCATCAAACTCTTTCTTAAATTCGCCGTTGCTATAGCGAGGGCGGGCAAAACCGACAGAAGCATCAAAAACATTCCGATAATTATCCGCCCTTTTCTTATAAATATCGGCTAACCGTTTATCTCCCGCCAACAAAGCCACCCGGTAAATGGTCCAGTCGTCATAAGCATATTCCAACGTAGTAGATGCAGCCGTTCCACTCTGATCAAAAGGCACATATCCCAATCGTTTATACGATTCAATGCCTTCATAATAAGACACATTTGCCGTATGATCCATCGCCGGCAAAGCCTCCCGGACGGATATTCCGGCACCTTTGACAATCGCGTCAGCCAAAGCAGATACAGCATGATAACCGCTCATACACCAGCCTTCATTCCCCATCAGACTCCATACCGGCAACATGCCATGCACACTCTGCTGCTGATGCCGAATCATAGACTGCACCATGTCTCTATTCTGCCGGGGTTTAAGCAAATTCAAAAAAGGATGTTCTGCACGGTACGTATCCCATAAGGAGAAAATAGTATAATTGGTAAATCCTTCGGCTGTATGGATATTATGATCGAGCCCGCGATAACTACCGTCTACATCCATATAGACAGACGGATTAATCATCGTATGATACAGTGAAGTATAAAACATGGCAAGCTGGTCGGGGGTTCCTTTGGCCTCAAGCACATCCAATTCACGATTCCA
>UMKR01074161.1_pt1 | contig 10585 bp, 8 predicted proteins | sample 1966361 | NCBI WGS metagenome assembly UMKR01 (sample SAMEA4836181, study PRJEB28245) | human gut metagenome | biome: gut microbiome; material: fecal sample | place: Denmark | collected 2008 | reverse complement strand
GCCGGCGCCCCGCCCACCGACTGGACGCTGTACGACACGCACTACACCGAGCGCTATCTGGGCCTCGACCCGGATGTCTACTACCGAAACGGCATCGTGCAGGACGCACCGAAACTCGAGCGCCCGCTTATGCTGATCCACGGTTTCGCCGACGACAACGTCACCATCGCCCATAGCCTGCGCCTCTCGCAAGCCCTGATGGCGGCGGGTCGCCCGCACACCTTCCTGCCGTTGACGGGCATCACCCATATGACCAATGACGAGACCGTGGCCGAAAACCTGCTCACCCTCCAGCGCGATTTCCTGCGCGACGCGCTGGCCTGACAAATCGATAACACGCGCATCCCACCCGAGGTGCTCCACCGGTAAAGCACCTCGGGTGGTGCGCCGCACCCATTTCCGCCCTGAATTTTTGGATATTTTGCACTCATCGTCACGTGAAAGACCGGTTTTTTGTCTCATATTCCCATCACCGCGTAGGATGGGTGAAGATTAGAAAGGGAGGACTATGAGCGTTCTCGACCGTTTTGAAAAAAGCGTGGAGGGTGCAGTCAACGGAGTATTCGCCAAGTTTGGCTCCAAAGACCTGCAGCCTGTCGATCTTTCCAGCGCCTTGGAGCGCGAGATTGACGCCGAGGCCATGCCCGTGGGCCGTGACCGCACGGTGGCCCCGAATGAATACCGTTTCAAGCTCAGTACTCCTGACTTCGACCGTATCGAGGCATGGGGTAGCGAGACCCTGGCCAACGAACTGGCCGATAACCTCACCGAGTACGCGAAGAGCCAGCATTACGCCTTCGTGGGCCCGGTGATCGTGATCTTCGAGGAAGACCTTGACCTGTCCAAGGGCAACTTCAACCTCACCTCCGAATCCGTGCAGGGCAATGCCGTGCCGGTCACCACCGATGCGCAGACCGAGGATAGCCCGGTGCTCGAGGTGAACGGCAACCAGTACCTGCTCACCAAAGACAAGACGGTAATCGGCCGCGGTTCCGGTTGCGATATCGTCATCGACGATCCGGGCATCTCCCGCAAGCACCTGGAAATCGACATCACGGATAACGGCGTGATCGCCCGCGACCTGGGTTCGACCAACGGCACGTACGTGGAGGGCCACCAAGTGCCCGCCGCCACGCTGCTCGACGGCAACACCATCACCATCGGCCGTACCCGCATCCTGTACTGGGCCTCCGCCCAAGCCCAGGAGTAGTCGAGCACACGCCCGAAAGTCGTCCACTTATGACCGAACTGACATTCGCCCTGCTCAAGTATGGATTCCTGATCCTGCTGTGGATATTCATCTGGCTGGCCGTACGTTCGCTGCGCAAGGACATCGAGACGTTCAGTCCGCGACCTTCGCGCGCGCGTCGTCGCCGTGAGCGTGAAGCGCATAAGGCCAAGGCCGAAACGCCGCAGGCAGCTGCGCCGCGCCCGCATCGCCAGCCCAGCGCTTCCGCGTCGTCCGCCGCCTCGGCGCAGCCTACCCTGTTGGTCATCATCGATGGTCCGCTTGCCGGCAGCTCCGTGCCGCTGGCCGAAGCCGACATCACGCTTGGCCGCGCCGCCTCGAACACCGTGGTGCTCGATGACGAATTCGTGTCTTCCCACCATGCCCGTGTCTACCGTGACACGCGCTCCGGGCAGTGGGCCATTGAAGACCTGAACTCCACCAATGGCACCGTGGTCAACCAGCAGCGCATCAACCGCCCCACCATTCTGCCCGCTCGTATTCCTGTGCGCATCGGCGCCACCACCTTCGAACTGAGGTAGCCGCATGCCAAAATCCGCCGCTTCACAACCGCTGTTCCTGTATTCCACCACGGTGTCCGATGTGGGCACCGTGCGCGCGAACAATCAGGATTCCTCCTTCGCCGGCGAGCATCTCATCGCCATGTGCGACGGCATGGGCGGTCACGCCGGCGGCGATACGGCATCCTCCATCGCCATCCGGTCACTGGCCCACATCGAGCAGGACGACACCGGTGGCAACGTCGAGACGATCTCCCGCATGATGGAGACCTCCGTTATGGCCGCGCATGACGCCATCGTCGGCAAGGCCAAGCGCGAACGCAAGCTTGCCGGCATGGGCACCACCGTTACCGCAGTGGCATTGGTGGCCGGCTACTGGGTCATCGCCCATATCGGCGATTCGCGCGCCTACCTGCTGCGCGACGGACACCTGAGCCGCATCACGTGCGACCACAGCTACGTGCAGCACCTCATCAACACCGGTCGTATCACCCCGTCCGAAGCCAAGAACCACCCGCAGCGCAACGTCGTGATGCGCGTGCTTGGCGACTTTGACATTGACCCGCGCCCGGATATTTCGGTTCGCCGAGCCCACCCCGCCGACCGTTGGCTACTGTGCTCGGACGGCCTGTGCGGTGTGCTGGAAGATTCCACCATCGAAGAGACGATGACCACGCTGTCCGATCAGGGCGAATGCGCGCAGCGTCTGGTGCAGATGGCACTGCGGGCGGGCAGCACCGATAATGTCACGGCCGTTATTGCGGATGCCACGTTGGCGTTGGATGCCGATGCGTTCGATCTGCCGCACCAAACGCCGTTGGTCGGCGGTGCCGCCAGCCGTAATCTTGAGCCGATTGCCGACATCGTCAACGAGCCGGTGGCTACCGCGCCCGCACTGCGGGAGGATGATTCCCCCGCCCAGCGCGCCGCAGCATTGATTCAGCCCGCCAGCGCGCACGAGGCGGAGACCGCGCAAACCACGGCCAAACCGTCGTCCACACGCGTGGTGCAGCCGTCCACCGTCCGCGAGGAGACCGGTGAACGAGCCAATCCCGATACCGGTGAGATTCCGGTGGTGCAAAAGCCGGATGGGCGCCTGTCCGCCGACCCCAACGACCCGGATGTGGCCAAAGCCATCCGCGATGAGCAGGTCGAGCAGAAGAAGGCCACGCGCACCAAGAAGCGCCGCAATAAGCTTGCGGTGATTATTACCTGCATTCTTGCCGTGCTGGCATTGGCCGGCGCCGGCTGGGGCGCGTACACGTGGAGCCAGACGCACTACTACGTGGGAGATAGCAACGGCACCGTGGCCATTTATCGTGGCGTGCCGACCAATCTCTTTGGACTTGAGCTTTCGCACGAAGTGCAGACCACCAATATCGCCACCGCGGACCTGCCTCAGACATGGCGTGACCAGCTGAGCCAAGGCATCACAGTCGGTTCGTTGGACGAAGCGCAGTCGCATGTGGGTATTATCCGCACCGAAATGCGCAAACTGGCCAAGCAGCAGGAAGCCGACGCCGCCAAGAAGGCCGAGGCGTCCAATTCCCCGGACAGTTCCAAAGACAGCTCCCAGAGCGATTCCAAGGACAGCACCGAGGATTCGTCCAGCCAGTCCGGCTCCTCGTCAGACAAGTCCGGTTCGTCAAGCTCATCCGATTCCTCGGATAAATCCGGTATCGGAGCGGCCGACAACGCGGCCACGGGAGATTCTCAATGATCGTTACCCGTCTACGTCAGATTTCTTTGTTGCTGATTGCCATGGCAATCAGTGCGTTGGCGTTCATCCAGATGTTCCAGCGCACCGCCGGCGAATTCCCTATGCAATACGCCGGCATGCTGGCATTGGCCGTAGTGCTGTTTCTGGTGCTGTGGGGGCTGATTGTGCGCTTCCAGCCGTACGCCAGCCAGTCGATTCTGCCTTGCGTGCTACTGCTGACCGCCACCGGCGTGACCATGATCGCCCGCATTGACCAGAGCGAAGGTTGGGCGGTTGCCCAACGTCAGCTGATCTGGCTGTGCATCGCCATCGTGCTTTCCGCGCTGCTCATCATCTTCCTGAAGGACTACCGCGTGCTGCGGCGCTTCTCCTACGTGTCGATGGTGGTGGGCTTGGTGCTGCTGCTCGCCCCGATGCTGCCGTTTGTCGGCCAGGAAGTGAACGGCGCGCGCATTTGGATCAGGATTCCGGGACTGGGCCAGTTCCAGCCGGGCGAGTTCGCCAAGCTGTTCCTTGCGTTCTTCTTCGCCGCCTACCTGTTCGACCATCGCGACCAGCTGGCCGTGGGCGGTAAGAAGATGCTCGGTCTGCAGCTGCCGCGTATCAAGGATCTCGGCCCGATCATCGTGGTGTGGATCGCCTCGATGGGCGTGCTCATCATGCAGCATGATCTGGGCACCTCGCTTATGTTCTTCGCCATGTTCGTGGCCATGCTGTACACGGCCACCGGCCGTAAAAGCTGGATCATCATCGGTCTGATCGCGTTCGCCGCGGGTGCCGTGCTGGCCGCAGGCATGTTCAGCCACGTGGGTCAGCGAGTCGATGCCTGGCTGCACCCGTTCAGCAACGAGCAATACAACAAGACCCCCGGCGGCTCCTGGCAGCTGGTCACCGGCATTTTCGGCCTGGCATCAGGCGGCATGCTCGGCACCGGTCTCGGCCAAGGCCATCCTTCGCTCGTTACGTTTGCGAACTCCGATTTCATCTACGCCTCTCTGGGCGAGGAACTCGGTCTGATGGGCGTCCTGGCCATTTTGATGCTCTACCTGCTCATCATTGCCTCCGGCTTTATCACCGCCATGAAAATCAAGGATGGCTTCGGCAAGCTGCTCGCTTCCGGACTGGTGTTCACCATGGCCTTCCAGGTGTTCACCGTGGTCGGCGGCATCACGCTGGTGATTCCTCTGACCGGTCTGACCCTGCCCTATATGGCGGCCGGTGGCTCCAGTCTGATCGCCAACTATATTCTCGCGACCCTGCTCATCATCATCTCGAATTCGGCCAATGCGCCCGAGCCGGAGCTGACCTCGGATACGTTCCAGTACGAGGCTTTGGCCGTGCTGCGCAACAAGGAACTTGAGGCCCGGGCCCGCGCCACTGAGCCGATCGTTCAGCCTCGCAGCGCGTCGGCTACGGCGTCGCAGTCCGAGTCGGAATCGTTTGACGACCCCATCGTGGATACCACCAAGCACGCGCCAGACACACTTGAGGCACCCGAAGTGCCCGCAATTGTGACCTCTGCGGGCTCTGCTGCGGCCCCCATCGCCGAGCCCATTGTGGATGCCACCACTCCGGCGTATGCCGGCGCCGATGAACCGTACACGCCTACCGGTACGATTCCCCCGCTTCCTCCCGTTAACGGAGGCACTCGCGTATGAACAAATATCTTCGTCAGCTTTTCACCGCCGTGGTCGCGCTGTTCGTGATTCTCGGCCTGTCGTCCACCATCATCATGGCGGTACGGGCCAACGCGCTGAACAACGATCCGCGCAACGCCCGTTCGCTGTACCACCAGCTCGGTGCCTACCGCGGTGCCATTCTGGCCTCGGACGGCACGGTCATGGCCAAATCCGAACCGGTCAACGACGCGTTCAAATACCTGCGCACCTATTCCAACGGTCCGCTGTATGCTCCGGTCACCGGCTTCTTCTCCATCAACCAGACCGCCGATCGCGGCCTGGAAGCCTCCCGCAGCATGCTGCTCAACGGTGAGGCCGATTCATTGATCTGGCAGCGGGCCAAGGCCATGCTCACCGGCACTACGAATCAGGGCGCGTCCATCGAAACCTCCATCGACCCCAAGCTGCAGCAGGTTGCCTACGATCAGCTCGGTACGCGCGATGGTGCGGCGGTGGCCATCGAAGTCAACACCGGCCGTATCCTCGCCATGGTGAGCACGCCCAGCTACGATCCGAACAAACTGGCGACCCATGACGCCAAAGCCGCGTCTCAGGCCTACAACGAACTCTCTGCGGGCCAAAATAGCCCGCTAATCAACCGCGCCACCTCGCAGCTGTACCCGCCAGGGTCCACGTTCAAGACCATCGTCGCCTCGGCTGCGCTGGAAACCGGCGATTATCAGACGGACACGAAGATTCCTGCAGGCTCCAGCTATACCTTGCCGGGAACCGCCACACAGCTGCCGAACGACGAGGCACAGGCCGATGGCGTCAACGGACAGATCTCCCTGCAAGAGGCCGTCGCATGGTCGTCCAACACCGCTTTCGCCCAGCTTGGCGTGAAACTCGGCGCGAGCAAGGTTTCGGACATGGCCACCAAGCTCGGGTTCGGCAGCACCATCACCATTGACGGCACCGAATCCACGGGCACCCCGATGACGGCCACCTCGTCCACATTCCCCTCTGATCCGACCGACGACAAGCTTGCGCTGGCATCCATCGGCCAAGGCGACACCACGGCCACGCCGTTGCAGATGGCGATGGTCGCGCAGGCAATCGCCAACAATGGCAAACTGATGCAGCCCACGCTGGTCGATCGTGTGCGCGCCGCCGATCTCACCGTACTTTCGCAGACCAAACCGCAAACCATGGCCAACGCGTTCAGCAAGGATTCCGCAGACAAGCTCACCACGATGATGGAGAGCGTGGTGACCGAGGCCAATCCGCAGCTGGCCATCGACGGCATCAAGGTGGCGGCCAAAACCGGTACCGCACAAATCGGTATCGACAACTCTGCCATCGACGGCTGGGTGATCGGTTTCGCGCCGGCGGACAATCCGCAAATCGCCGTCGCGGTGTTGGTGCATAACACAGATGTATACGGTTCGCTCGCCGCTGGCCCGATCATGCGCGCGATGATGCAGGAGGCTTTGCAGCAGTGAAACTTATCGAAGGACAGCTTATTCACCGCCGATATCGTCTTGATTCGCGTCTTGCGCAAGGCGGTATGGGCGAGGTCTGGAAAGGCTACGATATTCAGCTCGGCCGTGAAGTGGCCATCAAGGCGCTGCGCTCGGACGTGACCAACGCCGAGGCCAAGCTGCGCCGCCTGCGTGCCGAAGCCCATAATTCCGCCAATCTGGCGCACCCGAACATCGCTGCGTTGTTCGAATACTACGAGCATGACGGCATCGGCTTTCTGATTATGGAATACGTCCCCTCGAAATCGTTGGCGGATCTGTTCCATAGCAAGGGCGCGATGGATCCCATCGAACTGCTGCCCATCCTGATTCAGACCGCGCGAGGCCTGTTCGTGGCCCACTCGCACGGCGTGATTCATCGTGACGTCAAGCCGGCCAACATCATGGTTTCCGACACCGGCGAAGTGAAAATCACCGATTTCGGTGTGAGCTACTCCACGGGTCAGGGCCAGATCACCCAGGACGGCATGGTGGTGGGCACCGCACAATACATCTCCCCCGAGCAGGCGCAGGGCCAGCAGGCCACGCCGCAATCGGACATCTATTCACTGGGCGTAGTGGCGTACGAGGGCCTTGCCGGGCATCGTCCGTTCACCGGCACCACTCCGGTCGATATCGCCGCAGCGCACGTGAACAATCCCGTGCCTCCGCTGCCGGACTCGGTGGACGTCCAGTTACGCGAATTTGTCATGTCAATGCTGGCCAAGGACCCGTTGGATCGCCCGAAAGACGCGCTGGTGGTGTCCCGTACGCTGGCACGCATCGAACGCCGTCTGCTGGATCAGCAGACCGAAATGGCCGACACCGCCATGGCCACGTCCGGCAATCGACTGCCGCGCCGAGTGACCAGCACGCCACGCATTGTTTTGGAGGCCCCGGCCTCAAGATTGGGAGGGAATAAGCAATGAGCACCAGTATGCCCACCGCATTGGCCGGCGGACGCTACCAGCTTGGCCAGCTCATCGGTCGTGGCGGCATGGCCGAAGTCCACGTGGCTCTTGACACCCGTCTGGGCCGTACCGTGGCCGTGAAAATCATGCGCGCCGATCTGGCCAACGACGACATCTTCCTGGCCCGTTTCCGCCGCGAAGCACACGCCGTGGCCCAGATGAACAACCCGAACATCGTGAACATCTACGATTCGGGAGAAGAACTGGTTTCTTCCGAAAGCGGCGATGCCGAGCGTCTGCCATACATCGTCATGGAATACGTCAAGGGCCAGACCCTGCGCGACATCATCAAGGTCAACGGCGCACTCAGCCAGCGCGACTGCGAACAGGTGATGTTGGGCGTGCTTAACGCGCTCGACTATTCGCATCGCATGGGCATTATCCACCGCGATATCAAGCCCGGCAACATCATGATTTCCGAGCAGGGCGTGGTCAAGGTCATGGACTTCGGCATCGCCCGCGCTCTGGACGATTCCGCAGCCACCATGACCCAGTCGCAGGGCGTGGTGGGCACCGCACAGTACCTTTCTCCCGAGCAGGCGCGCGGCGAGACCGTCGACATGCGTTCCGACCTGTATTCCGCCGGCTGCGTGCTCTACGAGATGCTCACCGGCCGCCCGCCGTTTACCGGCGATTCCGCCGTGGCCATCGCCTACCAGCATGTTTCCGAAGTCGCCACGCCGCCATCCGCCGTGGTGCCGGGGCTGCCGAAGATGTGGGATTCGATCTGCGCCAAGGCCATGGCCAAAGACCGCCAGAATCGCTATGCCACGGCCTCCGAATTCAAGACCGACATCCTGACCTACATGAACGGCGGCGTGCCGGTGGCGGCCGCGTTCAACCCGTTGACGGACCTGTCGAATATGAAGGCCCGCAAGGAAGCCGAACGTGATTTGCCCACCACGCCGGTGGAACCGCATCAGCAACCCACCCAGGCATTCAACCCGGTGACCGGTCAGTTCGAGCAGATTCCACCGGCCAATGGTGCCAATGCAGCGGCGTTGCAGTCCCGTGCGCAGCAGCGTGCGGCGGCGGCCAAGGCCAAGAAGCGCAAGAAGATCATCATCGGTTCGGCGATCGCAGCGATTGTTGCAGTGCTTGTCATTGTGGGCATCGTGTTCGCCATGAACGGCTCCGGCAACAAGTCCTCGGAAGACACCGTCACCATCCCTGAGGTGTGCAACGCTTCCACATCCAAGGACAGTATCGAGCTCAAACTCAAGGCATCGGGTTTGAAGATGACCGAAAAGCAAGACACCGACTCCACCGAGCCGGAAGGCACCTGCACCAAGATGAGCCCGGACGCCGGCTCCAAGGTGGCCAAGGGATCTGCCGTGAAGGTGTGGTTCTCCGCAGGCCCGCAGTCCACTCAGGTTCCGGATGTCAAGGAACGCAGCCAGGAAGAGGCGCGCAGCATTCTGGAAAGCGCCGGGTTCAAGGTGAACGCCGCCGTCAAAACCGAAGACAGCGCCGACATCGCCAAGGATATGGTGACGAAAACCGATCCTGCCGCCGGTCAGTCGGTTCCCAAGGGCACCACCATCACCATATATGTTTCTTCCGGCATGACCACCGTACCGAGCAATTTGGTCGGTCAGTCGAAGGACAGCGTGCTACAGCAGTATGAGGGCAAGTTCAGCTTCACTGTGGAGCAGGAGAGCTCCGATACGGTGGAGGCCGGTCTGATTACCCGTGTAAGCCCTGATTCGGGCTCTTCCATCGCACAGGGCGGGTTCATCACCATTTGGGTGTCCACGGGCAAGGAGAAGGTCGCTGTGCCGAATATCACCGCTGGCACTGACTACGTCACCGCCGAACTCATGCTCAAGGCCGTGGGCCTCAAGGCTCAGGCCAATGGTCCAACCGGCAGCACCGCTGTGGTAGTCAGCATCAATCCTGGCGCTGGCAGCCAGGTAGATGCGGGATCGACCGTCACCATTACCACGAAGGCCGGCAGCACTGGCGGCGGTACCGGTACCGGAGACGGTGGCAACGGTACTGGCAACGGGGGCGGAACCGGTGAGTGAACCGGTGAGTAGCAAGTAAGCGCCGGGCGTGTATGTGTTGCGCATATGCAACGCAAATAGCGCAACACATACACGCAACACAAAGGGGAAGGGCTTCTGCGCCCCTCCCCTTTGCTGTATAAAGAGCTATCCCAGCGCAACAATCCCGGGAAGCGTCGCAAAACCAGTACGCAAGCCTCGTTCTAGCGACACATTCCGGGGAGAGTATCGCCGCGCGGAAAAGCTACTTCGTAACTTTGGGCTGGAGGCCGGCGGACTTGGCCACGGCGTTGTCTTGGCCGCAGACCTTAAGCCAGTTGGCCAGCAGACGGTAGCCGTCCTGGGTCATCACGGATTCGGGATGGAATTGCACGGCGTACATCGGCTTGCCCTTGACACGCACGCCCTGAATAATGTGGTCGCCTTGCGTCCACGCGGTAACCACCAGCGTATCCGGCACCGAATCGGGCTCGACGGCCAACGAATGGTAGCGGGTGGCGGTCATGGGGTTGGCCACGCCCTCGAAAATCTCGTCATCGATATGTTCCACCAAGCTGGTCTTGCCATGCATGATGGTGGGCGCATGGTCCACAGTGCAGCCGTACACCTCAGCGAGCGCCTGCAAGCCCAGGCACACACCAAACATCGGCACGCCGCTGGCCGCGCACAGGCGAATCATATCCTCACTGGCACCGGATTCGGCCGGAGCACCAGGGCCGGGAGAAATCAGCACGCCATCGTAACCGTCCAGTACACCCGGCGCGGCTGGGTCGATAGCGTCGTTACGCACCACATCAACAGTGGCGCCAAGGGTTTGCAGATAGCCTACGATCGTGTAGACGAAGGAATCGTAGTTATCCACCACCAAAATATGCGCGGAATCGGTCATAGGGCTCTCCTTGAGGGACGTGTACTGCAAGCCATAGTACTAGGATGCCGTCAGCTCGCTGCCACGAAGTTCGACATCTGCTGTAGGAATGGGATATTGGCGGCGGCCCAA
>UMKR01044416.1_pt1 | contig 10715 bp, 9 predicted proteins | sample 1966361 | NCBI WGS metagenome assembly UMKR01 (sample SAMEA4836181, study PRJEB28245) | human gut metagenome | biome: gut microbiome; material: fecal sample | place: Denmark | collected 2008 | reverse complement strand
CATTGAGGAAGATGGTCCTGCCCTCCCGTAGTTGTTGCTGCTCCTCGGCGGTGATTTTCACGCCATTGATCTCGTTCGGGATATAAATTTCCCGTGCGCCCTCCGGGGAGTCGGGATTGTAGCGGGTATAGGCGGGCCTGCCCGTCACCTCGTCCAGCTTGACATAGGAGGAGAATCTCTCCCCGTCCTTACGCTCCATTCCCTCCACGAAAATGGCCTTTCCGGCATTCAGGTCTTCAACCTGCTGTTTGGTCAGTTCCACGCCACCCAATGACTGGCGGTTGAAGAGCTTGTCGTTATCGAAGATATATTCGATACCCCTGCGCTCGGCGTTGATCTGGATGTGGGCGTCGAACTCCTTTCCGTTGTTGGAAATCATACCCTCGATGAACACCTTCTTGCCTTCGCGCAGGTCGTTCTGCTCCTGTTCGGTAAGCTTTACGCCTTTAATCTCCTTCGGGATGAAGACATTTTCCGCACGCATGGCGACCACCTCATTGGTGAGCTTGTCAATGCTGACAAAAGAGGGGATGTATTCACCGCCCCGTCCTTTCAGTTCCACGACACGTCCCATATTGCCTGTTTCAAGCAGATTCTTCTTGTCCTCCTCGGAGAAGATATGCCCGAAGTACGGGCGGTCAAGTTCGGGTTTCTGCCGGATACCGTGGATGCCCAGCACGATGGGACCTCCCACGGACTGCTGGAGTGACAGCCGTGCGTCGGTACGCAATACGGCAGAACCGAAATTCATGCTGATGGGCACGACCTGGTTGGTCTTGTAGCCCCTGAGCATCTGGTCAAGGAGTCCGCGTTCCTGAAGATACTCGCGGGACAGCCCGTATTTCTTCAGTTCCTCCCAGTTGATCATGGATTCATTGTAGCGGTATTTCGGCTGCTGCGCGGTTTCCGGAGCGGCCTGTTGCTGTGTCTCAGTTTTTTTTGCCATTTCTTCTTGATTTTGATGGTTTATACTTTGGTTTTCTTTGGAGCGGGGAACAATCTCGTATTTCTTTAGAAATTCCTCCACCGCGTCTGATTTTCTGCCTGCGGCAAGATCCTCGATTGCCTGTCTGACTTCCGGGTTGTCCAGCGCATTCTCCTTGACGGAAAGGATGCCGAAACGAGTCGGGTCTTTCAACTGGCTCCAAAAGTTCTTCAGGAAATTCTCGAACATGCTGGCATATCGGTCAATTTTCAGGAAAGAGTTCCGGTGTTTTTTGTCTGCCGAAACCGTCTTGTACCTGCCGTTCTTGTCGATGTCGGATATTGCCTGTAGAAGCAGTTCCATCTTGTCGAGGATAAACACGATGTCGCTCAGCTGGGCGTTCTCGGTGACTTGCGTTTTTGGGGGTTCGTCCCTTACATTTTTCTTTGCCATAACTGTAATTTTTAGGGTTTATAACTGTTGTTGTCACCGCAAATATATAGTCATAAATTTGATAAATCACTATTTCTCAATGCGTTATACTATCTGTTTCATCGGATGTCATCACGTTTCACCGCAGAGGGAGAAAACGCAAGGCGGAAAAACGGAAGAATCAAGGATAAAAGTGTGAGAAACGTACCGGGTCCGATAAAAGAAGAGAGAGAAATACGCGAAGGGAAAGCCAAAAACAAAAAAGGCGGAACGGGAAAATGGGAAAGGGTAGAAAAGCCGCAAACGACACGAAGCCGATAAAGAGAAACTGTATTATGCAGAGTGGAGAGCGAGCTGTCTTTAGTCCCCGCTTCCTTCTGTTACTCCATAGGACTGGATGAGAATTTACGTGCGGTTGATGTTGACAGCATAATCCATTAGGACATCAGGTGTCGGCAAAATACCGCCGCCGGATTGTATCTTGGTTTTGTCCTATGCGTCGTAGGTCGCTTCGCTTGCTAAGTCCCGGAACGTTTCTCCAACTCGGACGGCGATACCGGAACGTTTTTTCGGGTGAAAAATTACCGAAGGGAATTTTTTGCCCGAAAACCGCAGGCCTGAACGTAGAAGGTATCGTCCCTCCGAGTTATCTTCTTAAAGGGACTTGACAAGTGAAGCGTGGCTTATGATGGATTTTTATAGAGAAATATGGAAAAATGTACCTTTAGCCCAAGAAAATTGCAATCATTTCGCAGAAGTAATCAGAAAGTGATTACTCTTGCAGAACGATAATACATGAAAAAATGTTTTTGTTCACTCATCTATAGATGTTCATTTTTAATGAATGCGAGCAAATAATGAACATGGATTCGCTTATATCCGCCTTCTATTGGAGAAAATTGGTCTTTTACCCATTTTTCTCCAATAAAATAACCGTAATACTGATAATTTTCACTACTTTTGCAACATGATTATACCAAGGGATAAATATTTGCAAGAGCTAAGAAGTGTGATGCACAACGGAATGATTAAGATTATTACCGGTGTACGCCGTTGTGGAAAATCTTATCTTCTATTTGAATTATTCAAACAATCATTACTTGAAAACGGTGTGAATGAAGAGCACATTATTCAAGTTGATTTGGAAGACCGACGTAATAAACACCTCAGAGAGCCGGACAGATTATTGGATCACATCGATGGACATATCACAGATAACGATATGTATTACATACTATTGGATGAAATACAACTTGTTCCTGAGTTTGAAGATGTACTCAACAGCTATCTGAAAATTAAAAATACAGACGTATATGTAACAGGAAGCAATAGCCGAATGTTGTCCAGTGATGTAAAAACAGAATTTCGTGGTCGAGGGTATGAAATCAGAGTCCATCCACTGAGTTTTTCGGAATTTCTCAAGGCAGGACAGTACACAAATGAACTTTCTGCCCTACAGGATTATATGATTTATGGAGGAATGCCACAAGTCGTATCTTTTTCAAAGAAAACAGAAAAAGAAAATTATCTAAAATCCTTGTTTCAAGGAACTTATATACGCGATATAAAAGAGCGTTACAATATTAGGAACGATGATGATTTGAGTGAACTTATAGATATTATTGCTTCCAACATAGGCTGCTTGACCAATCCGACAAACCTTGAAAATACATTCAAGTCCGTAAAAGGTCATAGTATTTCAGATACAACCATACAGAGTTATCTTGGAATGTTACAAGATGCCTTTATGTTGGAAAAAGCCATTCGATATGACATCAAAGGAAAGCATTACATCAACACGCCTTCAAAATATTATTTTGAAGATGTCGGACTACGTAATGCCCGTCTGAATTACCGTCAAATTGATGGGGGTCATCTTATGGAAAATATCATATATAACGAACTGCGTATCAGAGGGTATTCGATTGATGTAGGGCAAGTGGAAGTGAGAATAACAAATGATGATGGAAAGAAAATGCGAAAACTACTGGAAGTTGATTTCATTTGCAATAGTGGGGATAAACGTGTGTACATACAATCAGCACTTGATATGCCCACTCAAGAAAAAATTGACCAGGAAACCAATTCCCTTCGTCATATCAAAGATGGATTCCCTAAAATAGTCATTGTGGGAGGTTTGACCCCTTCTCATGTGAATACAGATGGCATATCAATCATTAATATAATAGATTTCCTTAAAGATACAGAAGGAAATCTATTATGAATCCACCATAATATGTAGCATAATAGTGTGTAAAAATAGTAAGGACAATGTGCATAATGCACCCAAAATATAAATCCACCCCTGCTACAAATAGCTGTAACAGGGGTGGTTTTATCAGAAAGGGAGTTTTGACTTTACCTGCACCGTTTTTCACGCAATTGCAGATTAACTTGTGGTATAAAAATTTTATGTATGTATGCTCCAGCCGTGAAATGGTTCCATCATTACGGCAAAAGACTCATCCGGTCTGCCGTGATAGAGCAATCCACCCACAATGCCGTTTCTTCCATCCGGTGTCCTTTCCGCAAATCCGAATGAATACGGAGCGAAATCGTAATACAGTTCAATTTCATACCTGCCGCCAGAGTTCTTCTCCCATTGTTTGAGGCGTTCAATGCAATTCTGAAAGGTTGTGTCACCAATACTTTTGGCGTATTCCGCCACCTTGTCGTAGTGTTCCTGACATTTGATTTTCATATCCGGTAATTTTAAGTTGTTTGTAGCAATTCTTCGTATATTCCGAAATCGAGGCATCCGGCAACAGTAAAATCCTCCCCATCTTTGTCCGTCAATGATTTCAAGTCTTCCAGACTATTGCAGTAGAAGAATATCTCGTCATCCTTTTCCGTGTCGGATTCCATAGCCAAAGCGATCCTTACTTCTACTGTTTCCAGTGTGTCACACCATCTGATGACACAGTCCGCATAATGAGGTTCACATCCTTGCTCACTGTAGAACTTCAGATAAAGACCTCCTATTTCCTGTCTGACTTCATCGGGCTTTTTCCATGTACTGTCATCCACGATTTCAAAGCCTATTCCTTCAACCAACAGGCACGTGCCATTGTCATTGACCATCATGGTGCGCTTGCCGATATGTTTTTCTCGTATTTCCGCCCAATCTGGCAAGTCCCAACGTTCTACAGTCCAGATTCCACGGTAATTTTCCGGGATGGCATTGTATTCACTCAATATTATCTTTTTCATTTCAAATCGGTTTATGCTGTTATAAAAGTCACTTCATACGTTTTACATGGTTTCCCAAAGGCCGGGTAAGCATCAAACTCTCTGTATGCTTCCCAATCCACCGACATGGTATATCCGTTCGGAAAATTTTCACCGATGAATCGGGTTATCAGATCCTTGTCTTCATCGGTAAGGAACAATTCTTCTTCAATGCCGTACTCCAATGCAAAAATCGCCCATTCGGGAATGTTGTTCCAAACGAGCGGTGTATTATTGTTTTCCTTCATACTTTCAAGTTTATTGCGGTGATACCAGCAGTCTTTGGATGATGCCGTCAAGTTCCGTTTCCCATTTGTCCGTACCGTTAAGGAGAGACGGGTAAGTCAACTGTTGCCATTGCCGGTAGTCGAAGAGTTTCATCCGGAGCGGATAATAATCAAAAAGTTTCCGTCCTTCGGAGAATATTCTCAGGTGATTGACACCTACTTCCATCAGTTTCAGACCGTAATGGTCGATAATCTCATGAAATCTATTCATCGGTGTGAAATTGCTTCTTTTCCTCATAATTCATTTGTCATTATAATTCGTTCAACAATACATTTTATACAAATCGGTATCTGACAGCGTACACAACTCTTCATCCGTACAGTAACCGTCAATCTCTTCGCTGGCTTCCATTGCCTCATATATACCGTTACGCATATCGTTTGCCAGTTCATTCCGCAGGCTCTCCACTGACACCCTGAATATATGGTTGCCGGCATCTATTTCCCTGACGGGATAGACACATCCTTTCCAATGGATTTGCCCGATGACGATTGCTTCATTCGCATTTTCAGCCATCCAGTCCAGGTATTCTTTAATGATATCCCCATGACAAGGATCCGGTTTGCAGAAACATCCCAATGTCTTGCCCTGCAAATTCCCGATCCGCTTGCGGAACTCTTTATCCGTACTCAGGCGATGATAAAAGTATTTCCTGTATCGGCCAAGCGTACTGCCTTTTGCCATCGTTGCTTCCAGTCTGAACGGATTCCCGAAATAACCGTCCTTGCCACATCCAGCCCTGCCAATGTACACGTCACAGGTTTCCTTGCGGATATTGACCACTCTTGTTCTGCCCATAGCCATATTTCTTTTATTCAGTTAAACATTCACCGGCTCGTGAGCCGATCTTTTATTTCTTGCCTGCATCACTGTCCCGTGCCGGATTGTGCAAGGCTTTCCGGAAAAATACCGCAAGCGGAGCGCGGAAGATTTTTGCGGAAACCCGTAAGGGCTTGGCCTTGCTCAATCCAGGCGGGCACGGGACTACCTTTGCAGGCTGAAATAAAAAAGCGGACTTGTTCTATTCGTCTTTTTTATCATCTTCCTTCTGCGGAATCAGGTGTTTCAGATCCGGATCATTGGCTATCCTTGCCATCTCTTCCTCAATGATCTGCAGTACGTCAGCCTTGATGCGTGAATAGTTGCGGTCTATCTGTTGCTGCATGATGTCGTTGCCGTCCTCGTCCTTGAACTCGTTGATGACGGGTATCTTCTTGTAGGCTTTTGTTTCCGCCGCCACTTTTTCACTGTCGACAATAATCCGCGCATGGAAAATCTTCTGTTCTATCTCTTCTCCGAAATTGTCCGCCACGCTGCCCACGAATGTTCCCTGCGAGAGATTGGCTATTTTGGATGCCGGTATCAGAGAATCCAACTGCGTGTTGATGGAGGTGGATGTATCCTGCCGGTTGATGGAGATGGATTGCCTTTGTTGCAGGATTTTACCGAACCGCTCGGAAAGGCTCTTTGCGGTTTCACCTACCACCTGGCCGCTGAATATATTGCCGACCGTATTTTGGATTACCTTCGCCTCTTTTTCACCGTAGTCACGGGTCAGCTGGGAGAAATCCTGGAAGCCGAGACAGACTGCCACTTTGTTGCTTCGGGCGGTGGCTATCAGATTGTCAATACCCCGAAAATATATCGTGGGTAGCTCATCTATGATGATGGAGGATTTCAACTGTCCTTTCTTGTTTACCAGTTTCACTATACGGGAATTATACAGACCGAGAGCCGCCGAGTAGATATTCTGCCTGTCCGGATTATTTCCCACACATAGGATTTTCGGATGTTCAGGATTATTCAAATCCAACGTGAAGTCATCGCCTGTCATGACCCAATAAAGCTGCGGTGAAATCATCCTCGAAAGCGGGATTTTAGCACTCGCTATCTGGCCATAGGCTAAGCACCCGGCGCCTTGCCGTGTTTTATCACGGTAGGTTTCCAAGCACTCGCCTCCGAACCGTGCATACAGGTCTCCCCGTACACGGCTCTCCACCTTCTCATTCAGTCTAACTTTCCTGCGTGTATCTTGTGATGACATACTGAACATACTGCTAATGTTTTACGTTTACGTGAAATCATTTTAATCTCCCAATCCCTTTTGCCATTAAGGTCTTTAAGTTTACGTATATGGTGCATTTCGAGGTTGTCCGTAGCACCGCAGTTTTCACATACCCGTGCTTGAAGTCTCTTGATTAAACCATTTCTGCCGCCCGTTATGGCAATCGTGTTGGGTAGTCTGTCATCTAAATACCGATTAGGCAGTTCCTTACGTTTAAAGCCTTTGTCATAGAACTCACGTTTGAACTCATATCCATTTTTATTGGTGTACGGTATGGCAAATACTCCGTTTTTCTTGTACCTTGCTATGATTTTCTTTTTCGAGGTACTGTATTTTGCGGCATATGTCTTATACATACTGTATTCCATTATATTATAGAATGAATCTATCACAGGACTGTTGTTTGCAATCGAATAGAAGTTATAGAACCCCATGATTTCGGAGTTATATTGGCTTATAATCTCCAAATCATCAAGACAACGCATGTATGAACGACCTTTTGGCTTCCAGACTTCCTTTCCATTTTGTACGGTGATTTTTACCGCATCATATTCAAGGAGTTTCTTTCTCATAACCTCGGTTGTCACATACAAAACTATCTTGTGGTCTAAGCTTCTTGTTAAATGTCCGTTTTTATCCCTATGGGTATCGTTTGACTTTCTCACGAATATGTCATATCCGAGAAATTTAGCATGTTTCCTTGCATTAGTAATCAGCGTTTTCTCATCAGATAGTTCCAATTTCAATTTTTCAGCCATAAATTTCTTTATGTCCTCTTTGATATGGATACAGTCTTCTTTACTGCCAATAATACCAATTAGGAAATCATCCGCATATCTCACATATTTCAGTCGTTTCATGTCCGAGTCCATTTCATCACTTGCGGGATACTTAAGACGTTCTTTAACAATCTCTTTGATTTGCATCATCAGTCGTTGACGTTCAACTTCGTCCGTTGACTTTTTTAGCTTCTCAACTAACTTGGCTTTCCGTTGTCCAAAACGTTTTACTATCGGATTTTCTTTACGCCTTTTCCCTTTATCAAATCTATTGATGTATTCCTTAATGTATTTGTCAAACTTGTCAAGATAGATATTTGCCAATATGGGACTTATTATTCCACCTTGAGGTGTTCCACTATACGATTTGTGAAATACCCAATCTTCTACATACCCGGCATTCAGGAACTTTCGGATAAGACGCAGAAAGCGTACATCCGAAATACGTTCTGAAAGAATTGCTATCAATACTTCGTGGTCAATATTATCAAAGAAACCTTTGATGTCTCCCTCGATAAACCACTTTGTATTGTTGAATCTTTTTTGGACGTTCCAAAGTGCAGTCTGTGGACTTCTCTGTGGTCTGAAACCATGAGAGGAGTTTTCAAAACTACCCTCATAGATTGCTTCCAAAATCATTCGAATAGCTTCTTGCAGGAGCTTGTCAATGAATGACGGAATACCCAGCGGTCGCATCCTCCCGTTTTTCTTGGGAATATACACCCGTTGAGAGGGATTCGGCTGATACGTCTCATCTTTGAGCGTATCAATCAACCGTTCAATATGAGATATACTGAAGCCGTCAACGGTTTTTCCGTCAACACCTTTGGTCATATTACCCTGTTTTGCATATATGCGTTGATAGGCAATATAGTACATCTCGTCATTAAACAGTATCCGATACAAACGTTCAAACTTGTAGTCCAAGTCGGAACTATGTTGTGTTAGACTGTTTAATATCTTCTCTGGATTTCTTTTCATGTCTCTCACATTTTCCAAAATTTGACATTAAACGATATTGGCTGCTTCCCTTCGCCATGTACAAGGCTTTCCCTTGCTCGGACTACTACGGAAGCTCTGTTGCCATATGGGTTGCCCCACTTAGGCAATCCCCGTTTAGACATATAATAACTATTGGCATGATAGATTGTCGGATACGACTTTCGTCCTTTACTATGTATGTAGTTGCTCCGTGATAAGTTCTTTTGCCCAAACAACCTACAAGGCGAAGTTGGGTATCACGGCTTGGCGTCTGTAACTGTCTTCCGCCAAGGCTTAACCATCGAGCCGCTGAGACTATCGTTTAACCAGTATAGGCTTTATCCTCATATCTATCGTTTCACCTCGCCACCCGGTCAGGACTTGACAATTAGTCCACTTGTGGCTTTACCGACATGCTACACTCCCCATCGTCTTTCGTTGAATGGATAAGTCGGCTGGTGATAAGTAATTATTTCAAAGAACACGTACTTAATAGCTTGCCAAAGCTATATTTATTATATGCCCTTACGGGCGCACCTGCAACTGATCTTGTGCTCCGCCCTGCCAGGCATCCATAAAGGGGGAAAGATAGTTTTCGAGGGACGGGTAAGAGGTGAGAATCGTGAAAATATCAGCATACGGCTTGTTAAGGAATTCTATCGCGTGAGGGAAGGTACAATACTTGCCGTCCTTGTAAATTCGCAGATACCAGATGATTGCCGCGAGCAGGATAATCGGTGATTCCACGAAAAAATCACCCTGCTTCTGTATCCAGGTCTTGTTCAAATTGAGCATTATCGTGTAGGCACTTTCATAAGCATCGGAAATATCCGCCATGAACTTGGGATTGATAGGATTACAGCGGTGGCTGCGCCTCGGATCGTCAAAATTAATGACATAGAACTCCGGTCTTACCTTGTAATGCTCCTTGTGCTTAAGCAAATGGTTGTATGCAATCTCGGACAAATCCGGAAATTTGTAATCATAAATATACATGGCAAAGGATTTCTCAATCTGCTGTTTTATGTAATTGTTTACCACTGCATAGCTTTTCCCCGAACCGGGCGTTCCCAGTACGATGGACGCACGAAAAACGTTTACAACGTTGATCCATCCGTCCCATTCCTTGCCCTGATAGACAAACTTCGTGGGCAAGTTGACGGAATACTCGTTCTCCATAAGCCTTGTTTCCTGTATGAAACTCTCGTTGGCAGTATTGAAGACATCTTCCATAAGGTTGTGTTTCAGCATACGACTGATCCACATACCCGACATTAAGAGAAGGATATATCCTGCGGTAAGTGTTACCGTATATATGACAGCGTTGGCCGTCGGGCTGAATGGCAGGTCAAGCATCCACCAGTTCATGAAAAACAGCACCAATCCCGAAAGGAAAGCGGCGTATATCCTGCCCCATGTCATCTCCTGATTTTTCACTCCTTGGGTACCCAGGCATGAGAGGGCAAGGAATATGACGGCAAATACTTTCGTTATAAGCAGGTTGCTGAACAGTCCTGCCGTCCGTTGGAAATTGAGCAGTATCCTGTCGACCACACCTATATTTATACCCATATCCACAAATGACCGGTAGCAGAACCAGTACACGTGAATGACAATAAACACAATGGAGATAGCTCGCATGAATTCCATGACTTTGGCCAGTCCTCTCAAATCATCTTCCTGTTGCATAATGAACTAATTTTAATATTAGAAAAATCGGTAATTAGGAAATTCCGCGTGAGCGGCGTTTCTTCTTCTTTTTACGTTGCAGTCTTCGGGCAAGAGCCTCTTCCTGTGGGTCGGGACCGTTCTGTTCCATGGCGAATATACCGAAAGCCTGTTCGATGGCGCTTTCCATATCGGAGGAGAATCCGCTTTGCAGACCGATGTCCGGCATGTGAGCATCCACATTGGGGATGTTGTCAGGATTATTGAAGAGCCGTTCAAAGGCATTCGCCGAGAACTCCTTGCCAAGTCGGGAGCCGTTATAGACCTCGCGGTTCTTGTGGTCGATGAA
>UMKR01029768.1_pt1 | contig 11149 bp, 6 predicted proteins | sample 1966361 | NCBI WGS metagenome assembly UMKR01 (sample SAMEA4836181, study PRJEB28245) | human gut metagenome | biome: gut microbiome; material: fecal sample | place: Denmark | collected 2008 | reverse complement strand
GCCTGTTCCAACGCCACAGCGGCAGCTTCGCCCAGGCCGCGGATGGCGGTAAAGGGCAGGCGCACTTTGCCGTCCTCCACCACATACTTGCTGGCATAGCTCTTGCCCAGCTCAATGGGCAGGAACTGGCAGCCGCGCTGCAGCATTTCATTGACCAGCTGCAGGCTGACAAGGGCATCATCGTCCTTAGCGGTACGCTCATCCTTGGGGATCTTTTCGTTATCCCGCAGGTGCTCCTTGGCCACGCGCACACCGCCAACAGCTGCTTCATAGTCGATATCCGCGCCGCGAACGGTAAAGTACACAGCATAGAAGATAGCCGGGTGGTACACCTTGAACCACATCAGGCGGATGGCCGCCATCAGGTAGGCAACAGCGTGAGCCTTGGGGAACATATACTTGATCTTGCGGCAGGATTCGATGTACCAATCCGGCACATCATGCTCCTTCATGGCTTCTTCCCAGCCGGGCTTAAAGCCGCCCTTGGCCACCTTGCCTTTACGCACGGCCTCCATAATGTCAAATGACATTTTGGGTTCCAGCCCCTTGCGCAGCAGGTAGAGCATGATGCTGTCACGGCAGCCGATCACCTCGGCAATGGTGCAGGTGCCGGAGCGGATCAGTTCGTCCGCGTTGCCGGTCCACACATCCGTGCCGTGGGACAGGCCCGAGATCTGGATCAGCTCGGAGAAGTTCTTGGGGCGTGCCTCCACCAGCATACCGCGCACGAAGTTGGTGCCCATTTCCGGGATGCCGAAGGTGCCGGTCTGGCTGTCGATCTGTTCCGGGGTCACTCCCAGCGCTTCGGGGCTGGTCAGCAGGCTGTACACCTTGGGGTCGTTCATGGGGATGCTGTCGATGGGGATTCCGGTGTACTCCTCAAAATACTTGTAGAAGGTGGGCATATCGTGGCCCAGTTCGTCCAGCTTGAGCAGGGTATCGTGCAGGTACTTGAACTCGAAGTGGGTGGTCAGCAGGCCGCCTGCCACATCATCCGCCGGGTGCTGGATGGGACAGAAATCGTAGATCTCGTAGGTGTCCGGCACAACGACCATGCCGCCGGGGTGCTGGCCGGTGGTGCGCTTGACACCGGTGCAGCCCAGAGTCAGGCGGTTCTCCTCCGCATGGTTCACCGTGCGGCCGCGCTCATCCAGATATTTTTTGACATAGCCGTAGGCGGTCTTGTCCTGAATACCGGACACGGTGCCCGCCTTGAACACGTTGGCTTTGCCGAACAGCTCCTCGGTATAGCGGTGCACATTGGACTGATATTCGCCGGAAAAGTTCAGGTCGATATCCGGCTCTTTATCGCCGTAGAAGCCGAGGAAGGTCTCGAAGGGAATATCGTGGCCGTCCACCAGCATCCGGGTGCCGCAGTTGGGGCAGTTTTTATCCGGCAGGTCAAAGCCGTCGTCCACGCTGCCGTCGGTGATGAACTCGCTGTGCTTGCACTTGGGGCAGCGATAGTGGGGCGGCAGGCTGTTCACCTCCGAGATGCCGGAGAAGTGGGCCACGGCCGATGAGCCGACCGAACCACGGCTGCCCACCTGATAGCCGCCCGCGTTGGAATAGGCCACCAGTTTGACTGCAATCACGTACAGAACCGCGTAGCCATGGCCGCAGATGGAGTCCAGCTCCTTCTGCAGCCGCTTTTCCACAATTTCGGGCAGCGGGTCACCGTAATCGCGCTTGGCGTGTTCCCACGTAGCATCGCGCAGCTGCTGCTCTGCGCCCTCGATGCTGGGCGGGTAGGTGCCGCGCGGGATGGCACGAACATTGTTGTCGATCATCGCCGCGATCCTGCGGGGGTTCTTCACCACTACCTCGTAGGCTTTTTCCTTGGGCAGATAGTAGAACTGCGCCAGCATATCCTGCGTGGTGCGGAAGAACAGCGGCGGCTGGTTGTCGGCATCTTTAAAGCCGTTGCCCGCCTGCAGCACAGCGCGGTAAGCCGCGTCCTCCGGCTCGGTAAAGTGCACATCGCCGGTGGCAATGACCGGCTTGTGCAGGTCCTCGCCCAGCTTGATGACCGTGCGGTTGAAGTTTTTGATGTCCTCTTCGCTGTCCACCTTGCCGTCCCGCACCATGTAGGCGTTGTTGCCCAGCGGCTGGATCTCAAGAATATCGTAGTAGGACGCGATCTTTTTCAGTTCTTCATAGCTGGTGCCATCCACGATGGCCCGGTACAGCTCGCCGGCTTCGCAGGCGGAAGTGAGCAGCAGGCCGTCCCGGTATTTGTTCAAAAGGCTCCGGGGCACCCGGGGCTTTTTGAAAAAGTAGTTCACATGGGCTTCGCTGACGATCTTGTACAGATTTTTCAGGCCCATCTGGTTCTTGACCAGAATGATGAGGTGGTAATACTTCTTTTTCAGCACCTCGCGGTTGCCGCCAAGGCCGGTGTTGATCTCACTGACCTTTGCTACCTGCTTTTCTTTCAGGTCGTTCAGCATGACCCCGAAGATGCGGCCCAGCGCGGCAGAATCCTCACAGGCACGGTGGGCTTCGTAGGCAGGCAGCTCCAGATGCTTGTTGATGGTGCCCTGCTTGTAATTGTGCAGGCCGGGATACATGGCCTGCGCCATGGTTAGGGTGTCGATATAGGTCGGCTCCAGCTTGATGCCGCTGCGCTTGGCGGCGGCGCGCAGGAAACGCATATCAAAGGCGTGGACGTTGTGGCCCACAAGGATGCGATCTCCCGCAAATTTGAGGAAGGCTTCCAGCGCTTCCTTTTCGCCGGGGGCATCCGCCACCATTTCGTTGGTGATGCCGGTCAGCTCGGTGATCTTGGGGGTGATGGGCTTGCCGGGCTTGACAAAGGTATCAAATTCCTCCACCACTTCGCCGTTTTTCACGATGACGGCACCGATCTCGGTCATATACTCCACGCCGGGGTCAAGGCCTGTGGTCTCGGTATCAAAGACGCAGAACTCCCCGTCTAGCGGCTGATCCTTCACACCGTATACACAGGGGATCATGTCGTCCACGAAGTAGGCTTCGCATCCATAGATCAGCTTGAAGTCCGGGTCTGATTTATGGATATCGTCCGCTGCCAGCATGGCTTCCGGGTAACCCTGACACACACCGTGGTCCGTGATGGCAACGGCCGGATGTCCCATGCGGTGGGCCAGCTTGACGATGCCGCCGGGGTCACAGAAGCCGTCCATGCTGGAAAGCTTGGTGTGCAGATGCAGCTCCACACGCTTGACCGGTGCGGTATCCTCTCGCTTTTTGCGCTCCACGATGAGCACATCGTAGGGGTAGACGATATAATCGTGTTCGTACTTGTCGTAGGAGCAGTCGCCGCGCACGATAAGGGTGGTGCCTTTGCCAAGGCTCTCCCACTTGGAGCAGTCCTCACCTTCCTGCGCGCGGATCTTCAGGTTGATGGAGCCCTGATAATCGGTGATGGATACGGTATAAATTTTGCGGAAGTTTCCCTTGACCTCCGAGAAGAACACATCGCCCCAGATCGTGCACTTGCCGCCCTCGCCGCCAAGATCTTTCAGCGGGGTGAGGTTCTTGGGGGTGAACATCTTGCCGTGGAAAATGGTGACGGGCTTATCGGTCAGGTCCAGACCATCCACCTTGATGGACGGTGCTGTGTTCTTTTTCTCAAACTTGACCACCGGTGGCGCAATCTTGCGCTCCAGCTTTTCTTCCATCTGGTGCTGCTCGGCTTCGCTTACAGCGCTTTGCAGCGTTACCTGCGGCGTTACCCCGGTGTGGGCCGCAATGCGCTCTGCCAGCAGCTTTTCAAAGTGCATCTCCTGCAAAAACTTGGTGCCATGGCATACGCCGATGGTGATCTTCTGTCCGATGATGTTGATCTTGCACCGGTCCAGAAAGCCATTGATGGGCACGCCGTCCCGCTTCATCTCTTCCATCAGATCGCGCAGGGCCGCTTCGTCCAGCATGGCATAGCCAAACAGGTTCTGGATGCGCAGCTCAAAGCCCTCATAATCCGGCTGCAGGGATGCCAGCAGCCGGGCACAGAGATTTTTGTCCAGTGGCGCACCGCTGCGCAGGGTAAAGATGACCTGCCGCTCCTGCCGCAGCATCTGCGCATGCTCCACAATGACCTGCCCGAAGCAGTCTGCAAATGCCGGGTCCACCATGAACTGCGGCCACAGGTTGGATACGAGTGGTGTCACAAATGGTACTCCTTTTTATACAGCACAAACTGCCGCACCCGTTTTTGCAGGTGTGGCAGCAAAAATGTGGTTTTATTTCTTTGCAAGTTCCTCTGTTCTGAAAATCTGGTAGCCCTCATAATGATAGCTTGCATCAATCCCCTTCATATACACCTGACGGTCATTGATCTGTTCCGTCAGTGCTTTATGCAGCAGCACCTTGATTTCCAGATCTTTCACCGGGCTGCGCTCCATGGCCATCAGATAGTCGCTTTTATCCACGCGGCTCCAATCCACCACCTGATGCAGTTCTTTTTTCAGGATGCTGTCCAGCCAGATACGGGTACTGCGGCCATTGCCTTCCCGGAAAGGGTGCGCCACATTCATCTCCACATATTTTTCAATAATTTCATCAAACGTGGACTGCGGCATCTGGTCAATGCTTTCCAGTGCCGGGTGCAGATACATGACCGGTGCAAAGCGGAAATTTCCCTTTGCGATGTTTACGGTGCGCATCTGACCGGCAAATTCATAGATATCTTCAAACAGATATTTATGGATCATTGCAAGGCCTGCAAATGTTCCCACCGGAAAAGTATTCAGCAAACCCGTATCATACAGCGCCAGCGCCTTTTGTTTGCTGATCCTTTCCTCTTCACGGGCAAGCTCCAGTTCATCTGTCAGGCCCAGTTTGTTTTGCAGTGCCATAGCATTCTCCCATTTTACAGTTTATAGATCTCATCCATGAACTGATCCAGGATGTTGTCTCCGGTCAGCTTTTTGATGGGCTTGCCGTGGATGAACAGCACCGCCTCGCCCTTGCCGCCGGCAATGCCGATGTCTGCTTCACGGGCTTCACCGGGGCCGTTGACCACGCAGCCCATCACGGCCACCTTGATGGATTTTTTGCAGCCCTGCAGCCGCTTTTCCACCTCATTGGCGATCTCGGTGCAGGGATACTGGGTGCGGCCGCAGGTGGGGCAGGTGATGACCTCCGGGCCTGCTACCGGGAAGCCCACGGCGCGCAGGATGTTGTAGCCCGCTTCCACTTCCTTTTCCGGCTCTGCGGCCAGCGAGACGCGGATGGTATCGCCAATGCCTTCCAGCAGCATTCCGCCGATGCCCATGCCGCTTTTCAGCAGACCCATCTGGTAGGTACCCGCCTCGGTAACACCCACATGGAGCGGGTAATCCGTGACAGCGCTGAGCTGGCGGTAGGCCTCCATCATGCGGGGCACATTGGAGTTCTTGATGGAAATGACGATGTTGTTGAAATCGAATTTTTCCAGCAGGCGCACATGGTACAGTGCACTCTCCACCATGGCCTCCGGCGTGGGTGCGCCGTATTTTGCAAGGATGTGCTTTTCCAGACTGCCGCCATTCACGCCGATGCGGATGGGAATGTTCTTGCGCTGACAGGCATCCACCACAGCCTTCACCCGGTCATCGTCGCCGATGTTGCCGGGGTTGATGCGGATCTTATCCACGCCCACATCTGCGCAGGCCAGAGCCGCCTTGTAGTCAAAATGGATGTCTGCCACAATGGGGATGTTCACCGCATTCTTGACGGCTTCGATGCACTTTGCATCCGCCGGGCTAGGGCAGGTCACGCGCAAGATCTGACAGCCAGCAGCTTCGCACCGCTTTGCCTGCGCCACATTGCCCTCAATATCCTCCACCGGCACGTTGAGCATCGTCTGCACCGCAATAGGATTCTTGCCGCCGATGGTCACATTGCCGATCTTCACTTCCCGTTTTAACTGCCTCATAAAGCTCCCCTTTCTGTTTTTGCTCACATTGCACCGGTCACAAGCCGGATGATATCATTATAGGTTGCAAAGAGCATCAGGCCAAACAGCAGTGCAAAGGCCGCAATGGTCAGTGTGCCCTGCAGCTTTTCCGGCACTGCATGGCCGGTAACGCCCTCAATGATCAAAAATACCACCTTGCCGCCATCCAGTGCCGGGAAGGGCAGCAGATTGAACACGCCCAGATTGATGGTGATGAGGGCCAGCAGCTCCAGCAGATCCTGCCAGCCGTAGCTTGCCGCCTGACCGATCGCTGTCACGATACCCACCGGGCCGGACAGATTGTTGATGCTCTCGCGTCCGCGCACAAGGTCTTCCAGCGAGGTAAACACGATGCGTCCGTAGTACAGGGTGCTGTTCCACGCTTCTTTTAACACATTGAGCGGTGTTTTTTTGATGCCGTACACCGTAAAGCCAAGGGTCATATGGGTCTGGCCGTCCTCGTCCTGCCAGGTGTTGAACTGCACGTCCGACAGTTCCACCTTCTGGCCGTCCCGCTTGACCGTAAAATCGGCGCGATAGGCTTCGGTGCGCACCAGCTCATAAAGGATGTCGTTGGCCACAAAGCAGCGCCTGCCGTTCACGGCAACGATCTCGTCCCCCGCCTGCAGGCCGGTCTGGCCGCAGAGGGCATCGTTCTCAATGGAATAGATGGTCTTGCTGGTGATGGCTCCTTCCTGTGCTGCCACAAGAATGACCAGCACCACAAAGCCCAGCACGAAATTCATGAAGGCACCTGCCACCATCACAAGCACACGCTGCCATACCGATGCCTCGTTCAAAGGGATGCCGGTGCGCTGCTCCGGCGGGACAGGGTTTTCGTCCTCTGCTTCCCGTTCGTCGCGGGCCGCTTCGGCCTGCTGGCTCTCGGGGCTTTCCTCGCCCTCCAGCGCCACATAGCCGCCTACCGGCAATGCACGCAGGCTGTACTGGGTGCCCTTGTAAATTTTCTTCCACAAAGCCGGCCCCATGCCGATGGAAAACTCGTTGACCTGAATGCCGCAGAGCTTTGCCACGGTAAAGTGCCCGAATTCATGAATGGCGATCACAGCGCTGAACACGATCAATGCGGCGATCAGGGTGATAAAAATTGACATTGCGTCTCCTAAAGATCAAAGATGTGCGCGCACGAACTCTCGTGCCATGCGGTCGCACTCGTACACATCGCTGAGGGTATACTCGCCGCCAAAGCTGTCGCTGTCCACGACTGCTTCCACCAGACGGCCAATATCGAGGAAGCCAATTTTGTCCTCAAGGAAGAGCTTGACAGCTTCCTCATTGGCACCGTTGGCGGCGCATGGGCCGAGACCTCCCTTTTTGATGGCCTTTTTGCAGGCGGCAAGGCAGCGGAAGGTCTCGTCGTCTGCCACATCGAAGGTGAGCACCTTGAGTGCGGCAAAGTCCAGCTCCGGCACAACGCCGGGTACGCGCTTTGGGTAGGTGAGCGCATACTGGATGGGAATGCGCATATCCGGCACACCCAGCTGAGCAATGACCGAATTATCGCTGAACTGCACCGCCGAATGCACGATGCTCTGGCGTTGCACCACGATCTGGATCTTCTCCGGCGGCAGGCCGAACAGCCACACTGCCTCGATCAGCTCCAGACCCTTGTTCATCAGGGTGGCAGAGTCAATGGTGATCTTTGCGCCCATGTTCCAGTTGGGGTGCTTGAGGGCATCCGCCTTGGTCTTACCGCGCAGCTCCTCGGTCTTCATCCCGAAGAAGGGGCCGCCGGATGCCGTGAGCAGGATCTTGGTCAGGCTGGGGGCACTCTCCTTATCCTGCAGGCACTGGAAGATGGCCGAGTGTTCACTGTCCACCGGCAGCAGCTTTACACCCTGCTTTGCCACGGCCTGTGTGACCAGATGGCCGCCGGTGACAAGACTCTCCTTGTTGGCAAGGGCCAGATCATGCCCGCTTTCGATCGCGCACAGGCTGGCACCAAGGCCTGCAATGCCCACCACGCTGTTCAGCACCACATCGGTGCCGTCCAGTGCGGCCAGCTGCTTGAGCCCTTCCGGCCCTACCAGCAGCCGGGGCGCATCTGCACGGCCGGAAAGCTCCGCATCCAGCCTGCGGGCCGCATCCGGATCGGTCATGCAGACATAGCGCGGATGAAACTCTTCGATCTGCTGCAGAATTTTATCCACATGGCTGTGGGCAGAAAGGCCGAACACCTCATAGCCCTGTGCACGGATCACATCCAGACTCTGGGTGCCAATGGAACCGGTAGAACCCAGCAGAGTGATTTTTTTCGACATCACATATTCCTCCCTTAATAGTAGAACACCGCCGTAATGACCATGGTCACAAAGGGCGCAATGAACATCACACTGTCAAAGCGGTCCAGAATGCCGCCGTGCCCCGGGAAGATGGTGCCGTAATCCTTGATGCCGCACTGGCGCTTGACCACGCTGGCAAACAGATCGCCATAAATGCCCAGCACCGCCGCCACGCAGCCCAGCAGCGCAATGATCACATACATGGAAACGCCAATGTTGGAGCGGGTGAAGGCTTCCATCCGGTTTGCTGCCACCGAGTATACCAGCGTGATGACCACACCAAACGCCATGGTGCCCAGAACACCGCCAACAGCACCTTCCACGGTCTTTTTGGGGCTGACCACCGGGCAGAGCTTATGCTTGCCAAAGGCACGGCCTGCAAAGTAGGCACAGGTATCGCCGCCCCATGCAAAGCAAAGGATGAGCAGGATAAAGAACACCGCATCGTAGCCGTAGGTCTCCACCGGCAGCAGCTCCTTGAGCCGGATAAAGGAATAGAAGCAGAAGATCACGATGCCGGAGAACATCAGCAGGCCGCTGGCCTTCTGATAGCTGATGGTGCCGTTGCGCACCACCAGATAGATGGCATAAAAGGTGACCAGCAGAAAGGACATCGGCATCACCAGCCGCCGCATGATCTGATAGTTGCTCGTCATGACCAGCAGTGTATACGGCACCAGAACCGCATACATCAGCCAGTCCTTCTTTTCAAAGCCGAGGGCACTGTAGATCTCGTGAACGGCGATCAGCGTAATGGCCGCGATGACCAGATTAAAGATCAGAGTGTTGAAGGTGAACATCACGCCGATCAGTACGATGATGCCCACGATCGCAGTAATAACACGTGTTTTCATAGATTGGATCTCCTTTTCACCGGTCGGGTGCCGCACCCCTCTGGATTAAGTTTGGCTCCGGCAAAGCCGCCGGGCCGTCCGGTCCCTGCACCGTGTGCAGGAGGTCTTGGGTTTTACAGTCCGCCAAACCGGCGGGAACGATGATTGAACTCCTCAATGGCAGCGTCCAGATCGCTGCGGGTGAAATCCGGCCACAGAACGTCCATTTCTACCAGCTCCGAGTAAGCTGCCTGCCAGAGCATGAAGTTGGACAGCCGCTTTTCTCCGCTGGGACGCAGGATAAAATCCGGGTCCTTCTGGCCAGCGGTATACATGGCATCGCTGAGCAGCTGTTCCGTGATCTCTTCGGGCTTTATCTCCCCTGCCGCCGCCTTTGCCGCAAGCTGCTGCGCCGCCCGCACGATCTCCGGGCGGCCGCCGTAGTTGATGGCAATGTTCAGGGTCATGCCGGTCTTGACCGAAGAATCTGCTTCCAGCTTGTTCATCAGCTGCTGCAGCTTTTTATCCAGCACCGTGCGGTCACCCATGAACTTGATGCGGATATTGCGGTTCTTGTAGTCAAAGCCCTTCAGCAGATATTCGCCGAACAGCCGCATGATGGCGTTGACCTCTTCCAGCGGACGCTTCCAGTTCTCGGTGGAAAACGCATAGAAGTACACCGACGAAACGCCCAGCTCATCGCAGTAATCTGCAATATCGCTGAACACCTCTGCGCCTTTTTTGTGCCCGGCAGTGCGGGGCAGGCCGCGGTTCTTTGCCCAACGGCCGTTGCCGTCCATGATGATGCCGATGGAAAGGCCCTCGGCAAATTCTTTAGGATGCGCCATTATTTCCTCCCGGCAGCAATGCCACCTTCAACAAAAGTGCCGCGCACTCTTCTTCAGCGCACGGCACCTCCAGTCTATTGCATCTGCGCAGATCAGACAGACATGATCTCCTTCTGCTTTTCTTCCACCGCAGCATCGATGTTCTTGATATACTTGTCGGTCAGCTTCTGGACATCCTCTTCCATGGTCTTCTGGCTGTCCTCGGTCAGCTCGCCGGCCTTCTTCATGGCCTTGGCCTTATCCATAGCCTCGCGGCGGATGTTGCGCACTGCCACCTTAGCCTCCTCGCCCAGCTTGGAAACTTCCTTTGCCAGCTGCTTGCGGCGCTCCTCGGTGGGAGCCGGGAAGTTCAGGCGGATGGTAGAGCCGTCATCAATGGGAGTGATACCCACATCGCTGGCCATGATGGCCTTGCTGATGGGGCGCAGCAGGGTGCGGTCCCACGGGGTAATGGTCAGGGTGCGTGCTTCGGCCACAGCCACGGATGCCACCTGCTGGATGGGAGTGGGGGCACCATAATAATCCACGCTGACCTTATCCAGCACAGCGGGATTTGCGCGGCCTGCGCGCACAGCGCCCAGTTCGCGGCCCAGATGTTCGACCGAGCTCTTCATCTTGTCTTCGTAAACCTTGGTGTTGCTGCTCATTGCGGTAGTCTCCTGTTCCTTTTTATCTTGGGGCTGCGCTGCAATGCGTCTGCCCTATAATGTATGTCGGCTGCAGGCGTTTCAGCCCTCGTAAACCAGTGTGCCCACATTCTCGCCCTGCACGGCACGGGCAATGTTGTCCGGGTCGGCCAGATCGAACACGAGGATGGGCAGCTTGTTGTCGCGGCACAGAGTGGCAGCAGTGCCATCCATAACAGCCAGCTGGTCTTCCAGCACCTTGGTAAAGGTGAGGGTATCATACTTCTTTGCGTCGGCGTACTTGTGGGGGTCCTTATCGTAGACGCCATCCACCATGGTAGCCTTGAACATCACATCGGCGCTCACTTCCACAGCGCGCAGAGCGGTTGCCGTATCCGTGGAGAAGAACGGGTTGCCGGTGCCGCCGCCGAACACGGCGATCTTGCCCTCATCCATGGCGCGCAGGGCATCCTTGCGGGTAAAGGGCTGTGCCACCTGTGGCATGGTGATGGAGGTGAACACCTCAGTGGGCACACCCAGCTGTTCCAGCTTATCGGAAACAGCCAGTGCGTTCATCACGGTTGCCAGCATACCGATCTTATCGGCCAGTGTGCGCTCC
>UMKR01055863.1_pt1 | contig 11183 bp, 8 predicted proteins | sample 1966361 | NCBI WGS metagenome assembly UMKR01 (sample SAMEA4836181, study PRJEB28245) | human gut metagenome | biome: gut microbiome; material: fecal sample | place: Denmark | collected 2008 | reverse complement strand
GTTTGCTCGTTCCCTCGAAACGGGCATTCGTGTACAATGGGATATGCGGGAAGGTATGAGCGAAATAAAGGAAGAAAGGTTCCTTTGAATGATCCTTGATGAACGATACCGCTTTCTCCGTATAGCGACGGGTTAATTCTCCCTGATCCGGTTCCGATTCGATTTGCTTACCATCCAATATCAATGGAGTCGGAGGAAAATTCCGGGCATGCGCGCCTTTATTCCGAACAGGGCTCATATCATTGGAATAAGGTATGCCGAAATAGGTATCAAAACCATGATCCGTCGGTAAATAGGGAGAGAACGCTCCTAAATGCCATTTGCCTACACAGCCGGTCGCATACCCGCTTTGTTGTAAAACCTTGGCGATCGTGACCTCATCTTGTCCTAACCCAGCCTTTGAGTTAGGGAAAAGTACGGCCACACGATCTCCATACAATCCATTTCGAACCGGCAAACGTCCGGTCATTAACGCGGCCCGACTTGGCGTAGAGACTCCGGCCCCCACATAAAACTGGGTCAGCTTCATTCCTTCACAAGCCATACGGTCTATATTCGGTGTGCGGATCGTGGGATTCCCATAGCAACTCAAATCCCCATATCCCATATCGTCACAGAATATGATTACAAAATTAGGCTTATTGGCAGCATCCGAGGCAGCGTTCAAACTCAAGCTGTTCGATAATACCGCCGCTGTTAAAACAGACAATGATTTCAGTGTTTTCATATACGTATCTTTTTATTTAAGTAAACGGGGAAAAGGTTCATCTATAATACCGGCAGGACGCTGGTTCCGGCCTTCATATCCCCAATCTCCCATATCACTACGAACCTGTTCGATCCATTGATTCATCTTCGTCACTACTTCGGGATGTTTATCGATGACATTGGTTGTTTCCGACAAATCATTCGCCAAATTATATAAACGAGCTTCACCGACTTCCGTATCCGGGAAGTGAGGGCCTTTGATACGTTCCTTCAAAGGTAAATGATACTTCCAGTTTCCCCAACGTACCGCTTGTAATTGTTGTTTCTGGTAATAATAGAAAGTCTCCGTGGGCGATGCCATCGATTCTCCCTCCAAGATTCCAGACACATTATGCCCATCTATCACCCGGTCGGAAGGAACCGCATAACCGCAATAATGCGCCAATGTCGGTAAGAAATCCATCGAAGTCACCAGATTATCAGTCTCCTGTCCCGCCGGTATTTTAGCGGGCCATCTCATTATACAAGGCACCCTGAACCCACCTTCATACGTCGTACCCTTTTGGCCTCTCAACGGACGGTTCGTACCACCGAAGTGTTCATCCGCACCATTATCGGAAGTAAAGATAATCAAGGTATTTTGATCCAATCCTTCCTCCTTTAAAGTCTCAAGCAAGACTCCCATCGACCAATCCAATTCCTCGGTCGCATCTCCATAGAGTCCGTTCTGAGACTTTCCCTTGAAAGCGGGAGAAGCCGCTAACGGATTATGAGTCATATTATGGCACAAGTAAATAAAGAACGGAGATTCCTTATGAGACTTTATAAACTCCACAGTCTTATTGGTATAACGAATCGTCAAGGAATCATGACCGACAGGAGCCACTATTACCTCCTCCTGTTCCATCAAGGGTAACGGACAATACGGACGATCCATATCGTTACTATAAGGAATACCATAATAGTAGTCGAAACCCTGCCGGGTAGGAAGAAATGGCAATTGATCCCCTAGATGCCATTTCCCGATACAAGCCGTCGCATATCCCTGCTCCTTCATCAACTCGGCGATCGTTATCTCACCGGGATTCAAGCCTTTATGCGAAGCTGGAAATAGCACTTGCCTCCCTTTGGACATCAAAGGTGTAGGGTCCGCATTTACATGCATGGAGACTCGCCTTGGATAACACCCTGTCAATAAAGCCGATCTGGAAGGTGTGCTCACGCTCGAACCCACATAAAAATCGGTCAGTCGTATTCCCTCTTTAGCCATCTGGTCGATATGGGGAGTACGATGCTTCGTACTCCCGTAACAACCTAAATCCCCATATCCGAAATCATCGATAAATACGATGATCACATTTGGCCTTTCCGCCGCTTGAGTAGCCACGGCCGCTCCTGAAAAGGCTAATACCGATATTATGTTAGATATAAGTTTCATTTCATTTTTCTTTTAGTTGCACATTACCAACCCGGATTCTGATCCAAATTCGGATTCAAAGAACGCTCGCTATCAGGAATCGGTAATAAATCGTAATATTCCAAATAGCCATTTGGGAACTTCGTCTCGATCACGCTACCCTCATGATCCTTAATAATCATAGGGTAAAGTTCCTTACCGATTTTCCAACGTTTTACATCTGACCAATAACGTCCTTCTAATGCTAACTCAATCCGTCTCTCATGTCTCACTTTCTCACGAGCCTCCTCACGGCTCATAGATGTCGGCAGCAAAGAGATCTTAACGTCATCCCTTTCCGTACGGATCCGGTTAAGGATAGCGATCGCATCCGCCACATTTCCATTCGTCTCAATAATCGCCTCCGCTTTTGACAATAAGACATCCGCATATCTCAGTATGATATCATTGATATAAGACTGCCCGGAAGGAGGAAGCTTTGACTCATCCTGAATCCGATATTTACGGGTACTTAAATGTTTCAACCGATTACCGGCATGATTAAACGCACCTCCCGGATACAGGTAATTAGGGAAACGATAGCCCAAGAAATAAGAACCCGGAAGTACAGCCGTGAAACCTAAACGAGGATCCCGGTTCTCATAAGGATTCTCGGGATCTACAGGAGAGCCGTCGATCGTCTCATAAGCCGCTACCAAATCATCCGTAGGGACATAACGGCTTCCACGGGTCCAACTTCCGGTACCCGTTCCGCAATACTGGTCAATATAGGAACCTTGCGAATTTTCGCCTTCAATATATTGGATATCAAACAATACTTCCTTATTGTTCTCATTAGCCGGATCAAACAAACCCTCATAACTATGGAATAGACCATATTTCTTCAACGCATCAATTTGCTCGACACAAGACAGAACCTCCTTGTATTTACCTTGGTATAAGTAGGCTCGCATTTTCATACCTAAAGCCGCCCCCTTGGTAGCACGCCCCGGCTCGGGAGCATCCACTCCCAGATTGGTGATCGCAACCTCATAATCATCCAGCGCTTGTTGCCAAGTCTCCTCCAAACTCGCCCGCTTCAAGCTACGAGCTTCTTCCGTGGAAATGTTCGTCAATATAATAGGTACCCCACCATAGGTTTCCGCTAGCACGGAATAAGCCAGTCCCCGTAGAAAATGAGTCTCACCTGAATATTTGGCTTTCGCTTCTTCCGATAAATCCACTAAATCCATACAGGCCAACAAATAGTTTGCCCGGGAGATTATCTCGTAACATCTTTTCCAACGATACGTTACGACTCCTCCGTCACTAGAGCTCAATCGCCCGGCACCCAACTTATTAAAAACCTCATCCGTTCCCCAGTTAAATGCGTTAGGGGTAGCTCCATCCGTTATGCCAAAGCCAAACAAGCCTTGATTATAAACCTCTTTTTCTCTCAATTGAGCATAGACACCATTTAAAAGGAGTTTGATATCCGATTCATTTTCCGGGAAACTCGCCGAAGTAATCTTATCCTCAGGATACAAATCCAAATAATTCTCCATACATCCCGTGAAAGAGACACATAGTATAATTGATAAGCAATATGCTAATAACTGTTTCATACTTTTAGAAATTAAGATTTATACCAAATGTAAATATTCTCGGAGTCGGGTAATAATTGGTACCCGAATCAAACGTATTTCTTTCCGGATCATATCCTTCATACCCTTTTTTCCACATAATCGTAAACAGGTTCTGGGCATTCGCATATACATACAACCGTTGCATTTTTAGCTTTGAGGTAATCCATTCAGGGAACGCATAACCTAATTGTAAGTTCTTCAATTTCAAGAAATCGATACGATGTACCCAAAATGAGGAGTCATACGTGTCCCATGAAGAGTCAAACCGAAGCATCGGTATATTTGAGTCCGGATTCTCTGGGCTCCACGCATCCCGCCATTTATCAGAAATAGTCAGCCATTCGTATTGCATACGGGTCATGCCGCTCTTCGTAAACGCATTCGCCTGTCCCAAACCTTGGAATAAGATATTTAAGTCAAACCCTTTATAGCGTAAGCCGGCAGTAAGTCCATACGTAATTTTAGGAATCGTATTACCAAGTACTTGTTTATCTTGATAGTCTAATTTTCCATCGTTATTAACATCCTCGTATTTCAGATTTCCCATTTCCGGCTTAAGCCCATTGCTATGCATATGTTGAGCGGCTTCTTCGTCCGATTGATAGATGCCAACCGCTTTATAGCCATACAAAGCCTTATACGGATATCCCTCACGAATCAAATAAAGCTGGTCCGGAGAGTTTCCTCCTTGAAATTTCGTTACTTTATTATCGATATACGTAAAGTTTAGTCCTACGTTAAATCCAAGGCGATCTCTGCTCGTCTCAAGATTATCATAATTCACGACTAACTCAAAACCATTATTTTTCATCTCGCCCACATTCTCAAACGGCGCGGTCTTATCCCCTAATACGTTTGGTATTGGCAATTGAACGATAATATCGGTTGTCTTTTTATTGAAGTAATCAGCTTCAATATTCAACTTATTACCTAAGAAGCCCAAATCCACGCCAATATCCAAGGAAGAGGTAGTTTCCCAAGTAATATCCTCATCCACCAAAGCGGTTACGGCAGCACCCGGAGCCAATGAGCCTCCATAATTATAACTCAAGTCATAATTTTGGGAGATCACTGTTAAATAAGGCCAATATCCTTCAATGGTTTGATTGCCTAATTGTCCCCACGACGCACGTAGTTTCAAATTAGAAAACAGATTCAGGTTCTTAATAAACGCCTCTTCACTCAAACGCCATCCTGCAGAGAAACCCGGAAAAACACCCCAGCGATTTCCCCGTTTAAAACGAGAGGAGGCATCGGCACGGAGATTCATCTCAAATAAATATTTATCCGCAAAGGCATAATTCAATCGACCAAAATAAGATGCCATGCGTAGACCTTCAAAATTTCCCTCTCCCTTGATACCTTCCGTTCCCGCGTCCACTTGGGTTAATCCTTCTTTGGGTGGGTTGGTTCTTCGGGCAAATACGTTCTTTATACTGTAATTCTCCAATTGGGTACCAAGGATAGCGGCAACATAATGCTTATCCGCAAATCGCTTGCTATAGTTTAATGTCGCTTGGAAATTATTACGCATGGTCGATACTTGCTCTCTACTCAACACAATACCATCACGATTGTAATTTTTCGGTATCGTCTCTATGCCAGAATCCGTATATCCATAAAGGGTCTCATTATATTTATCAACCATTTTCCAATTGCCATTAGAGGCCCATGTTACTTGTAAGTTCAAGTCTTTCGTAAAATCTACGGTAGCGAAAGCATTTACAGCCATATAATCCTTGGATGTTTTAGTCGCCCCGTTCGAAGCGTCTATAACCGGCTGATAAGTCGTATACAATAAAGTACCATCATCCTTAATCGCTTCTACCGAACCGAAACGGCCATCCCGGGTATATGGAGCGATGAAAGGAGCCGCGCCTTGTTGCTGTTCGAATACACGGAACAAATCAAAAGGCTCTTGGGAATTCCTACGAGTATAATTCAAACGAGCGCCAACTCTCAACCATGAATTCACTTTATACTCCACATTTGCCCGGATACCGAACCGCTCCGCCTTAGAGTTCATCAAAATACCTTCCTGACTCAAATAGTTCAAAGACAAGAAGGAAGATAGTTTCTCCGATCCACCGCGAATGGATAAATTATGCCCTGTTATTAAAGCATTCCGATAAAGAGAGTCATACCAATCCGTATTCGGGTATTTATAAGGATCTGTTCCATTAGCGAAATTAGAGATCAATGTTTCCGAGAAAAGAGGGTTCTCTCCCCCATTCACCAAAGCTTGATTCGCCATAGTCATATGCTCGGCGCTATTCGTCACTAAATCAAAATGACGTCCGATCTGCTGCATTCCGACGTAAGAGTTCAACTCTACTTGGGTTTTCTCATTATTCTTTCCCATCTTCGTCGTAACCAAAACGACACCGTTAGCGGCCTTTGATCCGTAAATAGCCGCACTAGCCGCATCCTTCAAGACTGTGATACTTTCGATGTCACTCGGATTTACTTGGCTGAATACCCCTTCTACTCCGTCAATAATCACCAACGGGTCCGAATTATTCAATGTACCCCAGCCACGAATTCTCAATTGCGCTCCATCATCTCCCGGCTTACCCGAATTCTGGCTGATCCACACGCCGGAAACCTTTCCGGAAAGTGCTTGAGAAGCATCAGTGATCGGACGATTCGCCAATTCCTCATCAAATTTGACTGAAGAAACAGAACCTGTCAAATTCACCTTCTTCTGGGTTCCATAACCAACAACCACAACCTCTTCCAAAGCCTGTGTATCCTCCCTTAAACGTACATTCAATGAAGTCTGTCCCGCAATAGCGACAGTTGTTGGCATAAAGCCGATATAAGAAAATTGAAGTGTCGCGTTATCCGATACCTCCAAAATAAATTTACCATCAAAGTCTGTTATCGTACCATTTGTAGTACCTTTCTCCACAACATTCGCTCCAATGATAGGTTCCCCTTTTGAATCGACAACAACACCCGTTATTTTTTTGGCTTGCTGGGTGACCGCATTCGCTATAGGTTTTTCAAATAAGTAGATCTTTCCATTTTTAACTTCATAACTTAATGACGTGCCCTCCGTTATTTTATCCAATACATTTGTCAATTCTGCATTCGTAAAATTAACGCTCACTCTCCGATTCAAATCTACGATTTGTTTGCTATACGCAACACTCAACCCGGTTTGGTGGGTGATGGTAGCTAAAACTTTCTCCACTTTCGCATTGTCCAGCACAATAGAAACCCGCTGAGCCGAGGCGGTAGCCGTGAAACTCAGCAAGGATATGACTAAAAATAGAAAGGTTAACTTCATGGCATTCGGTATTTTCTCAATTAATATTAAAAGGCACCTACGCCGAGGGCTTTCTTGCTTTTCTTTCATATATTTGTATTGATTTTAATAGTTGGTATTAGAAATTTATTTTTAATACGACCGGCAGCCGAAAAGGGTAGGAGCTTTTCGGCTGTTCTTATGTTATCTATTTATGAGGAATCCATACGCATATCTATTTTAAGGTTAACACTCTGTTTCCTGCTCTCCTATCAAATAGACACACGACAAATCTAAAAGGATGAGTCGTTATAGCTAATTTTTTTATTTTTTCATCCGGACTTCTATCTTGCCCCCTTTTTCCTCGAATAGTACAGGCGTGATTTTCTCTAACTCTTTTAGTACCGTGGTTAAATTCGTACTATCCGTCGTAATCGTATATGTATATTTCAACGCCATGGAGTCTTTTATCTCAAAAGACACACCATAAGTCCTAGCTATTGTTTTCATCACTTCAGGCAAAGGCGCACTTTTAAATACCAATACATTCCGCCTCCATGCGGAATATAACTTGACATCATGTGAACGGACAACCTCGCAACGGCCCGATAGCTTATCGTAAACCGCTTTCTCACCGGGACGCAATTGATACGACTTGAATGATTTGGATTTTAGCTCGATCGATCCGGTCTCTAAGGCAATAAATATAGCGTCTTCCTCCGGATAGGCCTTTACGTCAAAAGTGGTCCCCAAAACCTTAATATCCATATAGGAAAGATTTACAACAAACGGCCTGTTCTTATTTTTCGCGACCTCAAACCAAGCTTCCCCTTCCAGATAGACCTTCCGTTCGTAAAGACCAAACTTTTTCGGATACCGTATCCGGCTCCCTGAATTTAGATGCACCTTGCTCCCATCTTGAAAAAGCACTTGCATGCGCTCACCATTAGGGACATAAACCTCATCGTATCCATCATCCGCCAATAAATCCACTTGTGAGTTAACACGCATGAAAAGACCGATAAACAAGGCCACCGGTATCAAAATGGCTGCCGCATACGCAATAAGACGGCGTATACGCTGGCGATGAAGCTGGCGCACGATCCGCTGATACATCACGGCCGATGGCACCGGATGGTCGATCCACTCCTCCTCCTGCCCCATGTGAATGGCTTTCTCATCCATATCCATACGCTTAGCAAGCCAAGCTTGCCCCTCTGGTGTCTTGAACCAGCGAACCACCTCACGGGCTTCCTCGGGAGTCGCCTCATTATCCAGTGTTTTTTCTATAATTGACAGATCCGGTATTCTCATATATATCTTCCTTTTTTAATTGACACGCCAAACGATCAATAGGATGAGTTCCACAAATATAAAAGAAATAAAAATAACCGTTCAAAATGTGTCCGAAGTATTTTTATCGCTTGGGCATAATGAGTTTTAACGGTTGGCACCGAGATACTCATCTTATCGGCGATTTCCTGATTCGATAGATTTCCTTTCAACTTATATAAGCAGACTTGCCGTTTTTGCTCGGGTAAGTGTTCGATCGCTTGGTAGAAATGTTCCATCATATCCTTCTCTTCAATCTTGGCCAACAACTCATCCTCATATTCCGGCGAAGATTGCACGATCTCATAGTTTTTCTCTAATGCGCTATTATTATTCCGGATCTCATTCAACACATGGTTTTTCAGCATCGTATAGAGATAGTTCCGCAAGTTTACGTTTATCATCAACAAGGAATGCGACTCCCACAGCCTCAAGAATACTTGTTGCACGGCATCTTCCGCGGCGAATGAATTTTTCAGGTATTTATACGCTAGTACGTACAGTAATTTATGATACCGCTCATAAATAACCGTGAACGCATCCTCACTTCCCTCTCTCAATGCGGAAAGCAGATCTTCATCACTTCGTATGGATTTCTGGAAAAAAGACATCACCCTATATTACATACGACTCGCTATTCAATAACCATTCTGCCTCTTTTTTCATGACATCCGGTATTGGCGTGACAGAACCTTCGCTGATCGACCGTATAAATTCCGGATACTCTCTGCGATAGACCTCAAGCATACGGTTCGCGAAGACGAACATCATCGTATATTGTATATTCGCCAACCGGTCGCACATCTTTATGAACGACGCGAATCTCGTATCCCGTATCCCCTTATAATAGGTCTCATTGGCACGTTCTTTCCTGTTGCGCCCTTTCTCATTAGTCAAGGCATATACGATTTCCGGAACTTGCTCTTCCAGCTTCCGTTTGATCTCTTCCGGCAGTACCAAACTCCCTACTCGAAAATCATCGATAAATTTCACGATATCATTGTAAGTCATCCGTGCGTCTTCTATCGTGTCATGCAGATAGGCACCCGCATACAAGATCAAGATGTCCGCCTCACTTTCCGCAACCAAATATCCATACCGTGATACGAACGAGGCAGCCATTTTCAAATGGAAACCATAGGGTAATACGTGGTCGTATTTCTGGTTTACGTCATCGTGTATCTGGAACGCAGCTTTCTCCAAACAGCTGATCCAAGGATAATAACGTTCTACAATAGAGACAAATAACTGTTTTTCCATTTTTTTCGGTACTTAAGATTAATCTTTGCGCATGGCAATATTAACAATTAATTAAATAAGGCTCGCCACAAAAGTAGTTATTTATTCAAATATTCAAAGAAACCGCCTTTATAACAAAGGCAACCACACCCAAAGCAATGAAGTTAACTCACTTAGACAGGGTTAAATCGAGTGAATCATACGACTTCCTTTCTTTATTATGGATACAATTATTATATTTGCAATAAAATGTATTTATAGTATGGAGACAATCGCAATGATAAACCCTTTTGTCGTGGGTAGATATGTATCAGACAAATATTTTTGTGACCGCAAGGAAGAGACAAAGCTCTTGAGTAAACAAATTGAGAACGGACGTAATGTCGCGTTGATTTCTCCACGCCGTTTGGGTAAGACCGGATTGATCCAGCATCTTTTTCATCAAGAATCGATAGAAAAAGATTATCATGCGTTCTTTGTGGATATTTATGCCACCACTTCATTGGCAGAATTCGTATATTTATTAGGAAAAGCCATCTACGACGAATTGAAGCCAAAGAAAACAATTTGGGCGGAACGGTTCTTTCAAATCATAACCTCATTGCGTGCGGGTTTCAAACTGGATATGGTAACCGGTGAACCAAGTTTTGATATTGGGCTAGGAGACATCCAAGCGCCACAAACAACGCTTGATGAGATCTTCACTTATCTAGAGACCGCAGATAAACCATGTATCGTAGCGATCGATGAGTTCCAGCAAATTGGCAGCTATGAGGAGAAAAATGTAGAAGCGTTATTGCGAACCAAGATTCAGCAATGCAAGCAGACTATGTTTATCTTCTCCGGCAGTAAACGCCACTTGATGAGTAATATGTTTAATTCCTCTTCTAAGCCTTTTTATCAAAGCGCTATTAGTATAGGACTTGAGCCAATACCCATTAATATCTATGTGGAGTTTGCCAACCGACTTTTTGAGGAAAAGGGAAAGCATATTGATAAATCTGTAATAGACCAGGTTTATCGGATGTTCGATGGCTATACTTGGTTTGTGCAAATGATAATGAACGAACTTTTCGCATTGACCGGAGAGGGCGAACGTTGTGGTATGGATAAGATAGAAATAGCCCGCAAGAATGTGATTCTAACACAAGAAAGTAGTTACAAGGATCTACTTGCCAATCTCGCTCCCAAACAAAAACTTGTTTTACAAGCTATAGCCAAAGAGGGCAGGGCAGAAGGTATCACGTCATCGGCATTTATCAAGAAATACAAGCTGCCCTCAGCCAGTTCTGTACAATCTGCGATCAAACCTCTGTTGAAAAATGATTTGGTAACACAGGAAGATGGTTCTTATAGGGTATATGACTACTTTTTTGCGGATTGGATGGCTAGAATGTATTGAACCTCTTGTTTGTAAATATCCGAAAGAGGTAAAACTGACAGGAGCGAGTTCTTCGGAAGAGGACCTTTCAGCATGGTAAGGTCGTGAGAGGCCAAACTTTCCTTTCCTCCATCGACAGCCCTAAATAGGTTATTTTATAATCTTTCAGTTCTCCTGTGGCACGTAAAAAATGTACTCCTTTGTCTCGAAGGATATCAAGGTCAATATTCT
>UMKR01045880.1_pt1 | contig 11477 bp, 10 predicted proteins | sample 1966361 | NCBI WGS metagenome assembly UMKR01 (sample SAMEA4836181, study PRJEB28245) | human gut metagenome | biome: gut microbiome; material: fecal sample | place: Denmark | collected 2008 | reverse complement strand
CGGGAAGCGATGGACAAGTTTAAGATGCAGGCTGCCAGCGAGGTTGGCGTGAACCTGACCAACGGTTACAACGGTCACCTGACCTCCCGCGAAGCCGGCTCCGTCGGCGGCCAGATGGTCAAGAAGATGTGGCCCGTACGAAGTGCGAGTTATCCCCGTCCGGCTCGTACCGCAATTGGGCATGAAGTCAATGTGCGGTACATAGCTTCGGTGACGATTTAGGAGGAATATGTGAACGGCACGCCGGAGCATCGGTTGAGGGACTAAGGCAAATAAATATGGCACAGCCCACCAGTCTGCAAGGATTGGTGGGCTGTATCTTTTTAATATTATCGTACACACAGGATTTCATCCATGCTTATTGGATACTCAAATTCCAGAGGATTCTAAGTATACGACATTTTCCATTAGCTTTAGCCATGGAGTTATTATGATTTCTTCTGTCTGCGAAATGAATGGAAGAATGTCCATCATGTCCTTCGGCTTTCTTTCGCTTAGTTCCTGCATTGTTTCCAAATCTGTAATAGCTGCATCCGCCCTCTTCAAATGTTCCAGGTAATCCAGCGGATAGTCTTTTATGATTCGGGCCGCCCTTGGAAGATCAACACACAGGCAGGCCATAAACCGAAAGAGCTTCCGCGTGTCCGCGCATATTTGAGCGATATTTTCTTTGGAAACATCCGAGTTGGTCACTACAGTTAAGCACAGCTTTTGGGTCTGCTGACAAATCTGATAATGTTCATTGAGAGATTCCCATTCTTCACGGCTTGCATTCATTTCATTATTGCGCACATTTGCCAGTATATAAAATACAATCCCCGTAATGCACCCTGCACAGATGCTTGTCAGCAAGGCAGATACTGCAGGTAACGAGCAGAACAGGCAAATCGATAAAACTCCAAACACAATCGTAATAATAGAAATATAAAGGATCATGCGATAATGGGGATACCTTTTGCATTGTACACACATATTCTTGATTTTGTCAGTTAGAAGATGCCGTTCTTTTTTTGCCAAAACTTTTTCCTCCTGCATTCTAATGAATCCACGCGAGGTGCTTTCTTCGTCACTTTACGATTTCAGCTTATACGTCCGGTTCCGATTTCCGCCCTCCGCCACGACCACGCCTTCCGAAATCAGCTCAGACAGCAGCTTCTTCACGCGCGTGCTTTTTACATCGAGAAGCTCCGCAATATCCGCACTTTTTGCCGAGGCATGGTCCGTTAGGTACAGAATAATTTCATTTTTCTGCTTGACAGTTTTTATCGTCTCTTTTTTATCGCCTCTTTTTATCGCCTCTTTTTTATCGTCTCTTTTTTGCAGTGATAAACAAAGCACCGTTCGATCCGGCTCCGCGGATTCCGCAATGACGGGTTCTTCCCACCCCTGCTCTCGCCAAACCCGGAAAATATTGGGGATGCCGCTTCCGGCCCGTTCACCAATATCGATCAGGTTAAACATTTTCAGCATGGTTCCGTTTCTGGGATCAGACACGCCGCCGCTTTTCGCCGCGTCAATTTCAATACGGAAGCTGCCCGGATTGGACATGGTAATTTGATTCTTTCGCTTGATAATCACAAGTCCCTGCCGTCCATAATAATCCGCATTGACCAGGCAATTCGCCAGTGCCTCCCGGAGTGCCTGATGAACAGCCGTATCGTCCACCCGAACGCCGCCCTCCATTTTGAACGGCACCTTGATGTCTTGCGTCAGTTTGTTATACACCCGGAAATAGAAATCGTACACATTGCCGCTCCAATCTCCGGAAGAGGAAATAATTCGGTCTGTCCACCGAGTATCGGAATCGTATTGTTCCTGATAATCCAGGAAATACGTATTAAACTCCCGCACAATATCGTACTCGTTTCCGAACATCAGAAGCCCCGCAGAGGTGGGATGCTTTTTACCGTCAGCGCCAATCCCAACCGCACCCAATTTCATCAGGAAATCCTCATCCTCCAAGGCTTCCCAGACGTGGCCAGGGCGGGACAGGCGCATTCTTTGCCGGTAGCTGCGGATGCTTTCACTGTTGAAAACGGTCATATCCATTTCGTTCAGCACCAGCATATCCTGAGTCTTCACGGAAGCATCCCGCACCATAGCCTGGTATTCTTCCTTGGTGCAGCGGTAATCTCCCTCGCCGTTCCGGCGATAGGTGCATAACGGATTTCCGTCTACATAGACAGGTCGGTATGAACGCTCAGCACGAGGGACGTTAATGACTACGATATGGTTACCATCCACATCTTGAACAAAAACATCTTTGGAAGAAAGCACATTTACGCTGGTCTTGTTTGGGTTGTTGGCAATGTTCCAGAATTCTTTTATGAGCTTGTCCGGGTCAGGCAAGTCGATTGCATGAAAGGATTTATCCGGCATTTCTTCCACGCCCAGCAAAATGATTCCACCGTAGGTATTTGCAAAGGCAGAATATGTCTCCCAAATGCTCCTGGGTAGACCTCCCAGTGCTTTCTTCGCCTCAATACGGTTGTTCTCCCGGTACTGCTCTAATTTGGAAAAGTCAATCATAGTTCTCCCCCTTTGGTCTTCCACAGGAATCTGCGCTCTGTCCAAAATCGTTTTTCTAATCAGCTACATCATATCATATAGCAGCATTCGTATGCAATGGATTTTTCAAACATAGCAAATTCGGTCGGCGTCGAAACGAATTTTATTTATGGCCGACAGAGAAGCATTTTTCAAATGCGCAGCCAGAACAAAGTTCTGATCTTGGGGATTGGGGATTTTGCCCCAACAAGCAAATTGCGTCCGGGTAGCACCCGGACACTGCTTGCCAATATAGAATTGATCCATGGAGGTCTGTCAAAAATAAGTTTCCCTTTTGCTAGTTGATAATTTCAAATCCAGCATCTAGGACGGAAGTTGTCAACCTGATAGCCCGGTTTTCATAGGTGCAACGGATTTTCCATTTAGGTCATCTTCAATTGCGGTAAATCTCTCCCTTCCGATTTAGAGAGGCTTATAGCTCGTTCGCACGCTACACGGCTAAACTACCTTGAATAGCAAAATTGCATAACTGCGCCCTGAGAAATCATGCAATTGCTTTGGCCGGACTAAGTAGTCCGGCCGCCGGGGTTGAATACCGCGTTGTTGGACATTCAAAATATATCATAAATACGCTGGGCTTGGATTTTGTATAAGCAACCAACAGGTATAGCAAACAACAACGGTCCCAGGTTTACACACCAATGACCGTTGTTACTATAAAACACATCAAGTTATCTACGTTCGTTGATCGGACAATAATTCTCTTACAAATAGATAGTACTCGTTCATTTCCGTATCTTTTGGATTAATAAAATGGGCGTAATTAATTTTTCCTAGTAAATGATTCAAATAGTGTTGCCGCATCTCTCCAGTTTTTAGCAAATGAGAATCTAGCCCGTACTTCCGTATATAGTACACTTCCTGTCGAATTTTCTTTCGATCAGTTTTTGCTATTTGCATATGTGAATTGACAACAATACCCGTTACTTCCTGACGTGCGTTTCGACGTGCTATGCGGGTCTTTTCAGAATTGGCCAAGAAACCTTCTTCAAAAAGCCAATCACTTATTGTTTTGATAAGAGCATGCGGATCAAATGAACCCGAAAAGGTTAGATCATCGGCATAACGAGTATATCGTATATTGTTTTCTTTTGTATATAAAGCAACACGTTCATCGAAGTTTCTTAGCCTAAGGTTGGAAAGATAAGGACTCGTAGGAGCTCCTTGAGGAAGTGAATATTCGAAGCAGCATAGATGAGCTAGAAAGGATGACACGTCTTTCGTATAGCCAACATCGCAAAAAATACCAAATATGCTTTGTATTTTTATGGAAGGGAAAAAATCTTTTATATCCATAGATACGACAACAGACTGTCCTCTATGAAAACGCGCATTCTCCTTTACGCCTTTATTTTTTACAAATGCCTTTGCATAAGGACTAACAGGCATTTTTTCAAGAATATTTGTTAATATCCAATGTTGAGCACTCTTCAAATCCGGTAATGGCTCATCAATCATGCGTTCTCTTCCGTTCGATTTTGGGATACTAAAATGTCTATAAAAATGTTCTGGTGAATATGCCATACGGCAAACATATTCATGTTCAAGTCCGACCAGCATCGAAAAGTGAGCAGGAGATGCAATAATAGGGAGTCCGCACTTATGAAGTTTTCTACAATACGCTATATATTTTTTCGTGTATTCTTCCGATTTATTTTGCGCATTACATTCAGCTACAATAGCCTTTCTGAGAGCTCTCCATTCCATTTCAGTGTCCTTTCTGCTGCGTTTTAACTGTTTATAGACTGCATCACTAAAAAATTCCTCATAGCAGGGCGGAAAGTATCTAAAATACTTTTCGTCCTGCTATGATGAGCGTTTTGATGTAACAACATCAAAACGCGATTTGCATAGATTAGGGCGCTTTACTTCCAGCAAAGCGTCATAATCTATGCAGGGCTTGAAAGCATGTTCAAAAAGGATTGGCGACTCGCCAATCTTGTATTTTTACAAATACGTTCTGATGCAGTCTATAAACAGTTAAACTTTTTTCTTGGGCAAAATAATTTTAGAACTTGCTATAGGATCACGGTGATAACATACCTGTGGAAATATCCACTGAGATGATCCCAGCATTTTATTCGCTTTATAGTATTTACTAAGAATCTCCTTTCCGGATTCTGTTATCCTAATGCCATCCAAAGATGTCTCTATGTTTCCTTCCTTCACCTGTTCCTGTATAAGGTTAAAAATTTGAGATGGTGAAAATCCTCTCTGGCGCAATGGTGCCAAACTTCCTCCAGTAGACACAACCTTAAGCAAAATTAAAGTACTACTTAACATATCGTTCACCTCGGAAATGGTGGAGATTGATTTTTCTTGTTTTTCATCCAAAAAATAGGAAATGTATTATTGGGCGTCCGAATCATTTTTACAAGTCCTTCGGAATGAGCATAACCGAATGTATATTCGCTGCGCACTTTTATGGCTGCTTCTAGGGACTCCATAAGCGGTCGAAAAGAAGCATCCTTACCATCAGTCCTATCTGATATTGCTTTTCTCATTACTACACTAGAAAAAACTTGCACGCCATCCTGCCTAAGGAAATCCATCCCTTGTTGCATCGACACTAAGGCTATTATAAACATGTCACATTTGGAGATTCCATTCTCCAAGAAAAAACTTATGGCAGATGAAGCTGTTTCTCCACTTCCAACAAAGTCATCAACTAAACAGAATAATGAATCCTCTGAAAAATCGTGCGGGTTAAACTGCGCAGGACATTCTAACAGAGTTATATTTTGTGCAGAATATTTCTTTTGGAGATGTACAATATTGCCTTTAATAAAATAGAAGAGAACAACCGAGCTTTTTGCCTTTCCAAAATCCTCAGGAGGGAGCAGAGGGATAAAAACTATCGTTTTTCGAGTATCAGTTCCAATCTTCTTAATGAGCAAATCAAACGAGCGGACGAAGTACCTGATGTATTCGGTCTCTTGTACCCACAGGAACTCCTCGGACAAAGTAAACAACATCTCCTGCTGTTCTTCAGATAGGTTTCGCATTAAATTACAGAATCTATCAAAGTAGCACTCGTCCAAATCTCCATTCTGCGGCCATCCTTTTGACGAAAATAACTTTTGTATCCTACAGAGGGTCGCTATGGAGATATCTTTTTTTGCAGGAGCAGATCTATTTCTCATAACCCATTCTCCAAAGCTCTTCAGTGTAGTTATTATACGTGATGGACTTTCTATTTTCAAGGGTAATTTAATTGTGTATTTTTTAATCGTAAATTCCGGAACTGGCTTACACTATCACTGGCTTGTTCATCCTCTGAGCACTTTGCCTGAATCGGACAAACCGGTCCCTAAGTGAAATTCACTGGATGGAAACCCACACGGAGTATATAGTTGGAAGCACTCAAAACGGCATAAGACTCCGCGTCATTAATAATCCTGTCTGGCTTAAATTTCAAATGAGCATCGTTTTATTTCATTTTGTAATAGGCTGAGGATGGTTGAGTTCACTCGTTTGAATGAATTGCTCACAAGAAAAATCATTATAGCTGAAGGTAATAAACGTAACAGAATCTATCGTTTGAAAATATAACAGTTCACATAGCGATATCCCAAAAGAATCCACGCAGTTCAAAATTTTCTTTTAGAGGGCATATCGGTCTGGAGAATGCTAATTGGGAAATTGCCAAAGTCTCCGAGGGGGGGCGATAAAGGAACCCCATTTTCATATGCAAACAAGCACAAGAGAATATTTTTTCAGAAGCGTGACGGTCAGATGTGCATATTTCTTATATTCTGCTTCTTCTTACCTCCAAACCACCTCTCCGCACCAAACTTCGTCCCCCTCCACCCCATACCGCCACATTCCACTCCATACATATTCCCCCGCCCCCAAGGGTGTCGTGAAATACGACACCCTTCCACTTTTCCCCAAGAAAAATTATCCATTTCCAACTATTTCCCGTATCTCTCTTGACAAATCACCTCTCTTTCTATATAATATATGAACATACGTTCTATTTCTATTAGGACAGCTGCCGGGAGCTCGCCTCAAAAGGCGACGTTTGCCTCCCCAGAATCGGTCTGCACCCGGCAAAAATTCAAAGGGTGTCGTGAAATGCGACTCCCTTTGCCACAAGGAGGGATTTCCAATTGCCGGTGATTCGGGCAACCAAGGATAAGGATTTTACCGTCATGAGCATCCACCATCTCCGGGATACCCGGCTTTCTCTCAAGGCCATTGGGCTATTTTCCATTGTTCTCAGTCTCCCGCCGGAGTGGAAGTTCTCCGTTGCCGGACTGGCTGCCATTACAAAGGATGGAATCACCTCCGTTCGAGGGGCGCTGAATGAACTGGAACAGAACGGCTATCTGACCCGGAAGCGGCTTCGTTCTCAAGAAGGGCGGTTGGAGGACAGCGAGTATACCTTCTTTGAGCTGCCGGAAGCGGGTTCACCGAATCCGGAAAAACCGGAGCAGGAAAAGCCTGATCTGGAGGCGCCTGCGTTGGAAAATCCTATATTGGGTTTGCTCAGGGAATATAATATAGAAAGAAGTAATATAGATTAAAAGAAATAAAGATTGAATAAAATACGAAAGAATAAAGGGGAGCTTCCGAGCAAACCGGCTCCCTCCAGACACACTGTGACCGATACATCACACCCCCTATTTTCCTGTACATGACAACTGAATATCGCAAACAGATTCTATCGCAGCCTGAGCGGCCCCGGTGATACCCTCAGGTTTCTGCTTAGCGCACAGGCGCATAAAGAGCTTTCATCCCGGGAAAACTAGGAAATGCACAGGGGGCTTACTATGGCAGAAAACAATGAAAACCATCCGAAACCAAACGAACAGACCATCCAGACCACGATTCAGCAGCTGTGGCTGACCTATTATAACGACACGCTCTACGCCAAGGGCCTGATTACGGAGGATCAGCGGAACCGTATGCGGATCAAAATCAAAAATCGGGCCACTTCCATGGAACGGTAGCTTGAAACCAAACGGGCGGCAATCCGGCGACGGGTTGCCGCTTTTTCCAGTCAATTTTGGGTTGTAATATTTCGCAATGTATGCTATCATAATTATAGAACATGATACAACGAACTTTAGAGGTACACCATGGATATACACAACATACGGCAGCTTCTCCGCACCAAGACCATTTATGACCTTCCTCTGCGGGTCACCTTCTATGCCCGTGTTTCTTCCGAATCCGATGAGCAGCTGAATTCCCTGGGCAATCAGATTGGCTATTACGAGGACTTCATCAGGAAAAATCCCGCCTGGACCTTTGTCCCGGGCTATATTGACGAGGGTATATCCGGCGCTTCCACCAGGCATCGGGAGGATTTTAACCGCATGGTAGAGGATGCCGCTGCTGGAAAATTTGACTTTGTGATTACAAAGGAAATCTCTCGCTTCGCCCGAAACACCCTGGATTCCATTCAGTTCACCCGCCAGCTGCTGTCCAGCGGGGTTGGCGTATTCTTCCAGAACGACAACATCAACACCCTGGACGAGGACGCCGAGCTGCGCCTTTCCATCATGTCCTCCATCGCCCAGGACGAGCTGCGGAAACTCAGCTCCCGTGTCAAATTCGGCCACCAGCAGGCCATCAAGCAGAGTGTCGTCCTGGGCAACTCCCGAATTTTTGGTTACACCAAAGACGATGGCCGCCTTGTCATCGATGAAACTCAGGCCCCCATGGTGCGGGAGCTTTTCACCCTCTATGCAACTGGAGCTTACTCCATGAAGCAGATCGAAAACCTGTTCTGGGAGAAAGGCTACCGGAACCTGAACGGCAAGAAAATTGCCCACACCACCATGTCCAATATGATTTCCAATCCCAAATACAAGGGCTACTACGTCGGCAACAAGGTCAAGGTGGTGGATATGTTCACCAAAAAGCAGAAATTCCTCCCACCGGAGGAATGGGTCATGTTCAAGGATGAAACCGGCCAGATCGTCCCCGCCATCGTCTCCGAGGAGCTGTGGGAAAAGGCCAATGCGGTTTTGCTGCGCAGAAGCGAGGATGTAAAAAACCGGCAGGGCATCTGCAATCACGCCAATCTGCTCACCGGCAAGCTCTTTTGCACCCACTGCGGCACCGCCTACTACCGCCGGGAATCCAAGGACAAGCTGGGCAACCAAAACAGCAAATGGGTCTGCTCCAACAAAATCAAGTCCGGCGCGGATGCCTGCGATTCCTTCTCCATTTACGAAAAGGAGCTGGTTCCTCTGCTCTTTGAGGTGTTCCGGGACACCCGGCAGGCTTCCGCCGCCATGATTGCGGAATACGAGCGGATGTACCGCAGCATGACCTGTGACGGCAATCTGGAAAAGAAAATCGAGGAAGCCCAGGCAAACATTGACCTTGCCAAAAAGAAGAAGTCCAAGCTATTGGAGCTGGTGACCCTGGAGAGCATCACACCGGCGGATTTCAAGGCCATGACCGCCCAGTGCAACCAGGAAATCAAGTCCGGCGAGCAGGCTCTCCTGGAGCTTAGGGACCAGCAGGAATCCAGCGAGGAGTTCTGTGCCAATATGGAGCACCTTCGCAAAGTCCTTCGGGATGCGGAGAAGCAGTGCCAGACCGAGGCCATCACCAAGGATTTCATTGACATCTTCATTGACAGGATTTATGTCACTCCGGAGGATGATAACACTCTGCGGCTGGACATCAAGATTTTCACTGGCGATACCTGTGAAAAATACCTGGGGAAGCTAAAACGGCGGGCAAATCCCGAAGGTTCTACGGGTCACACGTTCAAGAAGATGATCGAGGCTTACGAGCAGGGTCTGCAGTAACGCAAACAGGGCGCTCTTTCAGAGCGCCCTGACTTTTCATTTTTATACTATTTCCTGATTAAAATCTTAATTTTAATCAGGAAGGCATCGCCTGACGGCGCTGCCTGTTTTGTGATTTATAAGGAAAGAAATCACAAAACAAGTCTCATATGAACTCCATGCCCTTCAGACAATTAAAATCTTTTTTAAAGATTTTAATTGGAGTTCAGTATAAAGCCCTCTCAGTCACCTTCGGTGACAGCTCTCCCAGAGGGAGAGCCAAGGGGCTGCATACGTTGGCACGAGAAATGGAGCGCATCTGTACCGATACGCTCCATTTACTGTTTTACGGCCACCCATCAAAGGCGGGGCGTGGTCTTTTATCCGTTAAAAGTTTTCCTCAAGCAGCGCCCCGAACGCATCCCGGGAAAGCGGGTCCGTCACGGAAATGGAGTAGGCGTAGCTTCCATCCGTCCAGATGGCCAGACTGTACGCGCCGTTGCCGCCCTTTAAGGTCACGGCGTTTCCGGAGATTTCCAGTGTTTCCTCCTGCGCGTACACATTGCAGTCGCCGGAATTGTCCTCCGTTCCGGGGGATTTGCGGTAGCACAGGCTGTCACTGCCGCCGAAATACTGGATTTCCGCCAGTTCGTCCCAATAGGACACATATTCCGTGCGCTCCACCGTAAAGGGAACGCCCGTCAGCTCATTCATGGGAATCCCCGTTTTTTCGGTCAGCGCTTCCAGACTGTCCACGGTGTCGATCTGGGCGACCGCCATCATCCCCTGTTCCGGCGGGTCTGTCTGCTTCGGCTTCCAGACGTACCAGCAGCACACCACGATGGCAAGACAGGCCGCCAATGTAACCAGCCGCCGGGTCAGCTGACGCTTCTTCTGCTTTGCCTGTTCTGCTTCCACATTGCAGAGGACTCGCTGCCGCATTTCCGGCGTCACTTCGATTTTATCCATGATCTGTTCATACTTCAAAGTCATAGCCCTCCTGCAAAATGGTTTTCAGCTTTTCCCTGCCCCGGCGAAGGTCGGAACGGACAGTGGACGGATTCCGCCCCAGAATCTTTGCAATTTCCTCCGTGGAATAGCCCTCGTAATAGTGCAGGTGGACCACCTCCCGGAACTGCACCGGCAATTCCTTCACCGCGTCCCAGACGAAGGACAGGTCTTCCCGCCCTTCCTCTGCCAGCTCGTCACTCAGCTCGTCGGAGGTTCGGAGGGCGTTGTACTCGATGCGGTTCTTGCTCAGGTTCGCCGCCACCCGCAGGAGCCACGCCTTTTTGTGCTCCTCGCTTTCAAAGTTGGGGGCGGCGGTCAGAAGCTTCAGAAGCGTGTCCTGCAAGACTTCCTCCGCGTCCGCCATGTTGTGGAGATAGCTGTAGGCGCAGCGCAGAATGGCGTTTCCGTAGGTATCCAGAGCATCCGCCGCCATCTGCCCCGCCCGGTCATCCGCCTTCGTCTGCTGCTTTTCCTGCGGGAGCAGGCGCAGAGCAAACGCGTACAGCCGCCCCAGAAGCCGCCACCACAGGGGCATGGGAATTGCTATTGCTTCCATTCCAAAGGTTCCTTCCTTCTAAAATTCAGGCTGTTTTTCAGGCCAGAGCTTCCACCCAGACGCTCAGCTGCTCGGCGCTCATACCGGCATCGCACATTACGGCGTAGGAATAGGTGCCGTCCGTCCATGTCGCGGTATAGATCAGGCCGTCGTTGCCCTTGCAGAGGACAGTGTGCCCGTCGATGGTCTGCTCCTCGGTAACATCGTAGGTGTTGTAGTCGCCGCTGATGTCGTCGCCGCCCACGCCCTTGCGGAAATACAGTTCGGAATCGTCGCCGTTGCTGAAGATCACCTGGGCAATTTCGTTTTCAATGGCCGCGATGTACCGCTCCGTGTAACCGTCCACCGACTCAGGCGCGGTGAAGGAGAAACCGGCAAGCTTGCCCGCTTCTTCCAGGCTGGTGCATTCCTGCCAGGGGTCGGGAATCTGTACGTTTTCGCTTTCATCCGCAGGCCCCCAAGTTTTGGGGTCGCTTCCGGGAATGACCGTACCGTCCGCTGTGAAAGATGCATTGTCCTTGTGGGTGGTGGGCGCGGGAGCATTTGCGTTTCCGCTGCATCCCACAATAGCCAGCGCCATTACCAAACTT
>UMKR01070488.1_pt1 | contig 11545 bp, 10 predicted proteins | sample 1966361 | NCBI WGS metagenome assembly UMKR01 (sample SAMEA4836181, study PRJEB28245) | human gut metagenome | biome: gut microbiome; material: fecal sample | place: Denmark | collected 2008 | reverse complement strand
AATATCTTATGCTAAATTTGCTGATGATATTGAAGCACTAGGTACAGCCCTTTTAGATTTAGGTTTACGTGGTAAAAGAATAGCAATTATATCTCCAAATAGATATGAATGGTGCGTTAGTTACCTTGCTGTAACTACTTCAGATATAGTAGTAGTTCCCCTTGACAAATCATTACCTAATAATGAAATCAAAGATTTAATTATTAGAAGCAAAGTAGATGGAGTTATTTTCGATTCAAAATATGCAGAAGTTTTTCATAAATTACAAGAAGATAATACTAACAATTTAAAATATTATATATGTATGGATCAAGTTGATGGTTTTGATTCATATAACACTCTAATAGAAAAAGGTTCTTCACTTATAAAAGAAGGTTCTTCAGACTACTTTGATATAACTATAGACAATAAGAAAATGTCAATTATGCTTTTCACCTCAGGTACTACTTCTATGTCAAAAGCAGTAGCTCTTTCTCAATCAAATATATGTGAAGATATTTATGCTTTAAGTCAAATGACTGATATACGAAAAGAAGATGTTTTCCTTTCTTTCTTGCCATTACATCATACATTTGAATCTACTTGTACATTTCTTTATGGATCATATTCCGGTATTACAATAGCTTTTTGCGATGGCTTAAAATATGTACAAAAAAACCTTGCTGAGTTTAATGTTACAGGATTCGTTTGTGTACCTTTAATGTTAGAAATCATGTATAAAAAAATAAGAAAAGGAATTGAAGAAAAAGGAAAAGCAAAAATGGTTAAATTTGCTAGTAAGTTATGCAATTTCTTTCTAAAAATAAAAATAGATATTAGAAGATTAGTTTTTAAAGAAATACTAAATAACCTTGGTGGTAAATTAAGAATCTTAATTGCCGGTGGTGCTTCAATGAGTAAGGAAGCTATTCAGGGATTTTTAGATTTAGGAATTAATTTACTACAAGGGTACGGTCTAACTGAAACTTCTCCTGTTCTTGCTGGTGAAAATGATAAATATAAAAGAGCTGGCTCTGTTGGGTTCCCTTTACCAGGTCTTGAAGTTAAAATTGATAATCCAGGAAAAGATGGAATTGGAGAAATAATTGCAAAAGGTCCAACAGTTATGATAGGCTACGTTGATAATCCTGAAGCAACAAATGAGGCTCTTAAAGATGGTTGGTTCTATACCGGCGATTTAGGTTATATAGATAAAGACGGTTTTCTATTTATAACAGGAAGAAAAAAAGATGTAATAGTATTAAAAAATGGAAAAAACATTTTTCCAGAGGAACTTGAAATTCTAATTAACCAACTAACATATGTATCTGAATCTATGGTTTTTGGCCGTCCATGTGATGATGGCGATTATAAAGTATGTGCAAAAATTGTTTATCAAGAAGAAACAATGAAAGAACTTTATCCAGATATTTCAAGTACTGATTATATGAATATTGTATGGGAAGATATAAAAAATAAAGTAAATCATACAATGCCTGCATACAAATATATAAGAGAAATTATCTTAACTGATAAACCTCTTATCAAAACAACAACACAGAAAATTAAACGTCATGAAGAATTAAAGTTAATTTTAAAACCAACATAAGTTTTCTTAATAAAAATATAAATCACCAAAAATTATTAATTTTTTCTAATAATTTTTGGTGATATTTTTTAATCATTGCTACACATATGTTTTCTTGTCATTTCTAATAAATTTAATGGTGTAAATCCTATTACCTGAGTTTTAGATCTATCCTTTTTTAAACTATCTTTTAATATTTCTGTTATCTTGTCTTTGCTTTCTTGTTTTTCCATATCAATATAATCTATTATGATAATTCCACCTATATCACGAAGTCTTATCTGCTTTGCAATTTCTATAGAAGCTTCTTTATTAACTGTAAATACTGTTTGTTCTAAATCTTTTCCCCCGATATATTTTCCTGAATTTACATCTATGGCTGTTAAAGCTTCAGTTTTGTCTATAGTAATAAAACCTCCACATTTTAACCAAACCTTTCTATTAATTGCCTTTTCTATTTGATCATCTAGGTCATACATTGTTAACAAATCTTCTGTCTTTAACTCTACCTTTACCTTCTCACTATTTCCGGTATCTTTAACAAGTTTTTCTACCTCTTTATATACTTCAGAACTATTTGTCCATACTTTCTCAATTCCTTGATCTATAATATCTATTAATAATTTATTAATAATCCCATCATTTTTATGAAGTAATTTGGTCTTAAATTTGTCTTTTTTTAACTTAACCTCTGAAAATTCTTTATTTATGCATGTAAGTTCTTCTACTATCTTATTAATATCTCTTTTTATTAAATCTTCTTCTTTTCCATAAGCAGAAGTTCTTATAATGGCACCATATCCTTTAGGTAAATTTTCTTTTACTATGTTTTTTAGTCTTTCTTTTTCTTCTTGATCTTCTATTTTTTGAGATACTGTAATAAATTCTGTATTTGGCATAATTACAACAAATCTACCAGGCATATTTATATGAGTGGAAACTCTTGCACCCTTTTTATTTGTACTATCTCTTTTCACTTGAACTAAAACTGGCATTCCTTGTTTAATATAGTTTTTTATATCGTGTTTGCTTAACATTTCATTTTTATTACCTGTCTCATTACTAACTCTTGGCATAACGTCTCGAATATGCATGAAAGTATTTTTTTCTTCGCCTATATTAACAAAAGCTGCCTGCATTCCATATAGTACATTTTCTACTTTTCCAATGTATATATTACCTTCAAGTCTATTTTGCCCACTTACCTCATCATATTTTTCTACAAGTTTACCATTTTCCATTAAGGCTACTATTTTGTTCTTATCTTCATCTACATTTATTATTATTTCTTGCATTTAAGTTCCTTCCTATTGATTATAAATATTCATTGTATTATCAATTCCATTATTTAAATAATATACTACAGCATCTGCTGCTTTGTCTTCTCCCTCTTGTAATTTTATATATTCTTCTTCTGATATTTGCCCTATAACATAATCTATTCTATCAAATTCATTATCTGGTCTTCCAACTCCAACACGGACTCTTGGAAAATTTTGAGAACCTAATTTTTCAACCATAGATTTCATTCCATTATGTGATCCAGCTCCACCTTTTGCTCTAACTCTTATTGTTGAAATATCTGTATCCATATCATCATATATAACTATTACATTCTCTAATGGAACTTTGTAAAAATCAACGTATTCCTTTACAGATTCTCCACTTGAATTCATAAATGTTTGTGGTTTTATTAACATTACTTTCTGGCCTTCTATAATTCCGCTTCCAAAGATAGCATTAAATTTACTTCTTCCAAGATCAATATCGTATTTTTTTGCTATTTTATTGATTACATCAAATCCCATATTATGTCTTGTTCTACTATATTCTGGTTCCGGATTACCAAGTCCTACTATTAAGTACATTCTTACTCTTACCTCCTCGTATAATGCTTTTGAAACTCCTTGTCCTCTATAATCTTTTCTTACATAAAATTTTTTTAATTCTACATTATCATCACTATGTTTTAATAATGCAATAGTCCCAACAATTTCATTTTTCTCATTAAGTGCAATCCATAATTTTCCATCACTTTTTTTATAAATTTCGTTATTATGTTTTTCTATTTCCTCTCTATGCTCCTCAAATCCAAATTCTTCTACATATATAGATATAATAAAATCATTAATTGCTTTATTGTATGATTCTTCGTAACTTCTTATATTTACTATGATTATTTCTCCTATTTTACTTCATATTTTGCAACTTCTTTATAATAATTTTCTATTTTTTCCATTGTTATCTCCCAAGAATACTCTTTGGATTTTTTAACTCCATTTGAAGCTATTTTATTTCTTAAATTATCGTCTTTAATTAATATTTTTATTTTATCTGCAATATCTTTTATATTGTCCTTTTCCACTAATAAAGCATTATAGCCATCTTTTATAAAATCCATATTTCCACCATTATTAGTTGTAATAACTGCTGCTCCACATGTCATTGCTTCTAAAACTGGTAAACAGAAAGATTCATATATGGAAGCACAAACATAAATATCTGTATTTCTTAAAGTATCACCTATTATTATTTGTTTTGGATTTATAATTGCTTCCTCTTTACTTTCTATTGGTGCTGTCGGTGTAATCCAGTTTAGTTTAACTTCATACCCCTCTTCTTTTACTTGTTTTATAGCTTCTAATATATCAGAAATTCTTTTAAACTTAGCATCTTCTGATCCTATTATAGATATCGTTATTATGTCATTTTCCTTATGTGGTTTATAATAAAATATTTTATCATCTACTGCATTTGGTATAACAATAGATTCTTTATTATACACCTCTTGTAGTTTGTCCTTAGCAAATGTTGAAACTGTATAAACAAATTTAGTCGTATATAGTTCTTTTTCAATGTATTTATATAATCTATCATCTACTTTTGATAAATCAAATAAATGAAAATCTCCTTGTTCAAAATAAATAACTGGAGCTATTTTTTGTTCAATACATTCATATATTTCTCTCCAATATGTAGCAACAATTATGTCACATTTTGGTATACTTTTGCATAATACTTTTTCCCAAGGTACTTGAATAAATCTAACATTTTCATCCAAAGGAAACCAATTTGGTCTTGGATAATGTGAAATCAAAGTAACTGTATGTCCCATCTTTGTTAATCTATTAGCATGTTCTAAAATTATTTTAGATCCGCCACAAATTCCAGTCCAAGTCATTACATACGTTATATTTAACTTCACTTTCTGCGTATCTGTATAAATTAATTCTTGAGGAATAGCATTTTCTAAATGTTTTTCTCTTTCATTAAACTCGATTTTTCTTAATTCATCCAAGTTTTTGAACATACTATTCCTCCTTTATCTAAAAAATTAATTTTAATTTATCCCATATTTCATTTGTTTTTACATATTCATTATAATGTTTTTTTACTTTTTCGTCATATTCTTTTAAATCATTTAAAAGTACATCAAATTCGTCGTTTTCAAACAATTTATTTACCTCTGGAATACCCATTTCCAGATTTTTGTATGTATTTTCTATACTATTTTTATAGTTTTTACTATTAGTTATATATTCAAATAAAGGTTTATATTTTATCCATCCTCTTGATGCTTTATAAAATCTTTGCTCAATTTGTTCTTCTGATGTTTTAATCTTCCTTAATGTTTTAGGATATTTCCCTCTTGTAATGTTTGTATATTTTAAAAATCCATCATGAAAATGATATACTGGAACCTTGATAACTTTTGAGTCATTTAACTTAGTAGAAAAGAAAGTATCTTCTCCTCTTGCTCCATCTGGATTATAAAAAGCAGGAATTTTGTTAATGTTTTTCATGTTTAAGCATAAGGTAGAACCGGAAACCCATTTACCTACGCCATCACTTTTAATTTCGTATGCTCCTTCCCCAGATGCTAATTTCGGATCAGCATAAGTTATTCCATTATACTTTATAAACTTTTCCTTAATCGAATCCCATGAAATAATATCATTACCTAATGCTTCTATAAAGCATTTAAATTTTTCTTTATCTACATCTTCATCTAATTCTACATATGGAATTGGTGAAATGTATCCACAATGATATCCTATTGTGACATCTGCCTGTTCTATATATTTTAGGTGCATTGCAATATTATCTTGTTTTTTCCATATTATTTCATTTGTATTTTCATCTTTTATACATGCTACTGGATATTCATCATCATCCCAAAATAATAAATAATCAACTTTTGACTTTAATGCATAATACATTAAAGAATTTCTTCCCTTTGCATGTCCATGCCCAAAAAACAAATCTGCATTTGCTTTTGTTAATACTTCTTTAGCAATTAGTTTTTTCTTTTCTTCTTCAATATCTTCAGGTGTAATATATTTTATTTTAATATCTTTATATACACTTGGTATAATCCCATAAAAATCAACCCTTGTTGTGTATTGGTATCCTAAATCAAACAATATAAAAATTGTTAATTTAACATTTGTATCTGTATCTTTAAATTGATTAATCAATTGTTCATATGTATTATTAATTACTTTACATACATTAGGTCTACCAGTTACAAATCCTAAGCCAAAATTTACCACTTTATCCATGCGTATGCTCTCCTTTTTACATATTGTTAGAACTTTAACAATATTATATAACTAAGTAATTATATCATATATTTTGCAAATATGTCAAATCAAGATTTTCTTGTGTTTCTAAGGTTTGAAGACCATAACCATCAAAAAAAGTTAGAAGAAATCTTCTAACTTATAATCTTTATCTAATTTATCATTAAGATAAATTTTACTTATTATTTCTAATTCTTTTATATTCTCTTCTGATAGGTTAAATGAGAATAATTTTTTTGGTGGAGCCATAACAATATACCTTATGGCAGTCATTGTTGAATTACTCATTTTTAGTGCACCCTTATCTTGTAATGCACAAGAACTACATTTAAATCCACTATCTCTAAAGCTAAAGTACTCAAGTTTTTCTTTTTCTCCACAGCAGACACACTTATCTATTATAGGCATAAATCCCAATAAACACAAGAGTTTTATTTTGAAAATAGCAATAATTAAATCCAAACTCTTTTCTGACTCTGATATCATATATAGTGTATTCAAAAATAATTGTAAAATTTTATATGTATTTTGATTTTCATCTGTAACATCATTAATAATTTTTGTAATATGTACAGCATAATTTAACTTATCTATATCTGTTCTTATTTTATAAAAAACTTCTATAACTTCACATGAGTTTAAATTATATGAGCTTACTCCCTGGTAAATCATATATTCTCCAAAGCATAGAAATTGAGTTGCTGCCATAAGTCCACTCTTTGGTCTTCTTGAACCTTTTGCAGCACACCCAATTTTTCCATTAGGAGTTAATATTGTTACCATTTTATCATAATCACTCATATTGTTTTCCGATATTATTATCCCTTTTGTCTTCAATATTCCCATATTGTTCCGCCTTCATTACAACATTTTCTATATTTTGTTTTTCTATATTTTGTACCTCTTTTAATTCTAAAAAAGTATTAATATCTCCTGTATTTTTAAAAGTATTCCATGCCATTTGTTTTATCATGTAATTCATCTCCATTCACAAGAAAAGTCTTTCCTTTCCTTCTATTATCTTTTGCATTTTTATTATTTTTATACTGATTCATAGAATTTATTGCAATTTAAATTTTTTTACAAATTGATCATTGTTAAGCCAATCCTCTTTTACTTTTACCCATAATTTTAAATTTACTTTTATATCTAGCATTTTTTCAAGATCTTCTCTTGCATATGTTCCTATTTTTTTTAACATACTGCCATTTTTTCCTATAATAATGCCCTTATGAGAATCTCTTAAGCAATATATCGTTGCATCAATATTAAATATAGGCTCACCTGATTGTGTTTTTTTCTTTTTTATTTTATCTGCTTCGACAAATATTCCATGAGGTACTTCATCGTTTAATAACCTTAATGCTTTTTCTCTTATTATCTCTTCTACTAATTGTCTTGTAGTTTGATCTGTATATTCCTCAATATCATAATATGCAGGACCTTCGTTTAAGTTACTTTCGATTTCATCTAAAATTACATTCACATTTATATTTTTAACGGTAGAAACTGGAATTACAGTTACAAAATTGTATTCTTTTTGGTATATACTAATTAATTCTGCAATATGTGCTTTATCCACTAAATCAATTTTATTAATTACAAGTATCGTTTTCTTTTTAGCTTCTTTTATCTTTTCTAGAATAAGCCTATCGCCTTTACCAATTTCATCTGAAGTAGCTTCGACCACAAATACAACAACATCAACATCTTTTGCAACATCAAAAGCTGTCTCCACCATTACATTTCCTAGTTTAGATTTTGGTTTATGAATTCCTGGTGTATCTATAAATATTATTTGTGAGTTTTCCCTATTAACAATAGCTTTAATTGCATTTCTAGTTGTTTGAGGCTTATTTGCAATAGCCGCAACTTTCTCTCCAACTAATTGATTTAATATACTTGATTTTCCTACATTTGTTCTTCCTATAATTGACACAAATCCTGACTTAAACATTTCTCCTCCTAGTGCTATTTTTTCCATTTCATTTACAGTTTTATTATATAATTCAAACATTAAAAAGTCAACTAATTGTTCATGTTTCAAGTCCTAAACTTCAAGTCAATTTGATACATATAACACTAAAAAATGACAAAGATAAAATATAAATTGAAGACAAATTGTTAAACTTTTTGCCTAACATTTTGTCTTCAATTAAATCCTTGTCATTTTTTGTTTTTATTTTGAACATTTATGTTTTTTATTCATTACTTGTTTTATTGGCTTTAATTTTTACATTTGCATTTATTGGACATATTTGTATAAATGTTTTTCCATCATTCACGTCAATTTCTTTACCTTCTAAGTCTTTATATATAGTTTGAGAACTCCTTGATTTTTTCTCACATTTTATTGGTATTGCTTTTCCATTTGTAATGTAATATCCATCAAGCGTTTTTACATTGTCTATATTTTGTCTTCCATAACTATCTATAGATGTATTTTTAGCAAATGATATTATGATATTCTTGGTGGTAACCGTTTTATTAGTGTTCCAATCTGTTTGTTTTTTTCCTCTTGAATATCTAGTATAAACTTTGTTTTCTGAATCATATGTATATTTTACTGTATTATTTTCTGAGTATGGAATTGTAACACTATCTGCTACTTTTCCATTTTCTAAATTTACCTCATCAACCACATAATTTAATACTGTATCTTTTTTTGTAGTTGTTTTATATTCTTTTCTTTGTGCTATTTTTAGAACATTTGCAGTACTTGTTACTGCATTATGAGGAGAATATCTACTGCTATCTCTCCAGAATGAAGATGCACTTTCATATATACCATTAATATTATTTACACTCAACTCGCTAATATCTGATCTTGCTTGTGGGCTCCAACCATAATGAACATATATTGCATCATTTTCTAAAGCATAATCTAAAAAATTGTGTCTTGAACTTCTAAGTGGACCAACTTTTGATACGTCTTTATCTTTCATTACAATCATTAGTCTGGTTTCTCCACCTTCAACTATCATTTCATATATTAAATCAGCTTGTTGTAAACCAGCTTGTGGCATTGCATTAATGTTATTATCTATCATAAATGCAATTGGCCTTGTATTTCCTGCAAATGTTTTTGGAGTTTCTACTTCTTCTTTTTGTATTTCATTTTTGCCATTGTCATTAACTGTTGCAACTCCAGTGTCTCTATCTTCATTTTGTTTTACCATTTTCATTGCAAATAATACTCCAGCCACAATAATCAGCATTATTAGTACAATTACAAGAATTCTTGCACCACCTTTTGATTTACTTTTTTCATTCTTAATTGTTCTCTTCGCACCCATAAACGGTTCCCCCTTTTAATGTACTGCTAATGATATTAAACCATATATTATTAATACCAACATAATTCCTACACAACTACTAAATACTACTTCTGATAACTTATGCTTATTTGATTCTATTCTGCTTTCCGCAAGTAATATTGAAAGCACAAGTGATAATGTGATAATTACAACATTATCTGTTGTTAGCCAAATAATTGTATTTGCTGCAAAACCTAATGCAGCATGACCACTTGGTATAAATCTTTTATTTAAAATTTTATGTTTGTTCGTAGTAGCAATAGCTATTAATGCAAGTATTCCTATTATAGTAATAATAACTGAAGCAAATGCTAAATGTACAGGTGAACTTGCAATATTTCTTATAAACTCTAATCCTATGTTACTAATTTTATCAAAAAACAAAAAGTATGCTACAATAACAGCATTAATTGCAGTTATAACAACCCCACCAGCTGCAACATCCTTCGCAATTTTAGCTTTTGGATGATATAAATCTGTATATAAATCTACAACTGTTTCAATTGCTGTGTTTACCATTTCTGCAAATATAATTAATACAATTGTAAACATAAAGATTAAGAATTCTGCCTTTGATAAATCAAAGAATAAACTTATAATTACAACTAACACTGCAATAATTAATTGTCTTTTTATATTTCCTTGAGTTGTAGTTGCATATATAATACCGTTTATTGCATTCTTCCATGCATCCAAAAATCCTTCGTTTTTCATTTTATGATCTTTATCTGCTTCGTAAGGAAGATCTCTACTAATATTTAATTTTTCAAGTATATTTTCTTCTTTTTCTCTCATTTGTTTTTTATCATCTTCTACCATATGATCATATCCCATAAGATGATAAAATCCATGAACTACCATATATGACAATTCTCTTTCAAAACTATGTCCATATTCTTTTGCTTGTTCTTGCACTTTTTGTATTGATATTACTATATCACCTAAAATATCCCTAACTTGATTTTCAGTATCATCAACTTGATCTTTTTTAGCTGAATCTTGTACCATTGTGTCAAGCTCTTCTTTTTCAAACATAGGAAAAGAAAGTACATCAGTAGCCTTATTAATATTTCTATACTGTTTATTTATTGTTTTTATTTCTTCTGGGTTAGTTAGTGTAATACTCATATATAAATTTGTATTTTGCAAATTTTCCACCTCAAAGCATTTATCTACTACCTTTTTTATTGTTTTTTCGTATTCGTCATTTGTATCAATACCTTTATATATAATTTCGCAATTTTCTTTCATTTCAAATCCTTTTCCTTATACCACAACTTTTTCTTTCTTAGATTTTTTCTTTTTTTCATTTTTTACTACTTTTGTATATTTTCCATCTGATGAATATGAATTCATTAATTTCCTCATTGCACCTAATTCAACTAATCTATTTTTATAGAATTTAATAATTTTATAGTATTTATTTTCATTTATAGACACTTTTTTAAGGTCACTTTCCACAAATAGTATCTCTTTTTGTTTAATATATTCATCATAATTTGAATCTTTTAATTCATTAACTTTTTTATATTCATTCCAAAAAGCTTTATACTCTTCTCTTTGAGATGGTTTGTCCCAATAAATTTTTGTACTAAGAAGACGTACATTGTACTCTTCCATAATATTAATTAATAGTGAATATGCTTTTTGTTGTTTCTTTGCAATTTTAGTATCAACTATTAAACTACGTGCATCTTTTAATAATTTAATATAACATTGCTCAGCTACAACAAGAGGCAAACTATGTGTAAACAATTTTCTGCTAATTCCTAAAAGAATCATATTTTTTTCAATATTATCATTTTGGTCTAATTTGCCTACTGTAAATCTTTCAAACTCGTTATATCCATCTAATATTTCTTTATATGTGTCGTTGTTGTCTAACTCCATTTTAATAGGTAAAATATTAGAAATATATTCCTCTAATGTTTTAAAAATTTTATTGTATATTTCTTGCTTTTCACCATCAGATATATTATCTGCTAAACGTATTGAGTAATGTTTTAAAAGTCCTTTATATAATATTTCCATTTCAGCAGCATAAAACTTTTTATACTTTTCTAATATTTTTGTTTTTT
>UMKR01002953.1_pt1 | contig 11615 bp, 8 predicted proteins | sample 1966361 | NCBI WGS metagenome assembly UMKR01 (sample SAMEA4836181, study PRJEB28245) | human gut metagenome | biome: gut microbiome; material: fecal sample | place: Denmark | collected 2008 | reverse complement strand
CCTTAGTGATTTATGAATATTCTGGATATACATACACATCGGCTGCCTGCAGAACCGGGGCAGGCAATACAAAATTGTCAGCCGGCAGAATTTATTCCGCTGGCCGGTGCTTACTATTCTGTGGGGATTCATCCCTGGTACCTGACCCGTGAGAGTTTCGTCCGCCAGTGGGAACTGTTGTTGTCAGCTATCCATTCTCCTCAGGTTCTTGCAATTGGCGAAGTAGGTCTCGACAAGTTGGCACAGACGGACTATGTGTTGCAGCAAGAAGCATTTGAGAAGCAGGCTATACTTGCACACGAAATGGGATATCCGTTAGTAATTCATGCAGTGCGGTCAGCAGATGAAATTATCCGCTTTAAAAGGAAAATGCAGCCTTCTAACCCCTGGATTATACATGGTTTCCGCGGGAAAAAAGAATTGGCTCTGCAATATATCCGGGAGGGAATTTATCTTTCACTGGGAGAGAAGTATCAGGAGGAAGCGCTTCGACAGATACCTTCGGAATACTTGTTTCTGGAGACAGATGAAAGTCTGATAGATATCCATAGCCTTTATGAGCGAGCTGCTTTACTTCTGGAGATGCCTGTTTGCAAACTCATGCAACAAGTACAGCAAAACATTAATAACGTCTTTTTTAGGCAATAAGAGTTGCTTGTTCCGATAAAGAGTCGTACTTTTGCCCTAATTAAACTTTAAAACTTATTATCATTCGATGAATTTTGTAGAAGAACTAAGATGGCGTGGAATGGTGCATGACATGATGCCCGGCACAGAAGAGTTATTGGCGAAAGAACAGGTTACTGCTTATTTGGGTATTGATCCGACAGCCGATTCGTTGCATATCGGACACTTATGCGGTGTGATGATCTTGCGACACTTCCAGCGTTGCGGCCATAAACCATTGGCTTTGATTGGTGGTGCAACAGGTATGATTGGCGATCCTTCGGGTAAGTCGGCAGAACGTAATCTGCTCGATGAAGAGACTTTACGCCACAATCAGGCTTGTATCAAGAAGCAGCTGGCTAAGTTTTTGGACTTCGAATCTGATGTTCCTAATAGAGCCGAATTAGTGAACAACTATGATTGGATGAAGGAGTTCAGTTTCTTGGATTTTGTTCGTGAAGTGGGTAAACACATCACTGTAAACTACATGATGGCTAAGGAATCAGTAAAGAAGCGCCTGAACGGTGAAGCCCGTGACGGATTGTCGTTTACAGAGTTTACTTATCAGTTGTTGCAGGGTTATGACTTCCTTCACCTCTATGAAACCAAAGGATGTAAATTGCAGATGGGTGGTTCCGATCAGTGGGGAAATATCACTACCGGTACTGAGTTGATTCGCCGTACCAATGGTGGTGAGGCTTATGCACTGACATGTCCGTTGATTACCAAAGCTGACGGTGGAAAGTTTGGTAAGACAGAATCCGGTAATATCTGGTTGGATCCTCGTTATACATCTCCTTATAAATTCTATCAGTTCTGGCTCAATGTGAGTGACTCTGACGCAGAACGTTATATCAAGATATTTACTTCGCTTGATAAGGCAGAAATCGACGGGTTGGTTGCTGAACATAATGAAGCTCCGCATTTGAGAGCACTTCAGAAACGTTTGGCAAAGGAAGTAACTGTGATGGTTCATTCTGAAGAGGATTATAATGCTGCGGTAGATGCATCTAATATCTTGTTTGGCAATGCTACATCCGATGCGTTGAGAAAGCTGGACGAAGACACACTTCTGGCTGTGTTCGAAGGTGTTCCTCAATTTGAGATTTCACGTGATGCATTGACAGAGGGAGTGAAAGCAGTTGACCTGTTCGTTGACAATGCTGCTGTATTTGCTTCAAAAGGTGAAATGCGTAAACTGGTTCAGGGTGGCGGTGTTTCTTTGAATAAAGAGAAGTTGGCTGCTTTTGATCAGGTGATTACTACTGCTGATCTGCTTGATGAAAAGTATCTGTTGGTTCAGCGTGGTAAGAAAAACTATTATTTGATTATCGCTAAATAAGGAGTTTTCTTTTCCGCCTTTCATTCAGGGGGCGGGTTGAGTGAAACTTTAATATAAAAAAGAGGATGTCTCAAAAGGGGGTGCCATGTAATAGGCAAATTGACCCTGTGAGACATCCTTTTTCTTTGTGGAGTGGCAGATTAATGCTTGCCTGCTTTATCTGCCGGGAGTTCTTTCAGTAATTCTTCTACTGCCGTCTTCAATTGCGTATCTTCACCTTTGACGATTGTTTCCGGTGAGTTGGCAACTTTAATGTCCGGCTCCAACTGTGTGTTTTCCAGATAGCTTCCATCCGGGAGTCGATAGCCTATGACAGGAATACCGAATACCAGAGATGGGTCTTGCAGGCGTTCCCATGAAACACTGGTCATAGTTCCCGGTACGGGCATACCTACCAATTTACCCAATTTCTGGTGGCTGTATACCCATGGTGTACCGTGCGCATTCGAGTAATTGGCTTCACATGTCAGCATGATAGATGGTTTGTTCCATCGGCGGCTGGGCATATCGCATGCTTCGCGTCCGCGAACAACCTGAGTGAAATACTTCTTGCCGCTGAACAATACTTCGATATCTTCATGAAGGCGGCCACCACCATTGAAACGGGTGTCTATAACGATACCTTCGCGGTTATTGTATTTTCCTAAAATATCCGAGTAGACGGAACGGAAACTGCCATCACCCATCGACTGTATGTGTACATATCCCAGACGTCCATTGGACCATTTGTCTACATCGGCCGCCCGTTGTTTCACCCAGCGTTTGTAAAGCAGATTGTTGAGGGTTCCGTTGCCGACCGGGATTACTACTTCTTCCCACCGTTCACCGTTTTGCGGATTGTATAGCGAAACAAGCGTCTTCTTATTGGCTTTGTCATTCAGTAACGTCAGATAATCTGTTTCGGGAGTTATTGCCTGCCCGTTGATCTTTTCAATGACAGTTCCGGCTTTCACCTTCGAGCGGGCGTGATCGAACGGCCCTTTTTCAATCACTTCCATGATCAATGCACCTTTTCCTTTGTGATTCCAGTCTGTAAGCACTCCCAAACTGGCTGTGGCATCTCCCGGAATGGATGGAGAGAAGCGGCCGCCGGTATGCGATACATTCAGTTCACCCAGCCATTCGCTCAGCAATTCGGCAAAGTCGTAGTTGTTATTGATGTGCGGCAGGAATTTGCGGTAAGCAGCAGACATGGCATCCCAGTCTACTCCGTGCATGTTGGTGTTGTAGAAACGTTTCTGCTGCTGCTTATATACATGGTCGAACATATATTCTCGTTCTGCAGCTAAATCCATTTTCATCTCTGCTTTATAGCTGATCGGCTTCAGAGTCTCTCCGCTGAGGTCCATTTTCTGCATGGTGTTGCCTCCCAGGACAAACAGGGTTTTTCCTTCTTTGTCCATATTCATAGAAGCCCATCCGGCATTCATTTTATGAAGCAGCTTGGTTTCTTTTTTGCGGAGATCCATTTTCCATAGGTCAAATCCACCTTCGAATGCTGACAGATAGTAGAGGGTTTCACCGTCTTTTGAGATGATGGTACTGCCCAGATTCGAAGAATTGGGAGTGAGGCGGATGATACGGTCTTCGAGCCCATTCAGCTCCACTACGATGTTTTTTACCTCGTCTTTCTTTTCAGTCTCTGCTTTGGGATCTTTCTTTTTGCCTTTTTTCAGGTTAGCAGAAGCTTTTTCTTTATCCTTCTGTTGCTCCTTTTCCAGTTCTTTCTGCAATTCATAATCCTCTTTACTCAGACGGAACTTATCGAAAGCATCCTGATTGAGGAATACCAGCATGGCATCGTTTTGTGAACCCCAGGAAGCATGTGCACGCATCCCATATCGTTCGGTCGTGAACAAGATGGCATTGCCGTCCAGTGCCCAACGGGGAGATCCGCTCATGTAACCACTGTTAGTCAGGTTGATGATCGGGCTGCCACCCTGTGCACTCACTAATCCTATGTCTGAATATGGATCATGCCGGTTACCGATAAACTCGAGTGTGAACCATTTTCCGTCAGGTGACCATTGGTAGTCGAAATTTCCGTCGGTGCTGAACCAAGTGGATCCATCGGTGATCTGGCGAACCTTTTTCGTGTCTAAATTAACTACCATCAAGCGGTTGCGGTCCTCTATAAACGCCAGTTCTTTACCGTCCGGTGAGAATTGCGGATAAGCCCGTTCCACGGTTGTGGAGGGCAGTAACACTTTTTCTTCGATGATAGTGGCATTCGGGAAGTTGGCCTCCTCTTTACGGGCTATTTTAGCCAGGAAAAGTTGCCAGTTGCCGTTACGTTCGCTTGCGTAGGCCAAGGTACGGTTGTCCGGGGCGAAAGTGAGTCCGGCTTCGCGTGCAGGTGTTTGGGTGATTTGTTTTGTGGTGGCATAATCTGTCGAGGTCACAAATACTTCTCCCCGTACGATAAACGCAATCTGTTTTCCATCCGGCGATACGGTTCCCGATGTCGCTCCGTTTGTAAAAGTCAGGTCTGCTATTTTATCCTGATCATCGCGGACAATGTCTATGTCCGTTTTTTGTGGAGTGGCATTACCTTTTTGAGTATATATTTCCCCGTCATACGCATAGCATAATGTTCCGTCATGACTCATTGACAAGAAACGCACAGGATGTGTTTTGAAAGATGTCACCGTTTTAAGAGACTGTGTGTTGTCCAATGGGAAGTTGTAGACATTGAACGAGCCTTCGCGTTCACTTAATATATATACACTTTTTTCGTCCGGTGAAAGGATGGGGTTGCGGTCTTCTCCGGCGTGATTGGTCAGGTTGGTATGTTTTCCTGTTTGAGTGTTGTACATCCAGATGTCACGGGTGATGGACGAAGTGTGATGTTTCCGCCATTCATCTTCAAAACCTTTACGGTCCTGATAAAGGAAGAATTCCCCCGATGTTGCATAACAAACTGCTTCGGCCGGGGTGCCCAGCACCTGTTCCGTACGTCCTCCGTTTGCAGGGACCTTGTAGAGCTCTGTCATGGCTGTTGTCGGGAACATGGCGCTTTGTGCGGGATCCTGGATGGATGCTGAAAATAGAATATATTTTCCGTCCGGTGTAAAAGTTGAAGGGAGTTCGGATGCAGAATTGGTAGTCAGTCTTTGTGCCGTACCTCCTGTCGCCGGCATTATAAAAATGTCAAAATTGCCATTACGGTCACTGGCAAAAGCGATTTGCTTACTGTCCGGTGACCAAATCGGTGTGCATTCATACGATGGTTGTGTTGTAAGCTGGGTGGCTACCCCTCCTCCGGCAGGTACCTTGTAAATATCTCCTTTGTAACAGAATGCTATTTCTGTTCCGTCCGGCGAAATCTGTACGTCACGCATCCATAGCGGTGATGCGGCATTGCCGGTAAGCGTGGTGAGACCCAATGCAATGCATACAAAAAGTTTTCTCATACTTACTGAATTTATTCGTTTACTTTATTGATTTCTGTAAGTACAAAGGTAGCAATTAGCCGCGGCTAACGAGACTTATTATACAAAAAAGTCTAAAAAGATTTGGAAAATAACTTGCATGGCATTATCTTTGCATCGCTTTTTAACAGAAAGCGCATGAGCTTGTCCTATGGTGTAATGGTAGCACAACAGTTTTTGGTTCTGTTTGTCTAAGTTCGAATCTTGGTAGGACAACCCCCAAATGCCTTGGAAGTAAATTACTTCCAAGGCATTTTTCTTTTTGTATGGCCGAGTTTCCTTTAGGTCAGCTTGTATTATCCATCATCTCCTATTCATGTTATGCTATTTACCTTAATGATTAATTGAGATGGTACGTTCTTTATCTCGTCCTGTGTACGCAGGCTTATTAGCCCGTGTACCTGTGCCCATTAGCCTTGGTATGCGTGCCCATTGGCACGGGTATGCGGGACGAGATAGAGCCTTGACCATTTATATAAAAGATAGCAAGGAAAATGAAATACTTTTCAAGGTATAAATAGATAAGGAATTAACTTTATATGTCTATATAACAGTAGTTTACCATATACTTTCTGACAAAAATGGAGGGTGGAAGATGGAAGATAAGGGTGGAAGATTGATAGCCTAAAAAGACGATCTTCCACCATGATAAATTGCGGAATATCAGATGGTAAACTACAAAAAGGTGGAAGATGGAAGATGGAAATACTTTTTCCGTATGAGTGGGTAAATTGGGGAAAAAATTTTCTTCTTTCTCTTTCTTTTTGCCTATTTTTGCCTATTCGTTAATACTAAAATCTAATAATCAATGAAACGTCGCGATTTTCTGAAGTGTTCACTTGCTGTAGGAGCAGGCTTGGCAACCTCTCCGTTGACTTATGCATTTAATGGTGAAAACCAAGAGTCAAACAATGATTCGTCCGGCTCCTCTAAGGCTCCTGCCACAAAAGGAGGGAAACCACATATCATTTTTATTATGAGTGACCAGCATCGTGGAGATGCTTTACATTGCATGGGGAATAAAGCCGTCATTTCTCCTAACATAGATAAGTTGGCTCAGGAAGGCAGCTTGTTTGTATGTGGTTATAGTTCTGCCCCCAGTAGTACGCCCGCGCGTGCCGGCTTGCTTACGGGGATGTCTCCATGGCACCATGGGATGTTGGGGTATGGAAAGGTCGCTTCCAAATATAAATATGAAATGCCCCGGATGTTGCGCGATTTGGACTACTATACTTTTGGAATAGGGAAGATGCACTGGTTTCCACAGAAAGCCTTGCATGGCTTTCATGCTACATTGGTAGACGAGAGCGGGCGTAGTGAAACCCGTGATTTTATTAGTGACTATCGGGAATGGTTTCAGTTGCAGGCGCCCGGGAAGAACCCGGATTTAACGGGAATCGGGTGGAACAATCATAATGCCGGAACTTATAAACTTGAGGAAAGATTACATCCTACGGCCTGGACGGGGCAAACAGCCTGTGAATTAATACGGAATTATGAAAGTGATCAGCCGCTGTTCCTGAAAGTCTCTTTTGCCCGCCCTCATAGTCCGTATGATCCTCCGAAGCGATATTTGGATATGTATGAAAAGGCAGATATCCCTGTACCGTTTGTTGGGGATTGGTGTGGAAAGTATGCTGAACGTAAAGATCCGGAAAAGGTTGCGAAAGACGCCCCTTTCGCGAATTTAGGAGAAGAATACGCTGTCAATTCCCGACGCCATTATTATGCGAATGTGACGTTTATTGATGATCAGATTGGGCAGATTATTCAGGCCCTGAAAGAGAAAGGAATGTACGAGAACGCAATCATTTGTTATACGGCTGACCACGGTGATATGTTGGGTGACCATTATCATTGGCGGAAAACCTATGCCTATGAAGGTTCGGCGAAGATTCCTTATATTATAAAATGGCCTTCTGCCATGACTACACAGGCTATTAAAGGAAAACGAATAGAACAGCCGGTAGAGTTACGTGATTTTTTGCCTACCTTCATCGAACTTGCAGGGGGAACGGTACCGGATGATATGGACGGCAAGTCTTTGGTTGCACTGGTTTCAGGAAATAATGATGGCTGGCGGAAATATATTGATCTGGAACATGCCACCTGCTATAGTGCCGATAATTATTGGTGTGCGCTTACTGACGGTAAAATGAAGTATATCTGGTTTATTCATACGGGCGAAGAGCAATTGTTCGATTTAAGTGCAGATCCCGGAGAACGGAGAAATCTTTTTGGAGACAGTCGTTATGCAGACCGGTTGGCTGAGATGCGTAAAGCAATGGTTTGTCACTTGCAAGAGAGGGGAACAGATTTTGTAAAAGATGGAAAGCTGGTAGTAAGAGATCAGACCTTACTTTATAGCCCTAATTATCCAAAAGATTAATGTTATTTATCTGTGCAGGATAATTGGGCGCAATTTATTCTCAAATCCCGTTTTCTTTTCTTATTTTTGTGTCGTGTACGCAAACGATGTTTGTCTGAGCGGCACCTAATGTAAACTTATAAATAAGAAATATGAAAACAAACTATGAGATTCGCTATGCTGCCCATCCGGAAGACGCAAGAAGCTATGACACCAAGAGAATCCGGAGAGATTTCCTGATAGAGAAGGTTTTTTCGGCCGACGAAGTGAATATGGTATACTCCATGTATGATCGTATGGTAGTGGGTGGAGCCATGCCGGTAAATGAAGTGTTGAAGTTGGAAGCTATCGATCCTTTGAAAGCTCCTTATTTCCTGACCCGTCGTGAAATGGGTATTTTCAATGTCGGAGGTCCCGGCGTTGTGAGAGCGGGGAATGCGATATTTCAGTTAGCTTATAAAGAAGCGCTTTATTTGGGTTCGGGCGATCGGGAAGTAACTTTTGAGAGTGTAGATGCCGCACATCCTGCTAAATTTTATTTTAATTCGCTGACCGCTCACCGAAATTATCCTGATAAGAAAGTAACGAAAGCCGATGCGGTGGTTGCTGAAATGGGTACGTTGGAAGGCTCGAATCATCGCAATATTAATAAGATGCTTGTAAACCAGGTGCTACCTACCTGCCAGTTGCAGATGGGAATGACCGAACTGGCTCCGGGGAGTGTGTGGAATACGATGCCCGCACATGTTCACAGCCGCCGTATGGAGGCTTATTTCTATTTTGAGGTACCGGAGGAGCATGCCGTATGCCATTTCATGGGTGAGGTTGACGAAACCCGTCATGTATGGATGAAGGGCGATCAGGCAGTATTGTCACCGGAATGGTCCATTCATTCGGCAGCGGCAACTCACAGTTACACTTTTATCTGGGGCATGGGGGGTGAGAACCTTGATTATGGTGACCAGGATTTTTCGTTAATCACGGACTTGAAATAAGGTGTTTGATATGAATATTTCTTTTTAGAGAATGGAAGTGAGATGAGTTTTTTTAAAACATTATAAGTATGGTAAACTTTTCATTAAAGGGCAAAGTGGCATGGGTCACAGGTGCATCTTACGGTATCGGTTTTGCGTTGGCTACTGCTTTCTCAGAGGCAGGCGCGAAGATCGTTTTTAATGACATCAGTCAGGAGCTGGTCGACAAGGGGTTGGCTGCATATAAGGAACTGGGGATTGAGGCCAGTGGATATGTGTGCGACGTCACGCGTGAGGAGCAGGTAAATGCTTTGGTTGCACGGATCGAGAAAGAGGTCGGAGTGGTTGATATTCTGGTAAATAATGCCGGTATTATTAAGCGCATCCCGATGTGTGAGATGACAGCGGAGCAGTTCCGGCAGGTGATTGACGTGGACCTGAATGCCCCGTTTATTGTGTCGAAAGCCGTGATTCCTTCAATGATTAAGAAGGGGCATGGAAAAATCATCAATATCTGTTCGATGATGAGTGAGCTGGGGCGTGAGACAGTATCTGCTTATGCCGCTGCCAAGGGCGGGCTGAAGATGCTCACCCGCAACATTGCGTCCGAGTATGGTGAGTTCAATATCCAGTGTAATGGCATTGGCCCGGGGTATATCGCCACACCTCAGACGGCGCCTTTGCGTGAAGCGCAGCCGGACGGTTCGCGCCATCCGTTCGACTCATTCATTATAGCCAAGACTCCTGCTGCCCGTTGGGGAACACCGGAAGACCTGATGGGACCGGCCGTATTCCTGGCTTCGGATGCTTCGAATTTCGTGAACGGTCATGTGCTTTATGTAGATGGCGGTATTTTGGCTTATATCGGTAAACAACCTAAATGAATCTGATCAATACAATTGAATCAATGAAGAAAGTTTTTCTTTTTGCCGCACTCGCTTTGTTGTGTCTGGCTTGTAATGAAGCGGGTAAGTCGGTTTCTGTTACGGTATCCAATGCCACTTCGCTGGAACGTGACGGTGAGATGGCAGAAGTATCCATGAGCGAGGTTTCCTCTAAATTGCAGTTACCCGATACCGCGCAGATAGTCGTGGTGGATGCCGAAGGGCAGCAAGTACCCTATCAGATAACTTCCGACGAGAAAGTGATATTTCCAGTCAGTGTACAGGCGAATGGTTCGACTGTTTACACGATAAAGGCGGGCATTCCCCAGGAGTGTCCGGTGAAGGCTTGCGGAAGATATTATCCCGAACGGGTGGATGACGTGGCTTGGGAGAACGATTTGGTGGCTTTCCGTACCTACGGACCTGCTTTACAGGAAACCGGAGAGCGTGCTTTCGGATATGATATCTGGACGAAGTACAACACCACTGAGCCGGTGGTGGAAGCTCGCTATGAAGGCGAATTGAACCCGGATACAAAAGCTAAAATAGCAGAACTCGGGAAGACGGATCCTAAAGCCGCGCAGGAGCTTTACCGGTCGGTTTCTTATCATGTGGACCATGGCAACGGACTGGACTGTTATAAGGTCGGTCCTACTTTGGGAGGGGGCACAGCTGCGTTAATGGCAGGTGATACAATTATTTATCCGTATTGTTACGCTACCCAGGAGATACTGGATAATGGTCCGTTGCGTTTCACTGTGAGGCTGGTGTATCATCCGTTGGTGGTAAGGGGAGACTCCGGCGTGATCGAAACACGTGTGATTACGTTGGATGCGGGTTCGCATCTGAACAAAACGATTGTTTCTTATACCAATCTGAAAGAGACAATGCCTCTGGCCGTCGGCATCGTATTGCATGAACCCGATGGAGCTGTGGTGGCGAATGCGGCAGAGGGATACATCACTTATGTGGACCCGACGGATAATGCCGGTAATGACAACGGTAAAATCTTTGTGGGTGCTGCGTTCCCTACTTTGGTGAAGGAGGCGAAACCTGTTCTGTTCGCGGAGAAAGAGAAGAAAGAGCTGCGCGGAGGTGCCGACGGGCATGTGCTGGCTATCAGCGAGTATGAACCGGGAGCTGACTTTACTTATTACTGGGGAGCTGCCTGGGATAAAGCCGATATAAAAGACGCTGCTGCCTGGAATGCCTATATGGCCGATTTTGCCCGGAAGATACGTAATCCGCTGACGGTAACGGTGAAATAAAAGAGTTACCTGACAAATAATCGATCATTTTGCTGGTGTCAGCAAAATGATCGCTATGTCGGGAAGGGGTTGCAGGTAGATGATATAGCGAGAACATGCGGATAATAATTGGGCTACGTGAAGAAGGTAGGAAGAAGACTGACCAGTGAAGAGCGAAAGGCTTTGAAGAACCGGTCATAGCCCGACTCTTAGTCTTTCATCTGCTTTATATTCCTTATTAGTCCGCTATACTTAGCCCTCTTCACGGCACTGCCTTTGAAGAGGGTTCTGTATTTCTCCTCGCTTAGTTGTTGCCAGTCTTCTTTCTTCATATTCATAAACTCCGGCGAGGGTTGCAGCTCCGGTGTCCGGCAAGGAGTGGCAAACCGGTTCCAGGGACAAGCTTTCTGGCATTCGTCACATCCATAAACACGGTTTCCCATCAGAGGGGAAATAGAGGCCGGAATTTCGCCTTTATTCTCTATAGTGAGGTATGAAAGGCAACGGCGTGCATCCAGGCCGTACGGGGCTTCTAAAGCCTGCGTGGGACAGGCTTGCAGGCAGCGGTTACACGTCCCGCAGCGATTCGGCCGGGGGCGGTCGTATGTGTCGGCTTCCGTGTTCAGGAAGAGTTCTCCCAAGAAGAAGGTAGATCCGGCACGGGGAATGATCAGCTGGGTATTCTTCCCGATCCATCCGAGGC
>UMKR01050912.1_pt1 | contig 11628 bp, 6 predicted proteins | sample 1966361 | NCBI WGS metagenome assembly UMKR01 (sample SAMEA4836181, study PRJEB28245) | human gut metagenome | biome: gut microbiome; material: fecal sample | place: Denmark | collected 2008 | reverse complement strand
AAAAAAAAAATAGATGAAGAATTGCAATTGTATTTTCCTAAACTATTCGACGACGCCACGGTTAAAGAGTATTACGACCAATTGAAGCAACGCACGATGTTAATGTTGGATGCGATAATAAAGGGGGACGAAAGCGACAAACGGGAAGAAATAGACCATATTACGACGTTGTTGTTGACTTATACAAAACCCAAATCGTTTAGCGGGTCGGATAGCGTGGAAATACAATACGACAAGCAGTTTGAAAATATGTGTTTGATGTTGTCCCAACATTTGCACGTAAACCCAAAATCGTTTACCGTTTTGGAATATTACAACGCATTTGAATACATTAAGGAGCAAGCGAAAAAAGCAAGCAAGCGGGAAAAGCCAAAATAAGGCGATTTAAGGCGTTTTATTTTTCAGACGATAAATTATACATTTGAGAAAAGAAAATTGATTGTAGGGCAAATTGCCCGAAAATAACAAAAACAAATAGTCGGATATATGGCAGATAACAACAACCCAATTAAATATTCTGATTTGGTAAGCCCCGATAATTCGATTACTGATTTGATAAAGCAATTGGATGAACTTTCGGACGCATATACAAATGCGTTGAAAAATATTAGGGCGGAAGCAATTCAGTTGGCGGCGGTTCTGCAAAAAGTTTCCGGGGCAACCGAGGACGGCAGGAACACAACCAAGAAAGCCGCAGACGATGCGGAACGTTTGGCACGTGCGCAACGTGATTTGGCGTTTGCGGAAAGTGAGAACGCAAAGAAGTTGGCGGAATTGAAATTGGCACAGCAGGAAGCCAACCAAATAAACAAATTGATTGTAAAAATCAATCAGTCAGCCGAGGGCAGTTATAACAAGTTGTCGGCGCAATATTCGTTAAATAAAATCTATCTGAACAACATGACGAAAGCCGAGCGAGAAAATACCGAGGAGGGGCGCAAGTTGGTTGAGCAGACACGGGAAATATACGAAGAAATGAAGCGTTTGCAGGAGGCAACCGGGAAATATCAATTGAACGTTGGTAATTATACGGAGGCGTCCGACGCAATAATTGCTTATGGCGACAAATTAAAAGAAACGTTGGGGCTTAACAATTCATTTGGCGATAGCCTTTTGGCGTTAGGTCGTGGAGGAGCAGAAAGCAAAGCAGTATTTACAGCAATAGGCGATGGCGCAAAGGCGTTGGGGAAAACTTTGTTGGGTTTACTTTCAAATCCCGTATTTTTAGCAATTGCCGGGATTGCGGCGGCTGGTGCGGCGTTCAAATGGTGGTACGATTACAACGCCGGATTAGTTGAGGCAACAAGGTTGACGCAACAATTTACCGGGAAAAGCGGCGACGATTTGAAAGCGTTTAGAAACGAGGTGCAAGCCGTCGCAGATTCGTTCGGCGCAGATTTTCGGGAAACATTGATTGCAACAAACGCATTATCACAACAATTTGGTATTTCTGCAAATGAGGCATTGCAGTTGGTTAAGGATGGTTTTTTGTCCGGAGCCGATGCGAACGGGGAATTTTTGGACACGTTGAAAGAATACCCGGCATATTTTAAGGAGGCGGGAATATCAGCAGACCAATTTGTTGCCATTGTAGCCCAAACAAACAAAATGGGTATCTTTTCGGACAAAGGCGTTGACGCAATTAAGGAGGCAAATTTGCGTTTGCGTGAAATGACGACGGCGACGGCGGCGGCTTTGGACGGTATCGGTATTTCGTCGGAACAAGTTCAAAAAGATTTGCAGACCGGAACCAAAACAACGTTCGATGTTATACAAGACGTTTCCGCAAAATTGGCAGAATTGCCGGATAATGCGGCAACGGTCGGGGCTGCAATTGCAGATATATTCGGGGGTCCCGGAGAGGACGCCGGATTGCAGTATTTGCGCACGTTGAAAGATATTTCAACAAACATGGATGAAGTAAAAGGGAAAGCCGGAGTTTTGGCGCAATTGCAGGAGGAACAATTGCAAAGCCAAATTGAGTTGCAAAACGCATTATCCGGGTTGTTTGACGCAACCGGAGGAAATTTTGAAACGTTGACAACGCAGGCAAAAGTTTTTGTTAACCAAGGATTGACGGCGATAATAAAAGGGGTTATTGATGTTGTCAATTACTTGATTGAGTTATACAATGAAAGTGTTTTGATACGTGCAATTTGGAATGGGATTGTTGCCGGATTCAAAACAACATTTGATACGTTGGGAAATTTGTTTGGATTCTTTATTGATATAGTCAAAGCAACCGGAACCGTATTAAAGGGGGCGCTTACGTTAGATTTTGACGACGTAAAAAAAGGATTGGCAGATTATGCAGTAGCGTACGGAAATTTGGTTAAAGCCCAAGTTAAAGACATAACAGAAAATTTCCAAGAGGGTTTGGAGGGTATGCAAAAGAAAATAAAACCGTTAACAATCCCGGTTTCTGTTGGAGATACCCCGACGCCACAAACAGACAATAAGCCCGTAACGACACAGAACCCAACCGTAACGCCAAGGGGTAAAAGCGATGCGGAAAAGGCAGCAGAACAACAAGCAAAGCAAATTGAAGAGGCTTATAAAAAGAATTTGAAAGCAACCCGGAAATTGCAGGATGTACAATTGCAGTTGGAAACCGACGAATGGGCAAAGCGTAGGCAGCAAACGCAATATCAGTATTCCCGACAGATTGAGGATTTGCAACACCAATTACAGACCGAAAAGGATTTGAACGAAACCGGACGGCAGGCGATAAACGCAACAATTACGGCGTTAGAACAGCAGCAGACAGAGGCGTTGTTGAAAATAGAGCAAGAACGGCAGTTGCAAGAATTGGCATTGCAGAAAGAAAGCATTGAATTACGTTTGCAAGCGGTTAAGCAGGGAAGCGAGCAGGAACGACAATTGCGTATGCAGTTGTTAGAGAATGAAAGACAAACAGCATTGTTGCAGAATGAGCAAAAGCCGACCGGACAACAGCAGGACGCCGGGGTAATTAATGCCGGATTTGACGTTAAGGGAAGCGCAATTGCCGACGAATATTTGCAAACGCAATTAATGATGTTTGACCAACAACAAGCGTTGGTGCAATCTGAATTTGATTTATTAAGAAATTCAGAAGCCCGGAAAACCCAATTCCGTTTGCAGGCAGAAAAGGAACGTTTGCAAAAGGTATTAGAATTGAACGAGCAAGCAGCCAATAAATTGTCAGATGTTGAAGTACAAACAATTCAAAACACAATAAAAAAGATTGACCAAGAAATTGAGCAGTCAAAAGGAGAGGAACGAGGAACAGACATTTACGGTTTGTTTGGGCTTAATTTGGACGACGACCAAAAGGAGGCAATAAGTACGTCCGTATCCTTTGCAATGGAGCAATTACAGGTATTTTTAGATGCGAAATTGCAAGCCGCCGAAGCCGCAGTAAATGCCGCCGACAAAGAGGTTGAAAGCGCACAACGCGCGTTGGACGCCGAAAGGGAAGCACGGGCGAACGGTTATGCCTCAAACGTGGTTATGGCACAAAAGGAGTTGGATTTGGCAAAGCGGAACCAAGAAAAGGCGTTAAAAGAGCAACAGAAAGCGCAAAAGGCACAACAGGCAATACAGACAATCCAACAAATCGGAAACCTTGTAACGGCGTCCGCTTTGATTTGGTCGCAATTGGGGTTCCCGTTTGCAATCCCGGCAATTGCTATAATGTGGGGTTCCTTTGCCGCCGCCAAAATCAAAGCCGCCCAATTATCCAAATCAGCCAACGCCGAGGGTTCGGAAAGTTACGGCGATGGTACGGTTGAATTGTTGGCGGGCGGTTCCCACCAATCCGGGGACGACGTGGATTTAGGAACCAAACCGGATGGAACCCGGAGGCGTGCCGAGGGCGGGGAATTTTTCGCCGTTATCAATAAACGTAATTCCCGCCGTTTCCGTCGTTTAATCCCGGACGTAATAAATAGTTTGAACCGGGGAACATTCCCCCAAAAGTACCTTAATGCCTACAATACCGACGGCATTAATGTAACGGTTCAACAAAATAACGCACCGGATTTGCGGGATTTAAAAGACGATGTAAGGGAGATTAAGGAACAAAACCGCCGCCGTCGTTACGTCGATGGCAACGGCAATGTTATTGAGGTTTACAAGAATTTGACACGTAAAATTAAAAATTGATATGAATCCGATTTATAGACATTCATTTGTAAATGCGTTTTTAGCGAACGGGTCGATAAGTCACACAACCGGGAACATAAACGGGAATAGTACAAAGTTCTATTATACCCGTACTTTTGTCCCGGTTGGGAATGTGTACCCCCGCAAATTGTTTCAGAATTTCACCACGCAATCCGGGGGCGCATTTTACGATAGCAATAAAAAGATTATCGGCGGTTGGGGGAGCAACCCATCCGCCACAAATACGGAATTTGACATACCAAGCAATGCCGAATATATCCGGTTTAATGTAATCAAAGCGCAATACGCCGACGGGACGGCATGGTTGAGATTGGGAACGTTGGACGCCCCGAACATCTTACAAGGTCAAACCGTGCATCCGATTTATAAGGACGATTTGGCAAAGGAGTACGAATTAGAAACCAACCAACGGTTTTATCGTGCCAAATTATCCGGCAAAATTACCTTTGTCCGGGATGATTACGACTATATAAACCATCAATCGTTCGACAATGAATTTTTGTATTGCATTGAAAAGAGCGACGACGGCGGGCGTACATGGTTCCAATACTTTCAAGGCAAGTTTATGAAAACCGATTGCACGTTTACCGATTACGATAAAAAGGTTGTTGTACAACCGGACGCAATCGACGATTATAACGACGTGTTGGCGGGATTGGAAAAGGAATACAATTTAATAGCGTTAGCCCCGACAATCCAACGGATAACGATAAACAAGCGTCCATTAATTCAAATATACGTTCCGGGGGATAGTGTTGTTTCTTGTTTTTTGGGCGGTACGAATTGGGAACAAGACGCAAACGCCACGACCAACCAAAACGCATTAGTACAAACCTATCATTTTGCTTTGTGCAATATATTGAAAGAAATACAAATTACGTCCAACGGTTCCCCGGCGGTAATATCCGGGCTTTATACCGGACGAATGGCAGCGGGTGCAAGTGCGGACGTATTCGAGGGGAAATTATACCCGGAATCGAATGTTAATTATTATATCTATATTTCACAAAAACGAATTAACGGCACACCGTTTGGGGATGCATTGGTTGAGATACGCCGACAGTCGGACAATGTGGCAATGTTCCGTTATCGAAAGGCTACAACGTCCCCGTTTGATACATTGGAGTTTAATTTAACCGCCGTCAATGGTTCCGGGGCAACCAGAACAATGCACGCCGATATGAAAAGTTATAATATATACGCCCGGTATTTGTGCGACGTGGAGAAAATCGACGACCTTAATACATATCCATTGCCCGTCGATGATATAGTTGATAATAACCGTAATTATAGGCGTGCGATTGGTTACGCAATCGACGTGGCGTTTATTTCAAACATCTTTTCAGATACCCCGACCGAGTGGGGATTAGCGGATAACGGAAAGTATTTTGCGCCGCCCTATTCCATTTACGGACCGTTTTACCCAATTGCCCGGTCAACGTGGCGTTATGCGTCGATATGGTTTGGGTTTTCTTTGATGGATTGGATATTAGAGAAAAAAGCACGAAAAGCATATACTTTGCGGGATGCGTTCCCGGTTGCGTCTTGTATATCCGTTTTGCTCAATCAGATTGCACCGGGTATAACGCACGCAGCCACGGCGGAATACAGCCAATTTTTATACGGCGATAACAACCCAATATCCGGGTTGAATTTCCGTTTGCTTGTATCACAGAAAACCAATATTATAAACGGGGAATATCAGCAACCCGCACAAAAAGCCCCGACGACCTTACAACAATTTACCAATATGTTACGGGATTGTTTTAAATGTTATTGGTTCATTGAGGACGGCAAATTTAAAATCGAACATATCCAATATTTCCGCAATGGCGGTTCCTATTCCGGCGGGGCTATATTAAGCCACGATTTGACAAAGGAATTGAATTTGCGCAACGGGAAACCGTGGGCGTTCAACACGTCGGAATATTCGTTTGATAAGGTCGATTTGCCGGAACGTTACCAATTTGAATGGATGGACGACGTTACGGCGGCATTTGAAGGGTTGCCGATACAAGTAATTAGCAAGTATGTAACGCCCGGAAAGGTTGAGGAAATTAATATATCAAATTTCACGTCCGATATTGATATGATGTTGTTAAACCCCGGCAATATGAGTTCGGATGGGTTCGCCTTGTTTGCCGCCGTTCCGCCAACGTCCGGGTCGCAATGGATATTACCATTTACCCGCCAAACTATTAACGGGGTCGAATACTTTTTGCAAAACGGATATTTGGCGTTTATCAATCTGCAATCCCCGTATTGGTTATATGATTTACCCGCCCGTCGTGTATCAATAAACGGTTCCGAGGTTTACGCATATGGTATTGAGAGAAAGAAGAAACAAACGTTTAGTTTTCCGGCAAATGACGACCCAAACCCGATGCAACTAATAAAAACGTATATCGGTAACGGTCAAGTTGATAAATTAAGCGTAAATTTGTGTAGTCGAAACATTAAAGCAACGTTGAAATATGATACAGAATAACAACATGAGCGTTTTGCCGTGGTACACGTCAATAAATGAACAGAACCACAGAAAAAGTTACGCATACGGCGCAATTTACCCGTTATTTGCCCCGGCTGATAGATTGTTACCGTTTCAGATAATGAGAAACACACGGTCAAACAATGTTACGTCAGTGGTATTGTATGAAAAGACCGGAAAGCAAGTTGCAAACATAACAACGTATATGGAAGAAACCGGATTGCAGATTGTCCGGTTTCAAACGTTGGGTTATGATGTTATATTGTACCCGTCAATATTAGCCATGCCATTAAATCAGTTGGACGGAATATATTATATGATGCTATCGGATGGCGTGCAAACGTGGTATTCTGAAATGTTCACGGTCGTACAAGATGTTTCCGGTTACTTAAAAATACAATGGTGGGATATTGAAAATTTGGTATTTGACGCCGGGCAAATAGTATATAAAAACCCGGATTTCAAAAATACATTGTATCTTTGTACAGAGTTAGGAAAACCGGATTATGAATTTGAAGAGGATGGCGAAGAACGGGACGGGTATTTTTTCCCGGAAAAACAAATATCAGTAAAAACGTTTAAATGTACAATATTGGCACCGGAGTTCCTTTGCGACGTTATGCGTTTTATCCGTATGGCTGATTATATTCATATAACAGATAAATACGGCAGGAAATACGATTGCGATATGTTCCTAATTACCCCCAAATGGCAAACGCAGGGGGATTTGGCAAACGTCGAAATTGAGTTTAAAACGGCGACCGTTGCCAAAAAGATAGGGCGGGGATATATTACGCCCGGTACAAAGGGGGATTTTAATAATGATTTCAATAACGATTTTAATATTTGATAATTATGGGAGGTTACACGAAATTAAAAGCCGCAATTGCCGCCGTTATCAAAGCAAACGGAAATAACGAGATTACCGGGGCAATAATGCAGGCCGTGTTGAATACGATTGTTTCAACCGTGGGAGCCAATAGAACCTTTGTTGGCATAGCAAATGAAAATACCAATCCCGGCACGCCGGACAGTAACGTTTTTTATATCGCTTATAAGGCGGGGAATTATGTAAATTTCCAATCCGAGGCGAGTAATTTGACCGTAAAACCCGGCGAATTGGCAATATTATACAACGGGACGAACAATTGGGATAAATTTGTTATCGGCATGAGTTCGGACGGCGTTATTGCGCTTGCGAACACAATAAACCAAATCAACGCAACCGGACGTTATGCGTACACGGATACGGATATTGTAAAGGGGTCAAATACGGGGTCCCAAAAGGTGCGTACATTTTTGGTTGCGGGTCAACCATACCGATTTACATTAACGCCCGTTGGAGACAGCGCCCCGGTAGATATACAGGGTATTAAAGCCGACGGAACATTTGACGTTATTGGCTCCATGATATCAACGCCCGCCGGGACAACGAAAACCATAACGCCAACCCAAAATTATTACGGGTTTACGATTTATTACGGGTCCAAAACAACCGCCACGTCTGCAAATGTATTGTTTGAAACTCCGACAACCGGGGGAATGGGTTTGCCGGACGTTGTTTACGTGGATGCGGTCAACGGAGACGACACGAACCCCGGCACAACGGAAGGGGCCGCATTAGCGACGTTTGCCGCCGCATTTTCCAAAACAGGCGTTGATACAACAATTATATTGATAGGGGACACGACCGAACGTTTGAATATCAAAACCAAGTCAAACCAACGTTCCGTCCGTCTTATCGGTAAACGTGGATTAGTTAACCGTATCATTTGCGGAACAAAAATTGATAGCGGAACATTAGTTGCGGGTACAACGAACGTTTACCAAACCCCGTTGTCGTCCTTTTCAACCGTCGCCCGTTTCCAATTGTTCCAACATGAGGTATTCGACGAAAGTACGTTGATACCGGACAACGAACGCCACCCGTTACAACGTGGGAAAACGTACCGTTGTGATAGCACAAAGATAACCCGAGTTACGTCATTGGATGCCGTGAAAACGTCCGAGGGTTACACGTTCTTTTATGATACAGGCGCACAAACGTTGTACGTCAAAATCAAAGAGGGTACAACGTTAGCCGCCAACCCGGTTTACATTCCGGGCGGTTCCGGTATTTTCGGCAATGACGGTTCCGTTGCTTTTGAAATGGTTAATATTGAATGTTGGTACGGTTCAATTTTGTTAGAGTATTGCCACGGCGGACGGGCGATTGATTGCGCAGCAAAATACGCATTGGGCGACGGTGCGTGGTCGTGGGATGCGGCAATTGGTGTGGAATTGATACGATGCGAAGCGGCACGGGCGTTGAGCAGTTCGACAACCGGGAACGGGTTCAACGCAAACAGCACAACGACTGACCCGGCATTGGCGAAACATACCGTTGCAACGATGATTGATTGTTGGGGCCACGACAATAACGACAGCGGATATAGCGACCACGAACGTTGCGAAACAACCATTATTGGCGGATTGTTTGAATACAACGTAAGAGGCGGAATAACGACCGCTTATGGTGGCCACGATACGATATATAACGCCTATTGCCGTAAACAGACTGATAACGGTATCGCATTAGTTAGAAGCGCAAATGCGGAGGAAGGCGGCAGAGGTTCGCAAATATTCGCGATTGGTTGCATTTGCGAGAACAACAAAGTTAATTATTACGTTTCCGGCGATAAGTCCGGGACGGATGAAAATTTTGGTAAGTTCGTAAATTGTGTATCTTTGAACGCACGTTATGGGTATTTTTGCGGAACGAACTCCCGTATTGAATTGAACAATTGCACGGATAGCGGAAGTTCAACCGCAAAAAGTGGCAACGTGATAGTCAATAACGCCGCATTGGTAGAATAATTAACCGGGGGCGGGTGCGCCCGTCCCCCTTTTCCCTTACTTAAATAATGCAAGAACGTAACATTATTAACGGAACAACCATGGCGGTTGTCGCACCGTTATTGGACTTTTACAATAGTCTTATTCCCTTTTTGTTTTTAGCAATTGTTTTAATATTCGTCGATAGTCGTTTTGGCATTGCCGCCGCAAAGAAACGAGGGGAACCAATCAGAACGTCCCGGAAATGGAGGCGGGCAATAAACAAATTGGTCGATTATATTTGTTGGGTAACTTTGGCGGGGTTGTTTGGGCAAACATTCGGCACGATTTTAGGAATGCCGGTATTGTCCGTGTTGTTGTTGTTAGTTGTGTATGGTATCGAAATTTCAAGTTGCTTTAATAATTACTTTGAGGCAAAAGGAATTAATAAGAAAGTAAATATATTCAAATTGTTTAGCCGTCCGGAATTTGAAAAGTGCATTGAAGATATTCCGGACAAAAAGAAAGGAGAAAAAGAAAGGAGAAAACGAAAATGAGTAAAATTGTAATTCTTGACAACGGACACGGAAAAGAAACAGCCGGAAAGCGTTCCCCCATTTGGGGGGACGGTTCCCAATTGTTTGAATGGGAGTTTAACCGTGACATTGTGCGACGTATCGCCGCCAAATTGGACGATTTGGCGATTGGGTACGAGATATTGACCCCGGAAACAAACGACGTGTCATTGGTGGAACGTTGCCGCCGAGCAAATGAGATTTACCGCAATTACAACGAAAAGGCGTTTTTGGTATCCGTCCACGCCAACGCCGGGGGCGGTACGGGTTGGGAGGTTTACACGTCGCCCGGAGAAACGAAAGCGGATGCAATCGCCACGGTATTTGCCGAGGAAGCGCAACGGGTATTCGTCCCGGACGGTTGGCGTATGCGTTTCGATTATGCCGACGGCGACCCGGATAAGGAAGCGGCGTTTTATATCCTCAAACACACGAGTTGCCCGGCAATCCTTACGGAAAACTTTTTCATGGATACCGAAAAAGATTGCCGTTTCATAATGAGCGACGACGGGCGGGAGCAAATCGCAGATATGCACGTTGCCGCAATCAAAAGGGTTGTTAAACTTTAATTCATAACGAACGAATGAAAAAGTATTTGATTTTGGCGGCAATCATTTTGGCGGTTGCCGCTGCCTTTTGGGTGCAGCACGTCAAAATAAAGAGGTTGACCGAGGAACGGGACAGATACCGGAGCAATACCGAAATACTATTGCAGGACGTCCGCACGTATCAAACAAAGGATAGTTTGAACGCCGCAAAGGTTGGGAATTTGGAGTTGTCATTGGCGGAATACAAAAAGTACCGGGCGGACGATTTGGCGTTGATAAAGACGTTGCAGACAAAGAACCGGGATTTGGAACGGGTTACAACAACCCAAATGGAAACAATTAACGAATTGCGGGCAACCGTCCGGGATAGTGTTGTATATTTGCCCGGCGATACGGTTACGACCGTTGTACGTTGTATTGAGTATTCCGACAAATGGGTTGACTTTGACGGATGTATTATAAATAATACGTTTTCGGGCAAAATTATAACACGGGATAGCCTTTTAATAACGGAAACTGTGCAATATAAGCGTTGGTTAGGTTTTTTATGGAAAACAAAGAAAATCAAAAATCGGCAAATTGATGTAGTTAGCAAGAACCCGGCAACAAAAATATTGGGCGTTGAGTTCGTAACCATAGAAAAGTAACTTTTATTGTTCATAATACCGGGAAACGGGGATTGTAACCAAGCGTTGCAACCCCGTTTTTGTTTTTGCCCGTTTTTAGCCCCGTATTTCGATTATTTTGTTTGAATGGATAAAGTACCCACCCCGGCAAATAAAGTGGCTTAAAATGAAAATTCGCCAAAAATAACTTTACAGGGAGCCAAAAGAAACTTTTTTTATCCGCAAACCGAAAATAAAAGAAAATTCTTTTGGTAGTTAAAATAAAATGCCTTATCTTTGTGCCATGTTAATAAAACGACCGGGCGTTTTCCCGGCAACAAAAAGAGCGATACAATGAAGCCCGAAGATATTTACAACGGTTTGGAATATACAACAAAAGAGATTAACCGTACTTTCAAAATCAAAGTAAA
>UMKR01018396.1_pt1 | contig 11734 bp, 10 predicted proteins | sample 1966361 | NCBI WGS metagenome assembly UMKR01 (sample SAMEA4836181, study PRJEB28245) | human gut metagenome | biome: gut microbiome; material: fecal sample | place: Denmark | collected 2008 | reverse complement strand
GCCGCCGCAGGTCGTGGAAGGAATACGGAATTTTATAAACAAGGTTTCCTCAATGTATGAGCAGGAGCCGCCACAGACTGCGTTAAAATAGAAATATCCCCGGATTTTTCCCACTTCTGGAATGAAAAATCCGGGGCTTGCTGTTATTTTGAAAAGTTATCAAAAGTTGTTCACATAGAGCCTTTTGAATCCATTAAAGGAAGGATATGGGACTATGGCGCTGATAGCGTTGACTGATATCATCGTCGGTCAAATCCAGATACGCCTTTTCCGTTACAGTCACGCTGGAATGCCCCAGGAGCTTGCTCAAAGTATAAATGTCCATGCCGTTCATCAGACAGCGTTTGGCGAAATTATTCCGCAGACAATGGGGCGTATAGGCTTCGCTCAGGCCGCAGCGGGTCAGATACTTCTTGAAATTTGTCTCAAAGTTGCTCACCTGGATATGTCCACCGCTTTCCCGGACGGGGAATAAAAAGTCACTTTCTGTGTAGCGGTCTTTGAATTGGAGCCAGCGCCGAAGCACGCGCTCGGTCTTTTCTCCAAAGAACACCGTCCGGGGCGCTCTGCCCTTTGTTTCCTCTGCCCGCAGGTTGATTCTTCTCCTGGCAAGCTCCAGATCATCCACAAGCAGTGAACTGCACTCGCCCAGGCGCATTCCGGTATCCAGCATCAGAAGCGTCATGACATAATCCCGGTGTTCCGAAAAATAGGATTTGTCCAGCCGGGACAGCAGCCGCCGCATTTCTTCATCCGGCAAATACTCTTTGGCTTTCCGGTTCACTTTCAGCTGCCGCACCTTCTTCATGGGATTGCGTTTGATAACATAGTCCCTGTCCAGCCAATTAAAGAATACCCGCAGATTCCGGATATAGTTGTTAATGGTGGTATTGCTTACCGGCTTGCGGTAGTCCCTCCTTCGGTCTGGGTGGTTGGTTTGCTTCTGGTTTTCGTCCGCATAGAAGGAGTATTTGCCCCGCTCCTGTAAATCCTGGATGTAGTGACGAATGACTGACTCCGTGACCTTATCCACGGTTTCAATTCCTTGCTGTTCCCGGCACCAGCGCTCGAACAACCGAAGGGTCTGCTCGTAGCTTTTCATGGTTTTTGGCCGAAGCTGAGCACTGCGGCAATAAACTAGAAATTCATCGATTTCCCAGTCAAAATCCAAACAAATCATGATAAAACACCCCTAATCTTCATTGGTTCAAATGACCCAATAGATTAGAGGTGTTTATCGGTTCAGCAAACAAAATTTATCGGTTTCAAAGGGGATTTTCCATATAGATTTTTGTAGTATTCGTAGGTTCGACTGCGGATACACAAATGTCAAAACGTCCTATGGAATCCCTCAATATTGCGCCGCCTCGGCGGACTTGAGCTGCAATTGAAGCCTATCCGCAATCAGCGCAATAAACTCACTATTCGTAGGCTTCCCCTTGGTATTGCTCACGGTATACCCAAAGAATCTTTGCAGGGTATCCAGATCGCCCCGATCCCATGCCACCTCGATGGCGTGGCGGATGGCACGCTCCACCCGGCTGGGGGTTGTCCCGAAGGTTTTCGCCACCTGGGGATAGAGTACCTTCGTGATGGCGTTGATTACGTCCATGTCGTTTACCGCGATGATGATGGCCTCCCGCAGATACTGGTAGCCCTTGATGTGGGCGGGGACGCCGATCTCGTGGATGATGCCCGTGACCATGGACTCGATGCTGGTCTTGTCCGGGCGGCGCTTTTCTGCGGCCTTCTGACTGTCTCCGCCCCGGATCTCCTCAAGCCGCTCCACCAGCGCGGTCATATCGCAGGGCTTCAGCATCAGATACCGCACCCCCAGATTGGCCGCTGCCGCAGACACGTACTGCGTCACGAAGACGGAGGTCGCCAGGGTGATGGGGCGGCGCTCCATGCCGGACACGGCTTTCAGAACGCTGATGCCGTCCTTTTTGCTCAGCATCAGATCCAGCACCAGAACGTCGGGCTTCCGCTCCTCCACCATGCGAATGGCCTGTTCCCCGTCGTTGGCCGTTCCAACGACCTGGAAACCGTCGGCGTGCTGCAATGCGGCGGTCAGGGCGGTGCAGAAGTCGTCCGCGCTGTCCGCGATCAATACGGTTGTTACATGTTCCATATACAGTCCTCTCCTGTCATGTAAAAGATTAGATTTTGCTCCCCAATGCCACGAATCACGAAAACCCGTGTGCGACAAATAAAGAATACCATGAAGCACGCGGTTTTGCAAGGAAAAACAAAAATAATCGCTCGTCAAAAATAGCGCATTTTCGACAATTTCGTCGGATATCGAGAACTTTTCTACATTTTTCGACAAAATGCGGCAGTCCGTGCGGACAGTTGACGGAAGGGGAAGACTGGTGTAAAATGGCCGTGAATACTGTCAGGAGGGACAAATCATGAACGAAGTATGGAATCTGGACGTTATTTACCGCGGCTTTGACGACCCCGCCTTTGCCGCGGACATGGAAAAGCTGGAGAAGCTTGTACAGGATTATGTGGCCTTTGCCGGGGAACTGGATAAGCAGACGCCCTTGGACGGCCTGAAAAAAGGCGTCGCGCTGGAAGAATCCCTGTCGGAGCTTTCCGGGAAGCTGGTGGAATACGCTTTTCTGCGCCAGTCTGGCAACACCCGGGACGCGGAAGCCGGCTCCCGACTGGGACAGGTGATGCAGATCCTCACCGGCGCCGCAGGCGCGCAGGCGCAGTGGCGGGAGTGGGTGTCGAAAATCCCCGATTTGATGACGCTTGTGGGCAGCGATGAGACGCTGAAGGACTACACCTTCCTGTTTGAAAGCCTGCTGCGAAACAGCTCCCATCTGCTGGGAAGTCTGGGCGAGCAGATCAGCGCCAAGCTGTCCATGTCCGGCTCCAGCGCGTGGAGCGACCTGCAGGAATATCTGACCAGCACCGTGCCGGTGAGCTACAACGGCGGGACGACCAATCTGTCCGCCATCCGCAATCTGGCCTATGACCCCGACCCAGCCGTGCGGAAAGCGGCCTATGAAGCAGAGCTGAGCTGTTACGACCGGATCAAGGACGCCGTGGCCTTCGCCTTGAACTCCATCAAGCTGGAGACCATTTCGGACTGCCAGCTCCGTGGCTATGCGTCGCCCCTTGACCGGACGCTGGAAAAGTCCGACATGAAGCGGGAGACCTTAGACGCCATGCTGGGGGCGATGGAAGAATACATGCCCAAATTCCGGCAGTACCTCCGCGCCAAGGGAAAGGCGCTGGGCCACGAAAACGGCCTGCCATGGTACGATTTGTTCGCGCCCATGGGCAAATCTACTGCGCGGTACACCACGGAAGACGCCAAGCGGATTCTGGTGGAGCTGTTCTCCACCTTCGATTCCGAGCTGGCGGACATGGTGGCGCGCGCCTTTGACGAGGAATGGATCGACTTCTATCCCCGGGACGGAAAGTCCGGCGGCGCGTTCTGCGCCGGGGTGGCGAGCATCGGCCAGAGCCGCATTCTGACCAATTTCGACGGCACTTTCGGCGATATCGTGACCCTTGCCCACGAGCTGGGACACGCTTTCCACAACCAGTGCATCCGTACCCACCGGCCGCTGAACCGGGATTACTCCATGCCCGTGGCGGAGACCGCGTCCACCTTCAACGAGTGCGTGGTCATGGCGGCGGCCATCCGGCAGGCAAAATCCCACGACGAGGAGCTGGCGCTCATCGAGTCCCAGCTTCAGGACGTCACCCAGATCATCTGCGACATCTATTCCCGGTACCTGTTTGAGAGTATGGTGCTGGAAAACCGGGAGAAGCAGTTCATGAACGCGGAGACTCTGTGCGGCATGATGCTGAAGGCGCAGGAGCAGTCCTACGGCGACGGTCTGGACGCAAGCTTCCGCCATCCCTATATGTGGGTCTGCAAGAGCCACTACTACGGCTCGACCTTCTATAACTATCCCTACGCCTTCGGCGGTCTGTTCGCCCGGGGACTGTACGCCCAGTACGAGCGGGAGGGCGCGGCTTTCGTGCCGAAGTACAAGAAGCTGCTGCGCACCACCACCGTCGCCACGGCGGAGGATGTCGCCAAGGTGGCGGGCATTGACCTGACAGACAAGGAATTCTGGCGCGGCGCGTTGCAGACCGTCGCCCAGCAGATCGATCTGGTCTGCGGACTTCTTGAGGAGGGAAAACAGTAATGGACAGCCGGACAAAAGCACTGTGTGATTTTCTGAATGCAGCCCACAGCGTGTATCACGCCCAGGCGTATCTGGCCGAGACGCTGAAAAATGCCGGTTATACCCGGCTGTACGAGCAGGACGAATGGGCGCTTGCCCCCGGCGGAAAGTATTTCCTGATCCGGGGCGGCTCTGCCCTCGTGGCCTTCCGGGTGCCGCAGGGAAGCCCCAAGGGCTTCCTCATGAGCGCCAGCCATTCCGACCGTCCCACCTTCAAGGTCAAGGAGAATTTTGAGCTTGCCGCCGCCTACACCCGCATGGCTGTGGAGCGCTACGGCGGAATGCTGATCTCCCCATGGCTGGACCGTCCCCTGTCCGTCGCGGGACGGGTGACGGTGGAGACGGAAGCCGGTGTGGAGACGAAGCTACTGGACATCGACAGAGACCTGCTGCTCATCCCCAACGTCGCCATCCACATGAACCGTCAGGCAAACGAGGGCTATAAATGGAATCCTGCGGTGGACACCCTGCCCCTCGTCGGCGGCGCGGGGGCGGCAGGCAAGCTCCCGGCGCTGCTGGAGAAGGAAGCGGGCGGAAAGATTCTGGGACACGACCTGTATCTTTACATCCGGCAGAAGGCATCGGTCTGGGGCGTTGACGAAGAATACATTTCCTCCGCCGCGCTGGACGATCTGGAATGCGCATGGGGCTGCACGCAGGGCTTCCTCAAGGGCAGGGACAGCGCGTCCATCCCGGTTCTGTGCGTTTTTGACAGCGAGGAGGTCGGTTCCGTTTCCCCTCAGGGCGCGGGCTCGTCTCTGCTGGAGGATACGCTGGGCAGAATTTGCGACGGCCTGAAGCTGAACCGTGGGCGGATGCTGGCGCAGTCTTTTCTGGTGTCCGCGGACAATGCCCACGCCATCCACCCCAACCACCCGGAGTATGCCGACCCCGGCAACGCCCCGGTCATGGGCGGCGGACTGGTGATCAAGTACAACGCCAATCTCAGCTACTGCACCGACAGCGTCAGCGCCGCAGTGTTCCGGAAAATCTGCGGCAGGGCGGGCGTCAAGGTGCAAACCTACCACAACCGGGCGGATCTTCCCGGCGGCTCTACGCTTGGCAGAATCTCCCTTGCCCACGTGAGCGTCCCCACGGTGGACATCGGCCTTGCCCAGCTGGCCATGCACTCGTGCTGCGAGACGGCCGCAGTGTCCGACGCCATCGACTTAGAAACCGCCATGGCCGCCTACTACGGCTCGACACTGGAAGCAACGGAGAGCGGCTTTTCCATCCTGTAAAAAGCCCGGATTGGCAAACTGCCCAAAAACTATTATCCAAAATTGTAGAAACCAACCATTGCGTGTTCTTGCAGAATATGGTAACATTTATTTATCCAGGTGGATTCTGTCTACTCCACATAATAGACAGAATACCGCTAAAATAAAGGAGGATAAACCCGTCTGACGCACGGTGCGGCAGTGTGGAGACCTGTCGTAATGCTCCCGGAATATTGCTTTCCGGTCAGTGAGAACGCATACGAAAATGGTAGGTGCGTTCGGCGTCGAAACAGTATGGCAAGTGTAACCCTGAAGAACGTAAAGAAGATCTACCCCTTCAACGGCGACGACGCAAAGAAGAAGAAAAAGAAGAAGGGCGAGGAGACCACCGAGAAGAAGGTGAACCTGCAGATCACCGACAAGGGTGTCGTGGCAGTGCAGGAGTTCAGCCTGGACATCAAGGACAAGGAATTCATCGTTCTGGTCGGCCCCTCCGGCTGTGGTAAGTCCACCACCCTGCGTATGATCGCCGGTCTGGAAGAGATCTCCGAAGGCGAACTGTACATCGGCGACCGTCTGGTCAACGACGTTGCCCCCAAGGACCGCGATATCGCCATGGTTTTCCAGAACTACGCTCTGTACCCCCACATGACCGTTTACGAGAACATGGCCTTCGCTCTGAAGCTGCGTCATGCTCCCAAGGACGAGATCGACAAGAAGGTCAAGGAAGCCGCTGAGATCCTGGACATCACCCAGTATCTGGGCCGTAAGCCCAAGGCTCTGTCCGGCGGTCAGCGTCAGCGTGTTGCCATCGGCCGCGCCATCGTTCGTGACCCTCAGGTCATGCTGATGGATGAGCCCCTGTCCAATCTGGACGCCAAGCTGCGTAACCAGATGCGTGCTGAGATCATCAAGCTGCGCGAGCGCATCAACACCACCTTTATCTATGTTACCCACGACCAGACCGAGGCTATGACTCTGGGCGACCGGATCGTCATCATGAAGGACGGCTTCATCCAGCAGATCGGCACGCCTCAGGAGGTCTTCAACCATCCTTACAACCTGTTCGTCGCGACCTTCATTGGTACGCCTCAGATGAACATGTTCGAGAACGCCAAGCTGGTCAAGGCTGACGGCAAGTACGCCGTGCAGCTGGACAACCAGACCGTGGTTCTGTCCGACGAGAAGCAGGCCAAGCTCGCCGCCAACAACGTTGCGGAGCAGGATGTCGTTCTGGGCGTCCGTCCCGAGCACATTGAGCTGACCGCCGGCGGCATCGAGGGCAAGGTTGACGTGTCCGAAATGATGGGCTCCACTGTCCACCTGCATGTCACCTCCATGGGCCGCGACGTGGTTCTGGTGGTCTCCACCATGAACATGACCGGTGCGGAAGTCGCTGCTCTGTCCAGCGGTTCCACCGTTCACTTCTCCTTCCCCGGCCAAGTATGCCACATCTTCTCCAAGGAGACCGGCATCAATCTGGAAGCCTGATTCTGAACCAAAGTACAAACGGGTCTGCCTTAACCGGCAGACCCGTTTTCATACTATTTCCTGATTAGGGTCTATCTGAAAACCGTCAACACGCCCAAACAGCGGGTCTTTTCCGTCTGCTGTGCACCATTTTCCCTTGCAATACACAAAGTATTCCTGCGGGAAAATGGCTTCATCAGACGAAAACCCCCTCGCTGTTGGTCATATTTCCGGTTTTCAGATAGACCCTAAAATCTTAATTTTAATCAGGAAATAGTATCAGAATTTATGCGGAGGATACTTTGCTGATGCGCTGTTTGCTTGCAGGATTTCTCGGATTTCTCCTGAGCGGAGTATGGTTTGGGATGCAGCTATGGCTGACCCACGCCTTTCTCAAAAAAGGCCGTAACCGGCTCACTTTTTTTCACCATTGCTTGCTGCGTGTATTCCGACTGTGCTTATCCTCCGTTTGAGCGGTTCGTACGCTCCCAATTTCTCGGCCTTATCAAGCGGGAAGCTGTGGGCACTCACCGCGGCAGCGCTTCTTGTTACCTGTCTGGTAAAGGGGCTGAGCGAAAAGATGCCCCGAACCGTGGAGAAGCGGGAACTCCCGTGGGTTTGTATGGAAGCCGCATTTGTGGAGGTCGCCCAGCGCCTTATGATGCAGTCCTTTGTGATATATTTGCTGGATGCGTGGGGATCGTCATTCAGGGAATCCTTGCAAAGCAGACCATGGAAAAGAATTTTGTTCTTGGGCTGCACCGCACAATTCGGCAAGAAGCCTCAGGCAGGATTTTTGTTCCAATTCAAAGTTCCGAAAATGGAGGAATACTGTATGTATTTCCCATTTTCGGAACTGCGGAAGTGGAGCAAAAAGACGGCTGAGACTCGCAGACGCAATTGCGCGGTGTTGCCCTTGATTTGACCGCTTCATTTGTATTTTCCGTTGGCTGCGGCTACGTATTCTACCTGTCCGGGTGCATTGTTTTTTCGGTGACTGCGCATGTGCCCGAGCGATTGATTATGACAAGGCTGAAACGGTGATCAGAGGGAGCGGGAAAGCAGCATTCCCAGCAGCTTGTCGTCGGTGAAGGCCGGATGGGCGTAGGCGGCGTCCAGAATGGCTTCTACATTGTCTGTGTCGTTTTCGACCTCCTTGGAATAAAGCTGCGCTGTGGAGAAAATGTCGCCGCCCACTAGCCTGACCAGCAGGCAGGAGATCAGGATGAACTTCACGCGGCAGTAGAGGTCGTAGTCAGAGACTGCCTGAAGCCAGTACCGCTGGGTCAGGTATCTTGCCAGCGCCCGGTGATGCTGCGTCCAGTTTCCGGGATCGGGATGGCGGAGCATGGTCTCCCACTGGGGCGTCAGCAGCTCAAGGCCCAGGAAGAAATCCAGAACATCTGCTGGATTTCCCGGCTTTGCCAGAGCCGCGGCGGTTTCCAGCGCCGCCCCGGCGTCGAAGGGACTTTCCTCCCCGCCGTCCAGCTCTGACTGCGCCTGACAGCCGTAGAGCAGCCCCAGCGCCAGAGATTCCCCGACGCTATGGGATTCGTCCGACAGAATGGACAGCATGACCTCCCGGGAGGCTTTCAGCGAAGCCATGGCTTCGATGTCATACCCCGGTGTACCGCCGCCGGGACGGGTGTCCACCGTCAACGGGGCGGGCGGCACGGTTAGAATCAGCTTCGCGGCTTCCGGGCAGCTCAGCTCCAGTCCCAGCTCGGCAAAATCCCCGTAATCATGGGTCAGGCGGGGGAACATCCGGCAGGTTTCGCACAGGGCGCTTTCTCCCAATTCCGCCTGAATCCGGCAAAGCCCATCCCTGCGCCACATGGGGCAGCGTCCGTCGATGATGGACATGGACGTTTTGCCGCCGGCAGTGCGCATCACCTCCCGGAGACGGTCGCCCAGCGTTCCGGGCAGGGTGCGGTAGAACCGGGCGGAAGCGTCGTCTATCTCCACCTCCCACTCCTTGCAGCAGCTGTCCGGGCAATCCCCGGCGGCGCAGCGGAAGCAGTCATAGTAGTCCGGTTTGAAAAGCAGCATGGAAAACCTCCTTGCACAAAAAGAAGCGCACACCCCGCGGTATGCGCTTCCGGAAAGTCAATAATTCGGACGGATAGTGTTCATCAGGGAAGCGGCATCCTGTAACGCCTGCTTGCTGGTGCTGACCGCCATTTGCAGCTGGGTCAGCTGGGACATGGCCTCGTCGGTTTTGGCGGTGATCTCAGCAGTGGCGGTGTCCACCTTGGCAATGGCTTCGTTCAGCACGCCGTTTGCCTGATGGTAAACCAGCTCTGCCCGCTCCCGGGCGCTGCGCTCCACCTGCTGGGCGCGGCGGTAGGAATCCAGTTCCTCCCCGGCGACCTGACTGCCGCCGTCCGTCTCCGGCTTGGGTTCCTGCACGGCCTCAGTGGCCTGCATCTGCTCGATCTGGGCGCGCAGAGCGTCCCGTTCCTCGGTCATGGCGGCAAGCCGGGCTTCCAGTTCCGCGATTTGCGCAGCCTGCGCCTGAAGCTCTTCCAGCTGCCGGTGCAGGTCCTCCGTCTCGGCGGTCAGCGAATTGATCTGATCCTGATGCTTTGTGTTGATGTATTCCAGATAATGAACCACGTCCTGCCGGTTGAAGCCATTGAACGCGGAACGGAAATTCTGAGGTGCAGCCATAATAAAATCCTCCCTTTTCTGCCGCGGGGGTCAACATTTTTCAGAATTATACCACATATATTACGAAAAAACAACCGTTTTCGCCGAACAAGGTCGGAAAACCAAAAAATATTTTTCCGCGCACCCCTTTACAAAAATGAAAAAGGTTGGTATAATACACAGGCTATCGATGAAATGCGCCAGTGGCTCAATGGATAGAGCATCGGATTCCGGTTCCGAGGGTTGGGGGTTCGAGTCCCTTCTGGCGTACCAAAGGGGAGTTCTTATAGGACTCCCCTTTGAACTTTTTGTGAACATTTTTCAGAAGCTGCACGTTGGTGTGCAACTTTTCTCTGTTTTGAAACTATGGATAGAAGGACTTTTTCCTTACTACAACATTCGGAGGTTTCTATAACAGAGGAAAACTACAATTACCGTACAAGTCAAACTCTCTTGCGTAACCAGTTCCCAGGGAAAGGGAAATGGAAAATTCCGGTAATACCAAAATTCCAACCGAAAGATGGTGATTTTAACGACCTTCTGCTGATCGGCTTTGACAAAACAAATCTGGAAGATCAGAATCATCTTGACCGGATGGTGCATTTTTTCCTGTATGATTACCGCTTTGAGCGGGTATGGAAAAATCCCGAGGCTGACATTGAAAAGCTGTCCCGATACCGGGCTGTGCTTTCTCCCGATTTCAGCATGTATTTGGAAATGGCACCTGTGATGCAGATGTATAATGTGTTTCGTAACCGCTGGTGCGGTGCTTACTGGGCATCCAAGGGTATACGGGTGATCCCAACCGTCAATTGGGGTGATGAATCCACCTTTGATTTCTGCTTTGACGGCATTGAAAAGGGCAGCGTTGTGGCAGTTTCAACCTACATGGCTTCCGAGCATGATCATCGAAAGGATCAGAAGGAATGGTTCATGGCTGGTTACAATGAGATGCTGCGGCGTATAGAGCCAGAGAGAATCATTTGCTACAACACCCCGTTTCCGGAGATGCAGGGAGACATCGTGTATGTGGATTATGAACGCAGCTCCTGGCGGTACATGGACTATGACCAGAAGGCAATGCCCCATGAAGATTTGGACTGCTATAAAATTGGTGGCGCAAATCACACGTTTTGTGATACAATGGACGCATACATGATCGGTAAAGGCGGCGGAAGCGCTTATGGTGGAAAATGGAGACCAAATCCCAATAAGCCGCAAAACCAGCGCTATCTGGGAAATCCCGGAGAAATCAAAAGAACGATAATGAATAACGGTGATGTTTACAAGACAAAAATGGGGCCTGATGGGCGGGCGGAAATGGAACGGCATGAGACAAATCACAACCGTGGAGATAAGCATACGAACCCACATGACCACAGAATTAGCTGGGATAATCCAGATGAACATCCGGTTCCAGGTCCGCCGATCAATTATCCGAATGGTGCACCAGAATTTAAGAACTTCAGCGAGGTGTTTTGCATGAAGGAAATAATTGTTCCATATGGCAGTATGAATTTTGAAACCATCAGTGAATTTAAGCGCAGCATCAACTGGGGTGCTGAGATTGAATTTGAGTGGAATGGGGCTGTGTTTAATATCATCAGATATGGTACCGATGGGAAAATAACAATCTACGCAGCAAATAAACCAGAAACTGAGAAAGTATGTGAGACGGCGGATGAGGCGCTGGAATACATGGTTGGCGATGATAGATTGCGGGACATCATTACCAAGGTTCATGTTGTATCCCGGTCGATTTGAAAAAGATGCCTATGTGAAGTGAAAAAATAGGAAATTTGATGCTCTGAAATCCAAAAAACGTTGGCTTAACAGTGATAAGGAACTAATTTACTTATCAACTGTTAGCTGACGGTTTCCGGGGTGCATACGGACAAATCCCGTCTGATTTCTAACAGGAAGTCAGACGGGATTTTCGCTTTATATTACGAATTATGGAGGACATACCATGAAAACCTTAATATCTTGTGCCTACAATATGGATAATTGCTGTGTGGAACTGAAATTCAGCGACGGCAGTATGATTGCGATTGACACTATCGCCGTTGAGAACGAGATTGCTGACAATATGTATCAGCGGTCAGAGCTGGATTATTTGATCTACAACGCTCCTTTGGAGTATGCAGACCTTATCTTGAACGGCGATCCCGAAACCTATTT
>UMKR01010166.1_pt1 | contig 11847 bp, 7 predicted proteins | sample 1966361 | NCBI WGS metagenome assembly UMKR01 (sample SAMEA4836181, study PRJEB28245) | human gut metagenome | biome: gut microbiome; material: fecal sample | place: Denmark | collected 2008 | reverse complement strand
TGCTGTGCCGCCTGCGCGGCCTCCAACGCGGCCTGCGCGGCCGAATGCGCCGCATCCGCCACCTTCACGTGGCGCACGCCCTGCGCGTCCGGCACGTTGTTCTGCACATTTTGCGCGGCCGGCACGTCCGATTCGCCCGAATCGGCCATGGGGACCGTCTGCGTAACACTCTGCGTAGCCGATACTGCAGTGTCGGTCATCTGGACGTCCTGCACGATGCCGTACGCGTCCGAAGCGCCCGAATCGGACATTGAGGATACGGAAGCCGTGGAGGCATCGGCGATCGCGTTACGGACCCGCTTGCGTGTGCCGCGCGCCAGCAACGCCTGCATCAGCGCCACGCCAACCGCGGCCGCGATCAGACCGCCAGCGAAACTTCCCGCAAGATAGCCGAGCGCGCTGCCGAAACGCTGCTCGCGCATGCCCTCCATGGTTTCCAACATCACGCCGGACATCGTCGACAGTCCGCCAAGCAAACCAAGCCCGACGCCACGGCTGACGACCTGCCGCACCCTGCGGCGCAGCCACGACGCGGTCGCCATGTATTCGGTCAGCATCGCAAACAGGAAGCAGGCGAGCATATTCGACACGAACGTGCCCACCACGAACGGCGAACCGTTCACCGACGGCAGCAGCAGGTCCGTGGCACGACGGAACCCGACGCCGACGAAGCCGCCGACGAACACCACGAGATACATCAGACCATCGGCAAGAGGGTTGAATCGCGCCTGCATGCGTTTCATCGGCGCGAGCGGAATCTGCGGCGGATGCTTGGATGCGGCGGCACCGGACGGGCGCACATCCGCGCGCGCCACTTCGGCGACGTCGATCGACTGTGTGGCGGGATTCGGCTCATCACCCGCGTTTGGCGAGTCTGCCGCCCGTTGTTCTTGCGATTCCATCACGTTCCCCTTGTACTTGGCTTTCCGCGGACAGCGTCGTTCCGCCCCAGCCATACGGCAACGAGCTGGCCGCAGGTGCCGTCTTCCTAACCTTGTACGAGTCTACACGTGCATTGCAACCAAACATCGAACATGTCCGATTCGGTGGATAACTGTGGATAACTTCGGGTGGCCCTAGACGTCTACGAATGGTTATGGAAGACAGTAAGGCCGCGTCAGACGGACACGTCGCACAGCCGCCGCATCGCATGCCGTGCGTCGCTTTCGTCCTCGCCGCTGAACAGCACGACCAGATAGTCGCCGGCACGCAGCCGCGTATCGCCATGCGGCACGATCTGCCGTTCGCCGCGACGCAGGCCAATCACCAGACAGCCGTACGGCCAGCGCACGTCACGCATCAGCTTGCCGTCCGCGGTCGCGCCCATTTCCACAGGCAGTTCCATGATGCCGTTGTCGATGCGATTGGCGATTGCCGTCGTGCCGCCTTGCGCGCGCATGTACCGTTCCAGCAGCTCGCCGTAGATCGGTTTCGTACGCAGCAGGTCGGAGACGAGCAATGCGATGAACGCGACGGCGGCGACCGGCAGCATGTGCGTCAATGTGCCGGACATTTCCACGGCCAGCAGAATCGACGTGATCGGTGTTTTCACGGACGCGGCCAGCGTGCCCGTCATCACGCATACCGAGAAAATCGCCACGGAATCGGACGGCAGGTTGCCGAACTGGTGCAACGTCTCGCCGCAGATACCGCCGGCGAGTGAGCCAACCGCGAGAATCGGCATGAAAATGCCGCCGGGAGCGCCTGAACCGAAGCTGGTGGAGGTGAACAGCACTTTCGCCACGAACAGCACGCACAGCATGCCCAAGCCGACGCGCGCATGCTCGGCCATGGCGATCAGGTTCGAGCCGCCGCCGAGCACGTCAGGCAGCCAAATGCCGATTGGCAGCGCGAGTGCGATCGCGATCAAAGGGCGGCTCCATGCGGGAAGCTTGCCGTACAGCGTTTGGAAGCCGAGCAGCGAACGGTTCATCAGCGAACCGACCAAACCGGCCACCAATCCCAGCGGAATCAGCCACCCGTATTCGCCGAGCGGCAGTTGGCCGATGGTGCCGAAGTCAAGCACCGGACGCAGGCCGAAACAGTATTTCGATACGAAATCGGCGGTCAGGGACGCGGCGGTGGCGCCCATCAGAATCGCGGGCGAAAAACTGCGATGCACCCCTTCCAAAGCGAACATCATGCCGGACAGCGGTGCGCTGAACGCGGCGGACAGGCCGGCCGCGGCACCGGCGGTGACCAGATAATGCTCCTGCACGTCCTCACGTTTCTTGCCGCGCAGCCGGTGCGATAGGAACTGCGCGCCCGATGCGCCGATTTGGATGGACGGTCCTTCGCGGCCGAGCGAGAGGCCGAAGAGCGATCCGAGCAGGCCTCCGATGAAGCGAACCGGCAGAATCGTCTGCCATCGCATTTTCAGGCCGCAGATCACCACGCCGTTGGTTTGCGGAATGCCGCTGCCGCCGGCCATCGGCTCTTTTTTGACCATCCATGCGATGGCGAGCGCGGCTGCGATTGCGGCGACCGCCCACGGTGCGACCAGCCACGGGGTTTCGCGGATGCGCGCGTAGATCCAGCGCGCGGTGTCGGTGCCGTATTCGATGCCGAGACGGTAGAGGACGACGAGGAAGCCGGAAATCAGGCCGACGAGAATGCCGGCAGCGGCCATCTTCCATTTCAGGTGGTCGAATCGCGGGACCAGTTTGCTGAACCTGTCAAACCTGTCGAACCTGTCGTTAGGCGGCATTGCAGTCATCGCACTCCCCTTTTCCGTTCCTCCGCCGCGCACCCCGTCGGTGTGTATGCGGTGTGCGTCATACGCGCACGCCATCGCACGCACCATACGCAAAGTGCCGGCAGGCACAGGCCCACCGGCACTTGTCATTGACGTTCGTTACCGACGTTCATATCGACGAATCAGCCGAATCAGCTTCAGTCGATCAGCGAGTTGATCTGGATGATGTGGTCGCGCTGCGGGCCGGTGCCGATCACGGAAATGCGGCAGCCGGACAGTTCCTCAAGACGCTTGACGTAATCCTGGCAGGTCTTCGGCAGATCGTTGAAGTCATGGACCTGGGAAATGTCCTCGTCCCAACCCGGCATGGACTCGTAAATCGGCTTCGCGGCGGCGAACTCGGCCTGGTCGGTCGGCATATCGTCGCGACGCTCGCCGTTGACGTCGTACGCCACGCACAGCGGGATTTCCTTGAGGCCGGTGAGCACGTCGAGCTTGGTGAGCACGATGTCGGTCAGGCCGTTGACCTGGGCCGCGTAACGGTTGACGACCGCGTCGAACCAACCGCAGCGACGCGGGCGACCGGTGGTCACGCCGTACTCGTGGCCTTGGGCGCGCAGCCATTCGCCGTCCTCGCCGAACAGTTCGGTCGGGAACGGGCCTTCGCCCACGCGGGTCACATACGCCTTGGAGACGCCGATCACGCGGGTGATCTTGGTCGGGCCAACGCCGGTGCCGGTGCAGGCGCCGCCTGCTGTCGGGTTGGAGGAAGTCACGAACGGATAGGTGCCGTGGTCCACGTCGAGCATGGTGGCCTGGCCGCCTTCGAACAGCACGGTCTTGCCCTCGTCGAGCGCCTTGTTGAGCACCAGGGAGGTGTTGGCAACGTACGGCTTCAGGCGTTCGCCGAGCTTGAGCAGCTCGTCGGTGGTCTCGTCCACGTCGATCGGGCGACGGTTGTACAGCTTGACGAGCATCTGGTTCTTCTGATGCAGGCTGGCCTCGACCTTGTCATGCAGGTGCTCCGCGTTGAACAGGTCGTGCACGCGGATGCCCACGCGGTTGATCTTGTCGGCGTATGCCGGGCCGATGCCACGGCCGGTGGTGCCGATCTTGTGCTTGCCGAGGAAGCGTTCGGTCACCTTGTCGAGCACGCGGTGATACGGGGCGATGATGTGCGCGCTTTCGCTCACCAGCAGTCGGGAGCAGTCCACGCCACGGCTTTCAAGGCCGTCGATCTCCTGGAACAGCACTTCCGGATCGACGACGACGCCGTTGCCGATGACGGGGGTCGTCGTCGGACTGATGATGCCGGACGGCAGCAGATGCAGTGCATACGATTCGTCGCCGACCACCACAGTATGGCCAGCGTTATTGCCGCCGTTGAAGCGGGCCACGTAGTCGACCTTCGTGCCGATCAGATCCGTTGCCTTGCCTTTGCCCTCGTCTCCCCACTGGGCACCGATCAAAACAATTCCAGGCATGTTGTTGCACCTCCGTGCGTACGCGATTCTGCCTTAAGCCTTGCGCCTAAAGCCTTACAAAGGTTACTCTTCACCCTCTACCGGGTCTGAGGGATGCTCACGGCTCCGGACCGACCGTAATCGGATTGCAACCGGTCCGAAAAACAGACCAGAAAACGCCCGAAAACAGTTCGAAAGACCGTTGGCTAGTTCAGCGCGCGCCCGGCACTGCCGAGCTGCTTGCATGCTTCGACCACACGCGCGGCCATCGCGGATTCAGCTTCACGACCCCAGGATCGCGGATCGTACAGCTTCTTGTTGCCCACCTCACCGTCGATTTTGAGCACCGAATCATAGTTGGAGAACATGTGACCGGCCACCGCACGGCTGAATGCGTACTGCGTATCGGTGTCGATGTTCATCTTCACCACGCCGTAGCTCACGGCCTGCGCGATCTCCTCCGGCGCGGAGCCGGAACCGCCGTGGAACACCAGGGCGAACGGCTTACCGGGAGCGACATCCAGCGAGTGCGCGGGGTCGGGCATTTCGCCGGCCTTGATCGCGAGCGCGACCGTGGTCTGGATTTCGTCGAGCAGTTCGGGGCGCAGTTTCACCACGCCCGGTTTGTATGCGCCGTGCACGTTGCCGAAGGTGAAGGCGGCCATGTAGCGTCCGCGCTCGCCGAGGACGAGTCGTTGCGCGACGGTGATGCCTTGCGCGGGCGTGGAATACAGTTTGTCATTGATTTCGGCGCTGTGCCCGTCTTCTTCGCCACCGACCGCGCCGATTTCGATTTCCAGCACGGTGTGCGCGGCTTGGGATTTGTCGAGCAGTTCTTCTGCGATGTCGAGGTTTTCATCCAGCGGCACTGTGGAACCGTCCCACATGTGTGACTGGAAGGTCGGTTCCTGACCGTGCTTCACCTGTTCGACTTCATGGTCGAGCAAGAGGCGCACCCATTCGTCCAAATACTGTTTGGCGCAGTGGTCGGTGTGCAGGGCGATGGTGATGTTGGGGTATTTCGCCGCGACTTCGTGCGCGAAGGCTGCGAAGGCAAGCGAGCCGGTGACGCGGTCGTTGACGCGTTGCCCGGAGAAGTAGGCGGCGCCGCCTACGGAGACTTGGATGATGCCATCGGATTCCGCCTCGGCGAAACCCTGGAGTGCGGCGTTCAGGGTCTGCGTGCTGGTCACATTGATCGCGGGATAGGCGTAACCGCCGCGGCGTGCGGCGTCCAGCATTTGCGCATAACGTTCCGGCGTTGCAATAGTCATGCCTCCATTATCGCCCAACCCTATCCCACTTGTCATGTGACAACATTCGCCATCTTTCCTTTCCGTTTTCCCGACCGTCCGCTCCATATCCAGGTCGCCCGCCCCACTAGAGCCATATGCCGAGCGTTTTCGTCTCATATCCCGACACTTGCGGGACCGACCAATAAACATGGCGAAACCATTGCGATCGTTCCATCGGAAGTCATAGAATGTCCACCGGATCGCGCGACGAAGAGCCCAACCGGGTGTTCCCGCACGGGCATGCCGCCGCACGTAGATGTTGCGACCAATACCCGCGAGGAGGCTTGATGCACCAGGTTTTCGCCATCTTCCTTCGAGACGTGAAACGCATTCTGAAGAACCCCGTGGCGCTCGTCGTCACGCTGGGTGTGGCCATCATCCCATCACTGTACGCATGGTGCAATATCCTCGCCAACTGGGACCCGTACGCGAACACGGGCAACATCCAAGTCGCTGTGGCGAACGAGGACAAGGGCACAACCTCCACGCTGGTCGGCCATCTCGACGCTGGCCAGCAGACCGTCAACCAGCTTAAGAAGAACCATCAGCTCGGCTGGCGTTTCGTTCCCAAGCAGCAAGCCATCGAAGGCGTGGAATCCGGCAAATACTATGCGGCGATCGTACTGCCGGAAGACTTCAGCTCCAGACTAATCGGCACCGTCACCGGTAAAGGCGACCGACCGTCGATCACGTACTACATCAACGAAAAGCTGAACGCGATCGCGCCGAAAATCACCGATACGGGCGCGACCACGATCGACGAGCAGATCAACACCACTTTCGTTTCCAGCGTGGCCGACGCCGTGGCAAAGGAAGTGAAGGAGGCAGCGGGAGAAACCACCGGCAGCGTGAAAAGCGCGCAAAGCGACGTCGTCAACGATCTGACCGACACCATCAACCAGCTCGAAACCGTCCAACAGCAGCTGCGCGACACCCGTTCCACGCTCGACAAGGCCCTCACCACCATCGATTCGGCCAAACAGTCCAACATCGCGTTCACCTCGGAAATCACCAACTCGCTTGACACCGTCGGCAAGGCGTCCGACTTGCTGAGCGAGACGCGCACACAAACCGAACGATTCTCGAACACGCTGGTCGGAACGCTCGACAACGGCAGCACGCAACTGTCCGGCCTGCAGGTCAACGTGAGCAATGCCACCGGCACCGTGCTCAGCGGACTGAACACCACGCAGGACGCGCTCGACCAAGTGTCCAGCACCATGCATCACGTCAACACCACCACCGGCAATGTGCTCGACGACGTGGAGAAGGCGTTGCAGGCCAGCCAGCTGGATCCGAACAGCCAAACGTATAAGGATCTTTCCGCGCAGCTCGCCGAAGCCCGCAAACAGCTGACGTTCCAGCAGCAGCGCATCGACGCCTTCGATCAGGACACCACGGCTGCGATCAACGCGGGGAAGAACACCGCGAACGGGTTCAACGACGATGTCACCACGCTGGCGAAGAACGGCACGGCGTCGATGGCGAACGCACGCACGACCATCACCGGCACGGTCATGCCGAATCTCAACACCGGGCTCGATACACTCAGCCTGGCCAATGGGTCGCTGTCCGGCACGCTTACCACGCTGCAAAGCACGCTGGAACAGGGCAACGGGCTGCTCGACCAGTTGTCGCGCACCGTGACCCAAACGAACACCACCATTGCTGGCACGCAGACACAGCTCGCCAATCTCGCCAAACAGCTCAACACCACGCGCACCGATGTGGCCGCGTTGAGCAGTTCGGCGATGTTCCAGCAGCTTTCCCAAGCGCTCGGACTTGACGCGAGCGAGGTCGGCTCGTTCGTGGGCGAGCCGGTGCATTTGGACGAACAGGTCCTCTACCCGGTCAAAAACTATGGTTCCGCGGTCACGCCGTTCTACACGAATCTTGCGCTGTGGGTCGGTGGATTCGTGCTCGTCGCGATCTACAAGCTTGAAGTGGACCGCGATGAGAAGATCCGCATGTACACGCCACGCCAAGGCTATATGGGCCGTTGGCTGCTGTTCGTCACGGTCGGATTCCTGCAGGCGATCATCGCCACGATCGGCGATCTCGCGCTGGGCATCCAATGCGAGCATCCGTTCCTGTTCATCCTCGCCGGCATTTTCGCCTCGTTCGTCTACGTGAACATCATTTACGCGCTCGCCGTGGCGTTCCGGCATATCGGCAAGGCCGTCGCCGTGATTCTGGTGATCATCCAGATTCCGGGCGCGGCAGGCCTCTACCCCATCGAGATGATGCCGGAATTCTTCCGCCGTCTGAAACCGTTCCTACCGTTCACCTACGGCATCAACGCGATGCGCGGGCCGATCGGCGGCATGTATGCCAACCATTATTGGATCGACATGCTCTCGCTGTTCTGGTATCTGCCTGTGGCGCTGTTCATCGGCTTGGTGGTCCGCAAGCTGGCGTTGAACCTCAACCGCCTGTTCGACAACCGTCTGGCGGACACTGATCTGATGATCACCGAACATAACGAAGGCACGGTGGAACCGTTGCGGCTCACCGAGACCGCGCAGCAGATCGCCGAGGAGTTCCCCGAACTCGCCCGCAGACGGGCGATTCATTTCTTCCGCCTGTACCCGCGCCTGGTGCGTTGGGGATTCCTCGCGCTGGCGGTACTGCCGTTCGTGTTCCTGCTATTGCTATTCATCACGCGCATGAAGCTCGCCATGCTGCTCGGTTGGATCATTTCGATCATCGCCATCGACACGTATCTCATCGTGGTGGAGTATCTGCGCGAACGGTATGCGAATTATCTGGGCGAGGAAGCGATGAGTGCGGAAGAGTTCCGCAGCGCGATCCTGCACGAGAACCTGCTGTTCCGGCCGGGCATGCATTACAAGCCGATGCATGCCGTACGTACGAGGCTGTATGAGGCTGCGCATGGTGGTTCGGCCGGACATGCGCCTGAACATGCGGCTGAGTATGCGGCTGGAAACACGGACGGAAATGCTGGCAGGAGTCTGCGTGAGGAGGGGAACGAACAGTGAAAATGATCTGGGGCATCTTCAAGCGGGACATGTGCCATGCCACCCGCAACGTGATCGCCGTGATCGTCTCGATGGGCCTGGTGGTGGTGCCGGCGCTGTACGCCTGGTTCAACATCGCGGCCAGCTGGGACCCCTACGGCAACACCAAGGCATTGAAGGTCGCCGTGGCCAATAACGACAAGGGTTACAAGTCGGATCTCATACCGGTGCGCGTCAACGTGGGCGAAACCATCATCAGCACACTGCACGCCAACGACCAGCTGGACTGGCAGTTCGTGAAAAGCGACAAGGCAATCGACGGGGTGAAATCCGGCGAATACTATGCGGCGATCGTAATTCCGAAAGGTTTCAGCGCCGACATGATGACGCTGTTCTCCCCCGACATCAAACACGCGCAGCTCAAGTACTATCTAAACGAGAAAATCAACCCGATCGCCCCGCATATCACCGATCAGGGCGCGACAACCGTGGTCAACACGATCGACAAAACCTTCGCCAAAACGATTGCGCAAGTCGGACTCGACCTGGCCTCAAGCATCCTACACTATTCGCAAAGCCCGCAAATGGCCGAATACATGCGCAACCTCAACGGCAATCTCACGACCATGGCGAATACGCTGAGCGGCGCATCGCAGCAGGTGACGTCGTATTCGCAGCTGCTCGGCTCGGCGAACGACATCGTGGATTCCACGGGCAAACTGCTCGCCTCGGCGACCAAAGCGGGCAAACAGGCCCAGAACGCATTGAAACAAGGCAAATCAGGTGCCACGTCGTTCACTTCGGCAGGTGCGAACGTCACCTCCTCGGTGAACACCGCGCTCGACCAGGTGTCAGGCGCGTTCGACCAAGTAGCTGCCAAGGTAAACAAGGCGTTCGACGCGATCGGCAAGGACTCAGACACCGCAGCCAGCCAGTTGACAGCGTTGAGCGAACAAGTCTCCAGCGGCGAATCGCTGTACGACACGTACATCACAAGCCTCAACCACATGCGCGAATCGGTGGAACAACTACCGGACAGTGATTCCGCGAAACAGGCGCTGCTGGAAGCCATCGACCGGGAGATCACGCTGCTGGAAGCCGCCAAAGGCGATTCGCAGAAGCTCGCGCAGCAGCTGAAAGACGCTTCCACGCAGGTCACGCAGGATACCGCAGCCGCGGAAAGCTCCCGCAAGGAGATCCTGAACCGCATCACCTCCGCGAAGCAGTCGATCAGCAATGTGCGCGACGATTACGCCACGAACGTCAAGCCGAAAATCGACGCGCTCGCTTCCACAGTCAGCACGCTGATCTCCCAAACCGACAGCATGATCACCCAGCTGAGCGGCACCGCCGACGGTCTGGACGATGTGACGGGCGATGTGGGGACGAATGTGACGTCCATCCGTTCCACGCTCGGCGCGATCGCGAAGAAACTCGACTCGTCGGCAGCGACGGTGAAGGAGCTGATCACGAAGCTGGAGACGGGCGGAAACGCCGGTGACGGCAACAGCGATGGTGGCGACGGTGACAACGACGCCGATTCGGGCGAATCGGACGAACTACGTGCACTGGCCACCGCCAACGCGTCCACACTGTCCACGCTGATTTCCGCGCCCGTCGCACTGCATCGCGTCTCGGTGTACCCGATCGCGAACTACGGTTCGGCCATGGCGCCGTTCTATACGATCCTGTCAATCTGGGTGGGTGCGATCATCCTGTGCGCCATGCTGAAAGTGACGATTTCGGACCGCGAGAAGGCGCATGTGCTGGGCTTGGGCGACACGCTGCCGCGCATCGCCGGCCCGTCCGGCCCGGGGAACGCCTCACGTTGGGGACTGCGCCTCGACCACGAGTATTTCGGACGGTACGCGATCTTCGCACTGCTCGCGTTGCTGCAGGGCACACTGGTTTGCCTGGGTGACACGTATTTCCTTGGCGTGCAGGCGAATCATGCGCTGCAGTTCCTTGCCGTGGGGTGGCTTGCCGCGCTCGTGTTCTCGAATATCGTGTATACGCTGACCGTGTCGTTCGGCGATATCGGCAAGGCCGTGGCCGTGGTGCTGCTGGTGATGCAGGTCGCCGGTTCGGGCGGTACGTTCCCTATCGAGACGCTGCCGAAGTTCTTCCAAATGCTCTACCCGTTCCTACCATTCCCGCACGCCATCGATGCCATGTACGCCGCGATGGCCGGATCATACGGCAATGAGTACCTGCTTGACATGGTGTATCTCGCCTTGTTCCTGATTCCTTCGCTGCTGCTGGGATTGGTGTTGCGCAAGCCGGTGATCCGGTTGAACAACTGGGTGAGCCGCAATCTGGAGTCCACCAAGGTGATGTGACGAGGCGGATTTGAACGGGCTGGTTTGAGCCGGTTTAGATCGGTTTCGGCTGGTACACGTGGACGCATCGTTGGCGACGCATCACCATCACCGCCAACGGCAACACACCAAATACCAGCCGACACCATCGCCGTCAAACTCCTGGACGACAACGGCGATTCCGACCTTTGGGTTCTCCAATACGGTAAGGCCCTCACGACGGCATAGCTCGTCGCTGACCGCGCGCCACCGGTCGATGCTTCTGCGGGTCAGACGCATCTTCCTTCCCGTCCTCCGGTTCGCCGCGCAGATGACGATGTGGTTGTGCAGGTGATGCCGATCCATGTGCGTGGAGACCACATACTTGTAGTCGCCGCCCGTGATCGCCTCGGTCAGCATGACGCCCAGCTCATGCACCTGTTCCGCACTCACATGCTCGTCGGGACTGAACGAATGCTTCAGATGCAGGGCGAGCACGCCGTCCTTGCGCAGCCCATTCGCGCATCGTTCCAGATCCCGGATCATCGGTTCGGTGAGCGTGTTCGCGTCATGCCGCTCACTGCTGTAGCTCGCGTATACGAGCCTGCCGCCATCGTTCTTCTCGGGATTGATGACGTAACGAATCGTGTCCGAAAGATTCGTCTTGACCTTGTTCCCAAGTTTGACCACGGCCATCAGTACAGCCCCTGTACCGCATCTATCTCCGCTTTCTCGCGCTCTATCCCCGTCATCCTCTCATCGATCAAGGCGAGCAGATCATGCAGCTCACGCATCTGTTGCGGACTCACGGAGCCCGTCAGATTCGCGATCCTGGCGATCTGGTTCACGTTCACGCCGATGTGGTGGAGCTCGGCCTTGAACACCTCCGGATCGCTCGCCAGCGTCACCGAGACATTCATCAACGCGCCATGCATGAGGGTCTGACGAGCGAAATCACCCCACCGCCTATACACCGGAATGTTCCTTGCCCAACGCTCGTGGATCCTCCTCGCCTGTTCCCATTCCTCCGGCGTGAACATGATTTTCCTGCATATGCTGCGCCTGCGATTGTCACGCCAGCCCATAAGGAAACACCTCCCCACGGGAGCCGGAACGGTT
>UMKR01012270.1_pt1 | contig 11967 bp, 10 predicted proteins | sample 1966361 | NCBI WGS metagenome assembly UMKR01 (sample SAMEA4836181, study PRJEB28245) | human gut metagenome | biome: gut microbiome; material: fecal sample | place: Denmark | collected 2008 | reverse complement strand
AGGGATTGGCGGATGCGGAACAGAGGGAAAAGTTCTGGCGTCTTGCTTTTGAACATCAGGTTATGGAATTGGTTGTTCAGGGAAATCTGGACGCGGCAGAGGAGCGTGTACGCAGTGGTATTAGCCGTCTTAGGTCTGAATCATAAAACTGTTTCTGTGGATATTCGTGAAAAGTTTTCTATTTCTGAGGAAAGTGCGCAGGAGGGGCTGCTCCATTTGTCTGAGCAGGAAGGAATTAAGGAGGCGGTTGTCCTTTCTACATGTAACCGCACAGAGATATATGCTGTTTTAAAAGAGGAGGAAGATAAAGAGGAATTATATCGTTTTTTTCTGACACTTTCAGGAAACAGTAAAGCGGAAAAAGAATATTTCTTTTTTTATACAGGTACAGAATGTATCCGTCATCTTTTCCGGGTTGTTTCAGGGCTTGATTCCATGGTTCTCGGTGAAAGCCAGATCCTTAACCAGATCAAGACGGCTTACACGGGAGCTTTGGCGGTTCACGCGACCCGTACCATTTTAAATACGCTTTTTCACCGCGCCATTACCACGGGGAAAAGAGTCCGTACAGAAACGCGGATTTCAACAAGTGCTGTTTCTGTGAGTTATGCGGCTGTTAAAATGGCGGAAAAAATTTTAGGCAGTCTGGAAAGAAAAAAGGCTCTCGTCTTCGGCGCGGGTGACGCGGCGGAACTTTTAGTGAAGCATTTGCAGGGGAGAGGGCTCAGGGAAGTGGTTGTGACAAACCGCCATCCAAAGCGGGCAGAGGAGCTGGCACGCAAGTTTGATGGAACGACGCTGCCTTTTCATGAGGCGGTGGCATCGGCAGAAGATGTGGATATGTTTATCACAGCTACGGGAGCAACCCAGTATATCGTGAAGGCCTGGGATGTGCGGAATCTTATGATGAAAAGAAATAATAAACCTCTTGTGGTCATTGATATCGCCGTACCCTGCGACGTTGAGCCGGAAGTAGGGAATATAAAGAATGTGACGCTATGCAATATCGATGCCTTGCAGGAAATCGTGGAAAATAATATTAAATTCAGGGAAGCGGAAGCGGAGCGGGCAGCCATTATTATTGAAGAGGAAATTAAATCAATTCTGGACCGCTTTATTTATCTCGGTACGCGGCCCGTTATGGTGTCGCTTTCCGAAAAAGCGGAACAAATCCGTCAACGTGAGCTCCGCCGCGCTATGGGAAAACTGCCTGATTTAAAAGAGGAAGAGCGGCGGGTTATAGAACATATGACCCACATGCTGGTGAGAAAAATGCTCCGTGAACCGATGACTTATCTTCATGAACACGCAGGGACGGAAAAAGAAAGTGCAGGCAAGAGTGCCGTAGAAACATTGTTCAGTCTTGATATAGGAAAGGGGAAGGCTGTTGAAAGATAAGATTGTAATCGCCACGAGAGAAAGTTTGCTGGCACTTTGGCAGGCAGAATATGTGAAGAAACGGATTGAAGATACTTATCCTGAAATACAGGTGGAGCTGCTTCCGATGACGACGAAAGGCGATCAGATTCTGGACAGATCTCTTCTTGAAATCGGGGGAAAAGGGCTTTTTATCAAGGAACTGGAAAAACTGCTTCTTGAGAAAAAAGCAGATATAGCCGTTCATTCTTTGAAGGACATGACTGCTGTAATTCCCGATGGATTGAAACTGGCGGCAGTGACGGCAAGAGAAGACCCGCGGGACGCTTTTGTATCTTTGGAATATGGCAGTCTGCAGGAGTTGCCGGAAGGGGCGGTTGTGGGGACATCCAGTCTCCGCCGACAGGCGCAGCTGCTCTATTTACGGCCGGATCTGCAGATAAAGACGCTTCGAGGGAATGTGCAGACAAGACTCCGGCATTTGGATGAAGGGAACTATGATGCGGTGATTCTTGCAGCGGCAGGCTTGAAACGGCTTGGACTGCGAGAACGGATCCGATCTTATATTTCTACCTGTGACAGCATACCTGCGGCGGGGCAGGGAGTTATGGCTATTGAAACGAGAACCGGCGATGATGAAACAATGGAGATTATTCAATTTATCCATGATGAAAAAGTGGCATCCTGCATAATGGCGGAACGAGCATTTCTGGGAAAAGTCGGCGGTGACTGTAAAGTGCCTGCAGGTATCTATGCGGTTCCGTTTCTTGGGCATATAGAGGCGGTGGCTTTCATTGGATCACCTGACGGGAAAGAGATGTACAAAAGGAGCCTTAATGGGCAGACGCAGGATGCAAAGCAGCTGGGAGAAAGCTTGGCGGAAGCATTGATTGCCGATGGCGGCGGCCGCATTTTAGAGGAATTGAGAAAATGATGGATGAGGAGAAACGGATGAAGAAGGGAAAGGTATACTTAATCGGAGCAGGTCCGGGCGATCCCGAACTTTTTACGCTGAAAGGGAAGCGCTGTCTTGAAAAAGCGGATGTTATTGTCGGGGATTATCTGGCAGATAAACGGATTCTTCGTTTTGCCAATAAAAATGCGGAATACATCTATGTAGGAAAAAGCTGCGGCAGCCATACAATGACACAGCAGGATATCAGCCGCCTTCTTACTGAAAAAGGGAAAGAAGGGAAAATTGTTGCCCGCTTAAAAGGGGGAGATCCCTTTGTTTTTGGACGCGGGGGAGAAGAGATCGAAGTGCTCCGTGCGGCAGGCGTGGACTTTGAGGAAGTGCCCGGAGTGACGTCGGCGATTGCGGCTCCTGCTTATGCGGGTATTCCCGTGACCCACAGGAAGGTGGCGGCATCCTTTGCCGTTATCACGGGACATGAGGATCCGACAAAAGACCATTCTGACATTCATTGGGAAAAACTGGCGGGCGCTGTGGATACGCTTGTGTTTCTTATGGGCGTAGGCCGTACGCAGCATATTGCCGAAGAACTGATCCGTTACGGAAAAAGCGCGGACACACCGGCGGCGTTTGTCCGCTGGGGTACCCGTCCCTATCAGGAAACATATACCACTACACTTGGAGAGGCGGCGGAAGCAGTAAAGAAATATGGCATCAAGCCGCCATCCGTGTTTATTGTCGGGAATGTAGTCAACCTTCGCGAGCAATTGCGCTGGTATGACAATAAGCCGCTTTTCGGAAAGCATGTGGTCATTACCCGTTCCCGCACGCAGGCTTCCCGGCTGACGGAAGTGCTGGAAGACTTGGGGGCATTCTGTACGGAGATTCCGTCCATCAAAATTGAATCCCCCGATGACGGCTGGGCAAGTATTGATCAGGGAATTGAAAAACTTGCCGAATATAACTGGATTGTATTTACCAGTCAAAACGGAGTAGATGCTTTCTTTAAGAGGATCTATGAAAAAGGATTTGATACACGGGCGCTTGGTCATGTAAAGATTGCTGTCATAGGACCGGCTACAGATAAGCAGCTGCTCCTCTACGGCCTCAAGGCAGACTGCGTGCCGTCGGCATACAAGGCGGAAGATTTGGCAGAAGCAATGAAGCCGCTTGTCCGTCGGGGAGACAAAATCCTGCTGCCCCGCGCGAAAGTGGCAAGAAGCGTACTGCCTGAAATGCTGACAGGTTACGGATGCCATGTGGATGTGGCGGAAGCTTATGAAACCGTTTGTGATGAAGAAAATAAAGAAAAATTAAAGGAACTTCTTGTGAATCATGAAGTGGATATCATTACATTTACCAGTTCATCTACCGTATTCAATCTGGTAGACCAGCTGGACGGGAAAACGGGACTGCTTGACGGAGTGTCCCTGGCATGTATCGGGCCGATTACTGCGGATGCCTGCCGAAAGTACGGCTTAGAACCGCAGATTATTTCCGATACATTTACAATTGACGGACTGACAGAAGCGATTGTGAAAGGAGTTGCGAAAGAATGAAATTGAATACACTGCGTCCGCGCCGTTTAAGGCGTACTGCTGCTATCCGCAGCATGGTACGGGAAACGTCTCTGGAAATCAATGACTTTATTTATCCGATTTTTGTTGTTCCCGGGCCAAATGTGAAAGAAGAAATACCGAGTATGCCCGGCTGCTATCATCTGTCTGTGGATCAGGCGGTCAAACAGGCGGAGGAAATCGTCAGTCTCGGGGTCCCTGCGGTGGAAATATTTGGGCTGCCTTCTTATAAAGATGACATCGGTTCTTCTGCCTGGGATATGGAAAGTCCTGTACAGCGGGCAATGGTGGCAATCAAAAAAGAATTTCCCGATCTTATTATTGTAGGTGATGTGTGTCTCTGCCAGTATACTAATTCCGGACACTGCGGGCAGCTCTGCGGTCATGAAGTGGATAATGATTCCACGTTGGAATTGCTGGCGAAAGTTGCCGTTTCCCAGGCGGAAGCCGGTGCGGATATCATTGCTCCTTCCGATATGATGGACGGGCGTATTTCTGTCATCCGAAACGCGCTGGATACAAATCGGTTTTCTCATATATCCGTCATGTCCTATGCGGTAAAGTATGCATCAGGGTATTACGGTCCTTTCCGTGATGCGGCTGATTCGGCTCCCCGGTTCGGCGACCGCCGCGGATACCAGATGGATCCTGCGAACAGCCGTGAGGCGATGAAGGAAGTGGATTTGGACATGGAAGAAGGCGCCGATATCATCATGGTGAAGCCTGCCCTTGCTTACCTGGATATTGTTCATCAGGTCCGTCAGCGGATCAACCGTCCTGTGGCAGTGTATAATGTGAGCGGTGAATATGCCATGGTGAAAGCGGCTGCTGCTAACGGATGGATTGATGAAAAGCGGATCGTCATGGAAACCCTTTTGTCAATGAAGCGGGCAGGGGCAGATATGATTATTTCCTATCATGCTCTTGACGCGGCAAGGTGGCTGAAAGAGGAGGCGGGAAGATGATGAACCTGTCCCGGTCTGGAGCGGCTTTTGAAGAGGCGCGGAATTACATGCCCGGCGGAGTGAACAGCCCGGTCCGTTCCTATCCGCATATGGACTGTCCGCCGCCGTTTATTGCATCGGCAAAGGGATCGCATATTACCGATATTGATGGAAATACCTATATAGACTATGTCGGCTCCTGGGGACCTATGATTTTGGGACATGCCCATCCCCAAGTGATTTCCGCGATTCAAGAAGCGGCGGAAAACAGTACAAGCTACGGCGCGCCGACAGTGATAGAAACGGAACTGGCCAAACTGGTTACTGCTTTCTACCCATCCATTGAAAAAATAAGACTTGTTTCTTCCGGAACGGAAGCGACGATGAGCGCTCTTCGTGCTGCCCGCGGTTATACAGGGAGAGATAAAATATTGAAATTTGCCGGCTGCTATCATGGGCATGGCGACAGCCTCCTTGTGAAAGCCGGATCGGGTGCGGCGACTTTCGGCAGTCCTGACAGCGCGGGTGTCACAAAAGGCACGGCAAAAGACACGGTCGTTGTTCCTTATAACGATATTGATGCTTTTGTAAAAAAGATGGATGACGAAGGTGACGAGATTGCTGCAGTCATTGTAGAACCGGTGGCAGGAAATATGGGGTGTGTCCTTCCTGTTGACGGTTTTTTGGAGACACTTCGCCGTGAAACAGAAAAGCATGGCACTGTCCTGATTTTTGATGAAGTCATGTGCGGTTTCCGTACAGAACTCCATGGCGCACAGGGAAAGTACGGTATTATTCCCGATATGACATGCCTTGGGAAAATTATCGGCGGCGGTTTACCTGCGGCGGCTTATGGAGGGAAAAGGGATATCATGAACTGCATTGCGCCTGACGGTTCCGTTTATCAGGCAGGAACTTTGTCAGGAAATCCCCTGGCGGTAACTGCCGGACTGGAAACGCTTCAAATGATCAGGACTATTCCCGATTTCTATAAAATATTGGAAGAAAAGACAAAGAGACTGCTCGACGGCTGGCTGGGTGCGGCAGAAGAAGCCGGTGTGGCGGTACAGGTCCATCAGTCGGGATCCATGTTTTGTCTCTTCTTTAACGATAAACCTGTTCTTAACTATGAAGACTCCTGCGCATGTGATGGAAAGAAGTTCAAGGCGTGGTTCCTGTCCATGCTGGAACAGGGGATCTACCTGGCACCCTCTCCCTTTGAAACACTTTTTATGTCTTATGCGCACAGCGAAGATGATTTGGAAAGAACAATTTCTGCGGCCCGCACGGCTATGAAAGCGGCGGCAGAAGCAAAATAAAACCTGCCATCTGAAAAATAACCGCTTCCATGAATTGAATGTGGAAAATCCGGTTTATGGGAGCGGATAAAACCTGTCATTTGTGGCAGGTTATTTTTTTGTTCAAATTTTGTATACTAATATTAGAAACAGAAATCGGAATCCGGAGGTCGTAAATCATAAACCGCAATCTGCCCGTTTGTTGACGACTTCTGTCGTCTGTTATCAAAAGAACGCGGCGATAGGAAAAACAGAAATCAAAAATCAGATTTTGAATGGAGGATAACAGGTGAAATTGATAAATGAGTAAGCTCTCTTATGTATAAGGATGGAAATCACGGGGCGGTGGAACAAATTCTATAGGGAGGATATGGTTATGCACAAAAGGTATGGACTGCAGCAGGAACGACAGGGTTGAGCTTGCTGCTGTGGGGAGCTTGTATGGGAAACGATTCAATTTTACCGGAATGCGGCGGACTTTCTGATTATAGTGATACCAAGGAAAGAAAAGAGATGACACAGGGGCAGATGGTTTCTTTTTATCTCCGGTTTCGGTTCGGGCATTCCTATGTGCCGGACAATTCCTATTCATGGGGGACCTATTTTTTTCCGCCATACCTGCCGGGTAGAGTGTCCATTAAAGGCAGCATTCTGTCGGGATAATGGGGAAGAGCGGAGGCAGATGGCATCTGGTACAAAGGGAAATATATTTGCGGCTCTTACAGATATAGAAAATGCGGAGAAGATTTATCTTGACAATGGTGTGTATAAAAGAAATACTGCTTTTGGAAGCAGCTGGGATTTAAGAATTGTTCATGAAGGGGATCAGCAGGTCAGCGGTCATGGAGAAGGGGGGGTCCGCAGGAGTGCCGGTGGATCTGTCCGTATTTATTCCCTATTTCAAGAATCTTTGCGAAAGAAACGTATATCCGTTCATAGGAACGGCGCAAGAGACGCAGCAGCGGTAAGGAGGAATCTTTATGACAGAGGAATCAAAAAATCCGTTGGAAATACGTTGTTCTGCCTGCGGAGCACCGGCAGAGTTTGACATTATCCATCAAATTTATCAGTGCCGGTACTGCGGGCAGAAAGTAGATGCCAAAGAACCGGTGGAACGTTTAAAAAAATGGCGGGCACTTAAAAGGCGCCATTCCGGGGTAAACAGCGGGGATATTCATCCATCGGTTCATATCTGTAAAAACTGCGGAGCCGAGATACTGATTCCCGAAGGAGAAGCTGTCGGGCGCTGTGAGTTTTGCGGGGGAAATCTTGTAAGGCGTGCCTTTACGTTTCACGATAATTTGCCGGAAGTGTTTATCCCCTTTGTCCTGACAGAAAAGGAAGCGTCAGAGCGGCTTACGGCATGGGCATTAAAAAATAAGAGGACAAAGGAGGCGGGATGGGTAGAGAAAAACATAAAAAGTCTTAAAGGTTATTATCTTCCTTATCAAATCGTAAAAGGTCCTGTCCGCTGTACCGTATTCCGGGATCAGGCATTTTCCGATAAAAAATATATCTGCGGAAGCTTTATTAATGGTATGGCGGTAAATACGTCCAATCAGCTGGATAATATGGTTCTTGACCATGCGGAGCCGTTTGACTGGAAAGGCACAGTTCCTTTTGAATTCGGCTATATCGCAGGGCAGCGTGTGAAGCTGCCTGATATATCGGGCGGAGCGGCAGAGCAACGGGTTTTGGAAGAAGTGGAAGCGGATTATCTTCCCATTGTTGAAAAAGTGATGGAAACATCAGGTGTCAAGCTTCATGCCAAAGGAGAAAACCTATTAAGCATTCCCGCCCTTCTTCCGCTCTATATCATCGCCGGAAAAGGAAAGCTTGCGGCGGTTAACGGCCAGACAGGGAGAATTGCTGTCTCTGTAGGAGAAAAAAAGAAAAGCTGGCCCTGGATCGTTGAACCGCTCCTTATGACAGTTTTCGTATTCATCGTGATGCTGTTCCTTTTTGATTACGAGGTGTATGTTGCGGGGATGGTAGGGCTTGTTTTCGGCATCATTTTCTTTGCGGGATTCAGTGACGGCAGGTCTGCCAGGATCAGAAAGATTATCCGGCAGGGGAAGAACTGCCGGGCAGAAAGAAAAGGGATCCGTCTCATCGTAAAAGAAGAGGCGTTTCCTGAAAAAGATTTTGAGGCTCCCGTCTTCTTTGAAAAGGTTAAAGGGAAGATGGCTCCCGTAAAAATCAGCTTTTATTCATGGGAGCGGTGGATACAGATTGGGGTATTCCTGCTTTTGCTCAACTTTTTGCCTGCCGTTTTCGCGCTTTTGATTTATTACGGCAGCGGGATGACGGGGCCGATCTGCTGGTCTGCCATGGTGGTATGGCTCTGTCTGTCAGTTCCCTGCTCACTTATCCTCTGGATGTCCGTTGGACGTATTCGTTTGTACAATTATCCGCTGGTGAAGCTCATCGGTCCGGAGGGGAAATTGACAAGCGTACAGGCAGACGGCATAGAACCGATGAATCTTTTCTATATACTCAAGGATATAACGGAACTGCTTCTGGTATTTCCGTGGGTGATTGCGTTCCTGGTATTTATAATTTTAGGGACTGTCGGCACGATGCTTATGTGAGAGAACGAATAATGGAAGACGGGAAACGGCTGTGGGAGTCAGGAAGCAGAATGTAAAAGACGCTGCCGTTTAATTTGTGCGGCAGCGCATTATGGGCTCTTTTACCCCAAAAGATGATAGAGATAAGTCAAGAACCGTGAGGGCTGTTTTGTTCAGAAAAAAATCCTGATATTTTAACGAAAGTATAATTACTGCGGCTACATTATGTTTTTAATATCCTTTATAATGGATGTGTACCTATTTTAATTTCATTGTCAGTCATGGAAAAAGAGGATATTATGAGCGGATTTTTTGGAGCGGCGCTGAAATCAGATTGTGTGTTTGATGTGTTTTTCGGAACAGATTACCATTCTCATCTGGGGACAAGGCGGGCGGGTATGGTTTTTTACGGAGAAGACGGTTTTGACAGATCCATCCACAATATTGAAAATACGCCGTTCCGGACGAAGTTTGACAGTGATATTCACCAAATGAGAGGAAACTTGGGGTTAGGCTGTATTTCCGATTATGAAGCGCAGCCGCTGATTGTCCGCTCTCATCACGGCACATACGCGTTGGCAACAGTGTCGAAAATTAATAATATGGATGAATTAACGGAAGAAATAATTCAAAAAGGGAGTACCCACTTTCTGGAAATGAGCGGCGGCGATATTAACGCGACGGAACTTGTGGCGACGCTGATTAACCAAAAAGATAATCTGATAGAGGGGATCCGTTATGCCCAGGAGAGAATAGACGGCGCACTGACGCTTCTTCTGCTTACGCCGGATGGTTTATACTGTGCCCGTGATAAGTTGGGGAGGACACCCGTAGTGATCGGCAGAAAAGAGGACGGCTATTGTGCTGTTTTTGAATCCTGTTCATACTTGAATCTGGAATATGAAGATGACCGTGAACTCGGTCCCGGAGAAATTGCCGTACTTACACCGGAGGGAGTAAAGACGCTTGTCGCTCCCGGAAAAGATATGCGTATATGCACGTTTCTATGGATTTACTACGGCTATCCATCTGCCCGTTATGAAGGCGTGTCTGTGGAGGAAATGCGTTATCACTGCGGGATGGCGATGGCGGAACGTGACGGATTTACAAAAGAAGATGTGGATATCGTTGCCGGCGTCCCTGATTCAGGGATTGCCCATGCCATGGGGTATGCCAACCGGTCGGGCGTGCCCTTTTCGCGGCCGCTTGTAAAGTATACGCCTACCTGGCCGCGTTCTTTTATGCCGACAATCCAGTCGAAGCGTAATTTGATTGCAAAAATGAAATTGATCCCCATTCATGAACTGATTAGAGGGAAACGAATGGTTCTGGTGGATGATTCCATTGTCAGAGGGACGCAGCTTCGGGAAACGGCGGAGTTTCTTTTTGAAAGCGGTGCAAAAGAGGTTCATGCCCGTGCAGCGTGTCCGCCCATCTTGTTTGGCTGCAAGTATCTGAATTTTTCCCGTTCCAATTCGGAAATGGAACTGATTGCCCGCCGTGTTATTGCAGAAGAGGAAGGAGAAAACGTGGACCGGACCGTTCTCGATGATTATGCGGATCCCGACTCCGACCGCTATCACAAGATGGTGGAAAAAATCTGTAAGCGGATGGGGTTTACTTCGCTGGGATATAACCGCCTGGACGATATGCTTGATGCCGCAGGGATAGACCCGTCAAAGATGTGTACATATTGCTGGAACGGCAGAGAATGACAGAAAAACTGCGGAAGTTTCGCGGATTTTTATCTTGCGGAAATGAAACATAAAATTTGAAATTCATTCTCAAATGTAATATACTGTTTAAGGTTTCTGACAAGGAAATCAGGATGGGGGATCATGATGATTGAATTCAAATATGATACGCAATTACTGATTGAAGGCGAAAATTTAAAGAAGGAGGAAATTTCAAAGCATATCAATAAAAATCTGAAAGGCGACTGTCTCATTGTCGTACAGGTAGGGAATTTGGTGAAAATCCATTTTCATACGAATGAGCCATGGTTTCTTCTTCAATACTGCGCCACTGTGGGAGATATCTTTGATATCGTTGTAGAAGACATGGACCGCCAGAGCCGTGGATTAAAAGGATAAGAATAATGGAGCCTCCGCTATTGGGGGCTTTTCTGATGCCCCGATTCCTGATTTCATTCCCCCTTTACCGTCTGAGCTGCCCGGTATGCTATAATGAGCAAAGATAAAATCGGAAGAAGGGAATTTTGATGCCTGAGAAAAAATCCCGCAGGTTTTTTATATTAACAGCCAGTATCGGCACAGGACACAGCCAGGCGGCGAGAGCCATCGCGGAATCCATCAAGGAGATGCATCCTGAGGATTCTGTTCGCGTGCTTGATTTCGTATCCCGTGATGTGCTGTCTGTGGATCAGATCATCAAGCGGACATATCTGCAGATGATCAGGCTTATTCCTGATATATATGACAGCCTGTACAGCAATTCACAAAAGAGCAGCTTCGGAAAAACGTCGCAGGCGCTTTTATCTTTAAGTTTCCGCAGGAGAATGAAACGGCTTATCCGGGTATTGAATCCGGACGCTTTGATTTTTACCCATCCCTTTCCTGCGGGAGCCGCTGATTTGTTGAAGAAAAAGGGCGATATCACCACGCCGCTTTTAGGGGTGATTACTGATTTTGACATTCATCAGCTTTGGATAGACCGTCATCTGGACGGATACTGTGTGGCGACGCCTGAACTGGCATCGTTGCTTTCGAGGTATGGTATTTCTTCCGATATCATCCATACGACGGGGATCCCCGTGAGGAAGTCTTTTTATGAGGAGAGCGCCCGCCGTCCGGTTCCGGAAAAGGGAACAGTACTTGTCATGGGAGGCGGTCTTGGCCTCGGCAGGATTGCTGATGACTTGAAACGTATGGATGAAGTGGATGAAATAGCAAGGTTCATTGTTATCACAGGACAGAATATAAGCCTTTATGAAGAAGTGGCGGCTTTGGCAGAAAGCCGCCGCCATCCTGTGGAACTGCACAGCTATACGAATAAAGTGGCCCGTATCATGGGGCGGTGCGAACTGCTGGTGACAAAACCGGGGGCGCTTACCTGTACGGAAGCGATTGTCATGAACAAGCCCATGGTTTTGGTGAATACGCTTCCCGGGCAGGAACGGGCAAACGCTGCATTTTTAAGCGGACTCGGCTGTGCGGAATGGGTGAAACGGGGAGAACTGGCGGAAACGGTCAGATATATCCTTGCGAATCCCGAAAAAAGGAAACAAATGGAAAACGCCTGCGGTACCAGTCATATGGAAAGTGCCGG
>UMKR01068802.1_pt1 | contig 12322 bp, 9 predicted proteins | sample 1966361 | NCBI WGS metagenome assembly UMKR01 (sample SAMEA4836181, study PRJEB28245) | human gut metagenome | biome: gut microbiome; material: fecal sample | place: Denmark | collected 2008 | reverse complement strand
TTGGAGACCGCTGCTCTACCAACTGAGCTATACCCCTATATTAATTTCAACCGATGAAATTATGAAGGTCGGTTCTGCAAACTTACTTATAAATTTCAACGCAAGATAGATTATATCACCGTTCAGTCGATTTGTCAACACATTTTTGTGAAATTTGACATTTTGAGCCGAGCGGTGATTTTTTTCAATATCTGCAATACAAATGTTCAGACCAAATCACTCAGTTTCTCTGATTTCCTGCGGATTTTCGGGGAAGCCTTCAATTTGGAAACGGAGTCCGCAGGTGGGGCATTCAAGGTACGGCTTGCCGTTGTTGAGGTTGTCCTGAATAATCATCATTTCGCTTTCGCAGAATGGGCATAGTTTATTATTTTCGCTGTTCATATTTTTACCTCCGAGTGGATTGTTTTCGATATAACTTAATTATACATTTAAGCGGTAAAATGTCAACCGAGATATTAAAAATGTATAGGCAACAGGGTTGGATTTTAACGGCTTTTGTGCAAATTCCGCTTTACAAATTGACGAAAAAAGACTAAACTATATCTATGCTTCTGCGTTGCAGAATATACAATCTCATTCAAGGTGATTATTATGAAAAAAGAAAATATGGCTATGCTGTGTGACTTCTACGAATTTACAATGTCAAACGGCTATTTTAAAAACGGTTTTTATAAAAAGAATGTCTATTTTGATGTGTTCTTCCGCAAAGTTCCCGACAACGGCGGTTTTGCGATTATGGCAGGTCTTGAACAGGCTATTGAATACATCAGGGAACTTCATTTTGAAGACGAGGATATCGAATATCTCAAGAGCAAGGGCATTTTTGACGAGCAGTTTCTTGAGTATTTGAGAAATTTCAAATTCAGCGGTGATGTTTATGCAATTCCCGAGGGAACTCCGATTTTCCCGAACGAGCCTGTTATGACAATCAAAGCGCCTGCAATTGAAGCTCAGCTTGTTGAAACATTCCTTCTCCTCACAATCAATCATCAGACTCTCATTGCGACAAAGGCTAACAGAATTGTTCGTGCCGCTCAGGGCAGAGCCGTACTTGAATTCGGTTCACGCCGTGCTCAGGGTGCAAATGCCGCAGTTGACGGTGCAAGAGCTGCATATATCGGCGGCTGCAAGGGTACAGCCTGCACACTTACAGACGAGCTTTACGGTGTTCCCGCCGGCGGTACAATGGCACATTCATGGGTTCAGATGTTCAACAGCGAGTATGACGCTTTTAAAACCTACTGCGAGATGTACCCCGATAATCCTACTCTCCTTGTTGATACATACAACACATTAAAGAGCGGTGTCCCAAATGCCATTAAGGTGTTCAAGGAGGTTCTTCTTCCGCAGGGTAAGACTAAGTGTGCAATCCGCCTTGATTCGGGCGATATTTCCTATCTTTCAAAGAAAGCAAGAAAAATGCTTGATGACGCAGGTCTTACTGAATGTACAATTACTGCGTCAAACGCTCTTGACGAGTACCTTATTCGTGACCTTATGATGCAGGGCGCTCAGGTTGACACATTCGGTGTCGGTGAAAGACTCATCACTTCATCAAGTTCGCCTGTATTCGGCGGTGTTTATAAGCTTGTTGCCGTTGAAAATGACGGCGGTGAAATTGTTCCGAAAATCAAGGTCAGCGAAAATACAACCAAGATTACAAATCCGCACTTCAAAAAGGTTTACCGCTATTTTGACAAGGACAGCGGTAAGGCTATTGCCGATGAGCTTTGCATTTATGATGAGGTTGTTGACGATTCAAAGCCGAGAACAATTTTCGATCCGAATGCAGTTTGGAAAACAAAAATGCTTGATAACTACACCGCAAAGGAACTTCTTGTGCCAATCTTCAAAAACGGCAAGTGCGTGTATGAGTCACCGTCAATTGAGGAAATCGCAACCTATTGCCGTGAGCAGATTGACCTTCTCTGGGACGAGGTTAAGCGTTTTGAAAATCCGCATAACTATTATGTTGACCTCTCAAAGAAACTCTACGACATCAAGGCTCTTTTGCTCAATATCTATGAAAAGTGATTTTTGATTAATTTTTAATTAAAAATCTGAAAATTGAAAAGTAAAATTTACGGTCGGGTAGTTTTTCTATCCGACCGCTTTTTGGTCATGGCTAAATTAAATAATCATAACAAATGGTTTTGTAAAGGAAAGGGTGGATAATGGTACAGTGCTTTTTGATATAATTAGTGTAAAGAAAAAATCCCGACAGTACAAAACCTGTCGGGATTTTTGCTTGTTTTTACCATTGAAAAGACTGAATAATAATGTTATAATAAATCCGAATATCGGAAATTGTGAATAACTTTATCGAAAATGGGAGATGAAAACTAAAAATGGCAATAAAGGTAACGCTCCTTACACACACACCTAACCCTGAACAGACGGTTGCAATGGCGGCAAAGCTTTGCTACTCACCGTCAGGGATTGAAGATATAAGAGAAGGTCTTGACGAGGAAAAAACTTCCTCATTTATTGATATGCTTGCAAGCCTCGGCCATGCAAGTCCGACCGAACACGCATATTTTACATTCGGCATTGAGGGCATTTCAAGAGCCTGCTCACACCAGCTTGTCCGCCACAGAATTGCATCCTACAGTCAGCAGTCACAGCGCTATGTTGACGGCACAAGGTTTGACTTTGTAACTCCGCCCGAGATTGCAAAGAACGAAAAGGCTCTTGCCGCCTATGAAAAGGCTCTCAAGGTTGAGGCTGACGCTTACAAGGAAATCAGAGATGCACTTGCTGTCGGTTACATCAACGAGAAATGTCCCGATAAGTACAGCGGAACGGATGAAGAAATTATCAATGCCTACAAGGCTGATGACAAAAAGTCCTGCAATGCTTTCATCAAGAAAGCCAATGAGGACGCAAGATTTATTCTTCCAAATGCATCGACAACAAAAATTGTCTGCACTTTCAATGCAAGAAGCTTGCAGAACTTTTTTGCACACCGTTGCTGCAACAGAGCACAGTGGGAAATTCGTGAGGTTGCCGAACAGATGCTTTTACAATGTCTTGAGGTTGCTCCGCACCTTTTCAAAAACTGCGGCCCGTCATGCCTGTTCGGACCATGCCCCGAGGGCAATATGTGTTGCGGAAAGCAAAAGGAAATGCGTCAGAAATACGGCAGAGAAAAGTAAGGTATATATATGAAAAGCAAAATTATTGTTATTGAGGGACTTGACGGCAGCGGAAAAGCTACGCAGACAAAGATTTTGTGCGAAAAATTTTCTGCTCTCGGCAAAAAGGTCACAAAGCTTGAATTCCCAAATTATGAAAGTCCTGCCGCCGCTCCCGTGAAGATGTATCTTGACGGCGAATTCGGTGACAAGCCCGATGATGTCAATGCCTATGCGGCGAGCGCATTTTATGCGGTTGACCGTGTTGCAAGCTATCTTCAGTTTTGGAAAAAGGAATGTGACAACGGCGGTGTGATTTTAAGCGACCGCTATGTGACTTCAAATATAATTTATCAGATGTCAAAACTCCCGAAAGAGGAGTGGAACAGCTTTATTGATTGGCTGAACGATTTTGAATACGAAAAGCTCGGGATTCCGAAACCCGACCTTGTAATCTACCTTGATGTTGAACCCGAGGTTTCGCAGAAGCTTATGGAAAAACGCTACGGCGGTGACAACAGCAAGAAAGATTTGCATGAGAAAAACCTCCGTTTCCTTCTTGACTGTCGAAAAAGTGCAGTTTATGCCGCTAAAAAATGCGGCTGGAAGGTTATTAATTGCTGTGAAAACGGAGAGATTAAGAGTATAGAAAAAATATCGGAAGAGATAGAGAGGGCAGCGGCTGAAATTTATGCTGAGCTTTAAAAAAATTGAGCAAAGTGACATAAACGAACTTAAAAAATACTACGATTATGATGAGTGCATGGGTTGCGATACCAACCTTTTGAACGCTTATCTTTGGCGAAACGAATACAATATTAAATTTGCTTTTTATGATGATACAATTGTCAAGGTGTATTGTAATCCCGACGAGTCCGTCTGGGGTTACTGTATGCCTACAGGCAAAAATATAAAGGGTGCGCTTGAAGAGGTTTTCAAAGATGCCGAGGAGAGAAACGGCAATTTGCGAATTGTTATGCTGACAAACGGCAATCGTGCAATGCTTGAAACAATGTTTCCCGACAAATTTGATTATGTCCGTTCACCCGAAAATCAGGATTACATCTACACTTCCCGTGACCTTGCAACCCTTGCGGGCAAAAGGTTTCACGCAAAGCGTAACCACATTTCAAAATTTTACAGAACCTACACCGATACCCGTTTTGAAACTCTGTCGGATTCAAACATTCCCGATGCATTAATGGTTGCAAAACTATGGTGTGCGGAAAATGACACCGATCCCGAAGCTTCAAGCGAAATTATGGCAATCAGGGAAATGTGCGACCTCAAAGACGAATACAATGTCAAGGGCGCTGTACTGTATGTTGACTCAAAGCCCGTTGCCATGACACTCGGAAGTGAAATTTCACCCAAGGTGTATGACATCAACTTTGAAAAGGCACTTCGTGAATATGACGGTGTTTATGCCGTAATCAACAACGAATTTGCCAAAACTCTTACGCAGTATGAGTATATAAACCGTGAGGAAGATATGGGACTTGAGGGACTCAAAAAGTCTAAACTTTCATACAATCCCGTTATTATCCTCGACCGCTGGAATGCAATACCGAAAAAACGATGAAAACGATATTTCGCAAAACCGAAAAATCCGATACCGAAAGCCTTAAAAAGCTGTGGCTCTCGTGTTTTGACGAGGATGTAACTGCCGTCAATCTGATTTTTGACAGCGACCTTTTTGACGGCTACTGTGCCGTTGTTGACGATAGAATCGTTTCTGCTCTTTACCTTGTAAAAGGTACGCTCAACGGCGAAAAATCGCATTATCTTTGCGGTGCATCAACCGATAAATCTTTCCGTGGCAACGGGATAATGTCAAGGTTGATTGATTTTGCACTTGATGATGCAAAGAATAACGGTGATGTCTATTCTCTGCTTTTTCCTGCAAATGACGGCTTGTATGGCTTTTACACAAAACTCGGATATGCTCCAAGCTGCATCGTAAAAAGCCGTGAAATTTCAAGACAAACGCTTGAAAGTTTTGCAGAGAAGGGCTTGAATATCGGCTGTTCAAAAGAAAATTCTTTCATATATAATGAGAATTTTTTTGAATTTGCAAAGTTCTATTATGAGATTTACGGCTCAAAGGTGATCAATAAGAATGACTGCTTTGCCGTATTTGATGAAAACGAAAATACTGCCGATGTTTTTTACTCGGCTTATAAAAATATAAACGAACTTTCCGCACTTTTGCTTGAAAATACAAAATCAGAAAGGTTTGTGTTTACGGGCAAATCCGATAACGCTCTTTTTGAAAACTGCGAATCACAAAAATGCGGAATGATTAAATCACTCTACAAAAACCATAAAATTCCCGACGATGTCTATATCGGGATTACTCTTTCCTGAAAGGAAGTTTACTATGTTCTATGTATTTCTTGCAGAAGGCTTTGAAGAAACAGAGGCGCTTGCCCCCGTTGATGTAATGCGCAGGGCAAAGCTTGATGTTAAAACAGTCGGTGTAACAGGCGAATGTGTTACAAGCTCACACGGTGTGCCTGTAAAAGCCGATATCACAATTGACAATATTGACCTTGACGATGTTCAGGGTGTTGTACTCCCCGGCGGTATGCCCGGAACTCTCAATCTTGAGGCAAACGAAAAGGTTATTGAGGCTGTTAAGTATAGCTGTGAAAACGGCAAAATCGTTGCCGCAATCTGTGCCGCTCCGTCAATTCTCGGTCATCTCGGAATCCTTGACAGCAAAAAGGCAACCTGTTTTCCGGGCTTTGAAAAGGAACTCAAGGGTGCAGACTATACAGGCACTCACACCGTAACGGACGGCAATATTATTACCGCAAAGGGCGCAGGCTGTGCAATTGAATTCGGTCACGCAATTGTTTCTCTCGCAGTATCAAAGGATGCCGCCGACAAGGTTATCGGTGATATGCAATGCCTGTGAAAAATGTTCGTGAGCTGAAAAGTCAGCTCCGTGCAAAATATAAAAAAATCCGAAAAAGCTGTCCTCCCGAAAAAAAGCAACAGCTTGACCTCGCCTTGCAGAACGCTTTTCTGGCAAGTGAGAAATACAAAAACTGTGATGTGCTTTTTGCCTTTGTTTCATCACCGATTGAGGTTGACACCTCGCTTATTCTTGAAACAACGCTGAAAGACGGCAAAAGGCTTGCTTTGCCAAAGTGTAAAAATAATTTCGGCGAAATGGATTTTTACATTGTAAATTCACTTTCTCAGCTTGAAAAGGGTGCGTTTTCAATCATGGAACCAAACCCCGAGGTTTGCGAAAAGTACGAGGATTTCTCACACGGACTCTGCCTTGTTCCGGGACTTTGCTTTGATATGCAGGGATTCCGCCTTGGATTCGGCAAGGGTTACTATGACAGATTTTTACAGAATTTTTCGGGAACAAGCGTTGGGCTTTGCTACTCCAAATGTATAGAGCATACTCTGCCCTCGGGAGTGTTCGACCGCCCCGTTGACGCCGTGATTACCGAAAAATATACCAACCGAACAAATAACGAGTTTGTAAAGGAATGATACATTATGAACCCTGATAATTTTAATATGAGCGAACAGGAGCTTAACGCTCAGCGTCGCAGAAGAGCCGAAAACTTTAAACTTAATATTGATGAAAGCGAGTATGAGGACGATAATTTAGTCAAGTCTGAGGATGAACCGTCAAACCTTAATTCATACAGCGGTCAGGATGTCAAAAAGCAAATGGCCCGTGAATCAAAGCAGGTTTTAAAGCAGAAGAAAAAGGAAGAAAAAAAGGCTCTTAAAGCAAAGAACAAGTATAATCGCAGAACCTTCCGCTTTATCTGGATTATCTCGGTTTTAATTGTCGGAGCAATGGCGGCTGTATATATGATAACAGGCATGAACGATTTGCTTGCCGTGAACAGAACCGATTCCTCAACCGTGAAAATTGAAATTCCCGAAAATCCGACTGTTGACGATGTTACAAAGGTACTTGTTGACAATAAAGTAATCGGTGAGCCGTCATATTTCAAGCTTTTTGTCAATGTCACAAAGTCTGCCGATGATTTTACTCAGGGTACATATGAAATTCGCAGAAATATGGACTACGAGGCAATCATCAACTTCCTTTCGAGTAACAACAACAGAACCGACACGGTTTCCGTTACAATTACCGAGGGCGAAAGCGTTCTTGAAATTGCCGACACTCTCAAAAAGAACGGTGCTTTGGGCGACAGGGACGAGTTTCTTTCGCTTTGCAATTCCGAAAAGTTTGACAGCGACTTTGACTTTATCAAGGCTGAAACAAATACGGACAAGCGTTATTACAAACTTGAGGGCTATCTCTATCCGGATACCTACGAATTCTACAGAAACGAAAATGCAGAATCCGTAATCTACAAATTTCTCAACAACTACGAAACAAAGATTAACGAAAAACAGACTGTTGACGGATATTCAAAGAAAACAACAGTTTTGAAAATGGTTGAAGAGAGCGATACAAAGTATTCGCTTGATCAGGTTATGACAATCGCATCTATCATTCAGGCAGAGGCGGCTGACAAAGAGGATATGTACTACATTTCTTCAATTCTACACAACCGTCTTACAGCTGACAGCAGTCTCGGCGTGTCAAGCCTCGGTCTTGATTCAACAAAGTTCTATCCGTACAGAAGCCTTGAGGATGTTCCCGAAAATGACAGAAGCACCTACAAGAGCAGATATGATACATATGACAGGAAGGGACTTCCTTACGGTCCTATCTGCAACCCCGGTATGGACGCAATCATTGCCGCACTCAATCCGAACAGCTCGGATTATTACTTCTTCTGTCATGACAGCAAGGGACAGGCTTATTACGCATCAACACTTGAACAGCAAAACGCAAATCTGGAGTATATTGAAAGCTATGATAACTAATTTTGAAAAACCCGAAATTTTGTCACCGGCAGGTGATATGGATTGCCTTAAATCTGCTTTAAACTTTGGCGCAGACGCAGTTTTTCTTGCAGGAAAAATGTTTGGAATGCGTTCCGCACCGCAGAATTTTGATAACGATCAGCTCAAAAAAGCTTGTGACCTTGCCCACGCAAAGGGCGCAAGAATCCATGTGACCTGCAACACACTTCCACGCAATAATGAAATTCCTCATCTTCAGGAATTTATGGAAAATGCTCAGGCTTGCGGAGTTGATGCGTTCATAATTGCCGACCTCGGTGTTTTTGAGGCGGCTAAAAAGTATGCGCCAAAGGTTCAGCGCCACATTTCGACTCAGGCGGGAGTAACAAACTATGCGGCGGCAAATGTGCTTTACAATATGGGTGCGTCAAGGGTTGTGCTTGCAAGAGAAATTCCGCTTGATGAAATTGCCGAAATGCGTGCAAAAGTTCCGAAAGAGCTTGAAATTGAATGCTTTGTACACGGTGCAATGTGTGTTTCATTTTCAGGCAGATGCCTTATTTCAAGCTATATGACAGGCAGAGATGCGAACCACGGTGACTGCGCTCAGCCGTGTCGCTGGAAGTATCATCTTTACGAAGAAAACCGTCAGGGACAGTATTTTCCTGTTGAAGAAACAGGTGACGGCACATATCTCTACAATTCAAGAGATCTCTGTATGATTGAGCATATCCCCGAGCTTGTAAAGGCAGGTGTTTCAAGCTTTAAGATTGAGGGCAGAGCAAAGTCGGCTTACTATGTTGCTGTTACAACAAACGCTTACCGTCACGCTGTTGACGATTATTTTGCAGAGGGTGACGATTATGTTCTCAAACCGTGGATAAGGGAAGAACTTGAAAAAATCAGCCATCGTGAGTACAACACAGGCTTCTATTTTGGCAGAGAACCCGGTCAGGTTACGGGCAACGGAGGATATATCCGTCATTATGACAATGTTGCATTGTGTGAAGAGCTTGTTGACGACACAACCGCAGTAATCACTCAGCGCAACAAATTCTATGTGGGTGACACACTTGATGTACTTCCGCCAAGCGGAGTGCCGTTTGAAATCAAGTGTGAATCACTTACAACCGACGAGGGTATGCCCGTTGATAGTGCGCCGCATCCGATGCAAAGACTTACAATGAAATGCAACGCTCCCGTTCCGTCAGGCTCGGTTATCAGAAAAAAGCGTGATTAATCCCGAATTTTGCTATTGACAACACAAAGAAACAGTTTTATAATCTAAGTACTGATGTTCCCCACCTTAAAAACGGTGGGGAACAATTCAGCCTTTCAGCGTGAGCAAATCTCTCGCTGAAATACTGAGGAGCTGACGCTCCTATGCACTTGATTGCAATCTGTCGCAAACTCTGCTCCTTGCAAGCAAAGCAGAGTGTTGCTCCGATTTAAATTATTTGCTACAATTGAATTACAATATTCGGCTGTGACGGGATTAACCGAGATGTCAGCATTTCAGAGAGAAAGCCGTTTTGGTGCAAGGCTTTTATGTGAAGTTTCGGTGCGCTGCCCCTGAGCTCTGTGTGATTAAGCACAGCGTATTTCTGCGTTAAGGAAATGTAATCTATATGACGATTACTCAAAGCGGACGCTTGGCGTCAATTTGGGTGGTACCGCAGGATATTCCTGTCCCATTGTATTTTTATACAATGGGATTTTTTATTTTGCTCGGTCGCATACTTTAAACAAATTTGAACGAATATTGTATTCCCCTGTGAATTTGTATAAGGAGAGATTTTTTATGAAGTGGACAGGACTTAACGAATTAAGAGAAAAGTTCCTTGAATTCTTTGAATCAAAGGGTTGTTTAAGACTCCCCAGCTTTTCACTTGTTCCAAAGGACGACAACAGCCTTCTGCTTATCAACAGCGGTATGGCTCCTATGAAAAAATATTTTACAGGTGAGGTAACACCTCCTCGCAAGCGTGTTACAACCTGTCAGAAATGTATCCGTACTCCCGACATTGAGCGTGTCGGTATCACAGCCCGTCACGGTACATTCTTTGAAATGCTCGGTAACTTCTCATTCGGCGACTATTTTAAGCACGAGGCTACAGCATGGGCATGGGAATTCTTTACAAAGGTTCTTGAGATGCCTCCCGAAAAGCTCTATGTTTCAATCTATGAGGACGATGACGAGGCTTTTGACATTTGGATAAAAGAAGTCGGCGTTGATCCGTCACATATGGTAAGACTTGGCAAGGAAGATAACTTCTGGGAACACGGTTCAGGTCCCTGCGGTCCGTGCTCCGAAATCTACTTTGACCGTGGCGACGAAAAGGGCTGCGGCAGACCCGACTGTCATGTAGGCTGTGAATGTGACCGTTTTGTTGAGGTTTGGAACCTTGTATTTACTCAGTTTGAGAGTGACGGCAAAGGTAACTACACTCCTCTTGAACATCCGAACATTGATACAGGTATGGGACTTGAAAGACTTGCCTGTGTTATGCAGGGTGTTGACAACCTTTTCCTCGTTGACACAATTCAGAACATTATGAAACACATCTCACAGATTACAGGTGTTGAGTACGGCAAAAATGAAAAGAGCGATGTTTCGCTCCGTGTTATCACAGACCATATCCGCAGTACAACATTTATGATAGGTGACGGTGTTCTTCCGTCAAACGAGGGCAAGGGCTATGTGCTTCGCCGTTTGCTCAGAAGAGCCGCTCGTCACGGCAGACTTCTCGGTTACAACGAGCCTTTCCTCTATAAGGTTTGCGATACGGTTATCAAGGAAAATCTCACAGCTTATCCCGAACTCAAGGAAAAGCAGGAGTTCATTACAAAGGTTATCAAGGTTGAGGAAGAAAGCTTTGCCAAGACAATTGATCAGGGCTTTAAGATGCTCAACGGCATTATGGACAGCGAAGATGTTAAGGTTCTCAGCGGTGAGGACGCATTTAAGCTTAACGATACCTACGGTTTCCCGATTGACCTTACAAAAGAAATTCTTTCGGAAAAAGGCATCAAGGTTGATGTTGAGCGTTTCCGTGAGCTTATGAAGGAGCAGAAAAAGCGTTCCCGTGACGCAAGAAAGAATGCCGGTGCAGACGCTTGGATTTCTGACACAACAGACCTTTCTGATGTTGCAAATACAGAATTTGTAGGCTACACAGACCTCAAGTCAACTTCAAAGGTTCTTGCAATCGTTAAGGACGGTGTGAGGGTTGACAGTATCGGCGAGGGCGAAAATGCTATCATCGTTCTCGACAAAACTCCGTTCTACGGAGAAGGCGGCGGTCAGGTTGGCGACACAGGTGTTATGGAGTCTGGCAGTTTTTCAGCTGATGTTGACAACACAACAAAGAATCCGTCAGGCACAATTTACCTTCACGCTTGTACAGTAAAGAGCGGCAGCATCAATGTAGGTGCAGAGGTTTCAACTGCTGTTGATGAAGAGCGCCGTGCGGATATTACAAGAAACCACACAGCGGCTCACCTTCTTCAGTCGGCTCTCCGTGAGGTTCTCGGCAACCATGTTCAGCAGGCAGGTCAGCTTGTTTCAGACGATTACTTCCGTTTTGACTTTACTCACTTTGAGGCTCTCACGGCAAAGGAACTCATTGAGGTTCAGAATCTTGTAAATAAAAAGATTCTTGAGGCAATCCCCGTTACAACACAGGAAATGCCTATTGAAGAGGCTAAAAAGCTCGGCGCAATGGCACTCTTCGGTGAAAAGTACGGCGATGTTGTTCGTGTTGTAAGCGCAGGCGACTTCTCTGTTGAATTCTGTGGCGGTACACATGTAAAGAATACCGCAAACCTCGGTCTTTTCAGAATCAGACAGGAGGGTTCGGTTGCCGCAGGTGTAAGAAGAATTGAGGCTCTCACAGGTATGGGCGTTCTCAAGTACATCAACGGTATGAGCGCTGTTATTATGGATGTTTGCTCATTACTCAAAATTGCAAATCCAAAGGCTGTTGTTGAGGGTGTTCAGAAGGCTGAACAGCTTATCAAGGAACAGCAGAGAGAAATCAACGAGCTTAATTCAAAGCTTGCCGTTGCTCAGATCGGTCAGCTTTTTGCAGGCACAACGGAGGAAAACGGTGTAAGAGTGGTAACAGGCAGAATTGATAAGGTTAATGCCGACATTCTTCGCACAATGTGCGAAAAGGCAAGAGATTTTGCTCCGAAGTGCATATGTGTTCTTGCAACTGAAAATGACGGCAAGGTGACATTTGCCGCAGCCTGCGGTAAAGAGGCTCTTGCTCTCGGTGCAAATGCAGGCAAAATCATAAAGGCTGTTGCTCAGAAGGCCGGAGGCAACG
>UMKR01036921.1_pt1 | contig 12327 bp, 12 predicted proteins | sample 1966361 | NCBI WGS metagenome assembly UMKR01 (sample SAMEA4836181, study PRJEB28245) | human gut metagenome | biome: gut microbiome; material: fecal sample | place: Denmark | collected 2008 | reverse complement strand
ACAACAAATACAAGCGGTTCAGATGCACGTTGGGTTATGGCTAAAGTTGCCGAAGCGTTCAAGGAATTACGATTTGGAGCCAAGCTGATGCCTGAGCTAACCTATTCGGACAAAATATATAGAAGCACCGCAAGGTTTAATCGTGTTATCGGTGCAAATGACAGATTGTTGTAATTAAGAGCTGATGAAGCTCTTTTTTTAATTTTAAGACAGGAGGACTAAACAGATGGCTATTACATCTTATTTATCGCGTGTGATTTACAAGAAGCACACGGGGAGCCTTAAAAACGTAGATTTTGCAGGAACATACAACTTACTTCTTGCAGCAAAGTCTATTCCGTCGCCAACATCGGCTCCAAACATGGTTGAGAGTACTACAACCGAGGACGATACTCAGACATACGAAATGGGTATTAAGCAGACAGATTCCAAGGAGTTCACAGGCAATCTCGACAAGGATGATTTTGACAGACTTCTTACTATTGGAAATCAAAAGTGCTGCATTATTCAGCTTTACGGCACAGACGGAATTGGCGGAACAGCTAAGGCAGCTTATGTTGGTCAAATTACACCGACAATTAATGATATTGGCGGCGCAGATGAAATCGTAGATATGACAGCCACAGTGGCACAGAACACATCCCCTAAGTGGGTGACGGATGATTTGACCGTTGTTGATAACGGCGATGGTACTTTTACGGTAGCCACAGTTTGATAACCAGTATTTTTTTGACAGGCAAGGGCGGTCTACGGACTGCCCCTTTTCCTATGGCAAGCATAGGAGGAAAAGGAGAGCATAATGATAACATTTGATATTGATAACAAGGAATATAAGTTAGAGTTTGGCTTTGATGCGGCAGAGAATAAGGACATTGTTCAGAAGATGTTCGATTATATGACAGGTGCATACATTTACAAGGAAACCGGAAACACAATTACCGCAACATCTAACGGTGCAGCTAAGATGGTAGCTGATTACAGTGAAGTGTGTCAGTTGGCTTTTTACGCAGGATGCTTACAGCACAATTCGGTTACAAGAGCAGAAGCTAAGACACTAACTCGAGCATACATTACACAGAAAAGAAAGACAGATAGCAAGTACGGCTATTATCAGTTGTTTGAGGATATTAAGATTGCTATGGCGGACGATGGTTTTTTCGAACTGAGCGGCTTGGCGCAGACAGTAGAGGAGATGAACAAGTCGGCGGCGGAGCAGTTGGAGAAAATGCAGAAAGAAAAGTCAAAGAAGTAAACTTCCACAAACTGATATGGGAAGAGTACTTCCCGCTTGCTTTTTCGATTGGAATTAGCCTTGAAGAGTTTAAGAAGCTTACGCCTAAAACTTTAAGCTACTGCCTTAAAGGTGAAGAGTTGCGGCGCAAAGAGCGTGATAGTGAGATGTGGTCTTGGTGGGGAAATTATGGTATATCGGCAGTTACATGTGCACTTGACCACTGCTTGAATGGCAAGAAAGCAAAAACAAAATACATTAAAAAACCTTTATTGCAAGGCAAGTCAAAGCCAAAAGACAGTTTTACCGAAGCGGACATTCAAAAAGCAATTCTAATTGAACAGCAATATATGAATAGGGCAAAACAACGCGGATTGCCCGAGACAATATTAAAAAAGTAGGCGGTACGGAGTAATCCGTGCCGCTTTTATTTTGAGCAGGGAGGTGAGAGTGTGGCAGAGATAGACAGCTTGGAGATACAACTTCAAGCGAACGCTCAAAAGGCAAACACGGCAATAGACAGCCTTATAACTAAGCTTAGCAGCCTTGCAACATCGCTTGGACGTGTTAACGGTTCAGAACTTAATACGTTGTCAATGAATGTCACTAACCTAAGCGCATCCATGAGAGCCATTAACGATGTGGGTACGGCAAGCTTCACAAGGCTTGCTAAAAACATCGGACAGATAGCAAGCGTTGACAGTTCAGCACTTAATACAGTTGCAAGCTCACTTAATTCCACGGCAAGCGCATTTAATCAATTTACCGCGGTGTCTGAGAACGCAGCACAGATTGGTGAAGTCGCTAAGAACATAGCAAAGCTTGGCAACAAGAGTGTTCAAACCTCAATTACGAATATGCCGCAGTTGGCAACCTCGCTCACGAACTTACTCACAACGCTTGCGAGCGCACCAACAGTAAGTAATAACGTCATTCAGATGACCAATGCACTGGCGAATTTAGCCAGTCAAGGTTCAAGGGTAGGTTCTGCTTCACGGACAATCCAAAGAAGCCTAAATGGGGTTCACAGAAGCGCACAGACGGCAACTAAGAGCACATGGTCACTGGCTAAGGCTTTCGGTAAATTTTACGCGTCATACTTTATGGTTGTGCGCGGAGCTAAGAGTTTGTGGAAATCCATTGAAAGCACCACGGATTACATCGAGGCATTTAACTATTATGCGGTTGCATTTGGCAAGATTGGTTCCGAATGGGGCAAGGATTTTGAAAAGTTCGGCTATGACAATGCTACCGATTATGCGAACAGCTTTTCAGATAGAGTAAGTGCATTGCTTGGTAAGCTGTCGGGATTGCAAGTTGATGTTGAGGGCGGTTTGCTTACGGCAGACGGCGCAAAGAACTTAGGCTTGAATATCCAAGAGGTTACAGAGTTTGCTTCACAGCTTGCTTCGGTAACTAATTCACTTGGACAGACAGGAGAGACAACCACGGCGGTAGCAAAGTCAATGACAATGCTTGCAGGCGATATAAGCTCTCTTTTCAACATAGACTATTCAGCAGTAGCCACCAACATACAAAGTGGCTTAATCGGTCAATCAAGGGCATTGTACAAGTATGGTATTGATATTACCAATGCTACATTGCAGACATACGCTTACAACTTAGGTGTTGAGAAATCTATCAGCGAAATGACGCAGATGGAAAAGCAGCAGTTAAGAGTGCTTGCTATACTTGACCAGTCTAAGGTTTCATGGGGTGATTTGTCTAATACAATAAGCAGTCCAAGCAACATGATTAGGCAATTCAACACAAATATCAAAGAAACAAGTATGGTTCTCGGACAGTTGTTTATCCCTGTCCTTCAAAAGGTTATGCCTGTTGTCAATGGAACAACAATTGCAATTAAACGTATGCTTGTGGGCGTTGCAAGCCTTATGGGTGTTAAGATTGATTTTGACGCTTTCGGGCAGAATGGCTATCAGGACACCACAGACGGCTTAGAGGATATGGCAGACGGCTATAATGACGTGGCTAAGGCGGCTAAGAATGCACAAAAGGGTGTTCGTGGATTTGACGAACTTAATAATATTAGTACTGGCGAGAATAAAAGCAGTGCTTCCGCTGGCACAGGTGATACGATTGACCTCACGGACGAGATTGTTAAGGCTACGGAAGAATATGAAAAAGTATGGAACGATGCCTTCGATAAGATGGAGAATAAAGCTGAGGTGTGGGCTGATAAAATAACTAAAGCTTTATCTCCTGTCAAAAGTATTTTTAAAAATTTTGTTGCGGGAGATTTCTTTGCAGCAGGACAAGATACATCATCACTTGTCAGCGGCTTATTCAACTGGGTTGCTGACGCAATAGACAATGTTCCTTGGTTTACAATCGGCAGAAATGTAGGAAAATACCTTGCCGGACTTGATTGGACGGAGATATTAAAATCGGCAGCTAAGGTTTTATGGGAAGGTTTCAAGGGTGCATTGGAGTTTTATGCCGGAATGTTCACAGCCGCACCGCTGGAAACAGTTGTTGTTTCATTCATGGCTATGCCAGGATTGCTTAAAGCTATCACAGCAAGTAAGTTCGTGACGGGCGTTAAGAAACTTTGGTCAAATTTCAAGGCTTTTGGAACGGTTGTTAATAATACAGCCCTTGCGCTTTCGGGCGATGCGGCAGCAACAGCCACACTTGCTACTATGTTTCCTAATCTTTCGTCCAAGGTAACAGCGGTCAAAACAGCGTTCACGAATTTAGCAACTTCCATTCAAAACAAAGGCTTATGGAGAGGTATTAATGACAGCATAACATCGCTGAGAAACAAGCTCACAGGCTTTCAGAAAGGACTTATTGGTGTTGCGTCAACAGCAATAGAGTTCACTGTGCTCAAAGATGCGTTCAATGACCTCACTGTTGGTAGTGACAATATGCTATTGTCCATTGGCAAGATTGCCGGAGTTAGTGCGGCGGCAGCTGGTGCAATGTATCTTGCTTTCGGACCGGCAGGCATTGCAATAGCAGGAATAACTGGCGTGGTTGCAGCTATAAGCGGAATTAATTCTGCGATGGATGAAATTAAAACAACGGAAATAGGAAATGACATCAAAGATACTTTATCCAACCCCGGAGGAACACCTATATCTGAACTCGCTGACCAATATGCAGATATGGTAGGTAGAATATCTGATAGCTTTTCGGCGGTTACAGAAGGCTCTACTCAACTTGATGCAGCAGATACTAATATTCGTTCAACATGGCAAGAGATTGAAAAAATTGAAACTGCTATGGAGAATGGCGTTATATCCGTTGAAGATGGAACGGCACAATTAACAACACTATTTGGCAATTTGGCTCAAACAGCATCAGACAAGTTTGGAACACTTGAAGACACATTACTTGCTGCTTTTGGCGAAAACGGAGCATTGTCAGAAGTATTCCACAGGCTCGGTATATCTACAGAAGATACGGTTGCGACTGTAATTACTCTTAATGATAAAGTTAATCAGCGCGTAGAGGAATTAACAAGCGAATTAGCAACAATGGACCCTAGCAATCCAAATTATGCGAAATATAAAGAGGAATTGGCATCACTGTTGGCAACAACTGACGGCTTAACGGAGTCACTTAGTTTATTTGATTTACAGTTATCTCAAATAGATTACAGCCAAATAGTTCTTGATGATGGAACTATTGATGCAGATGCTTTCAATAGAGTGCTAGAACAGGTTGTGAGCTCTGCCCTAAATGCCCAAAAAGGAATTGAAGATGCCGTTAATGCAGTGCAAACAAGTTTGCAACAGGAATATAACTCTGCAATCACACTTGGAGACGAACAATCAGCAGAAGAAATTAAATCCAAAATGGATGCTTTGCCGGATGCCTTGAAGTTGCTGAAAGAAGATGTTGCTCTCAATGCAAAAGAGTTCACTGATACAATTCAGAATGATTTGGTTGGCAAAACGAGTGAAATAATTGACAATGCTCAAGATACATTTCAAGCTAAAAACCTTAAAGGCAAAATTGCTTTAGGCGGATATGTCGACAAGTATGTTGAGGATACTGTTAGTAAGTACAATGAGGGGATAGGCAACATAAGTTCTAGCATCGAAACATCTATGTCAACATTAGGTATAAGCGGTGCTGGATGGGGCAAGGATGCTTCTAAAAAGATTTACGACAGTTTGTTCAGTTATGGGCTTGATGAAGGAGATAGCGAAGGAGCTTATGAATACTCATTAAATTCCAACTATAAATCAATTATAGACAATGCTATGTCAGATATGCCGGGATATGCCAAAAAAGCAAGTGAACCGTTAGGCAAAAATAGTGTTGATGGATATGTTCAAGGAATAACAGCTAAACAGCCACTTCTTAACAAGACTATCAATCAAAGCCTGACGCAAGGACTTGAGGCAGGAGCAAAAGCCATTGACTCACACAGCCCCTCCAAGAAATATGCTGAATTGGGTAAATTTAGCGTTTTAGGTTACAACCAAGGCATAGAACAGAATACACAACTTACAACTTCTACAGTTCAAAAATATGCAAGTGGCATAATAAATACATTTCATAATGCTACCCTTGGCAAGTTTGAGCCGATAGGCATTCAGGCAATGAATGGCTTAATAAATGGTTTGGCATCTATGGAAACCACGTTGTATTCTAAGGTTGATGAGATAGCAGCTAATGTGGCTACAACGATGCAGAAAGCGCTTGACATCCATTCACCATCAAGGGTGATGTTTGAACTTGGTGCCTACACCACAGAGGGCTTTAAGGATGGTATGGAGAGCCTTTACGAGGCAACGCAGTTGTCAGCAAAGGATTTTGGATTTGGTGTTGTCGAAGCTGTACACCCACAGCAGTTGTACAGCGACTATATGAGCAGTACACCGACTGTTAGCCCTATGGCAAGCACTACAACGCAGAATTACTACAATTCCAACACAAGCGTTGACAACGTAGAGACTAACGCACTGTTGAGAGAGCAGAACCAGTTGTTACAGCGTATTCTTGCAAAGGAATACGGCATAACCAAAGACGATATAGGAAAAGCGTCAAGAGATTATGCAAGAGACTATTTTAGGCGCACAGGGCGTGACGCTTACACATTTTAAAAAAAATTCCTCAACAGGTGCATGACGTATCTGTTGAGGTTTTTTATTACAATAAATCATCAACAGAAAGGAATGATATTATGTTAGTAGAAACAAGAAAAATCGCAAAGAGTAAGGAAACAATAGTTGTTAGCAGCCTTGATGTAGCGGAGACATTTGAGAAAGAGCACAAGCGAGTGTTACAAGATATACGAGAGCTTGCTTGCAGTGAAGAGTTTAGACAGCACAATTTCGTGCAGTCGGAATATCTGAATCAGCAGAATCATAAGCAACCTATGTATTACATCACAAGAGACGGATTTGTCTTGCTTGCCATGGGCTATACTGGCGAAAAAGCCATGAAGTTCAAAGAGGCATACATCAACCAGTTTAACGCTATGCAAGAGCTTCTTACAGGAAAGCTGATTGAAAGAGAAAAGGGTATAGCTGTAAGGCAGTCATTGACTAAGGCAATACAGCAGTCAAGTGAAAACGAGCGTATGCATGGACACGCTTATTCCACATACACCGATATTATTTACAAGGTAATATTCGGCAAGACAGCAAGGCAGTTAAGGGAAGAATACGGCATTGACAAAAAGGCTAATTTAAGGGACTGCTTTACGGCTGAGGAGCTTGCGAAAGTTCAGTCCATAGAAATGATTGTCAGCGGTCTTGTGAATTGCGGCTGGGGATATGATGATATAAAGAACTTCATCACCAATCCGACCAAAAAATTACTTGTAGCATAAATTGACATACCTCCCATAAAGTAGTAGTATTAAGTCACTACACAAATATGGGAGGTATTGTTATATGGAAGAAAAAACTACTAAAACCGACAATCAAAGCAAAAGCAGTGAGGATATCAAAATAAATGTAATATCCATACTGCTTGGTTTAGCTCTTTTGTTAGGTATATTTTTGGCTTTAACTGGCAGATTTATGATTTTATTGTGGATAATAGGCATTTTTTTAAGCCTGTTTTGCTTATTTTTAGGCATAAGACTGTGCTTTGATGTCCATGCAATCAGAAAGCACTTTGACAGCAAGGAGGGCAGATAATTATGAAAGCGCTTAAAGCTGGAGTGGTTGTTCTATCTGTCGCTTTAATAGTTTGCGGTTGTAATAGTCCACAGGGCAATACAGAGACAACTACACCAACAGAAACCACAACCGAGAAAATTCCAGAAACAACTACTGTTGCAGAAACGACAATCGAAGTTGAGTCGTCTGATGATTACGAGGGTGAAGAAGAATATTACAGTTTTGAGAAAGACATTACAAATGGCAATGTTGATATTACAATGATAGTAGATAATAAGATAAAGTTTCTTATTAATGCCAAGGCTGATAGTACGGATAAAGCAACTATCATGTATCTTGCAATCATTAATGTTATTAAAGGAATGGAAAACACCGATGCGTTGGTAATTGTGGACACCGATAGCGGTTCTGTTTCATACACTCAGGCTGACGGAGAACTTACATCAATAAGCAGTACAGACAAGAATGGAAACACGATTTTGGCTTTACCTGATTGGCTTAATCAAAACATAGACATGACATTGGAAGATAATGTAAATTGCTATAATGACGTATTAAATGTTTTTTCGGAATTTGCTTTAAGCAATAAAGGCGTAGAAACATCTGACATGGAAAACGTACAGGAAACCACAACAAATATTGTAACTACAACGCAACAAAACGAGGATATTGAAATACTTGCCGAATATACACTTGCTGATGGCATCGGTTGGTACACATATCATTTTTTAGTCATTAAGAATAATACAAACAAAACTCTTAATGTTAAAACAAGTTCAAAAGCTTATGCGGAAGATGGCTCAATACTTAGCGTTGCTAATTCTGAATTTGATGCACTTGGTTCCGAATGTACTTCGGTGATTACAGAAGCTTTTGAAACTAGCTCGGAAATATCTTCTTACGATACCAAGATAACAACCAAAACGGATGGTTGGTATGACTCGGTTATAGAGGACTTATCCTATACAGAGTCAATTATAAAGGATGGTGTGATATATGAAGTAACTAATAATGGTGATAAAGCGGCAGAATTTGTCGAAGGCTATGTTTTGTTTTTTAACGGAAACAACCTTGCTGATTGGGATTACAGCTATTTTACAGATGATGATTACGAGATAAAACCAGGCGACACGATTTCAAAACAGTTGAGTTGTTATAAAGCTTTTGACCGAGTAGAGTTTTATTTAGACGGAAGAAGATAAACAAAAAGGAGCTGAAAAGCTCCTTTTTGTTTGCAAAAAATTTTTAAAAAAGGGGCTTGACTTTTGCCCGACATAATATATAATAGAATTATGCCAGACAAAAGAAAGGAGTGATAAAGTGTCACCGAGGACAGGCAGACCAACTGAAAACCCAAGACCAAACAAGCTTAGTATTCGTATAAGTAACGAGGATAAGCAAATTTTGGAAGATTATTGCGAAAGGGAAAATGTAAATCGAACAGAAGCAATAAGTAGAGGGATTAAGAAGTTGGATAAAAAATAAGAACAACCGACACCCTGAGAAAGTAACGGTTGCTCTTTAGCACCAATCCGCAAAGGAATTGATAAATCTATACTATCATTCCTTCTGCGGAAAATCAAGAGGTTTTAACAGAAAGGAATGGTATGATATGGCAAGAATTAACTGGAGAGACGAATTTGACAAGGCAGACGAGGAAAACATGAGACTGCTTTGCGAGTGCAGAAAAGAGCAGTTGAGAAAAATCATTATGCAGGTTGTCTTGGATTGCGATAACGAGAAGTACTTAGACAATATCGCAATTTTCGCCGCCGCTATGAATGACAAGAGCGTGGAGCGTGTCATGGGTGGCTATGAGCTTACCTCAAAGGGAAAGGTAGGTGTTGCATAATGGCAGAGCTTGTAAAGATTGAGGGAGCAGAGCTATCTATTAAGGAATACAATGGTGAAAGAGTAGTTACGCTTAGGGATATAGATTTGGTTCACCAGAAGAAGTCAGGGTCCAGCAAGAGAACTTTTGAAAGATATAAAAGTCACTTTATTTTAAATGAAGATTACTTTGAACTAACAAGGAAAGACTTAAGGGACAAGTTGTCCCCTAACGAAAAAATAGTTGGAAACCCTAATCTGAAAACATATCTTTTGACTGAAAGCGGGTATTTGATGGTTGTTAAAGGTTTTACCGATGACCTATCATGGCAAGTTCAGCGAAGCCTTGTGAACGCATACTTCAAGGCTAAAGCACAGCCGCAGACAGCGGTTGCACCGGTGCAGGTTGAGGACACCAAGTACAACACAAGCAATACGCTGGTGCCTAAGGTCAAGAGTTGGTATATCCGCAACAGAAGCAACCTTGAATGGGTAGCATATAAGACGAATTGCAAGCTTTCATACGTTTGCCATAGGCTTCTAAAGCGCATAGGCGAAGAATATGACCTAGATGCGGCAAAGAAGATATACGAAGCGGAAACCGGACACGCACCGCAGTACCCACTTGATATTGTGGACTATTTCCCTCAATTATCAGCAATGGCTACATGGTGGTTGAATGACCTGATTAAAGTAATTGAGGAAGAAAATAAATGAAAAGATGGCACCCCGGAAATGGGGTGCTGTTTTTTGTAAGCAATTTTTAATGGGACAATTTGTCCCTTTTAAGCATTGCAAAGGTATGTACGTTAAACGTACTTTTAAAATGTATTGTTTGATGAAAGGAGCATAAGCGATGGAAAATTCAAGAATTGAAATCAAAACAGACGGAGCTTTTTCGCAAATATTCATTGACGGCAAGAAACTCAATGGTGTAAGGAACTATAAGTTAGAACATGCAGCAGGCGAAGCACCAACATTAACACTAGACCTCAACGCATTTGATTTAACCGTTGACGGACAAATGCTATTGATGCAGAAGGGTGTCGGTGAGATTGATGTGAGTATAAAGGGGTAGCTGATAACTACCCCACAGTTTTAGCCCGAAATGCTTTCAGGAGTATTTGAAGCAATAGGACATTGAGGTAAATCACAATCATTGCCACAGCTAGTATAATCGCAACTTGCAATACCTTTGGCATACTCCAAGCGTTCAGTTGTTGCAGCGTTGATGTAATTAACTCTAATCGAATAGTCCTTGTTTTGGGTTGGGCAAAAACCATATACTCTTTTGTACATAATACACCTCCTCTCAACGGAGATTGTAACACGAAAAATAATTAAAATCCACTTTTACGATTTACTATACTAAAATCTGTATACATTCTGTAAACAAAGCGTAACCTAGATTAGATAAGAATAGTATAGATAAGATTAATATGTATATATATTATATATAAATATATATATTAATAAATACAGTAAATTATATAGATAATATTAAGGGCAGTCCGTGTGGGCTGTCTTTTTTATTAGATAAAATTAGACACATGGAGGAATAAGACTATGAATATCGGTAACAGAGTATTTGCAGTTCAAGGCTATGCTGTAACGCAGACCTACGCACAGCACGTTAAAGCTGTCAAGAATGGCGGTTATGCACAGGGAGTTGACCTTGTGCCACAAAAGGACAACAGATACATTCAGAGCAATATTGTGGCTCATTCGGACGGCACAGTGCTTTATGCCGGCAACGGAGACGGCTATGGTAATGCGGTGTGGATATTACACAATGACAACTATGTGACTGGCTACGGACACATGAGAGAGCTTAGGGTTAAGACAGGCGATGTGGTTAAGCGTGGTGATGTGATTGGTGTTGTCGGCAACACAGGTCATTCAACAGGTATTCATCTTCACTTTGAAGTTCGCAAGTACAAAAAGCCTTACATTGTCAACGCTAGTGATTTCTGGGGAGCTAATTCTTTTATGAACACTTCTAAGTTCGACTGGGTGGATCCGACACCATACATCAACGCTGATTTGCCTAATCAGATTGCAAGTGGCGAGGATTACACTAAAAATACCATTCAGAACCGCTTCAAGGTTATGCTTAATGGTGTGCAGAAAGGAGCGTACACCAAGTATACAGGAGCTTGCAGTCATGCAAGCAGAATAGGTGGTATTGTGGTTGATGGCACGAACAGCAAACAGATTTATCCGACCAATAATGCGACTGTGAAAGAAGATTATAGCAAGAATACTATTCCAAACCGTTTCAAAGTTCAGGTCAACGGTAAACAGGTAGGGGCATACACGAAGTATACCGGGGCGAAGATGGTCGCTAAGCTGAGGAACGGAATTATAATTGACGGAACCAAGGGCGTGCAGATATACCCTTAATACATTAAGACGGTGGCAACAGGCACTCACTTATATAGTGGGTGCTTTTATTATGCCATAGAAAGGCGGTAACAGTGGCATACAGCGGTTATTTATTTAAGGTGGGAGAATATATCGTCCCACAGAAATTCATCAAAGCTGACACATATAGGTCTTATGTGAATATGCAGGACATAGACGATTACCCGGACGCTAACGGTTATTTACACCGCAATGCGGTTGAACTTAAAGCGGTGAAAATTGAGTTTGACGTGCGTGCCATGCTGACAGGTAGTGAACTGGAAGAGCTTATGTCTAATATCCGCAATAATTACACAAGTGCAAGAGGCAGGGAGTGTATCATTACCGCCTTTATTCCTGAGTACAACGACTATGTGACGCAGAAAGGCTATCTTGCTGACTTCCAGCCACAGATATACGGCACATACGGCGGCGAGATACATTACAGCTCATTCAGAATGGCATTTATTGGGGGTGTATACGATGGTTGATTACAGTTTACAGAATTTGTTTTACGCCCCTAACGTAGATAAGCAGCTCGTTATTGCAACAGATGACGGCTCCGTGACAATTACCAACACGGAGCTGCATCAAGAGAGCTTTGAGCTGACAGAGAGTTTGTGTTCTGAGAGCGAGTTGACATTCGGAGCGTGCGAAGCGGCGGTAGTCAAATTTACAATATCAAACGTGTTTACATCACTAAAGGATAAGTGGATAACCGTTAAGATGGTGCTTAATGGCAACAGCTCTAATCCG
>UMKR01041223.1_pt1 | contig 12355 bp, 28 predicted proteins | sample 1966361 | NCBI WGS metagenome assembly UMKR01 (sample SAMEA4836181, study PRJEB28245) | human gut metagenome | biome: gut microbiome; material: fecal sample | place: Denmark | collected 2008 | reverse complement strand
GTCTGCCCCGGCAATGGCAAGTGACGGCTTCATGAATTTGCCATTGGGTGTAGAAGATACAGGTTTACCGTTCAACTAAGGAGATGGGACAGCATGGCGAAACAAAAGAAATGTAGCACATGTAAATACAGTTGCCGCATAAGCTTTGAGGGCGGTGATAGGTTCTGCCAGTACATATTGATAACCGGACACAGAAGACCGTGTCCGGGAGGTGATGAATGTACAGTGTATGAGAAAGGCAAGCGGCTAAAGGAATATAATTTTGGCGATTAAACTAGGAGGAGATAATTTGGGTATTCGGGAAGCAATTGAAATTCTTCGCGATGAACAAAAACTGCTAATCAGTACGATAGCAGTATACAACAGCGATTGCTTAGGATTGAGCGAAGCAAAGAAAATAGAGCTTACAATGATAAACAAAAAAAGAATTGAGGCTATTGATATGGCAATTAAGGCACTGGGAGGTAAGAAAAATGAAGTCTAAGAACGGTAACATGAGCGCATTTATTTACGGCAAGCCGACAGGAGGCAGCAGATATGTAGGCAGCAAGAAGAAGCGCAAGACTACAAGAATTAACAAGAGCAAGAAGGTGGTTTCGTGACAGAGAGTGAAGCAATTAAGGAATTACAACAATACGTTGACTTACCGTTTGAAATGGACGTATTAGAAGAAGCGGCAAAGATGGCAATACATGCTCTCAAGAAGCAGATGCCGAAGAAGATTGTATATCACAAGTTGCCTTACGGTACACCGTACAGATGCCTGGAATGTGAAGCAGACCAAATAGCGATAGACTTTTTTAATTCCGACGGTACAGAACCGAACGAAAAATATTCATGGTGTTGGCACTGCGGACAGAAGCTGGATTGGGGTGATGCTGAATGAATGAAGAATTAAAGCCGTGTCCGTTTTGTGGCGGGAAAGCAGAAATTATAATCTTTAGTGCCGAATACGGAACGGTGACTGTCGGCTGTACTAACGAAGAGTGCGATATTACTATGGGGAAAGCGTTTTTCACTGACGAAGAAGCTATTCAACACTGGAACAGGAGGGCGAACAATGAGGTTAGTTGATGTAGCAGACATTGAAAAATTCATACGCGAGAATAGATGTGCCATAGGAGATGACCATTTATTGTTAGTCGCAGGAAATGACGGCAGGTGGCAATTCTTGAATTACCAGAACATAGCAAGAGCCAAGGCGATAGAGCAGGAGAACAAGAAAAGGCTGCTAAAGGTCAACCCCAAGCCAAATTAAAAGATACCGCCTACTTATCAGCGGTATCCTCCACATAGTTTTGAAGAACAGTAACAATAAGATTGCTTAAACTGCGATTTTGTTTCTTTGCGAGTTCGGACAACTTCTCTTTGAGGGTTTTATCCATATTCACAAGAACACCTGTTTTATCCTTAGAAACCGCCATTGACAAATCCTCCTTTTTGGAGATTGTAACACGCTAAATGGTTATAGTCAAGTTATATAACTTTGCATTGACTGTTATATATAATAGTTATATAATGGTTATATAGAAAGGTGGTGTTATTATGCCAAAGAAAGGCGAATGTATGAATTTATTATCAAAAAGGTTTGGGAGGTGGACTGTTGTAAGTAAATCCGAGCCACAGATTGATAAAAATGGTTGTGCCATAAACAGGTGGCTATGTAAATGTGATTGCGGAAATGAAAAAATAGTTTTACAACCAAGTTTGATTTCTGGTCGTTCAAAATCTTGCGGATGCCTTAATAAAGATATTGTTAGCAAAATGCGGAATAAACACGGATTATCCAATGTTGGTTCTGGATTATATTCTGTTTGGCACGGAATAAAATATAGGTGTTATTGCAAATCATCCCATGATTATCCAAACTATGGCGGTCGCGGAATTACAATATGTGAGGAATGGAAAAACGATTTTAAGGCATTTCACGATTGGGCTATTGCAAACGGATACAAGGAAGAAAAGACGGATAAAGGAATAAATATGCTCACAATTGACCGAATTGATGTCAATGGAAATTATGAACCATCAAATTGTAGGTTTGTAACAAATGAAGTGCAGGCGAAAAATAAAAGAAATACAATACCTGATGATGAAAGATTTAGGGTTTGCCCTGTGTGCGGAAAAATATATGAAATACATACAAGAAAAGGAACAAATACTTGTAGTCAAAGTTGTGGTGCCAAGTTCAGAGCCATGAAGATGCGCAATACAAAGAAAATGTCATATTGTGTTATTTGTGGAAAAGAATTTGAGAAAAAGATAGACCACGGAAAAGAGAAGAAGTATTGCAGTAGAGAATGTATGGGAATTGGGAAATCTCCGTTTTTAGAATACAATGGGGAAAAACGAAGAGTTGTTGAATGGGCAGGGATAACGGGTATTGAAGCATCTGTAATATTAACAAGATTAAAATATGGTTGGGATATTGAAAAAATACTAACTACCCCAACACAAATAAAGAATCGAGGTGGTAAAAAGTGATACTTCTTGAAGATACAAGAAATCAAGTTGGCAAACACGATAAGAAAAATGAATATTTTTATAAAAACGGAATTGAGGTTCGCAGAACTAAATTATACTGTGGAGATTATACATTGCCGACAAACCAGAGCGTGTGTATTGACACAAAAAAAGACATACAGGAGCTTATAGGAGATATATGCGGGAAATCGCACGAAAGGTTCAGAAATGAGCTTATAAGGGCACAAGAAAGCAATATAAAGCTAATCATTCTTACTGAAGATGATGGATGTTATTGCGACCGTAAAAAAACAATATACAACAAGCCTGTGACTTGCATAAATGACTTGTTCGGTTGGAAAAATCCGAGATTATTTATATGGCAAGGCGGAAAACAGAAATATCCAAAAGCTACAAAAGGACAGACATTGGCAAAGTGCTTGCTTACATTACAAGAAAAGTATGGCTGCGAATTTGCATTTACAGCAAAGAAAAATAGTGGTTCGGAAATTTTAAGGCTTTTAGGTATCGCAGAAGCAGTATGAGAAGTTTATGGATTTGTTGTTGAAAGCAGGTGAAGGCGAATGAATAATGTTCCTATTGGTGCATACACATTTTCGGATTCTTATTTGAGAAAGCTTAAGAAGTACCATGCTGGTAGGCCTTGCAGAGCGGTGTTAAAAATTGATTTGAACACAAAAGAGGCTGTTGCCGAATACAGTTCGATAGCGGAAGCAGTAAAAGAAAATAACATGAAAACAAACTCGAATATCAGAGCGGTGTGTAAAGGGTTGAGAAATCATGCTGCCGGATATGGTTGGAGATACAGAGAGGAAGTGGTGAAATGCAGCAGATGACAATATTTGACATAACTAGAGAGCCTGTAAAAATTACAAAGCCAATACGTCTTATAGAGTTATTTGCTGGCTGACCGGATACGGAAGTCAGGCAATGGCGTTAAAGAGAATAGGTGCTAAGTTTGAACATTACAGAGTTGTGGAGTTTGATAAGTACGCTATTGCAAGCTATAACGCAGTACATGGTACGGATTTCCCCACAATGGACATAACAAAGGTTAATGCAGAAGATTTGAATATCTGCAACACAAATGCATTCACTTACTTACTTACTTACTCGTTTCCTTGTACGGATTTATCGGTTGCCGGAAAACAAGCCGGAATGTCTAAGGGCAGTGGTACAAGAAGCGGTCTACTGTGGGAAGTTGAGAGAATACTAACAGAAATCAGAGATAGTAACGGAGAATTACCGCAGATTTTGTTCATGGAGAACGTACCACAAGTACACGGCAAGAAAAACATCAATGATTTTGAGAAGTGGTTGGGGTTCTTGGAGAACTTAGGGTACACAAATTATTGGCAAGATTTGAATGCTAAAAATTATGGAGTTGCTCAGAACAGAAACAGGTGTTTTATGTTTTCATTCCTTGGCAATTACTCATATGATTTTCCACAGCCTATACCGCTCAAAAAGAAATTGAAAGACTATCTTCAGGACAATGTAGAAGAAAAATATTACATCAACAATGAAAAGGCTGAAAAGTTGATAAAAAAGCTTGTTGACAACGGAACATTGCCAACTACAATCCATCAGAGCAGAGCAGAGCAGACGTGCGTTGACGGAACAATCAACGAACCGCAAAAAAGAGAAGTTGCAAACTGCATACCAGCAAGGTACGATAACGGAATTTCAAAACGCAGAAAAGCTGGGAACCTCGTTGTTGAGAATGAATGCAATGGTTAATTATAATCATGCAGATAAAATTGGTAATGATGTAGCCAAAACATTGTGTGCTAGAGATTATAAAGGCTTTGGAACAGGCTTTGATACAATGAATGGAGTGATTGAAGTAATGGCAGATGTAAATGTAATAGGTTCTCTTGAAGCAAAATTTGAGAGCACCAACAGAATTTATGATGTAGGGGGGTGTAGTCCAACATTGAGTACAATGCAAGGTGGGAATCAAGAGCCGAAAATTCTTGAAGCAAAGCAGTTAGGCTTTATGGATAATGACACAGGCAAGCACCAATCGAACACAGTATATGACGAAAACGCACTTTGCCCTAATATTACAACAGTTGAGGGTGGCGGCACGCAACAGATAAAGATATGTACTGCAAGTCAGATAGTTGCTATGCGTGGTAGAAATCCCGATAATCCGTCAGATAGGACCGTAGGAAGTCCGACAGAGCAAAGATTAGAGGTAAATGCACAAGGCATGAGTAATTGTTTAACAAGTGTGCAAAAAGACAATTTGTTGCTTGAAAATGTTCTTGCAGTTGATGAACAGAATATGAATGTGCGCAAAGAAACTTTTGGAACTCTAACAACAGACGGAAGTAGTCTGAAGCACAACAACCGAGTGATGATTAAGCAGAGCGATATTCAAAAAGTCGGTCAAATATCAAGCAATGGTTCCCAATGTGGTACAGTTGTTTCCGATAACGGCATATCGGCTAATCTTGTAGCTGGCACACACGGATATGCGAATAGCCATATTGCCACACAATATCGTATCAGAAAGCTAACACCGAGAGAGTGTGGACGGCTGATGGGTGTATCTGATGAAGATATTGACAAAATGGCAGCAGTCAACAGCAACACACAATTGTATAAGCAATTCGGAAACAGTATTGTTGTAGATGTTATGTGCGCTATGTTTAGGAATTTAAACATAAATCAACGATAAAAGGAGATTAAGCGATGGCAGACAAGCGAATGTTCAGTAAAAAGTTAATAGATTCGGATGCGTTCCTTGATATGCCAATATCAGCGCAGGGTTTATTCTTCCACTTGTGCATGAGAGCGGACGATGACGGCTTCGTGGATGCGCCTAAGAGGATTGCAAGGGAATGTCAAGCGTCAAGTGAGGATTTGCAGGTGTTGATTGACAAGCGGTATGTTCTGACATTCCCCGATTCTAACGTCATTGTAATTAAGCATTGGTGGCTACATAACACCATTCCTAAGGACAGATATAAGCCTACGCTGTACACAGAGGAGAAGTCACAGATAGGTGTTAAACCTAACGGAGCCTACACGGATGACCCGGCAAAGATGGTGAGCATGAGTACAACTCAGCATGTAACACCCAAGACGAAGAACAAGTTTAACTGCTGTTCACAGAGACAGTACAGTGGTGAACAGTTTGAGGAACTTGAAAGGCAACTAATCCAGAAAGGAGTTAAAAATGGCGGCTAATGAAATATATTATAAACGTAAGGCGAACCACGAATGTACATACTGTGGAACTAAACTGCCAGACAATTACAAGCTTTCAAGGTGCGAGAATTGCTTGAAAGCTGAAAGCGAAATGACTAAATACGCAAGGAAAATGGCATTAAAGGCAGGATTATGTACAATATGCAAGACAAGGAAAGCGCGCCCTGGTAGGGTGACTTGCGAATTGTGCGGACGAAAGAAATCAGATGAGGTTATGGCACGGCGAAAGCGGCTCAAAGCACAAGGGTTATGTACCATGTGCGGGAAAGTACCGCGCACAGAAAGTTCCTGCTTATGCGAGGAGTGCAAAATCAAATGGAGGGGGTATAACTATTGATGGCAACGACAATAGTTTTTTTGGCTGGAACGATATTATCGGCCATAGCAACATTTCTGATAGTAGGAGCAAGCAAAAATAATGCAATTATTGAAGCATACGAAGAAGGCTACAGAGATGGGCTGAATGTGGCTGGAAACGGAGTGAAATATGACGAGGTTCGCTGACAATCTCCGGGTGCTCATGGCAAGGCAAAAGGTGTCGCAGTTTAAGCTTGCTAGTGAATTAGGCGTGACACAGGCGCAGATAAGCAATTATTTAACACGAAAAGCGTACCCACGGCAACGGACGTTGAATAAGATTGCTTTATATTTCGGCGTAAGTGTGGACACACTAGAATGTGATAAAATGTAATTATTTTGACTTTTTGGAGGCAAAACATGGAATATATAAGCGGAATGGCAATGGGAGATAGGGTTGAAAAATATCTTAAGGATAATAAAATGTACACGCCAAAAAATTATAGAAGCGCATACAGAGCAGTCAAGAATAAAGCCCTCAAAATCAAGAATGGCGCAGGAAAAGCAACCCGATATTTTTATTATGAAGAGGATATTACTATCATCTTGGATGATTGGAAGAAGCACTTAGACTGAATTTTACAAGGAGGATAACGGCTTATGAAGCTGTCGAAGCTGACTAAGCCAGAGCTTGAACGTATTAGCAGCAACGCCAATTTCACGGAGGAAGAGATAGAAGTGTTTGAACTTCTAGCCAAAGGAAAAACTATTACAGAGATTGCTCAGCAAATATCTGTATGCAATCGGACTGTCAATAGAAGAATAAACAAGATAATGTCAAAAATCAACAGATTGGAGGGGAAATCATGGTGATTGTGACACAGAATGGCAAGGAAATCAAGGCAGGCGAAATCAAATTGCCAGACAAAACCAAAGAACTGATTGCGTCGATAATTGACAATCAGTAAGCATAAGAGTAAAATGTGCCGTAACGCGATAAGTACGGCACATTCTTTTTAATAAGAGGAGGTTAAACGATGGAATGTGTTGCGTATATGAGAGTATCAACAGAAAAGCAGGTAGAAGAGGGCAATGGTCTTGAAAGTCAAAAAAGAGATATTCTCGACTACTGCTCCAAGAACAAGCTGATTGTGACAGATTGGTATGTTGACGATGGCTACACCGGGGCAAATATGAACCGCCCGGAGCTTCAAAGGCTTGTCACTGACTGTAAGCATAAGAGGATATCTTGCGTAGTGGCTTTTAAGCTTGACAGATTATCAAGGAATATGATTGACGGTCTATATATGATTGAGAAGATATTCCAGCCAAACGGCGTACAGTTCAAGTGTGTCCATGACAGTGTAAGCTATGACAGCCCAATGGAACAGGCGTATACTCAGATGATGGCTGTTTTTGCGCAGCTTGATAAAAATACAATGATGTTGCGTATGCGTGGCGGTATGCTTGAACGTGTCAAGCAAGGTTACTGGATGGGCGGTGGCAATCTGCCTTATTGCTACAGCTATGACAAGGATAGTGGAATCTTAATCCCTATTGCAGAACGCAAAGAACAGGCAAATAAGGCACTTGAATTGTATATAAGTGGGTATTCGGATGCGATGATATGCGAAATATGCGGGTATAAAGGAGAGCGTGTTGTCAATCGTATACTTACAAGTACTGTCAACATCGGCATGATACCATACAAGGGCAAGATATATCAAGGTTTGCATGAGCCTATATTCGACAAGGAGCGGTTTGAGCTTGCTCAACAGTTGAGAAAATCCCGAAGTCTTAATAAGGCAAGTTGTATAACTGAACCAAACTTATTGACGGGGCTGTGTTATTGCGGGGTGTGCGGATGTGCTATGCGATACCAAAAGTGGACACATGGGAAGCACAAAATATATTGCATGTCAAGGAATAAGGCTATGTCTTATCTGCCAAACCACAACCCGGACTGCAATAATTCGCTTGAATGGGCGGACGATATAGAGGAGCAAGTTGAGAGAGAAATGCTCAAAATATCGCTTGACTTATCATCGTACAAGCCCAAGGAAAAGGAAACAAAGCTTGATATTATGCAGTCACAACTTGACAAGGAACAGACAAAATTGAAAAGGCTTTACGGCTTGTATGCTGATGGGAACGACACAGTACTGAGCATGATTAAAGAGCTTGAAGGAAATATATCTGCGATTAAAGAGAACATAGCGGAAGAACGGAAGAACTTTTCCATCAAGCAAAAGAATACTATTATATATGATGAAATAAAAAAACTTGCCGATGTTTGGGGTAACATCGACAAGAAACAAAAAAATATGATACTTAAAACTATAATTGACAAAATTGTAATAGTCAATGGAAATATTGAAATTCAGTTAAAGAATTTTTAGCACTTACTATATGCTGTTCCTATGGCAGTATGCTAGTGCTAATGCCGTATTTATCGCGTTTTTCAAAAAGCAAAATAAAATATTTGTCGCTTTTATGTCGCCAAGCTGTCGCTTTGAGCGACTTTTTTTATGCCAAAATATAAATAGAAGGAGGGATAGCAGATGTTGTCAGACGAAGTGAAAGAAAAGCTCTTCGCAAAGAAAGAAATACAGCAGCTTGACCTGATGACGGTATCCCTTGTCATTAGTGCGATTGATGAAGCAATGGAGGAGGTAGACCAAGAAGATGCAGCTAAACAATCCTCAATATATGAACAGCGTGTATAACCCACAAGGGTTTTATCCACAGCAGTACGGCAATTATGCACCATATCAACAGATACAGCAACAGAGGTTTCAGCCACAAGAGCAATATCCAGCAATGCAAAATCAGCAGGCAATAGGGCTTAATGGACGTATTGTGCAAGTGGTCGAAAATATCAACGCCAACGAGGTCCCTATGGATGGCAGTATGGCATTTTTTCCAAAGCAGGACTTGTCAGAGATATATGTCAAGGGTTGGAACGCTGACGGAACGATTAAGACGATTGTGTATAAGCCCCAAATAGACAATAAATCTGTGCAAGCGGTAAATACTTCACTTGATACAGAAAAACTCAAGATTGACCTATCAGAGCAAGTCACAGCGGGCATTATGCAACGCTTTGATGACTTATCAGCCAAGATTGAGCAGTTGGAAAACAAGGTAGCTTTAGGAACGCAAAGAAAGACTTCACAATCGCAAAGTAAAAAGGAGAGTGACGAGGCATGACCAACCCAATGCAATTAATTCAAATGATGCGTGGCGGCAATCCACAGCAGCTTTTACAGCGAATGATGGGAAATAGTCAGATTATGAGTAATCCTATGGCAAAAAATGCTATGCAAATGGCACAAAAAGGAGACACCAAGGGAATAGAGCAGATGGCAAGAAATTTATGCAAAGAAAAAGGCTTAAATGCCGACGATATGATGAAACAATTAAAAAACAACTTTGGAATGTAGCATATTAGAGGAATACCCGGGAACCTCTTTATGAATAAATTAAACAGGAGGACAAAATATGTTCAACTCAAATTGTGCATCGGTTCCGTTAGTCGCCAATATTGACGGAAACAATAATAATGGCTGGGGAGCTGACGGCGGATGGCTTTGGTTTATAGTCGTTATCTTTGCAATTTTTGGCGGCTGGGGCGGTGGCTTCGGCGGCTGGGGCAACAATGGCGGCGGTGCTATGCAGGGCTACGCTACGCAAGCAGATATTCAGCGCGGATTTGATAATCAGGCGGTTATCTCAAAGCTTGACGGATTATCAAACGGCTTATGTGATGGCTTCTACGCTATGAATAACAGTATGCTTACCGGCTTCAATGGTATTAACACAAATATCATGCAGACCGGCTATGGCATTCAGCAGGCTATTAACGCTGATACAGTCGCTAATATGCAGAATACCAATGCTTTACAGGCACAGCTTGCTAACTGCTGCTGCGAGACGAGAGAAGCCATCCAAGGTGTAAATTACAACATGGCTACTAACACCTGTGCTTTACAGAACACAATGAATAATAATACAAGAGATATTATTGACAGCCAGCAGGCAGGAACGAGGGCAATCCTTGACTTCTTGACGCAGGACAAGATAGCAACACTCACAGCAGAGAATAACGACTTACGCAGAGCTGCTTCACAGGATAGACAGAATGCACTTCTGACTACAGCTATGACAGCACAGACAAGTCAAATTCTTGACGCTGTAAGGCCTACACCAGTTCCGGCATATCCAGCAGCTTCACCTTGCGGGCTTGGCAATTGGTCACCGAATGTGTTAGCAAATGGCTGTGGCTACAACAATGGCTGTGGCGGTTGCAACTGCTAGTTACAACTGAATAATTGAGTATCTTAATTGAGTTTAACTCGATTATGTCTGCTATGCAGTATTACGTTGGTACCGACATTGATGTCGGGAGCATGGGGCAGACTTGTATGGTTTGCCCTTATTTTTGTGAAAGAGAGGAAATAAAATGGCTGAATTTTCAAGCGTTGCAACACAGACAGTTGCAGTAAACGGAAATGTATTATTTACAGATACACCAACATCAATTTGCAATAAAGGATATATCACGCATAGAACTGGAAGTGGTTTAATCAATGTAAAGGGGGCAACGAACACTTGCAGGGCAAAGTACAGAGTGGAATTTAATGGAAATATTGCAGTTCCTACAGGTGGAACAGCAGAAGCAATTTCATTAGCTATTGCTGTCGAGGGCGAGCCAGATTTATCTACACTGGCAATCTCTACACCGACAGCAGTTGAAGCATTTAACAATGTGTCTATGGCTACAGATGTATGGCTTCCTTGCGGTTGCTGTCAAGCAATTTCTGTTAAGAATACATCTGAACAGGCTATCAGCGTTGCTAATGCTAACATTACAGTTAATCGTGTTGGATAGACTTGTTTGGAATGTATGCAATAAGCGCATTATCAACAATTCTGCTGATTGGTATTAGAGTTTGCTTAGAGTACTCTTTCAACTGCTTTTCAACCTCTTTGTCAAGAGTTGTAGAAAAACGAATGCGGTTTTTAAGTTCATCTTTCGGCATATTTACACCACCTTTCATAAATTTAATTAAGTTTAACACAATTTCTTGTTGAATACAAGAAAATAATCTGATATAATTTAATTAAGATTAAATAAACTTAATTAAGGAAAGCGAGGTAAAGTTATGCCATTTGCCAAAGGACATAATCTTAATCCCGGTAAATATGTGGCTGGGTATGAAGACGAATTTGTCACAATTAAAAAAAGAATTGAAGACACATTTAGACCAAGCGGAGAGACTGTGAGAAACTATATTTGCATATGTAAAGAATGTGGTAAAGAGTTTTCGACATCTCACACTATGATAAGAGACCACTTCGCAACTTTTTGCAAAGAATGTAAAAAAGAAAGAAGAAAGGAAAAGAAAAATAAATATTACGGTACAAGAATTTATTCAATTTGGAGAAGCATGTTGAATAGATGCTATTGGGAAAAACATAAACATTATAACAATTATGGCGGTAGAGGAATAGCAGTATGTGATGAATGGAGATTTAACTCTACTGCTTTTGGAGATTGGGCGATAAGTAATGGATATGCGGACAATCTATCAATAGACCGAATTGATAATAATGGAAACTACTGCCCCGAAAATTGCAGATGGGTTACTTGGAAAGAGCAAATGAAAAATAGAAGACCTTTCAGTCGCAACACCAGTAGCAGAAAGGCTAATAACAGAAAGATTAATAGTAAGAGAAGTCAAAATGCACTTATTGAAATAAATGGTATTATCAAAACAAGGAATGAATGGTGTGATTTTTACGGTATTTCAAGAAAAACCGTAGATAAAAGAATTTATGAATTAAAATGGGATGTTGTAGAAGCTATTACAACACCTCCTAGAAAGAGAGGAAAATAAATTGCATATTGAGAGAATACATAGAATGATTGAATGTCTCACGGAGAAGACGCTGTCCGAACTTGATAAAGGCATCGAAAACGTAAATGTTGAGGAAATGTCAGAAGCCGTGGATATGATTAAGGATTTATGCGAAGCTGAATATCGTGCAGTTATCGTCAAGTCAATGAAAAAGGCTGACGAAGAGGAGGAAGAGTACAACAAGGAGTTGCTCAGAGAGCTTAAGGCTGAATATGGCGAAGATGCTGGCAGACGTTTTTACGATGAATACCGTTACAAGACCACGGGCAGATATGCACCAAAGGGCAGAGGCACTTATGTAGGCAGACGCGGTTATGAAGAACCGCCATATTGGCATAGATACCCGGGTGATATGACGGACATGGATTATGACAGCGTGGAGCGCATGAGAGACATGGACAGATTAAGCCATGGCAGAATGTACTACACCGACA
>UMKR01013860.1_pt1 | contig 12437 bp, 10 predicted proteins | sample 1966361 | NCBI WGS metagenome assembly UMKR01 (sample SAMEA4836181, study PRJEB28245) | human gut metagenome | biome: gut microbiome; material: fecal sample | place: Denmark | collected 2008 | reverse complement strand
CTGTTTTCATCATAAAAAACCTTATCTAAATGACATTGATTCATCAATATTAACTCCAAAATATTTCGATAACTTGATTAACTTATCAATTGACGGTTCTGATTCTCCATTTTCCCATTTTGACACCGCTTTATCTGAAACGCCGACAAGTACACCCAACTGATATTGAGACAGGCCTTTTCTCTGTCGTAGTGTACTGATAAAATTTCCAAAACTATAGTCTCTCATACTTATCCTCCGCTACTTGCTAATTACATTTTACACCAAAATAGTTCATTTGCAATTTGTTCATATCGAATTAAAGTAGATTTTTGTTGTTCGAAGCAATTGCGATTCCGATTATCACGAAACTGCGTGACTATTCACTTTTATTTGATAACAAAAAAGAGAGCCACAGAGTGACTCCCCCAGTGCAGTCCGGAAACATACACCTCATTCAATACAGATAATATACAAGATTATTATAAAAATGCAAGCACAATCAAATAATAGCCTCTACTTTCGCATCTGCGGCACCTGTGCCAAGATCACTGCGGTGAACACAAGCACGCAGCCAACGATTTCCCGCGGTGCTAACACCTCATGCAATACGACGAATCCACCGATCACTGCAAATACAGATTCCAGGCTCATCACGATGGATGCAACTGCCGGATCTGCATATTTCTGTCCTGCGATCTGAAGCGTATACGCGATACCGCTCGAGAAGATACCCGCATACAGGATTGGGAACCACGCGGCGGCAAGATCACTCCATGCCGGTTGTTCAAAGATTGCCATACAGATCAGAGATAACACACCGTTCGTAATAAACTGGATGCACGAGATCTTCACGCTGTCACAATCGTTAAAATGATCGACCGTCAGGATATGTCCGGTGAAGCAGACTGCGCACAGAAGCCCAAGCAGATCTCCAAAATACAGATTGTCGATACCGCCTGACATGCACAGCATGTACATACCACCAAGGCAGACAAAAACTGCCACATAAACAATCTTATGTAATTTCTTCCCGAGTAATCCGGATACGATTGCAACCATAACCACATACGTTGCGGTGAGAAACCCCGATCTGCCGGAGCTGGCCACGCCTTCCGGATATGCCGCGATACCACTCTGTTGCAGATTCGTTGCGAAAAACAACACACAGCCACAGAGGATACCACCGATCACGGTCCGTTTTATACTTTCTTTTTCGACCGGTTCTCCACTTACCTTTGCTTTCTGCTTCTTCATTCCCGTGCGAGCAAGAATCAATAGCGCAAGAAATGCCGCTCCAACTATGGAGCGGCTTCCGTTAAATGTAAATGTTCCAATCTGATCAGATGCTGTTGTCTGTGCTACGAACGTCGTTCCCCAGAAAAACGCGGCAAACAGCAACATAATACTTCCTTTTGTCTTTTTCATTTCAAGCCTCTTATTCTGCATCAATTGGATCTTTCTTTTTCTCAACTGTCTTGATCACCTGCAACACAACATACAGTAAAATCAGGCCGATTACCAGCGGAATCACAGGACTCTTCATTACTCCCGGAAGTCCCTTGCTGTTACCAAAGAATCCGGCAATAATGTAAGTGACGAACGATACAAGTGCGACTGTAATCGCATATGGAAGCTGTGTGCTTACATGATTGATGTGATTACACTGTGCACCTGCGGATGCCATAATTGTCGTATCCGAAATCGGGGAACAATGGTCTCCACATACGGCACCTGCCATACATGCAGAGATGGAAATGATCATCATCGTTGCGTTTGTTCCCTCGAATGCATTTACAACGATCGGAATCAGCATACCGAAGGTTCCCCATGAGGTTCCGGTTGCAAACGCAAGGAAGCATGCAATGATAAATACAAGTGCCGGCAGGAAACTAAGCAACGCATCCGGCGTACTCTTCACGAGCTCTGCCACAAATTCTTTTGCGCCAAGGCTGTCTGTCATCGCCTTCAATGTCCAGGCAAATGTCAGAATTAAAATTGCAGGAACCATCGCTTTAAATCCTTCCGGAATACAAGACATGGATTCGCTGAATTTCAATACGCGGCGGAACATATAATAGATAATCGTAATCACAAGTGCAAAGAAGCTGCCATACATCAATCCAACCGATGCATCACTGCCCGAAAATGCTTCTACAAATCCAACGCCTGAGAAAAATCCACCACTGTAAATCATGCCGATGACACAGGCTGTAATCAGAACGATCATTGGGAATACAAGGTCAATCACTTTCCCCTTTGTCTCAACGACTTCATTTTCCGCGTTTGCATATGGACGGTCCGGTGTCGTGTAGATATCGCCCTTCAAAGCGTTCTTCTCATGCGTCCGCATCGGACCATAATCAATCTTTCTAACGATCAAAACAATCATAAATATAATCGTGAAAAGCGCATAATAGTTATACGGAATTGCACGGATAAAGATGGAGAATCCGTCCTCTCCCTCTACGAATCCGGCTACTGCTGCTGCCCATGATGAAATCGGAGCAATGATACAGACCGGAGCTGCTGTCGCATCAATGATATACGAAAGCTTCGCACGCGATACCTGATGCTTGTCTGTCACAGGACGCATCACGCTTCCAACTGTCAGACAGTTAAAATAATCATCAATAAAGATCAAAACACCGAGCGCAACTGACGCTAACTGTGCGCCAATCCGCGTCTTGATATGGGCGCTTGCCCATCGTCCGAACGCTGCCGAACCACCGGCTTTGTTCATCATACAGACCATAACACCGAGTATTACAAGAAATACCAGAATACCCATGTTATATGAATTGGTCAGCACGCGGACGATTCCGTCTTTGAATACATGGTTTACGGTTGCTTCAAATCTGAAGTCAGACCAGAACAGTCCACCGATCACAATTCCTAAAAAGAGTGAACTGTAAACCTCCTTTGTAATGAGTGCCAGCACGATTGCCACGACCGGCGGGATTAATGCCCAGAATGTTGCGTACATCTGTGGCACGTAATTTGCGATTTCTTCCATCTTCTCTCCTCGTTTTCTTTCTTATTGTCTGCCGCCCATATTCAGTCGGCGACATGGTATCTGGTGCATCTTACAGCATGGATGCACGAAGCTCTTCCCCTGTTTTATTCACAAGGTAAGCCGGTGCAATATCAAATACGGTCTTGCAGCCGCTTGCTCCCTCATTTGCAAGTCTGTGAGCCGCTCTTGCATAAGCAATCAGTACGCTGGATGTAAACTCAGGGTTTGAATCAAGCTTCAGGCTGTACTCGATGATATGCTTGTTCTCCTTGTTCCAGCCGGTCACACCGCCGCGGAGTACAAATCCACCATGTGGAATTCCGCTGTGGTTTGCCTTCAGCTCTTCTTCCGAAATGAAGTGAACCGTTGTATCGTAATCTGCGAAATAGTTCGGCATTGTCTTGATTTCTTCCTCAACTTTTGCCGCATCTGCGCCCTCTTCAAGCACTACGAAGCACTCTCTTGTATGCTTCTGTCTTGTTGTAAGCGCCGGATTCTCGCCGTTACGAACTGCCTCAAGTGCGGATTCTACGGGAATCGTATACTGCTTGGCATCCTTGACACCTGCGATACGACGGATGGCATCGGAATGTCCCTGACTGACACCCTTGCCCCAGAATGTATAATCATTTCCCTCCGGAAGCAATGCATTTCCGTACAGACGGTTGAGTGAGAACATGCCCGGATCCCAGCCAACGGAGATAATTCCGATATGTCCGCTTGCTTTTGCACTTGCGTCCACATTCGCAAAATGCTCCGGGATTCTTGCATGTGTATCAAAGCTGTCGATCACGTTGAAATATTTTGCACATTCCGGTGTCTGCTCCGGAAGATCGGTTGCGCTTCCGCCGCACAGAATCATAACATCGATTTTATCCTTCCAGTCTGCCATGTCCTTTACGTTGCACACCTTGGCTGTCTGGTTCTTAATAACCAATTCATCAGGATTTCTTCTTGTAAATACGGCAACTAATTCCATATCATCGTTCTGGTTGATGGCTGCTTCTACGCCGCGGCCGAGATTTCCGTATCCGTAAATTCCGATTCTCGTCATTTTGTTTTCCTCCTTATTCTATCTCCCTGCATGAGAACTTCTACTCTTTCTCCGAGTTATTCTGGATTTTCATTCTACGCAGACGCGCTCTCGCTCACTTCCGCACATAGCAGACACTAAACTCACTGCGTTCGTTAAGTGCTGATGTGCTCCAATGGTCTGCTTTAGAATTGAAAATCCAGAACAACTCGAATCTACATATAGCCTCTCATGCCCGAAGGTTGAATCAAATTAAAAATTTACAATCGAATCCACTTTAGCATACTTCGTTGCTTTTCACAACAAAATTTCGCCACATCGTACTTTTTTGTATGTTTTTCGGGGTTATTCTTTGTTTGGTTGTTCGGTTGATGTGGTGGTGCTTGTTGTGGTGTTTGTTGATTTCCTGCCGTACACATAGCCGTAAAAATCGGTGTTGATGACCTCATCGGACATGTAAAGTTTTGTTTCGACTTCCTTGATCTTATCGTCGATGTAGGATTGTGAAACTGTTTTTTCATCCACGTAGTAGGTCACTTCTCCGGTCTTCGTGTTATAGCCGATCTTGTCTGTCTTGAAGCTGTGGTCGGCGAAGATGACAAGTTCTTCCGAATCGGATAAGATATCGTGTCCTGCGAGGATGCGGGAATCGTATGTCACGCCAAGCAGATTGAGAACGGTTGGAAGAACATCCACACTCGCACAGAGCTTCTTGACAGGAACCGGTTCTCCCATCGATGCAGACCAGATGCCAAGGCAGGAATGATGTTTTTCAAATGCATCATCGGATACATTCTTGCCTGCAAGCGCATCGTAGCCGCTGTCTGTCAGTCCATATGGATAATGGTCCGGTGTCACGATGAACACGGTCTTCTCCAGCTTTCCGGCTTCATCCAGCTTGTCGATCAGATCCTCTAATGCTTTATCAAGCTCCATCTGTGCCGCAATATACGCCACCGCGTCTTCCGGCAAGTCCATTCCTTCTGTGCATTTTTCTGCTTCCTCACGGTTCTTCAGGCACATGGCATTGTAATCGTAATTATATGGAAGATGCCCACTGAATGTCATAAAATACATCAGAAACGGTTCTTCGTTAATAAACTCCTTGTATACTGCCTCGATCGTATCATAATCGGAATATGTCACATAGCTTGGGATATCCAGACCATAATCGATTGCCTTGAAATCATATCCCATATTCGCATGTGTCTCACTCCGGTTATAATAATAGAAGTCAAAGTCGTGGTATGCTTTGCTTGTGTAGCCTTTCTCATTCAATGCATTGCCAAGTGCATACGGCTGATATGTATCTGCTGACTTATAAAAGCTCAACTCTGAGGAACACGGATACTGTCCCAGACAGTCTACAAATTCTCCGTCAATCGTACTGTGATACCAGATCGGATTATAGTAATTTTCAAATACAAAGCCGTCATTCATGATCTTATAAAGCGTCGGTGTGCAGTTCTCGTAGATACCGTATTTGCACAGGCTCTCCGCGGTAATGCAGACAACATTATACCCTTCGAACATACCCGTATATTCGTTCTGCATGGTCGGTGTCTGCTGCGCGCAATAAGCGGACAGATTCTTCAACTGCTCATCCTCGGCTGCCTGATACAGCTTCTTAAAATCAACTGCCGGATCAACCTGTTCCACATACGCAGGTGCTGCATCCGTATCGGTTGCCGTAGCTTCCATTGCATCACTTTCGGTTGCCGTCACATCATCTGGCTGCATATCTGTATCATCCAAAGTGAATGTCACATTTTTCTTTCCCCCGGTGAGCATCGTCTGCGCATCCCGCACGGTCGTCACACATACGCCGAGCTTGTTCATCGAAAGCTCCAGCACATACTGGTTGTGGAACAACTGATACGGCGAATACATCGCGCGTCCCTGCACATTCAGCAGAAGGATGGAAATGGCGCACAGACAAACCGCACTTGCCACACTTATAAGCCTTATTTTCATCTTCGGTCTGTCAAACTTTATCAGAAATACACGCAGCAAAACAAGTGCGATCACCGGCAACATAAACAGCAACATCCATCCAACATTCTGGCGAATCTTCTCGAACATCACGACCTTGAAATCCATCGCGTTCCCGGCCCCGCCGACAGACACCAGACTTAAGAATGTCCCAAATATCCGGAAATAGATGAGCTGCACGATATCATACACGCAGAATGCCGTAAGACCGACATACGCGATGATCTCATTTCCGATGCGCGGCAGCCATACAGTGAGTGCCGCTAAGAAAAGCCCCAACGTGGCACCGAACAAAATCGGATAGATGCTCGTGCTTTCGAGTTTATGGTAAATCGCCAGATGAAACAACACTTCCAGATAGATGCCCGCGCCCGCAAAAAACGGGATGCGCCAATATGAAAATGCACGCTTCTCCTTCTTTAATTTTATTGTCTGTATCTGATCTTTCATTGTAATCCTCCAAATCTCGCATACGCGCTATCAATCGCGCATTTTATTATATATGATTTTTCCTTGTTTTTCACTATCTTTTATTTTATAATTTAATGTCAGTGTTTACGAAAAATAAGGAGGTACCCTATGGCTGAAGCATATTCAAATTTTGCTGCTGTCTACGATGCGCTCATGGACAACATTCCCTATGACGCATGGGCAGACTATCTGCACGGCCTGCTTGTGGAATATGATATTGCAAGCGGCATTCTGGCAGAGCTTGGCTGTGGAACCGGAAATATAACCGAGCGTATGGCAGATTTCGGATACGACATGATCGGTATCGACAACTCCCCTGCCATGCTGGATATTGCAAACGAAAAGCGGGAACAAAATCATTCTTCATCGCTCTACCTGTGTCAGGACATGCGCGAGTTTGAGTTATACGGAACCGTTGCAGCCATCGTAAGTCTCTGCGACAGCGTCAATTATATTACCGAACCGGAAGAGCTTACGCATGTATTCTCGCTCGTCAATAACTACCTTGATCCGGACGGACTTTTCATCTTCGACTTCCATACGGAGCATTATTACCGGGATGTCGTAGCCGAAGCGACAATTGCCGAGGATCGGGATGATATCAGCTTTATCTGGGATAATTATTATGATGAAGAGGAAGCAATTAATGAACTCGCTTTAAGCCTGTTCGTAAAGGAACCTTCGGATTCCGATGCCGATGATAACCTGTTCCGCAAATATGAGGAATTGCATGTACAAAAAGGGTACACACTAAAGCAGATGAAACAGATGGTAGCTGATTCCGGTCTTACCCTGCTTGCGGCCTATGATGCATTTACACATGAGCCGGCGGACGAGGAATGTGAACGTATTTATATCATCGCGAAAGAAACACGAAACAAGAATTCAAAGAAACAATATATACAGTAATTTTGTATACCACTGCATCAATCATAAATAACAACACATGCAAGTATATATACAAAATCCAAACACTCATTTTAAGGAGGATACATTTATGGCAGATACAATGATTCGTGGCATGGCAGCGAACAAGCAGGTTCGTTTCTTCGCCTGCAACTCTACCGATACTGTGGAAAAAGCAAGAATTACACATCATACCAGTCCGGTTGTTACGAACGCACTCGGCAGACTGTTGACCGGAGGCGTGCTGATGGGCGCCATGTGTAAAAATGATACCGACAAATTAACACTCCGTATCCAGTGTCAGGGACCGATCTCCGGTATGCTTGTCACTGCCGATGCAAACGGACATGTCAAGGGATATGTCAGCGAACCGGAGGTTATGCTTCCTGCAAACGATGTCGCAAAGGCTGTGGACCTCGGTGTCTTAAGCGTCATCAAGGATATCGGTCTGAAGGAGCCGTATGTCGGCGACACCCATCTGGTAAGCGGCGAGATTGCAGAGGATCTGACCTACTATTTTGCAACAAGTGACCAGATTCCAAGCTCTGTGGCTCTGGGCGTGTTGTTCAACGACGATACATCCGTAGCGAATGCCGGTGGATTTATCATCCAGCTGATGCCATTTGCAGAGGACGCATTGATTGACGAGCTGGAGAAACGGCTGAAAGGATTTTCTTTCACTGCTCTTCTCAAGCAGGGCATGTCTGTGGAAGCTATCATACGAAAATTGTTTGAAGGCTATGATGTCGAGCTGACCGATTCCATGCCTTGTGCGTATGTCTGTGATTGCAGCAAGGAGCGTGTCGAGCAGGCAGTTATCAGTCTTGGCAGAAAAGAGCTTGGCGCTATGATTGCTGACAACAAGCCAATTGAAGTTGTGTGCGACTTCTGTCACACGAAATATACATTCTCACCGGATGAGCTGTTGAATATTCTGAAGAATAAATAATCCGCTTATCCGATATAGTTTTGCATCACCTAAACAAAACAGATGGTACAAGCTGTGATATAAAATAATACATCAAACACGATCACAAGGAGGTTGGTAATATGGAACGAATCGATTTACATGTACATTCCAATGCGTCTGACGGTTCTCTGACACCGACAGAGGTTGCCGACGAAGCGATGCGGATGGGACTTTCCGCGATTGCCCTGACCGATCACGACACGGTCAATGGCGTGGCAGAAATCTTAGACTATACAAAGGACAAGCCTTTGGAGGTAGTGCCGGGCATCGAACTGTCCTGCTACTATAACAATCGTGAGATTCATATTCTCGGCTTCTATATGGACTATGAAAACCCAGAGCTTCAAAAAGAGCTTGCCGTATTAAAGGAAGCACGTGAGGGAAGAAATGAGAAAATGGTAGCGATGATGCAGGCAGATGGTCTCCCTGTCACGATGGAGAAGCTGCTTCACGGCAATCCGGACAGTGTCATCACACGGGCACATTTCGCAAGAGTTCTCGTCGAGGAAGGTGTCTGCAAAGACAAGGATACCGCGTTCCGCAAATACATCGGCATCGGCTGTAAATATTACCTTCCAAAACCACAGGTTACCTGTGAGACTGCCATGCGCATCTTAACGACTTATAGCAAAGCGGCATTTCTGGCACATCCTCTGCTCTATCATCTTGGTTACGCACAGATTGATGAGCTGTTAGCATATCTGAAGTCCCTTGGTTTAAAAGGACTTGAGGCATTCCACTCTTCGAACAACCGCTTTGAAAGTGAGAAGCTCCGCTCGCTGGCTGCCAAATACGGGCTGGCAATCTCCGGCGGCTCGGATTTCCATGGGGTTGTGAAACCGAATATACAGATGGGAATCGGACGGGGAAATATGAATATTCCAATGAGTCTGCTTGATACAATTAAAACTTTATAAGTTTTCTCCGCGAAAAAAAGGAACCCAAACCGGGTTCCTTTTTGTATATGTTTACAGTTTCATGATTCCGAGTGTCTGCAGCAAAAGCAGGATCAGGAAGATTGGAGCGATGACCTTTACCATAGCAGTGTAAAGCCGCTTTCTTCCCATTTTACAACCGCTCTTTTCTACTTCTTCGATCACAGTCTTTGGTTTGATGACCCATCCAACGAGAATACAGGTTGCAAGTGCTACGATCGGCATCAGCAGATTGTTACTGATGTAATCCATGATATCTAAGATCTGCGCCGTTGAGCCGTTCGGAAGCTTGAACTCGAAGTACAGCTTGTTGTATCCGAGGCAGACAATGATACCAACGATCAGTGCGAAGATTCCCTCGATTGTGCCGGCCTTTGTTCTGCTTGTATGGAACGCATCCATAATACATGATACAACTGCCTCCATGACGGATACCGCACTTGTAATTGCAGCGAACAATACCATTGCAAAAAAGATTGTACCGATTATATTTCCGGCAACACCCATTGCAGCAAATACCTTTGGCAAAGATACAAACATCAGACTTGGTCCGGATGACATACCCTCTGTTCCCATAAATGCATACACAGCCGGAATGATCATCGCACCTGCAAGGAACGCAACAACCGTATCAAAAATCTCAATCTGATTAATTGATTTTCCAAGGTTTGCATCATCCTTCACATACGAACCATATGTAATCATGATACCCATTGCCACAGACAAGCTGAAGAACAACTGTCCGAGTGCATCGATCAGAACCGTAAATAACTTTCCGATTGTCAGTCCCTCAAAATTAGGAACAATATATATCTTAAATCCCTGCAGACCGGTTACTACTTCACCTGCATCATTTGTATTTTTCAATGTTAATGAGAATATTGCAATTCCCAAAATCATGACAAGCAGGATCGGCATGATAATCTTCGATGTGGACTCAATTCCTTTATTGACACCACGGAATACGATAAATGCAGATACCGCAAGGAAGATCACAAATGTAATAATCGGTTCCCACTGTGACGTGATGAATCCGGTAAAGAATCCATCCTGTGCAGCGTCGGCTCCATGTCCTGTCAAAAATACGAAGAAATATTTTACTACCCAGCCACCGATTGTGCAGTAATACGGCATGATGATAACCGGTATAATACTCGCAATAGCACCTAAGAATCCCCATTTATCATGAAGCTTCGTATATGCCGTGAGCGGGCTCTGTTTCGTCTTTCGACCGATCGCAATCTCCGTAGTCAGCAGCGTGTAGCCAAATGTCAATGCCAGAATGATATAGACGACTAAGAATAATCCGCCTCCATCCTTGGCTGCCAGATACGGAAACCGCCAGATATTTCCAAGACCAACCGCACTACCTGCCGCCGCAAGTACGAATCCGATTGATCCACCAAATGAGTGTCGCTTCTTTTCTTCCATCCTTTTTCCCTCTCTTTTTTCGTTCTCGATTCACAACACATACCCTCTTATAAAGAATTCTGTATCATGCATCTTGTCCGTTATTTGCTGTCTGATTTCATTTTGTTGTCCTATAAACAGCAGATAAGAGCCATTTTATCATAGATTCATTTTTAAATCCACATCTATTTGATAAAAACAGCAAAAATGGGCAGATATATGTGTGATACATACATCTGCCCGTACTTATGATTGTTATAATCTTGCAATTTATTTTACCTGATTGGCTTCATGGATGGTTCTATTTTCATAATCAACCGCATTCTGTAAGGTTGTCCGGCTGATTGCCGCAAGTGCTTCCCGCGTCAGAAAACCCTGATGGGATGTAATAATAACATTTGGGAATGAAAGCAATCTGGCTGTGATAGAATGCTGTAACAGCTCGTCCTCCCGGTTCTCAAATACATTGTCTCCCTCTTCCTCGTAGACATCCAGACCGACGCCGAAGAATTTGCCCTGCCGGATACCCTGTATCAGTTCCTCTGAATCGACCAGTGCACCACGGGATGTATTGACTAAGATCACATCGTCCTTCATCTGTGCAATCGTATCCTTGTTGATCATGTGATAAGTCTCGTCTGTGAGCGGGCAATGCAGGGAAATCAAGTCACTCTCCTTGAGCACATCTTCAAGTGACATATATTCTACAAAGTCCAGATCCTTATTTGGGTACATATCGTAGGCGATTACGCGCATACCAAATCCACGGCAGATCCGGCACATTGCTGCACCAATCTTTCCAGTCCCGATGATGCCCGCGGTCTTCCCATGAAAATTCACTCCGGTCAATCCCACTAAGCTGAAATTATTCTCCCGCACCTTGATGTAGCTTTTGTGTACATGGCGGTTGACCGCAAGCGCCAGTGTAATCGCAAGCTCCGCAACGGCTTCCGGAGAATATCCCGGCACACGCAGCACCGTAATGCCAAGTTCATTTGCCTTTTCCAAATCTATATTATTAAACCCGGCGCAGCGAAGCAGCACCAGTTTGATGTTTATCTCCGCAAGCTTCTCCAGTACAGGCGCACTTAAATCCGAGTTTACAAATGCACAGATTGCATCGCAGCCCTGTGCGAGTGATACAGTCTTCGGAGAGATATCAACTTCGTGGTAGATGATCTCGATGTCCGGGAAATGGTTGAGTTCTTTCTCGAAGGATTCCACGTCGTAGGCTGCTGCATCGTAAAATAGTATCTTCATAATATGTGTCTCCTTTCGTTGTTTTACAAATCAAACAGTTACGAATCCTACTATACTGACCGAGTTGCACAGAATACTTATTCTTCGCAGACGCGCTCTCGCTCACTTCCACACGCAGTGGTACTAAATTCGCAGGAATATCATACATCAATTATTTATTTCTTATTGCCCTGCTCATTAAGTACCAGCGTGTTCCAATGGTCTGCTTAATAATAAGTATTCTGTGCAACTCGAATCTACATATTGTTTCATTTGTAATTATTTAATTGTAACAATCAATCATACACACATATTATATCCAATTTTTCCTTGGTTATCACGTATTACTGCAGCCGAATACTGATTTCGCCGGTTGAGAGATTTTCGCGGGTGCCATCCTCGTACTCGACAAGGAGATGGCACATGTCGTCGATATCAAGTGCGGTTGCCTTGCGCTCACCATCCTTTGTCACAACACGGATACCT
>UMKR01061291.1_pt1 | contig 13057 bp, 10 predicted proteins | sample 1966361 | NCBI WGS metagenome assembly UMKR01 (sample SAMEA4836181, study PRJEB28245) | human gut metagenome | biome: gut microbiome; material: fecal sample | place: Denmark | collected 2008 | reverse complement strand
GTATTAGAGAGGTAGTTCCCGATAGACCAAATCGTCACGGACAGCAAACCCCTGATGCTCCCAGAAATCGTTGCCGGCATCGTTGTCTGCGGGCACACCGACGGCGACTTTTGGCAGGCCGATCGCACGAAGCGCTTCAACCACTCGGCCCACCAAAAGCGAGCCAATGCCCATACCGCGCGCGTCGGGATCGACCGCCGTGTGGTAGATGCGCGACCGTCTGCTATCGTGACCGGCAAGAATCGCTCCAATAATCCTTCCGCCATCGTCCTCGGCTACGAAACAGGTGTCGGGATTGCGTTTGAGGAACGTTTTTATCGCATCCTCGGAATCGTCGATGTCCCTCATGGTGAAACCGGTGCATCGCGTCCACAACCCGTATACCAGCGGATAATCTTCAATTTTCATACGACGGATGGTTGGTGCAGGCCCAGTCATATTTCCTCCTTCTCTCGTTGAACGTTAGTTTCGATTTTCGTATCGTTCGCGGTATTCCTGCGCGCGTATGCCGTATTTGCGTTACACGGCCGTCTGCAGCGCGCGCGTATCGGGGAAACCGCATTCCCTTGCGATGCTGGCTATCGACGCAGAGGAACCTGACAGTTTTCTGCAGGCGTCGTCCAATCGCAGGTCGGTCAGAAATTCTTTGAACGTTTTGCCGGTCGCCTTGCGGAATAGGCGGCAGAAATGTTCCCTGCCGTATCCAAATTCCCGTGCGACGTCGGTCGCTTCGAGATGCTGTTTGCGGTGCGATGTCATGTATCCGATGATCTGCATGGTGATGTTTCTTCCGGATCTGACCAATTCCGGCCGCCGCACCTCGGAAACGAACCTCGAATACAGCAGCGATAGCAGTTCGTGCAGCAGCATATTGAGCTTGAATCCACGAATGGCCTCATCGGACTGTCCAATACATTGTAGCCAATCCATTTTCATTGAAAACGAAATTTCCGACATTGATGGCAATTACGCTTTCAAACATGATAAACTCGTTACTAAACACGTTTAGTTGCTGAATTTCCAAGGAGGTAGGTTTCCATGGCCACGATCAGGGAGATCGCGGAAAAGGCGGGCTTCTCCCAGGCGACCGTATCGAGAATACTCAATGACGACCCCTCGTTCTCGGTGAAGGAGACCACCCGTCAGAAGATTCTGAGCACCAGCATTGAGATGGGGTACGAGAACGTCCCCCGCTACCAACGTGTCACCATTCCGCAAGACATCGCGTTGCTGAACAACTCCATCCACGACAAGGGGCTTCAGGACGCCTATTTTGACGAGCTTGAAGTTTCATTACGTCGCCATGCCAAGGACGAGCGCATGAGAGTGACGGAATACAACGATGTCAAATCCCTGATGAAGGACGCGTCCAAATACGCCGGATTCATCTCAATAGGTCCGGCGCCGTTCAAAAGGAACATGTTGAAGCGTCTGCACGCGGTCCTTCCGCATGGAGTGTTCATCGACATCAATCCCGCGCCGAGCCTGTTCGATTCGGTGCAGCCGGATCTGGAGCAGACCATTCTGGACGCCTTGGACGAATTGATGGACGCCGGCAACAAGCGAATCGGGTTCATCGGAGGGTTCGGCAACATCATGGGCGACCATGAGTATCCCGAGGATCCGCGTGCGTTCGCGTTCCGCAACTGGACCGTCCGTCTCGGTCTTGACGTCGACGGCCTGGTGTTCGATGAGGGGCCTTTCACCGTGGAGAACGGCCGTGCCTTGGGAGAGAGGTTCGTGACCGAATGTGGCGACAGGCTCCCGGATGCTCTGATTGTGGCGGCGGACCCCATCGCCGTAGGCGTCTTGCAGGCGTTCGCGGCGTCCGGCATTCTGGTTCCACGCGACATGCGACTGGTGAGCATCAACAACCAGGAGATCGCGAATTACACTTCGCCGACGCTTTCGTCGTATGACATCAACAAGGACGAATTGGCCAAGGCCGCGGTATTCATGCTGTCGGAGGCCATTTCCATGGGGCGCTCCGTCAACCAGCATATGAGGATTTCAACCAAGCTGGTCGCCCGGGACAGTTTCACCCCGAAAGCTAGGTAGGGTTTAAGAAGAAAGGGTTCGGTCCTCGTTGACACGCTTAATACGTGCCAACGAGGACCGAACCCTTTTGCATCTGTGAGGTGTTTTCGAAGGAAAGTCTGTCAAGCCCTGTTCCCGATATGGAAACGAGGGCACGGCACGGGGAAAACATGGAAGACGTGCCGTACCCTTTCAAGGCGCCGTCTCCGGTTTGATGTCAAGGTCCACCCTTGACGACGACACCGTCCTTTCGCCATACGTTTCCGCGTATGGCGAAAGGAAAGCCAAGTCCCGGTTTCCGCCGGGGCGCGCCGGTCAGATCAGGTCGAGATCGACGTCGAGGCTGATCGGCTGGTCCGCCGGGATATGGTACTGGGGGTGGACCGGGGACATCCAGGAGTCATCTCCTCCGACACCCATCTGCTCGGCAAGCACACGCAGGAACATGTGCTTCGGGGCGGGGAGCTCGTCCTGATGCTGGGCTTCCTCAAGCATGAAGCTGGAGTACGGCTGCAGGCTCATCGCGAACGGTTCGGCGCCTTCGGCGCGGCTTATGCGAAGGCCATGGCCCTTCTCGTCCGTGATCTCGGCCCAACGCACGTCCTCATGGTTGCCGGTTTCCTGCGGCATGAGATACGGGGCGTGGTCCTTGAACGCGTCGGTGCTCCACACACCGAGCTTGGCATGCTTGCGATCCTGGTAGGTCTCCTCCGGACCAGCGCCGAAGAAACGCAGGTTCGAGTACTGGACCGGAAGGGTCCATTCGATGCCGAACGCGGGGATGGTGGGCAGGTCGCCCGGCTCGCCCGGGTATTCGACGTGCAGATTCACTCGTCCGGTGGTGTCGGCGGTGTAGCTGACGGTCACCTTGGTGCGCTGCGGGGTGGCGAGCTCGTACGTGTAGGAGGCCTTGACGGTGTTCTCGTCGATCTGTTCGATCTCGTTGCCGATGCAGCGGGCGTAACGGCCTGCTCCCAGCCACTGGGCGCGTTCGAAGCCGTGGCCTGCGCCGCGATCGTTGTCGGTCAGCGCGCGGAACGTGGTGACCGCCGGACGGCGCAGCACGAATTCTCGATTGTTGAACGTGTAGGAGACCAGTCCGCCTTGGGTGCGGGAAAGCAGTACCTCGCGGCCGGATCCCTGCACGCCGACGTTCCAACGGCCAACGGTGACGATGCCGTCGACCGGCTTCACCGGAGCAGAGGCCTTCTTGGAGCCGGCGACGACGGTCTGGCCGAATGCCAGCTCATAGCCGGCTACCGCCCAATTGGTCGCCTTGGCGAGACGCTGGGATACCTCCAGCACCAGTTCGGACGCGCCGTCGCGGTACAGATCCAACGGCCAGTCGACATCGAGCTTCTCCGTCGAACCGGCCGGCACGTCGAAACGGCGTTCGGACTGCCATACCGGTTCGCCATCCGCAAGGACACGCAACACGAACGTGTATTCGCCAGTGGAGGTGAACAGATTATCGTTCTTGATGGTCACGGAATCCTCGGCGACATCGATATGCACGTTGGAATACAGCTGCTTGACCTCCTGGGCCTTCGGCGTGGGCTTACGGTCCGCAAACACCAGGCCGTTGCCGGAGAACTCGTAGTCGCTCGGCCTGTCGCCGAAGTCGCCGCCATAGCGAAGGCTCGTGGTTCCATCGGGCTGGGTGGCGTAGATCGCCTGGTCGATGAAGTCCCAGATGAAGCCGCCCTGGTACTTCGGATAGCGTTCGAGCGCGGTGTATTCGTCCATGTTGCCGCACGAATTGCCCATGGCGTGCATGTACTCGCAGGAGATGTAAGGCTTCTGCGGATCATTCTTCAGGTATTCCTCGATGGCGTCGGCGTGCGCATACATGCGGGTCTCGATGTCGGTCACGTCGTTGTAGTCGCGGTTGTGGGTCACGCCCTCATAGTGCACGGGACGGTTCGGGTCGATGTCGTGCACGCGCTTGTACATGGCGCGGAACACGTCGCCCGTGTAGGATTCGTTGCCGAGAGACCAGATCAGGACGCTCGGATGGTTGTAGTCGCGGCGCACCATGCTGTTGACACGGTCGACGCACGCGCCCTCCCAATGCGCCTTGCTTCCCGGGACGGCGGTCTCCTCGGTGAGGACGTCACCGGGCAGGCACCAGCTGCCATGGGTTTCGAGGTTGGTCTCGTCGATCAGGTAGATGCCGTACTCGTCGCACAGCTCGTACCAGCGCTCCTGGTTCGGATAGTGGGAGGTCCTGATGGCGTTGAGGTTGTGCCTCTTGCAGAAGACCACATCGTCGATCATGTCCTGCTCGGTGATCGCGCGTCCGCGCTTGGGATCGAACTCGTGGCGGTCGGCGCCCTTGAATACGATGCGCTTGCCATTAATCGTCATGATGCCGTCCTCGATGCGGAAGCGGCGGAATCCGACCTTCTGGACGGCGACCTCGGCGATGTTGCCGGCATGGTCGATGACCGTGACCTCGAACTCGTAGAGGACCGGATCCTCCGCGCTCCACGGGCGGATGCCGTTCAACGATCCGGTGGAGATGGAGGTATCGGGGTCAGCGCAGTTCGCGGTCTCCCAGACGACGTTACCATCGGAATCCTTCAACGTCGCCGAGATCGTGGCCGCGTCGGCTGCGTTGCGCACGGTGAGCGCCGCGTCCAAAGAGGCGCTGCCGGACTCCGGATCCCAATCGGATTCGATCTGCATGTTCTCGATATGCACATGCGGCTGCGCGGCCAGCTCGACCGAGCGGAACAGTCCGTGCAGACGCCAGAAGTCCTGGTCCTCGAGCCATGAGGCGCTGGAGTATTCGTAGCATGCGACGGCAACGACGTTCTCGCCGTCGTGCAGCATCTCGGTGATGTCGAATTCGTTGGGGGTGAAGCCGTCCTCGCCATAGCCGACGAACATGCCGTTGACCCACACGTAGATTGCGGTGGCCATGCCGTGGAACACGATGGAGACGGTTCCGCCGGCGTTCTTGGTGTCGGCCAGACGGTTCGCCATCGTGAAGGTCTTACGGTAGAGGGCGACATGGTTGTTCTCCGGAATATTCGGTTCCGCCGGATTCTCGTGGCCATCCCACGGGTATTGAATGTTCACGTACTTGTTGTTCATCAATCCCGCCATCTGCAGGTGTCCGGGAACCTGGATGCGTTCGAAGGCGGAATCGTCGAAGTTCTCCCTTACGAAGGGCTCCTCGTTGAATTCGATGTCGGATGCCTGAACGACCTCGACCCTCCATTCGCCGTCGAGGCTCTGCCTCAGATCGGACCATTCGTTGGTCTGCGGATCGTGCGCGTAGCATTTGTGGTCGGAATGCGCCGGGACGCGGTTGACCTCGAATACGGTCGAATCGGCGAGCCAGGTCTCGGATGCGTGTTCGATGCGGGTTTCGTTTGCCATGTTTTCCTGCTTTCGTTCATTACATCTTTGTGAATGATGGAGGGAAGATGAACTTCCTTCACCAGATAATAAATGTTGTTTACAAAAAAAGCAAATCGGTTTTACTTGACGTCTTAATTCCTTTGTATCAGCGGTATATGTTGTAACGTATCAGGCATCTGATTGATACCGATATGACAGTGCTGGTACACGGTTTACCTAATTCAACACGCCGCCAAACCCTATATTTTGCTAATGGTTTTTACTTTTTCTTGTAAAGAGCGTATACTCGACATGCAAGATCAATGGGTGATCTTCAACTCCGGAATCTTAAGGAGAAGAAAAAATGAGCAACGAAACGACAACCGCGGACGGTGGCGTCCGCAAGAAGGGCAAGCTCGGCCAGCGTATCGCCTACGCCTGCGGCAACCTCGGTCAGTCCGCCTTCTACAACGCGATGAGCACATATTTCATCGTCTATGTCACCGGCTGCCTGTTCTCGGGCGTTGACAAGGCGCTTGCGGCCAAGCTTATCGGTGTCATCACCAGCCTCGTGGTGATCATCCGTATCGCCGAGATCTTCATCGACCCGCTGCTGGGCAACCTCATCGACAACACCAACACCAAGTGGGGACGCTTCCGCCCATGGCAGTTCTTCGGCGGCCTGATCTCCGCCGTCCTGCTCGCCGTGATCTTCAGCGGCATGTTCGGCCTGGTGAACGTCAACACCACGCTGTTCATCGTGCTGTTCGTCATCACCTTCGTCGTGCTCGACGTGTTCTACTCCCTGCGTGACATCTCCTACTGGGGCATGATCCCGGCGCTGTCCTCCGACTCCCACGAGCGCTCCACCTACACCGCCCTCGGCTCCTTCACCGGCTCCATCGGCTACAACGGCATCACCGTCGTGGTCATCCCGATCGTCAGCTACTTCACTTGGACGCTCACCGGTGCCAAGGGCGAAGGACAGGCCGGCTGGACCTCCTTCGGCATCATCGTCGGACTCCTCGGCATCCTGACCGCATGGACCGTCGCGTTCGGCACCAAGGAAAGCACCAACGCACTGCGCGCCAAGGCCCAGAAGAACGGCAACCCGCTCGAGGCATTCAAGGCCCTGTTCCAGAACGACCAGCTCCTGTGGGTCGCCCTGTCCTACCTGCTGTACGCCATCGCCAACGTGGCCACCACCGGCGTACTCCTCTTCCTGTTCAAGTTCGTGCTCGACAACCAGGCCGCCTACTCCATGACCGGCGTCATCGCCTTGGTGGCAGGCCTCATCATGGCTCCGCTGTACCCGATCCTGAACAAGCGCATCCCACGCCGAGTCCTGTACATCGTCGGCATGACCTCCATGATCGTGGCCTACATCCTGCTGGGTCTCTTCTCCACCAACATGACCGTGGTGTTCATCGCCCTCGTGCTCTTCTACATCCCGGGCACCCTCATCCAGATGACCGCCATCCTCTCCCTGACCGACTCCATCGAATACGGCCAGCTGAAGAACGGCAAGCGCAACGAGGCCGTCACCCTGTCCGTACGTCCGATGCTTGATAAGATTGGCGGCGCGCTGTCCAACGGCATCACCGGCTTCATCGCCGTCGCTGCTGGCATGACCGGCAACGCCACCGCGGCCGATATGACCCCCTCCAACATCCACACCTTCGAAATCTGCGCCTTCTATGTGCCGCTTATTCTGATCGTGCTCAGCCTGCTGGTGTTCATGTTCAAGGTCAAGATCGACGAGAAGATGCATGCTAAGATTGTCAAAGAGCTCGAAGCCAAGCTTGCCTCCGGCGAAATCGTCGATGACGAAGCTCAGACCGCCGAGACCGTCGAAGCCATCGATGAGGAGGCCAAAACCCTGACCGAATAAATACCAATACTTGCCACTCCTTCCCTTTTTCACCAAGAAGGCCCCGACCATGTCGGGGCCTTCTTGGTTTATGTGATGGTAATGGTGCGGTAAGTTATTTCAAAAATCTTCTGGCAAACCGATGAATATACAAAAGAATCAATCGGAATGACATGCGGCGACGGGGATGACATGCCTACAATCAAGGCATAACGAAACAAGAGAAAAAAGAATAGCGGCGAACGGAAGACAAAGCGCCGCGGAAAAGGAATGAACATGCAGAACGACACTTTCAACCAGATCCTCAACTCCAACCTCGCCTCCATGGATCCGGGCTTCGGCCAGTTCGCCCTCGCCAAGGCATCCTCCGACCTGTTCAAGAAGGTCATCAACAAGTAAGGCGCAAAGACTTCTTCTGTTTCCTTTCAAAAGAAAAGGTGCCGCACCAGATTCCGTGGGAATAATGGTGCGGCACCTTTTTTCTTTTCAACCCCGGCGTTTTGACTTGGCCTACAACGGCATTCCAATGGATGCGCTTCGGGATTGACGAAAGAACCGGTTTTTGTCTATAAAAGGACCTTATCGGGATCTTATATCTTCTCCCGCAATGGAGACGGGCAAGGAAGCATGGCCTTCGCCACTTCCACAATACGAGTTTTACAAACAATCAAAAGAGAGATAATGGTCAAGGCAGTTTAAAGGGGAACTCCTTTGGCTCCATTTCAGGAGCGATTTTCACTTAAGAAAGCTGTGCGCCTTCGGGTTCCGGACGAGATCGGGAAAGTGCGCGATGTCCGCATCGCACGTTTCCCATCGGTTCGAAGTCGAACGCGTGCGTCGTCACATTAGGTGGAGTCAATCCACGGAAATTGTCTGTAGGGCAGATCTCGATTCGTTCCTGATTGGAGCCAAAACGCATCGAATGGTGCATCGCAAGATGGAGGACGCCAGGCGTATTCCGGATGAAGCGACCGGAATGAACGCCAGCGATTGCTCCGTCGGATCCAACCTTAACGGATCCGGCATATCCCGTCAGACCTTCGTGTCCCTCACAGCAGAAGGTCCTGACGGGATATGTTTCGATGCGCATTGCGCCGATGATTCGTCGGCGGACACGACAGAATCAAACTAGCCGGTTTCGATGGGACAGATGGGCGGATGCTTTGCCTCTGGGCTTTGCTTATGCGGACCGGTTCACGTGTCCTCGTCTTCCCGTGGCTATCCTTCGACTTCGCCATAAAGGGTGTACGGCGATGAAGAAAGCGTTGTATGGAATTGTCACACAACGCTTAACTGATGACTTATGGTCTACGACATCACACGAACTTGATCCTCCAATGGCGATTCGTTCCACCGGTATATGTCCGATTCATCTGGTCTTGAACAAGCGGAACAGGTCTTTTTCACGAATCAGTATGACTGCGATCGCCGTTCCCATGGCCGTGGCGCACGGCAACGGCAGACCGTCATGCAGCTCCAGGAGGAAAATGGCAAGTGAGTCGGACGGGGTTGGATTCATCGTGCCGATGAGAATGAACAGTGCCGAATATGCCATGACGAGTCCTATGAACGTGGGAATCAGCTGTTCGCATAGCATCTGCGCGAGGATGAGCGTTTTCCTGGCACCTACATGCAGATCTCCTGCGATTTCAAGATTTTTTAGGCGGGGAATCCTCGCCTAAAAAATCTTGAAAGAATGACACGCCTCATCAAATCGAAATCCGAAATGCATAATACGTGGTGGATCGTCCCAGTCGGCAACATTGGCCAAATCAAGGCAAAGGCAACCGCCAAAAAAAGGTCTCGCACTATCACTATCGATGGAATCCCATCTAAATTCCATGCAATCGCATACAAATACATTGACGAGAAGCGAACGTGCTGGGGAGTGATGATCGTTATGATGATGACAAACAACCAAAGCCACGCAAGAAAAAAGCCATAGAGCACGAACCGCCAATCCCACAGCCGAACATTAAGCAACAATCACAACCGTTATTCGACAACGAAGAACAGCTCGGCCATATTTATCGTTAGCGGTCTACTGGATATTATCCTTTTGTGGCATTCTCCACGTCTGTAGAGGCGAGGAGAATGCCACACGCAGAGAAGCTGGTAGGGCAAAAGACATGCCTGACTTAACTTAAGTGTTGTCATACGATATAACACAACATATTGTGAACATATCATCAAAAACGACGATGCCATCTGTCGTAAGAAAGGCGATATGCCATGTGAACGTTCATATGGCATATCGCCTCATTAATGAGCCATTATTGTTTGACGACGAGTACGCCATTGGGATTGATGGTAACCGTCGCGCCAGCACAGTCGGCCAGTGACATGACGACCGGGCGTCCCTCCACCAGCATGCTGACAGGTTCTTTGGTCCGGTTGAACAGGAACGTGAACCGAGCCCCCGTCGACTCATCGACGCGCTCGATGCGAAGCAAGTCCGGATCCGAGGAGTCTTTGACTTCCACACCAAGGGTCTCGAGGATCATCGGCAGGCTTCTGGCGATGCCATCACGTCCCAGCCGGGCTCCGACGTAGACGCTACGCCCTTCGCCATATGGATTGGACACGATGGCCGGGCGTCCGTCCATGCCGGTCCATGGGTCATCCTTGAACGAGGCGAGCACCTTCGCGTCCTTCCCGATTGAGCCGATCACGTCGACGATGTCGTGTGCGACGGCTCCGTTGTCGAGATCGAGGTGGTCCGGAACTCCGGGCCAATCGGATCCCATAGGGGCGAACTCCTCGATCCTCACACCGACGACGTCCCGGATGGAACCTGGGTAACCGCCGAGCCACACATGGTCCCGTTCGTCGCTGATGCCTGTATAGTACGTGGCGATGAGCTTGCCGCCGTTCGCGACGTAGTCCCTCACCCTACGGGTGTTCTCCTCGGAGAGGATGTACACGCTCGGCAGTATCGCGACATCGTACTCGTCCCAGTTCGAACGGATTGGAACGACGTCCGCGGTCACGCCGACGTCCGCCAGAGCGCGGAACCATGCGAGCGGCTCGTCGATATGATGGACGTTCTGCGTCGGGGTCGCGGTGTGCTCGCTCGCCCATTCGGACTCGTAATCGAACACGATGGCCACGCTGGATTTCGCCAGCTTGGTGCCGAGCAGTCCCTCATCCGCAAGCGTGCCCAGATCACGGCCCAGTTCGCACACGTCCCGGAACGTCTGGGAATCCTCCCCCGCATGCGGCAGCATCGCGGAATGGAACTTCTCCGCGCCGGACCTGGATTGGCGCCACTGGAAGTAGCACACGGCATCGGCTCCCATGGCCACGTGCGCCAAGGAATCGCGCACCAGCTGGCCGGGTTCCTTGCGATAGTTGATCGGTCTCCAGTTCACGGCCGAGGTGGAATGCTCCATCAGGAACCACGGATCCTTGCGGGAGATGCCGTCCACCAACGAAGCCGAGAACGCGAGCTCGTCCAGATGCGCCTCGCCCGGAATGAAGTAATGGTCGTTCGACACGAAATCGACCTCGCCGCCCCAATCGTCGTAATCCAGTACGGAACCGCCGGCGGAGACCATGAAATTCGTGGTCAACGGCTTTTCTGGTGTGATTTCGGCCAATGCGTCACGTTCGGCCACATAGAATGACTTCAGCGCGTCGGAGCTGAAGCGTTTGAAGTCGAGCAGCTTGCCGGGGTTCATGAAATTGCCGTCGCCGATGAATCGAGGCGGAACGATTTCGCTGAAATCGTTCAGATGCTGGGCCCAGAACGCAGTACCCCATGCGTCGTTCACCGCTTCGATCGTGCCGTACCGTTCCTCGCACCAGTCTTGGAACGCGCGTTCGGCGTCCTCGGAATAGTCGAAGCGGTTGTGGCATCCGTACTCGTTACCAACGTGCCAAGCGACCACATAGGGATTGTCCTTGTAATGCTCCGCCATCGCCCGGCAGAGCTTCAATGCGTACTCACAGAACACAGGACTGGTGGGACGCCAGTGCTGGCGCGCGCCCGGCTGGCACACGTCACCGCGGTAGTCCTTCCACAGCACCTCGGGATGCGCCTGGGTCAGCCACATCGGCGGGGATGCGGTCGCGGAAGCGAGATCTACGGCGATGCCGGCCTTGCCGAGATTGTCGATGATTCGGTCGAGCCAGCCGAAATCGTACACGTCCTCGCGGGGTTCGATTTTCGCCCAGGAGAAGATGCCCACGGATACGAGGTTCACTCCCGCCTTGACCATGAGGCGCACGTCCTCGTCCCAGACCTCCTCGGGCCACTGGTCGGGATTGTAGTCGCCGCCGTACCAGATACGGGCCCGCCGGCCCTCCAACGGCCGAGGCCAACGATGTTCTCTACGTTGGTTCATTGTCATTGTTCCTTTCGTTCGTCATTGAACCTTGAAATCAATTATCTCACCGGATGCCCGTTGCACCAGACGCGTCGCACCGTCCAGGTTTCCTGATCAAGGAGCAGCACGTCGGCCGCGAATCCCGGAGCGAGCAGACCGATCGGGAAGCCTGTCACGTCATTTCGACGGTCGAAGCCAAATGCCCGCGCAGGGGTCAGCGTCGCCGCTTCCACCGCGTCGACCGGACTGATGCCGAGCTCCAGCACCGCGCGAGACACGGCCTTTTCCAATAGCAGTGTAGAACCGGCGATGGCTCCATTGGAGGCGAGTCTGGCATGACCGTCCCGCACATCTACATCCAGAGCCCCGAGGAGGTAATGCCCGTCCGGACAGTCGGTCGCGGCCATGGCGTCGGTGACGAAGGCGATTCTATGGGGCGCAAGCCCGAATCCGAGCTTGACCATGGGATTCTGCACGTGGAATCCGTCGTTGATAAGCTCGATGGTGACCCTCGGATCCTCCACTGCCGCCGGAATCGGGCCGGGGTCGCGGTGGTGCAGCCCGTTCATGGCATTGAACATATGGGTCATGATTCCGGCTCCGGCGTCGAATCCTTTTCTGGCAGTCTGGTAGTCGGCATCGCAGTGGCCGACCGCCGGAACCACTCCGGCCAGGAAGAAACGGCGGATTGCGTCGATTCCATGCGGAAGTTCCGGCGCGATGGTGATCTGTCTGAGACACCCATCGGCGGCGTCCAGCATTCTGGATACGAGATCCGGAGTGGGATCGACTAGGCAATTGGGATCATGGGCGCCTTTCCGGGACATGGCGAGGAACGGTCCTTCGAGGTGCGCGCCCAGAATATCCGGGCGGTCCGGCATCATGTCGTGGACCGTCTTCAAGTTACCGCAGATGACGTCGATGGGATTGGTGATGAGGCTCAGGACCTGTCTCGTCGTTCCGTGCGCCATGTGTCCGGCTCGGGCGGTCGTGATCCCCTTCTCGCCGTCATCGAACGAGCTTCCCCATGCGCCGTGCGAGTGGATGTCGACGTATCCGGGCGTCATCACCATTCCGTTAGCGTTAACAATATGATCTTGCTCGACGTGGACCAGCCGGCAGGCCGTTTCGAAGTCCGTTTCGGCGCATCCCGTTTCGACTATCGACCGTCCGTCGGAAACGAGCCAACCGTTTTTCGTCATTCCACGCGCGTCGACGATTGTGGCGCCGTGCACCGCGAATGGCACGACCTCCTCGAGGAACGCGTCGTTGATTCGTTCCGTCTCTCTCACACGATCCGCCTGCATGCTGTTGTCTCCTAACGTCAGAATACGGGAAGAGGGGCCTGCGGACCCTTCCGGCCGGCAAACCCCTGTTTTCTGGACGTCCGCCGGCGGGAAGTCGAGGGTGGCGAACGCGCCCAATACCAGGCTTGCGTCCCGGGTCCGTCCGGCGGAATGGCCGACGATGCCCC
>UMKR01008890.1_pt1 | contig 13151 bp, 7 predicted proteins | sample 1966361 | NCBI WGS metagenome assembly UMKR01 (sample SAMEA4836181, study PRJEB28245) | human gut metagenome | biome: gut microbiome; material: fecal sample | place: Denmark | collected 2008 | reverse complement strand
TAGCCGTAGGCAATGAACGGAGGCATGACGTTCATCAGCTTCTGGCCGCGGCAGAACAGGTTGCTCTGGGCGATGAATTCGTGGGCCAGAGAGTTGAAGCTGTCGTCGGTCAGCATAACGCCCTTGGGCGAACCAGTGGTGCCGCCGGTGTGCACCACCACGCAGGCGTGCTGCGGGTCGTAGGGCTCGGCATTCATGCTCTGATCCTTGCCCTGTGCAATAAAGTCCTTCCAATGGATCACGTTGGACTTGTAGCGGTTCTTATCGGGGTTGGTCAGCTTGTAGCCGACGGCCAGATGCAGCGGCAGAGAGTCTGCGGGGCTGATGACCAGAACGCGCTCCACATTGGTGCGCTTTTCTGCCTTGTGGCAGCGCTCATAGGTCACATTCAGGCAGATCAGCAGGCGGGAATCCACCTCCTCGATGTATTCGTGGATACCCTCAACGCTGTAGCGCGGGTCCACCAGATTCAGCGTTGCACCGATCATATCGACAGCGTAGAAGGCATAGATCACCTCGGGGGTCATCACACTGACAACGGTGATGATGTCGCCCTTCTTCACGCCGAGAGCACGGAAGGCGGCCGCGGTTTTCTTGACATTCACAAAGAGGTCTGCAAAGGTGAATTTGCGGCCATAATACTCCAGAGCGGTCTCGCTCAGGTGGTTTTTGTTCTGATGGCACAGAAACTCAAAGGCGCTGCACTTGGGCAGGGGCATGTCGATGTATTTCTGGTCATAGTACTTCAGCCAGGGCTTCGCAGTGGACGCATAGAGCGGTTCACGCTGTTCAGTGGTCATAGAATAAAGTCCTCTTTTCTTTCTTCTTTTCATTGCTAAAAGCCGACAGCTTTGCAAGAAAGATGAAAGCCGTCGGTCAGAACAAGCTAATAACTCAAAAATCAGAATCAATGATGCAGATTCTATTGTAGTGGAGCTGTCTGAGAATGTCAAGGAATAAACTATGAACGTTGCGTAAAAGAGCCGTAAAACAACGATTCAGCCCGAAATGTCAGGGGTCAGCGCGGCAGCCACTGCTCCGCCTCGGCGGCGCTGCACAGCACAAAATGCGCAGGCCGCAGCTCGCGCCACTGGGGGGCCTCTCTGGAGTAGTCGTGCATGGCGGGGTCGTACACCAGCAGCTTTTTCTGCCGCTCCCGGCGGGGGTCCGGCATGGGAATGGCGGAAAGCAGGCTGCGGGTATAGGGGTGGATGGCGTGGGCTGTCAACTCTTCAGCTTCGGCCAGCTCCACGATGCGGCCCTTGTGGATGACGGCGATGCGGTCGGAGATGTAGCGCATCACGGAAAGATCGTGGGCGATGAACAGGTAGGTGATGCCGCGTTCCTTCTGCAGGCGGCGCAGCAGGTTCAGCACCTGTGCACGGATGGACATATCCAGTGCGCTGATGGGCTCATCGGCAACGATGAACTCCGGTTCCACGATCAGGGCCCGGGCAATGCCGATGCGCTGGCGCTGTCCGCCGGAAAATTCGTGGGGGAAGCGGGAGGCAAATTCCGGCAGCAGACCCACGTCCAGCAGAGCCTGACGCACCTTTTCCTCCCGCTGGGCGGTGGAAAAATCAGGCCGGACGTTCTGCAGGCCCTCGCCCACGATGTAGCTCACCTTGGCGCGCTCGTTCAGCGAGGACTGCGGGTCCTGAAAGATCATCTGGATCTCTTTGATGATCTGCCTGTCCAGCTGGCGGGAAATTCTGCCGTTGATCTTCTGGCCCTTATAGAGGATCTCGCCGCCGGAGGTGGGCAGAATGCGCAGGATGGCGCGGCCAATGGTAGTTTTGCCGCTGCCGCTTTCGCCTACAAGACCGAAGGTCTCGCCCTTATAAATTTTAAAGTTGGCATCCTGCACAGCTTCATATGCTTTTTTGCCGGAGCCGTAGGTTACGTTCAGGTGGTTCACTTCCACAAGAACTTCGCGTTCATTTTGCATCTTACAGCCCCTCCTCTCGCAGCATTTTTACCGCAGCAGGCGGCTCGATCTTGGGTGCCCGGGGGTCCAGCAGCCATGTTTTGGCCTTGTGGGTGGGCGTTACCTCAAAGTAAGGCGGGCGCTTGACAAAATCGATTTTGAGCGCCTGTGGGTTGCGGGGCGCAAAAGCATCGCCGCGAATTTCCGCAAACAGGTTTGGCGGTGTGCCCACGATGTTGAACAGGTCCTCGCCCTTCACGCCCATCTGGGGCATACTGGAAAGCAGTGCCCATGTATAGGGGTGGCGGGGATCGTAATAAATTTCGTCAGCAGTGCCGATCTCCACAATGTCGCCTGCGTACATCACAGCCACGCGGTCTGCAATGTTTGCCACAACGCCCAGATCGTGGGTGATCATGACGATGGTCAGATCGTACTTGAACCGCATTTCCTTCAAAAGCTGCAAAATCTGGGCTTGAATGGTCACGTCCAGTGCGGTGGTAGGCTCGTCGCAGATCAGGATCTTGGGGCTGCAGGCCACCGCAATGGCAATGACCACACGCTGGCGCATGCCGCCGGAGAACTCGTGCGGGTACTGCTTAAAGCGCTTTTCCGGGTCAGAGATGCCCACATCCCGCAGGTATTCCAGCGTTTTTTCCTTGGCGGCAGCACCCTTTAAGCCCTGATGCAGGGCAACGGCTTCCATGATCTGTGCCCCGATGGTCTTCAGCGGGTTCAGGCTGGTCATGGGGTCCTGCATGACCATGGCGATCTCTCGGCCGCGTACCCGCAGCCAGTCCTTTTCGGTTCTGAGGTCAGAAAGGCGCAGCGGCTTGCCGTCCGCCATGCCGTAGTAATCAATGGTGCCGCTGGTAATGGAGCCGTTGGTATCCAGCAGGCCCATGAAGCTCTTGGTAAAAACGCTCTTGCCGGAGCCGCTCTCGCCTACGATGGCAAGCACCTCTCCCTGATAGAGGTCAAGATCGATGCCACGGATGGCGTGCAGCACTTTTCCACGCAGGTTGAACTGGATGTTGACATCTTTTGCGGAGAGAATGAGCTGGTTGTGTTCCATGATACCCCTCCTTACTGCAGATGGTTCTTCGGATCGGCAGCATCCGAGAAGGCGTTGCCGATCAGATAGAACGCAATGGTGACAAAGCTCAGGATGAGGGTGGGGTACAGCAGTTGGTAGCGCAGCCCGGCCTGCATCATCACCTTGCGGCCGTCGTTGACCAGGTTGCCCAGCGAGGGGGTCTCCACGGACAGGCCCAGACCGATGTAGGTGATGAACACCTCGTTGCCAATGGCTTCCGGGATGGTGAGGGCCATGCGCAGCATGATGACCGAGACGAGGTAGGGCAGCAGATTGCGCAGCACGATGCGGATGGTGGGCGTGCCGATGCAGCGGGAAGCCACATTATAATCCCGGTCGCGGATGATGAGGATCTGGTTGCGGATGAAGCGTGCCATTTCGATCCAGCCCTTGATGGCCATGCCAAGGACCATGGTCCAGATGCTGGGGGTGGCTACATAGGAAATGAGGATCAGCACGATGGCGGTGGGAATGTTATCGAAGATGTTGTACAACTCGGTGAACACAAAGTCCAGCCCGCGCACATAGCCCCACAGCACACCGGCGGTAATGCCCACCACAGCTTCGATGAGGGCCACGAAAAAGGCGATAGTCAGACTGGTGCGTGCACCGGCCCAGATGCGTGCCCACAGGTCCTGACCGATGGAGTTGGAACCCCAGATAAAGCCGTCCTGCCCGGGGGCGATGTTGCGGTACTGAATGCCGGTCACAGGGTCCACGGCGCACAGGTTCGGGTCAGCCTGGCCGGGCAGGTGGGGCTGGATGAATGCAAAGGCAACCACAGCTGCCAGCGCGATCAGCAGGGTCACGGCGAACTTGTTCTTGAAAAAGGCACGGAAGGTGCTGCCCCAGTAGCTGTAGTTGGAGCTGGCGGTGGCTTCGGCCTGCGCCTCACTGAACCCGGCGGGGGTGAACAGCTCATCCTCCGGCAGATCTTCCCAGCCGGTGCGGCGCTTTGCCTGAGCAGCATTCAGCTGATCCTCCAGCTGCTTCGATTTTTCGCGTTTCAGAAAAGAGAGCATCAGCGTCCACCTTCTTTCTTGCCAAAGTTGATGCGGGGGTCAATGAGCACCATGAGCACATCGCCCAAAATCAGGCCGATGATGCCCACGCAGGCGTACAGCAGCACGACGCCCTGCACCATGGTGTTGTCGTGGCGCTGCACGCAGGTGACCAGTAGGCCGCCCATGCCCGGGATGCTGTACAGGCTTTCGATGTAGATGGAGCCGACGACGGTGTTCAGGAATGCGGAGGGAATGTACTGCACCAGCGGCACCATGGCGTTGCGGAATACGTGGTGCAGGGCGATATTGTTCTCGCTCACGCCCTTGGCTCGGGCCAGCTTGACGTAGTCCTTGTTGCTCTCGTCCACCATATAGCGGCGCAGCCACATGGCGTAGAATGCAAGGTTTGCAAGGCTCATGCTGCACACCGGCAGCACCCAATAGCGCCAGTTGGCGGCATCGAACAGCAGGCCCACGCCCATGGCGGTGGTGCCGTACATCTGGATATACAAAAAGTACACTGCCGCAGGCACCGCCTGAATGAGCACGATGAATGCCGTGCCCAGCTTATCCGGCCAGCGGCCCTTATAACGGCCCATGACAAGGCCCAGCGGGATGCCCAGCATAAGGCTCAGCAGCATGGCCAGCACACCCATTTCGATGGAAATGGGCAGCTTCTGGGCAAGGATCTTGGTCACGGGAGCGTTGAGCTTGTAAATGTGGCTCACGCCCAGATCACCGTGCAGCGCATCCCGCCAGAAATGGCCGATCTGCACCGGCAGCGGGTCCAGCAGGCCCATGGACTGCAAACCGGCCTGGATCTGTGCCTCGGTCATTTTTTCGTAGTTTGCAAAGTAGCCTTCCACCGGCATGAGCCGCAGCAGGCAGAACACCAGCGTCACAATGACGAACAGGGTCAGAATGGAGCGCCCGATGCGTTTTGCGAGATATTGCACCATAGCCGTGCACCTCTCTTTTCTTTATAAATACAGATAAGTATAGAATAACGCAAAATCTTACGTTTGGAAAGTGATTTGTGAGTTTTTGCGGGAAAAATGAGGAGCAAACAAAAACTCCCTCAGCCTTTGCTGCGCAAAGCCAGCTCCCTCGGGGAGGGAGCCCTTGGCATGACGGGAAAGTTTCCGGTTTCGCCAGAGGCCCCATCCCAGAGGGGGCTGTCTGCGCAGCAGACTGGGGGAGTTTCCGATTCAGTTTTTACCGCGCATCCCGGTTGGCGTTATACTCATCCATGGAAACGTAATGGTCGAGGATGTGCACGCCCTTCAGACGGTTGGTGGAAAGGCCTGTGGGCGCGTACTGGCCCTCCCACAGGTTCAGGCGGGTGGCAATGTAGGGCGGCACCGGCATCCCCAGCGGGATGACCAGCGCGTTCTCAATGAGGAAAGCTTCGGCATCCGCAAAGGCTTCGTACCGGGCATCCAGATCTTCGGTGATGGTCTTGGCGTTCTCCACCATGGACATGTACTGCATCACGAGTTCGGCGGTCTCGCCGGTCACGATGCCGTCCTCCACGCCGGTGCGCAGGAAGCTGTAGCAGGTGCCGCGGTCGCCGGCTTCCTGATAGAAGGGGTACACCTCGGTCTCGGGGTCGGAGTAATCGGCACCCCAGTAGTAGGACATCAGCTGGTAGGCACCCGCCCGGCGCACCGCGTTCAGGAAGTTGTCGGACGGACCCTGCGTGATGATGATGCTGATGAAGTCGAAGCCGTCGTTCAGCACGCCCTCTACCTGCTGCTTGAACACCTGACACTGCTTGTCCCAGTCCACCACAGCGGGGTTGTACGGATACTGGATCTTGATGGGGAAGGTGACACCGGCGGCGGTCAGCTCTTCCACGGCGGCATCACGGTACTCTTTGGCCTTGGCTTCGTCAAAGAAGTCGGAGAGGTTTGCAAGGCCGCCGCATTCAGTATAATCCACGCCTTTGCTGTTGGCACAGAAGGACGGCGGAGTGATGGTGTGCAGCTTGTAGTTATCGTAGCCTTCCGGCGCGGTGACGGCCAGCGTCACAGACGGATTGATGGCATACAGGAAAGCCTTGCGGAAGTTGGTGGAGTTGATGGCCTTGGCCCAATTGTCCGGCTCGTACTGGGCATCCACGCCGGTCACGGTCCAGTTGGTGAACTCGTGGCGGTAGGGCAGGAAGTTGAAGATGTAGAAGTAGCTCTTGCCGGTTTCCGGGCGCTCCATGGAAACCATGTCCTTGGTGGTGTCGTCGGCCAGCCAGCTGTCCAGAATGTCGGAGCTGATGGTAGCCTGATCGATCTCGCCGCGCTTGACCATCTCCGGGCCGCTGATCAGCTCTTCCTGATTGTAGATGTAGCGCACCGTGTCGATGTAAACGCTGTCGGCATCGTAGTTTTCGGGGTTCTTCTTCATCACCCAGTTTTCCAGCGGAGTGTACTCGGCCAGATAGAACGCGCCGCAGCTGCAGGCGGTCTCGGCACTGGTGCAGAACTGGTCGGCAAACTCCTCCAGCAGCGGGCCGTAGGCAGGCTCGTAGGGAGCATAGCTCAGCAGGCTGAGGAAGCCGGGAAAGTCGAAGTTCAACGTGTAGGTCAGGGTGTGGTCGTCCACAGCCTTCACGCCCACGGTGGAAAAATCCACAGCCGGGTATTCGGTGGTGGTGCCGTCGGCGGCAGCGGCGGTCACGGTGCCGTTGGCATCAATGGCGTAGGTAGTGCCGTCCTCGGCCACGGTGCCGTTATTGGCGTTGTTGCGGTAAACGCAGTAGTTATAGTAGTCGTCCGCACCGGCCACATAGGGGGTGACAAGGCTTGCAGTGGAGGAAGCGTAGTCCGGGTTCAGCACATAGGCCAGCGCATCCACAAAGTCCTGCGCGGTCACAGGGCCAAGCACCTCGCCGTTGCAGTCCACCCAGTTCTCATCCCGCAGGTGGAAGGTCCATGTCAGGCTGTCGGCATCCCACTCCCAAGCAGTGGCAAGGCCCTCCCGGATCTTGCCGCGGTTGTCGTACTCCACCAGCGTGTCGATGCACTGGGTGCCGTGGTAAAGGTCCGGGTCAGCTGAGCAGACCAGATAGTTCAGGGTGGCGGGCTGACGGGAATACAGCACGGTGTAGGTGGAGCTGTTGCCGGCAGCGCCGGTGCTGCCGCCATTGGAAGTGGAAGAGCCGCCGCAGCTGCTCAGCAGACCAGCCGCTGCCACAGAAAGGACGGCTGCGCCGCTGCCTTGCAGGAACTGGCGGCGGGAGATGGAATGAGCCATAGTAAAATCCTTCTTTCGTAAGATCTTGGCAAAAGCTTGCTTCGTGCTTTGGGATAAGAAAGGGGTAACGGAAACAGCTCCGTTACCCCTTTGTAACAGTCGGTGGCCACGGTGCGTGGTCTTATGGTCAGTATAGCATTGAATCTGTGCGCCGTCAATCGTTTTTCGGTGTGTCGGGCACATCCTTTTCTGCAGTGTTTTCCGGTGCGGCAGCAGGGGTTTCGTCCAGCGCGGCGGGGGCTGCTTTTTCCGGGGTCAGTGCTGTGATCACGGAACCGGCCGCAGCGGTTTCTGCGGGGGCGGCAGCCGTCTGTACAGCTGTCTCAGCAGCGTCGGCACCGGCTTCGGCTGCTGCCTTGGCAGCTTCCTCTGCAGCCTTTTTGGCTTCGCGCTCCTCACGCAGCTGCTTTGCCTTGGCAGCGGCTTCTTCCTGCCGCTTTTTGGTGCGGGCCTTGATGCGGCACACGGTGCACACACCATCCACACTGCCCGGCGCAATGGGCTTGCCGCATTCCTTGCACAGGGTCTTAGTGCATTTGTGTACACTTACCGGGCCAAGGGTGGTGAGCTGGCGCAGCTTCATGCCGTCGATGCCATGGTTGGAGCAGGAGGCCACGCACACCTCGCACTCGCTGCACTTCCACGGCGTGATGACGATGCGGGTCTGGCCGTCGGGCAGGTCCTCCAGCTTCAGCGCACCGGCACGGCAGGCCTTTTCGCACTTGCCGCAGCCAAAGCATTTATCGGTAAAGTTGGGCAGGTAGTAGCCGTACTTCAGCGGCGTTTCCATGGATGCCTTCAGCTGCTTTGTGCGCTGGTGCAGCAAAAGGCGGAAATCCACACCGCCGTCGTCCTCGCTGTGCAGGCCGGGCAGCATCTGCAGCAGCTTTTTGGTACCACTTTTGGAGCCGTGGCTCACCTGCTCAAACATTTCGCGGCGGCTTAGCTCCTTTACGTGGTAGAGCGCTTCGTCCGGCTCGTAGGCCAGAGTGAACCGTGCCTCGAACAGGGGCTGGCCAAAGAAATCCACAAGCCTTGTCAGCTCCTTGCGCAGCTGGGCGGCGCACAGGTCGTTCTCACATTCACCGCAGGGGGTCAGGTCCAGCACGATTTTTTTGTTCAGGGCAAGGTAGGCCAGTGTCTCCCATGTGAGGGCAGAAATGCAGGTGCGCACCATGGAATTTTTGCGGGTGGACTTTTCGCAGCCGATCCAGATGGTGTCATTGTCGGTATCGGCGGCAGAGGTGTCCCGCTGCACCTGCTCCGGCGAAGGGATGATGCAGCCGCTGCGGCAGGCAGAGACGCACAGGCCGCACTCGGTACAGGGGTCCCAGTCCTTCACAAGGTTCGGGCGGGTAAAGATCTGTTCGCCATAGGGGCAGATATCCTTGCACTCGGTGCAGGGCTTGCGATGGGGATGCAGGTTCCAGCACTGGCGGCGGTTGATCTCGGGATGGGTAGTTTTCATCAGCATATCCATCGCGGTGCGTGTAAAAAAGCCCATAGTTTACTCCTTTTCCACAACCGAAGTGATGTTTGCGTGGTCGATCAGGAAACGCTGCACCTTCTGAGTGATCACGGCAGAGGCCACAGCGTCCCGGCTGAGCACATTGCGGATCTCGGCTTCCGGGGTATCGTGCAGCTTGGAAAGGCGGACGTACTCGGCATCCACCTCTGCGTTGGACACGGTGATCTGTTCGGCCTTGGCTATGGCCTGCACCGCAAGGATGCTGCGCATCTTGCGCTCGGCATCCCGGCGGAAGGCGGCGCGCACCTCGTCCGGTGTGGTCTGGCCTGCCTTGCAGTACAGTTCCATGGTCATCTTGCTGCGGCGCAGCCGTTCGCGCAGGGCGTTCATGTCATGGTCGGCATTCTGGTCCAGAATGGCGTTATCCAGCTCCGCCGTCAGGTTGGCACCGGCCATGCCCAGCAGGGCGGCTCCGGCAATTCGGTCGGCGTTGGCCTCGTGGGAGCGGCGCTTCTTTTCGCGGATACTCTCCTTCAGGGCATCCACCGTATCAAAGCCCAGTGTCTTGGCAAAAGCATCGTCCAGCGGTACAGGCTGCTTTTGCTCCACGGTGTGCAGGGTGATGGCGAACTGTGCTGTTTTGCCGGAAAGCTCCGGCACCCGGAACTCGGCGGGATAGGTAAAATCGAATCGGAAGCTCTCACCTGCTTTGTGGCCGTACACAGCATCCTCGGCGGCGGGCATCAGCTGACCGGTGCCCAGCACCACCGTGACGTTTTCCATCCGGCTGTCCGGGATGGGGGCGCCGTCCATGAAGCCCTCAAAATCCAGCGTTACACGCATCCCGCGTGCGACGGGCAGCTCCACCGGCAGAAAGGGGGCATGGGTGCGGGTGAGGTTTGAAGCCTCCAGCTCCACGGCCTTTTCCGATACCGGGCGCACCCGGCGGGTGAATTCCAGCCCCTTGTATTGGCCCAGCGTGACCTTGGGCAGGGCGTTTGCATTCTGTTCCATGGGAAATACTCCTTTTATATCCAAAGCGTTTGCAATTTAAAGTCCATGCCCGGCAAGCCAGGCTTCCGCCACCTGCGAGAACATTTCGGGGTAGAGGGCATCCTCCTGCGCGAAGGCATCCAGATAATATTCCACCTCAGCCCGGTCGGCAGGCTCGGTGCGCTCCCACACGGTGAACACGGTGCCGTTGCCCATGTCAAAGCTGGCGGCCTGCGTAAAGTGCTCATCCCGCGCGGCGCAGAAGAGGGCATTCCACCGGCCGGAAAGCTCACCGCCGCTGACAAAGGTCTGGGGAAGCGGCTCTGCGGTGAGCACATACTTTGCCTCGAAGAACCGCACCGGGAACTCGTGGGTGCCCGGAATGGAGATGCCGGCGGAAAGCTTGCCCTGCAGCTGGATGTCCGGCAGGGCGGCGTACTGGAATATGTCCGAGTTGTACAGCATATCGTGGGGGATCATGTAGGCGAACTCGCCCTTTTCCGCATCGCAGTGGGCATCGATCCAGTCGTCCACGCGCTGGATCTGGGCGGCATCGGTGCGGTCGTAGGTGAGCTTGTCCAGCTGGACGAATTCCGACACGGCCTTGAGGGGAAAATGATCCACCACAAAGCCCGGCAGAGCAACGGTGGTCAGCGGCGAGCAGCGCACGGACACCGCAAACACCATGGTAAAGCCCCAGTAGCAGAGCTTGACGGCGGTGTGCTTTTTCAGGCCGTCGGCCAGTGCGGCGGAACCAACGAGGAACAGCAGCAGCCACCCAGGCACGAACAGCAGCATCTGGTGGGAGCCGGTGTTCTGTACCCGGGTAAACAGCACAAGGCTCACCAGCAGCTCTGCCCCTGCAAGGCAGGGCAGGGCAGGCAGACGGCGTTTTGCGGCAAACCACAGCCCCATTCCGATGAGGATGAAGTTCAGCAAACCGATGCGCAGTGTCTGTGCGGCCAGCTCCAGCGTGATGCCGCCGAAGTTGTAGTAAGAGTAGCGCCCGGCGTAGTCAAAGCTTAAAATTTTGCGCACCATGGGCAGAAGCAGCAGCACCATGGCCCCGGCCGCACACAGGCCGAACACCACCAGCCGTACCATGCGGTGCACAGCGCGGCTGGGTTGGCCATCTTTTGCCAGCCTGATGCTGGAAACTGCCAGCATCAGCACGTAGGCAAAGCAGTAGCCCACCACAAAATATAAGTACCAGCGCCGGGTGAGGATGATGCCCGCCGTGGCGGCGAAGATGAGCAGATAGCGGGGCAGGTCGATGCCGTCAAAGCGGTAGTCCAGTGTGAGCAGCATGAGCATGAAGGCAAAGATCAGCCCGAACCAGTCCGGCTGGCCCAGCACCGCCGACATGCGCACGAACGGGAAGGTAGCGCACCACGAAAAGCCGATGAGGAAATACCAGAACCGATTCTTTACCCGTAGCATCCGGCCCACCTTGACAGTCAGGCCCGCCAGCAGCACCAGAAGGCTGGGCAGTACGCTGAATACCTGACAGAATGCGTAGTCATCGCCGGTCTTGCCGCTCAGGCAGAACGGGAACTCGGTGAACAGGGTGATGAAATTCGTATAGTCCTCGGTGATGGAATCGAGGAGAACCCGGAAGCCTGCGCCTGTGCTCTGGGCAAAGGCAGCTTCGGCATGATACTGCTTTAGAATGTAGTTTACGTAGTCCCAGTGGTAGAGGAAGGTGCGGCTGCCGAGGGTCCAGTAAAAGTAAAGCACGGCCGCTGCCCACAGGCCCACCAGCACCGCCTTGTGGAACAGGTCCAGCTCCATACCGGCCCGGCGCAGCACCAGCAGCGCCAGTGCAAACAGTGCTGCATTGCACCACAGGCTCACCAGCGGGAAAAACAGGCTGCTGCCCGGTGCGGCAAGGCAAAATATTATAAGCGCCATCGCCCCGGCAGCAAGGCCCAGCCAGACCTTGCCAAGGACAGACAGACGGGAAACGATTCCACTCATCCCAAAAACCTCTCAGCTGCAGAATATCACAGCTACAGTATAGCAAGCAAAATCTGCACTGTCCAGCCGCTGTGCACGGAAAACAGCAAAATGTCCCGCCGCTTTGAACGCAGACGGGACATTTTAAAACGAATATTACTTGTTGGAATTGGCTGCGGCCTTTGTGCTGCGGGCAGCGCGGCGCTTTGCGTTCAGGGCTTTGTTGGCGCTGATGCGGGCCGCATCGGGGTTCGGGGCCTCCGGCGCAAGGCGCAGCAGGCAGCTGCCCATGGCAGGCAGGTCTACTGTAAGGGTATAGTCCCGACCAAACACACCGCCATCGGTGGTGTGAAGCTTTGTCTTGCGGCGGCCCTTCAGTGCACCGCCCCACTCGGGGGATTCGGTGTTCAGCACCTCCTCGGCACTGCAGGGAAAGCGCAGATACAGCGGGAACTTTTTGTGGGCGTGGTCCTGCGTGTTCATGATGCACAGCAGGTTTTCGCCCCGGCCCTTGCGCAGCCATGCGTACACGCCCTCGTTGCGGCTCTCGCAGGCCACCCACTCAAAGCAGTCGGGGTTGTACTCGCCATCGTAGAGTGCAGGCTCAGTGGAATACACCCGGCACAGGTGGGCAAAGTATTTTTGGAACGCATCGTGGAAGGGGTATTTCAGCAGGTCCCAGTCCAGCTCCCGTTTTTCGTCCCACTCCCGGAAGTGTCCCATTTCGTTGCCCATGAAGTTCAGCTTCTTGCCCGGGTGCATGTACATATAAAAATAGAGGGTGCGCAGCTGGGCGCATTTTTCCGCATAGGTGCCCCATAGCTTATCAATGATGGTCTTTTTGCCGTGCACCACCTCGTCGTGGCTCAAGGCCAGCAGATACAGCTCGTTGTAGAAGTAGTGCATGCTGAAAACGATCTTGCCGTAGACATTCGGACGCTCACCGAAGGGGGTGGCAAAATAGTCCAGCGTATCATGCATCCAGCCCATATCCCACTTGTAGTCGAAGCCCACGCCGTCGTAGCGGGTGGGAGCTGTCACCTTGAGGAAGTTGGTGGAGTCCTCGGCGGTGTAGATGCCGGTGGGCCAGCGCTCGTTCAGGCCGTGGTTCAGGCTGCGCAGAAAGTTCACGGCACCCTCGTTCACGCCGCGGTTCGGGTCGCCCTGCCAGTACAGCGCGCGGGAGATGGCATCCATACGGATGCCGTCACAGTGGTATACGTCCATCCACAGGGCGGCAGCGCTGTTCAAAAAACTGCACACCTCGCGGCGGTAGTAGTTGAAGTTGCAGGTGCCCCACTCGCTGTGGCCCACATCGCTGTCGTACTCGTAGAGGTAGGTGCCGTCAAACTTTGCCAGAGCGTCGGCGTTAGCGGCAAAGTGCACCGGCACAAAGTCCATGATGACGCCGATGCCCATGCGGTGGCAGGCGTTGACGAAGCCGGCAAACTGGGCGGG
>UMKR01027022.1_pt1 | contig 14127 bp, 10 predicted proteins | sample 1966361 | NCBI WGS metagenome assembly UMKR01 (sample SAMEA4836181, study PRJEB28245) | human gut metagenome | biome: gut microbiome; material: fecal sample | place: Denmark | collected 2008 | reverse complement strand
GTGGTAAGGGCGGCTCCGACTTCTCTCCACGTGGCAAGAGTGATGCCGAAATCATGCGTTTCTGCCAGGCATTTATGCTTGAGTTGTGGCGCCATCTGGGCCCGGATATGGACGTACCGGCCGGTGACATCGGTGTAGGAGGACGTGAAGTAGGCTACATGTTCGGTATGTATAAGAAACTAACCCGTGAATTTACAGGAACCTTCACCGGAAAAGGACTTGAGTTTGGCGGTTCACTGATCCGTCCGGAAGCTACCGGATTCGGAGGTTTGTACTTCGTCAACCAAATGTTGCAGACTAAAGGTATCGATATAAAAGGCAAGACTGTAGCTATCTCCGGATTCGGAAATGTTGCCTGGGGAGCTGCTACCAAAGCTACCGAGTTGGGAGCAAAGGTTGTTACAATCTCCGGCCCGGATGGTTACATCTATGATCCGAACGGCATCAGTGGAGAAAAGATCGATTATATGCTTGAACTCCGTGCTTCGGGCAACGATATCGTAGCTCCGTATGCTGACGAATTCCCGGGATCTACTTTCGTAGCCGGTAAACGTCCTTGGGAAGTGAAAGCCGATATAGCCCTTCCTTGTGCCACTCAAAACGAATTAAACGGCGAAGATGCCAAAAATCTTATTAATAACAATGTTCTTTGTGTCGGAGAGATCTCCAACATGGGTTGTACACCCGAAGCCATCGATCTTTTCATCGAACACAAAACGATGTATGCACCGGGTAAAGCAGTCAATGCAGGTGGTGTAGCAACGTCCGGGCTGGAGATGTCACAAAATGCCATGCACTTGAGCTGGAGTGCAGCAGAAGTAGACGAGAAACTCCATACCATCATGCATGGTATCCATGCACAGTGTGTGAAGTATGGTACAGAACCTGACGGATATATCAATTATGTGAAAGGTGCCAACATTGCAGGCTTCATGAAAGTGGCTCATGCCATGATGGGACAAGGAATCATCTAAAAAGCTTTGTTTAGTTGTATTTGTGAATTGCGTTACTCATTTCCTGAGACAGGATGTGGGTAACGCTACTTTTTTCTGAAAAGGTTTCATTTTCAACTAAAATAGCCTAACTTTGCATTTCGAAACCAAATAATTGTTACGAAATGTTACAACCCGAATTAAAGATGCGCCGCGATAAAATTCGCGTGCTGATGGCTCAACAAAACATTGATGCCGCTCTCATCACTTGTAATGTAAACTTGCTCTATACGTATGGCCGTGTTGTCAGCGGATACCTCTACTTACCTCTCCACTCACCGGCCTTGTTATTCATCAAACGCCCCAACAATATTACCGGCGAACACGTCTTCCCTATCCGAAAACCGGAACAGATTCTTGATCTGATTAAAGAAAGCGGATTGCCTGCCCCTCAGAAACTGATGCTGGAAGGCGACGAACTGTCATATACAGAGTACAATCGCCTTGCCGCTGTTTTCCCAGAGTCGGAAATTGTAAACGGAACTCCGTTAATCCGCGAAGCGCGTAGCATCAAGACTCCTGTAGAAGTGGAATTATTCCGCCGTTCGGGTGTAGCTCACGCCAAAGCTTACGAACAGATTCCTTCTGTTTACCGTCCGGGAATGACCGATCTGGAATTTTCAATCGAAATAGAAAGGTTGATGCGTCTGCAAGGTAATCTGGGAATCTTTCGTGTGTTCGGTCAGAGCATGGAAATCTTTATGGGCAGTGTACTGACCGGAGACAATGCCGCTTTCCCTTCTCCATACGATTTCGCCTTAGGAGGTGAAGGACTGGATCCGGCTCTCCCGGGAGGGCTCAACAGAAGCCTGCTAAAAGAAGGTCAAAGTGTCATGGTAGACCTCGGAGGAAACTTTAACGGATATATGGGCGATATGAGCCGTGTATTCTCCATTGGTAAGTTGAGTGATGAAGCGTATACAGCCCATCAGGTCTGTCTCGACATACAGGACGCCGTATCATCTATGGCCCAGCCCGGAGTTGTATGCGAGGATTTATATAATACAGCCATCGATATAGTGACCAAAGCCGGTTTTGCCGACAAGTTCATGGGTATCGGCCAGCAAGCAAAATTCATAGGTCATGGTATCGGTCTGGAAATTAATGAAGCTCCGGTGCTTGCCCCCCGTATGAAACAAGAACTGGAACCGGGAATGGTCTTCGCTCTCGAACCTAAGATTGTAATTCCGGGTGTAGGTCCCGTAGGTATCGAAAACTCGTGGACAGTAACACAAGAGGGTGTAGAGAAACTTACTATCTGTAACGAAGAGATTATTGAGTTGCAATAAAAACAAATCCCAATAGATACCAAAAAGACGACTGTTGTGCTTTCCACACCACAGCCGTCTTTTTCATATCACTATTAACTTTACTAAGGAATTTCTGTTACCGGAGTCTCCAACTTAATGTTTTCCCATCCCACCCATGTAGGAGAAACCATACATTGCGGCTCCTGAATTTTATCGATCAAGGCAGTAGCACGTTTCACTGCAACACTGGTTCTTTCGAACAGCTCTTTCATGGAAAGGTTACCTTTAGCGTCACGGATCGTCTTTATCAGGAAATACGTATAATATCCCTGCTTCTTTTCATGGTAAACACTTGAAGTCTGATCGCCACTGCTGGACGAAAAACTCAATGTGTTTCCTTGCGGCAATCCCACTTTCGGAACAACACGCACGCCCTTCTGTGCCAATAGCGGAGCAGCACTCTTATAACCACCGCTAAAGCAAGCATCGAGGAATACATAAGCCCCCTTCACCGGATAAGTAGCCAATTTTTTATACAGTCCGGACAATGAAATACCCAGACGGATATTCTTACCTGTAATATCCACCGGAAGTAAATAAGGCTCCTTAGTAGCCTCGTCATTATTTCCATGACCGGAATAATAGAATATCAGTTCGGCTTGCGGATCGGTGCTTGCCATGTTCACCAACCAGTCAAGTTGTTCGTGCATCATACCGGCAGTAGCATTCGGCACCACCTTGATCTGCCCGTCGGGTACCCCAAAGGTACGTACGCAATATTCACGGAACAGCACAGCATCGTTTACGGCATAAGGCACATTAATTTCAGCATTGGCACCGGTCATACTATAATCCTCATTACCGATAATCAAAGCATAACGGTGGCGGTTCACAGCTCCCACAGGGACATCCTCCATCAACTCACTCTTGAAACTCAGCGAAAAGTCTTTCACATTCACCTTCCGTGCAGCCACATTTCCACTCAGATTGATAGAAGCGGCAGAAGACAGGTAATCTCCCACTTTCACTTTATAAGCCTCGTTCAGGAAAGTTGAACGGGTAGACTCCGTTACCGCCAACATTACGGCCACGGAATCTTCATCAAAACGCTTGTTCACCAGGAAGCCGTAATCGAGCACAGCCACATCCCCCGGAGCAATACTATCAATTGTCATTTCCGGAGAATCGGTAGTAAATATGTTCTTCGGCAATGTGAAATTCACCTTCACCTTACGCGCAGTCTGTGTTCCAAAGTTTTGCAAGGCAACCGTCAGCTTTCCGTTTTTACCCAAAGTAATAGATGTACCCTCAGACGCAAAGAACTGATGGTCGGCAATGCGCAAACGAGGCATTGCATATTCCTGAGTATTCACAATCAATTCCGAAGGATCGGCATCAAATCCATTCGCTTCGAATGCATAAATGTTGATCTTAGCCAGGCTCGTGGGCAACTCTTTCTTTGCAAGATAACGGAATGTATACTGTTTGGACTTCCCGGCCGGAATATTGCCTCCGTCCAACTCACGCGGACCGTCGAAATACTGATCATATCCCTGCTGCTCAGCCAAACGGATACGTATATTATACGCATCTCCTTTACCTTGGTTCTCAATGGTAAACTGCAAAGCGAAACTCTCTCCGGCATCAATTACCTTATTATTATTGGCATCCGTAAACTGATCCATCTTGATTACCAACATGGCCGGTTCCACAGGTACCGGAACAGACTCCTGCTCCTGAGCTATATTTTCAGTCTTCTTCAACGTCTCTTTGTAAGCAGCCAGCCGGGACGGAAAAGCGGTATAAGAAGCTCCGTCCTGAACTATCTTAGAAAGCACTTCATATTCCGGTTTCATATCCATATACTGATATACGCCTGCCAGTCCCTGCATATACAATTTGGAAGAAGGATCTTTCTGCAATATCTTCAGGAAAAGATCTTTAGCATCCATCAGATAGCCCGATGCGCGCTGACGTACCAATGCATATTCAGTATCATTGGCAATGGTAGCCCCATTGTTTACGATCTCCGTAGCACAATTGAAGTTGGCGCGTGCCACACCGGTCATCAATTCAAAACTCTCGGGATGAAGTGCATACAAGCGTTTGTAGATATCCAGTGCCTCCACATTCTTTCCCTGCCGTTCCAGAATGCGCGCCTTGATAGGCAATACCTTATCATTATTCGGATCCACAGCCAGAATGCGGTCAATCGCACCAATCAACTTTTCCATATTATTGGTGGCGATATGTACATTCACCAGATTATACAAGAAATCGAGTGACACCGGATATTTGGCAATAGCCTGTTCCAGCACGCGTTCCTGATCCGCATATTTCTTCTGCTTCTGATAAATCATGTTCATATAAACATAACAGTCCTTCTGCTGAGCTTCCGTACCGGTATTAAGATACTCCTGAAAATACCTCAGCGCCTGTTCGTTCTTCTCCAGATTAAAGGCCGATACCGCTGCATAGTAAACCACCGAAGCATAACGGTTATCTTTCGGCAACAATTCACTGCGGAACAACTGCATCTGCGGCATATCGATATATGCAGCGGCAAAATCCAATGCTTTAGCCGGCTGTTTCTGTTCCGAATAATATACCGCCCCGTTCAGCAGATAAGGATACAATGCTTTTAGCCTACTCTTTGCTCCCCCTATATACTGACCGTTATTCGGTGCCTCCACAACCTTCATGAAATTCGCGTAACTGTCCAGCAGATAGTCATACATAGCCGTTACATTCGTTCCTTTATCGCGCTCGCTTTCAAAAAGCACATACTGTTGGTTGGCACGCTTAGAAGCGGAGGACGCATCCTGCGCCCCCACTTTACCGGCCATAACAACAGTGAGAATGATTGTCAGTAAAAAAAATCTTTTCATCGTTTATTGTTGAAATGCATCCATAATTACAAACTCTACATTGATCTTGCGAAATTCTCCACCACGTTCTTTAGCTACTTCCACATGATATTCGTAGTCGTTCTTCGTATTACCTAATGTTGTCACATTCTTTTCGATATAACTCTTCACACCGGCAGCACGCATCAGTGCCAGCTGTTCGTTCTGTGTGATTCCGGCAGCCTTGGTCACCGTGATATTGTCGAGATTGCCATCTTTGTAATATGGCTCGTCCACGAACTCTCCGTACCGTCCGTCATAAGCCAGGCGTCCACGAATCGGAGCCGCATCGGCCGAACCGGTAATAATCACTTTCACCTGCTTACCCTCTGATAAATATTTGGAGAAATCGCCTTCAAAAGCATTCTTGATAATCTTCATCAAAGACATGGCGGCATTTGAGCGTTCAATGTTATAACCACCGGACGGGAAGTCTTCCTTAGCAGAAAACTCTTTATTGATCACCTCATACTGATAACCCACTTTATAATTGAGAATTTTTTTGCCGTTAGCATCCACACCCGGAATAACCTCTGTCTTCACATTGATCTGTGTGTTATCGGTAATCAGTTTATCCTGCTTTTTCTCTTCGATCACCTGTTCCTTTATTTCGGCCAATTGTGCTTCCTCACGGGTAGCCTGCTGCATGATTTCCAGAGGGACAAAGTTTTCATCCGCTTCCAAAGCAGTCAACTTCGTCCGTCCGATATTGTCATAGATATAAACCTTGTTGGTCGTTTCGTTGGTAACCTCCACATAGGCCAGTTCAAATTCATCTTTATCATTCAGCACATATACGGCATTCGAGAATTTCATTTTACCTTCCTCAAAGTCCCCTGCCTCGTTAGCCGGAACTTCCAATCCGATAGACGGCAACCCCTTAAAACCGATATTCAACATATTATTAGCAGCATCATATCCATCCACAAAAGGATTATCCATTGAGATACGGTCACCCGCCAATGCCGTAGCAACTTCCTGAGCAAACAACTGCTGCTGTTTAACACGGGTTTCATCGTTCACACGGATAGCATAATCCTCCATCGATTCTCCCTGCATCATCTTCACCCATTCATTCATCTTGGCGTCTACTTCCTTACCCATAATCTTTCCATAGAATGGGTTCAGCCCGTTCGCATCCCAGAAGACCATTTGCTTCGTACGATTGGTTAGCATGAATACCTCGCTATTCTGATTGTTCTTAAAGAAGCGTCCACCGGTAACACCGCCTATAGGATCTACAATCTCCTGCTCTATGACACCATTCTTCAAGTTGATGATCTCGATATTCTTCCCATCTTTTACCACACTGATGTATTTTCCTTCGGGATGGAATGACGGAGAACTAAGCGTTCCCCCCAACTTATCGAAGATGTCCACCTTATCCCAGTTTTTCGTATCGATAATGGTCAGGTGATTATCCTCCGTGGTTACTGCCAGCAACGAAGCATCCGGAGAGAAAGTCAGTTCTTTGACAACTGCCGACATAGGAATCGCTTTTCTCAACTCCTTTGTCTGGAAGTTCCAAATATTAATCGTCTGTCCTGTCCCTGCTGCAATAAAATAATTGTTCGAACTCATAGCCAGTGCAGTAGCCGGAGCATCTCCCTGGATATAAGCCAATGGCATATATTCTTTCGTATCATAAATAACGATTTCCCCTAACGAGTTACCTACAACGAAACTACGGGCATCGGTAGCATAACACATGGATACCGGCAGCGGTTTGGCTTTCAATTTTTTACGTTTCTCTTTCAATTCGAAAAGCTTCTTATTCCTGTCACGAAAAGAGTAAATGCTTACCGGATTCTTCGCTCTCAACACGGCGATAGAACTTCCCGTCGGATTAAATACGATACGCTCAATTTTGCGTAAATCATTAATCGCGATATCGCGCATGGTATACAACGATCCGTCAGACAAATAAGCAGTACAAAAAGTCGTGTTATCAAACGCATTAATCTTTTTCTGAGAATCAAACCCCCTTTTTTCTACAACTTGTGCCATTGCTTGTCCGCAGAACATCGCGGTGACAAAACAAAAAGCAATCCCTCTGTAAGTGTAAAATCCACATTTCATCCTATTCATACCTTAAAATGATTTAGTTTATGTTTAATAGTGTTTTGCAAAATAAGCATTAATTCTGCAATCTATCACAAACAGAAACTCCTTTTTTTTCATTTCCCGTAAAGTTTAGTTGTTAATACATAGAAATGAAAAAAGAATAGACAGAAAGACTGTAGAAAAAGAGCAGGTTTGTAACGGTTTTCCGTTACAAACCTGCTCTATAGCATATATTCCCTTTCCTTACGTAATTAGTCGGAAATCGAAAAAGACAAAAACTTATTGCATTTATTTATCCACGTTTCGTACGGGATTCAATCCCATTTTCTTAGCTTTTTGAAGCATAAATGAATAAGCAGCCTCGTATTCATTGGGAATCACTCCGTCCAAAATAGCATCTTTTATAGCACTTTTTAACGACCCCACTTCCTTGCAGGGTCCCAGATTAAACACCTCCATAATCTCTTCCCCACTCACAGGCGGCTGAAAGTTACGGACACGGTCTTTCTCTTCCAAATCTTTCAACTTCCGGCGAACCAGCTGGAAATTATTTAGAAAGCGCTGTTTACGTTCCGTATTCTTTGAAGTAATATCCGCCTCACAAAGTGTCATCAGGTCGTCTATGTCATCTCCGGCTTCAAAAAGCAGACGACGCACGGCCGAATCCGTCACCACATCATCCGCTATCACGATGGGGCGCATATGCAGGCTCACCATCTTTTGCACATACTTCATTTTCTCGTTCATCGGCAACTTCATCCTCCTGAAGATATTCGGAATCATCTTTTCGCCTATGAAATTATGATTATGAAAAGTCCATCCCGCCTTCGGTTCCCAGCGTTTAGTCACCGGTTTGGCGATATCATGTAACAAGGCAGCCCAACGTAACCAAAGATTATCTGTCACCTTGCTGATATTGTCGAGCACTTCCAGCGTATGATAAAAATTATCCTTATGGGCACGCCCGTTCCGGGTCTCCACCCCTTGTAAAGCCACTAATTCCGGAAAAATCAACGCCAACAACCCACTTCTGTCCAAATCGATAAAACCTTTGGAAGGGATAGGTGAAAGCATTATTTTATTCAGCTCGTCCGCAATGCGCTCACGTGAAATAATCTCAATCCGTTCCCGGTTACGGCAAAGAGACTCAAATGTATCATCATCGATGTAAAAATTCAGTTGGGTAGCAAAACGGATACAGCGCATCATGCGCAAGGGGTCGTCACTGAACGTTATGTCTGGATCGAGAGGAGTACGAATGACCTTTTCCTTCAAATCATTCATGCCTCCAAACGGATCGACCAGTTCCCCAAACCGCTCCTTATTCAGGCAGACAGCCAGAGCATTGATCGTAAAATCCCGGCGGTTCTGATCGTCTTCCAACGTTCCATCCTCCACAATCGGCTTGCGTGAATCCCGCTGATACGATTCCTTCCGTGCTCCTACAAATTCCACCTCCGTTCCGTGATATTTCACTTGTGCCGTGCCGAAATTCTTAAAAACAGAAACATGCGCACCCCGTCCCAGACGTTTACCCAACGCCTCGGCCATAGCAATGCCACTCCCAACCACAACAACATCTATATCTTTAGAGGGACGCTGCAGAAAAATGTCGCGGACATATCCGCCCACCACATAACATTCCAATCCCAACATATCGGCCGTCTCCGAGATCTGTCCGAAAATGGGTTCACTGAAATGCTGCTTCAATTCCTCCTGAGTCAACTCTATCATCTTCATTTTTCTTTTTTACAGTGATTGAAGGTGGTAGTCTGTTACTAACACCTTACAGTTAATTAGGCCGCAAAGGTACAACTTTTCGCTCTTCACTTTCCACTCTTCAGTCTAAATTTGTATTTTTGCCCTTTCTAAGTAAAGAACAACAAAATGAAAAAACTGATTGTCCTGGCATGTACATTGTCACTGCTGACTGCTTGTGGTGACAACATCGAGAAGAAAGCGGGTGAAAAGCTTGCAGCTGCCCGCGCAGCTTTTGAACGCAACGACTACAACGAAGCCAAGTTGCAGATCGACAGTATTAAAATTCTGTATCCAAAGGCATTCGATACCCGTAAAGAAGGTATCAAACTGATGCAACAGGTAGAACTGAAAGAACAGCAAGAAAGCCTTATATATCTGGATAGCATGCTACAAGTCAAACAGCAAGAGTTCGAAGCTATCAAGAATAAATATACTTTTGAGAAAAACGAAGAATATCAAAAAATCGGTAACTACTTTTGGCCTACCCAAACCGTAGAGAAAAACCTGCATCGTTCTTTCCTCCGCTTCCAGGTGAACGAACAGGGAGTAATGACACTGACATCCATCTATTGCGGCCCAAGCAATATCCACCACGTAGCAGTCAAAGTGATAGCACCAGACGGAAGTTTTGCCGAAACCCCAGCCTCCAACGACAGCTACGAGACTACCGATCTGGGAGAAAAAATCGAAAAAGCCGACTACAAAATGGGAGAAGACGGCAACGTCCTCAGTTTCCTCTACATGAACCGCGATAAGAAAAATATCCGTGTCGAGTATCTCGGCGAACGGAAATTCTCCATTACCATGACTCCTTCCGACCGTGAAGCACTCGTCGGTACTTACGAGTTGGCCAAATTACTTTCATCCATACGTCAGATTCAGCAAGAGAAAGAAGAAGCCAACCTGAAAATCGAATTTGTGAAAAGAAAAATGGAACAGAAAGCCCAAGAAGAGGCTGCGGAAAAATAAATTTTCCTTTTTTCATAAGTCGCTCAGTGGGGCGACTTATGAAAAAAAGTTTCTACTGAACAAATATTAAAAGAGATTGGTTATCTTTGCAATGACAGCCTTTATTAAAATCAAGCTGATAAACAGTAAGTAATTATAAAACAGAAGCAATGAAGATTTCGCAGATACAAATTAAAAAGATGTGGGGAAAACAGGACATCGAATGGAATCACGTAGATCCCAAAGTCAATATCCTCGTCGGTCCCAATGGAAGTGGCAAATCTACCTTTCTCCGATTTATCTACTTGCTACTTACAAGTGATATCAAAGAGCTCAATAAGCTTAAAACAGATATCTTTATTCGGTTTGATGCAGGAGGTAGCATATTATATCATGCAGACAAAAAAGATTTTAGCATAGAATTTCAAAAAGACTGGCTTTTAGACATCGAATACATCAATACATTCGACATACCGACAGCTAAGAAAAGTACTCAATCTTCTCTTATGCAAGAATTGGATATGACTATTTATCCGCTAAATAAAAACGTTTTCAATTTCATCGACTATCGTTCAAAAATCCTTAACTACCCTGAACAGTCAGAAGAGATACAAGAACGAATCTCGATGTTATTTAAAATAATCAATAGTTTTTTTGCAAGTACCCAAAAACAGATCAGTATCAATTCAAAAAACAAAATGGTTTTCACGTTTTTAAACCAAGAAGAGGAAATAGAACCGGAACAGCTATCCTCAGGAGAAAAACAATTGTTACTCATATTACTCAAGGTATTTTTAAAGGAAGACAAACCGTTCATTCTGTTAATGGACGAACCGGAACTATCCCTTCACATCGAATGGCAAAGACAATTAATTGAAGCTATACAAATTCTAAATAAAAATTGCCAGATCATTCTTTCAACTCATTCACCGAGTATCTTTGCCGATGGATGGGGAGATAAATTAGTATTTATGGAGGATATCGTCAAACCGATATAAAAAGAGAAATGACACCAAGCAAAAAAGCTTATTATGCAACTGTAGCACAAAACTACAAAGCCTCACTGTTGTTGAATGGATGTAAAGCTGTCATCCATCTGGAAGATAAAAACGATATTATATTTTGGAATAAAATATTTAAAGAGGCATGTCCTCAATACAATTTTTATTTTATTCCCTACAGCCGCTCCCAATCTGGAAATAAAGCTACGGGAAGTTCCACTTGTCTTATTTTCAAAGATTTCCTCGACAGTAAGATGGCGATTGCCATAGACAGTGATTTACACTATTTAATGCAAGAACCCAATATAGACGCCAAGCATTACATACTACAGACTTATACTTATTCTTTCGAAAATCATCTTTGTTTCACAGATCGTTTAGCTGCGTTACCTATATTGACCTGCGGATTTACAAATAGCATTTTTGACTTTAATAAGTTTTTGTTGGCATACTCAAAAGAGATTTATCCGTTATTTCTTCTTTTCTTATATGATCACAGACAAAAGGAAAGGAAATTATCCAATACTGACTTTTTCAAATTACTATCATTCCCCTACAGCAACAATAGAATAAATGACAATGGAAACTATATTATTACCACTCTTCATAAAAGAGTTACTCCCCAAATATCCTATTTAAAAAGTATTTATCCCAATTATGATGAAGCAGTAGAGAAAGCCAAATACAAACGCCTGGGACTTACAGAAGAAAATACCTACTTATATATTCGTGGACATAATCTATACGATTTGATTACAAAATTAGGAGAAGAAATATGCAATATATTGAAAAGAAACGAAAAAAAACGTCTGTCAGAAGCGGGCGAATATGACAAAATAACAACTATTTATCAAAGAAAAGATACATTTAAAAAGAAGCTCCTAAATGCCGATCTTTATTTCACCTATCCTGAGATAAAAAGATGTGTTCAAGATATTCGATCAATATGGCCTTAAATATACAAAAGCTGAAATAAAAACGAAAAGTAACAATCACTTACCAATATGGCCCCAATAATTGATAACTCAATTATTGGGGCCATATCCATTATTATTATCCGTGATAATTACTTATTTCGGAAGCCACTTTGCTATTCAGTCACTATTGATATTCGTACAGCGTTCATTCCACGCATACCGCGCTCTATTTCAAATGTCACTCTATCACCTTCAGCAATTGTTGCAGGGGCAGAAGAGATATGGAAGAAATACTTTTCGCCATTATCCGTATCTTTCACAAAACCATAGCCTTTCGCAGCATTAAAATACTCGATACGCCCCATGTGAGGAGCCACTTCCACATTCTCTTGTTTGGGTACAGAAACCTCGATATGAGATGCATCGACTTCTTCCTCAATCCGTTCCTGCGGCACTGAATGCAAAACACCGAACTGGTCGACATAAGCAATCATATCCTCAAAAGAACTTGGACCGCTGCTTTGGCGTTCCTCTTTACGTTGTTGCTTCTCCTTACGTTTCTGCTCCTTTAGCTTCTCCCGGTCACGTTTACTTGTTGTTATTTTTTTTACCATTCAATAATTTTATGTCTGAATCAATACCGCCTGTTCTTTTACATGTTGATTGCCGGATAGGCAGTTTTATGTCACACACACCAATAAACAAACGATTTCATCATTATATCCAGATCATACGCTACGCCGAATGCCAGCAGCACATAGGCGCGGCTTTTATCCTGAACAAAGCAGCAAATAATGATGTCGATTGGGGAATGCCATAAGCCGCAGAATGAAGCGGAAAACAATCACGCACAAAGAAGATTTCAGTATAAACCCAATGTTAGTAACGGCAAATATACACATATTATTCGGTTATTCCTAATTCTCCGGTCCCAATCGTGATGGGACCGGAATTGCCAGATAGCGCAATCACTTAACGGCACTATCCAAATCGACCTTCTCTATCAGTTCCTGATCCTGCCAATAAGGTATCACCTTTAGATGTTGCAGCCTTCCTACTATTATGGCAGGGTGAGTACAGAACTTCTCAGCAAAGTAACGGATAGATTGAAGAGTGTAATCTCCGGATTTTATAATCTCTGCTTCTTCAGAGGGAGAAAGGAGTATTTTCGATGCAAAAGTATCAGCCTCATGTTCTTTTTCTAATTGTTTATCCGTATAGTCTATATTTTCTAAGAAAATATCTTTCTTACCATGTAGCAAAATATGACCCACTTCATGGAAAAATGAAAACCAAAATATATCATTACGTTTATGACGCCCGGAAAGTTGAATACAAGGAGTATCATTCAACCAACGAGTAGCCCCATTGATAGGAGCTTTAGGCAAGCAGGGAGTATATATAAGCTTTATACCTGCTTGTAAGCAAAGTGTCTGCAAACGAATAGCAAAATCTTGTGGATGAGTAGCTATAAGAGTCTTCATTTGAGGTATAAGTTCTTTAAGAGATTTCTCTGAATATACAACGTCTTGTTCCAAATTGGCAGCTTGCAGTTCACCTTGTCTAAGCCAGGCCGAAATTGCGTAAGGTTCTTTTGTTTTGGCTAAAGAAATTCGAAAAGCAACTTTTAATTGCTGATTAAAGTAATAATCTTCCCAAGCCCGAGAAGTACTAACTCCCCAAAAAGAAAATAACTGAAAAACCTTTTCACGGACTGTTTTACAAGGAGCCAGCCAGCCTTTTTTAACCATATCCGCAATAGGGAACAACATTGCCCACTCTGCGGAATTTTGAATTAATAGTTCTCTTTTCTGCCGGGCAATATATTCGTCATAAGCACGTTGCTTATTCATCCAAATTTCTCCTTGTTCTTTCCGGCATTTACGATAGTCTTCTGCTTGTTTTCCGAGGTCTTTATCCAAGAACACTATTTCCATGCTTGAACCGAAAGTGATTATATACTAACATGATACTCAATTCATATATCAGGTTTTATCTTTAATTTGATACCGTAAAGTTCCCGTTTCTTGCTGGTTTCCCAAAGTAATTACAAACTGCCACAATCTGCTTTTATCGCTATTTTGTCCCACGACCTAATAAGAAACTTTTCATTTCGAGGTGTTGGCATTGATGTCCCACGGTGGGTACGGTTGAAACCACCTCATAATGGCACGGTCATAATTCTATCGGGCTTATCAAGAAATAATAGAAAGCCCCGCAATGAACTGAATCATGAGACGGTAGAAAATCATAGTTCAATCACAATTATTACATCAAATATACTGCAT
>UMKR01066652.1_pt1 | contig 15216 bp, 12 predicted proteins | sample 1966361 | NCBI WGS metagenome assembly UMKR01 (sample SAMEA4836181, study PRJEB28245) | human gut metagenome | biome: gut microbiome; material: fecal sample | place: Denmark | collected 2008 | reverse complement strand
TAAGCAGCCTCGACAGTCCTGCCAGAAATACCTTCTCCGCCACCACGCTGATTACCACAATGATCACCGTCCACGCAAGCAGGTCGTCGGTATCAAGGTATATTTTTGCTGTATAAAGCATCTTACCGATCGAACCGTTCGGCACGCCGATGATCTCTGCAGCGATACCTGCCTTCCATGCCATACCGGTTGTCACACGGCAGGCAGAAAGAAGAAACGGACGAATCTTCGGCAGCTCGATATAGCGGAAGCGTTTGCGCCATGGCAGTTGAAAGACTGTTGCGACCTCCTGCATCTCCCGGTTTTCTGCACGTAGTCCCTCTAAGACATTCTGATATATGATCGGAATTACGATCAGGAACGATATGAATACCGACAGATTCCGGGCGGACAGCCAGATCAGACAGATCACGACGAACGATGCCACCGGCACACTTTTGATTGTCGCCATCCACGGCCACAGCAAGGTCTCTACAACCGGGTGCTTCGCCGCCAGATAAGCAAGCAGGCAGCCCAGAATCAACCCAAGCAAAAAACCGCCTGCAATATGGTAGAACGAGAACCATATCGCACGCGCAAAGCCCTCCACCCGCCAGATCGTGCAAAGCCGTCTTGCAACTGCAACCGGTGTCACAAGCAGGATCCGCTGGTGGATGAGAAGTGCTGCAATTTCCCAAAAAGTGAGTGCAAGCAACGCTGCACCCACTTTCTTTAATACTTCTTTATAGTTCATATTTACAATCCATAATAAAAATCATCGGCTGGGAGTGTACCGCCAACTGCCTGTGGGTTCTCGTCAAAGAGAATCTGCAGATATCCGCTGACACTGTCCTTCATTTCCTGTCCCTTCAGGAACGTGATATGGCATTTCGGAATCGCCTTCTCTGCGAGCGGCGCCTTCGCCACGATACCATATCCGGCGATCAGCTCTGCCGCATTGGCTGCATTGTCATTTGTATAAGCAACGGAAGCCTCATACTCTGAAAGGAACGTCTCAACTGCCTGTGGATGCTCCTTCACGAAATCTGTCCGGGCAACAACCACACCAGTCACGATATCACAATCCTCGATCTCTGTCCATGCATCATTTAAGTCGATTGCAACGCGCAAGCCGTCAACCTGTCCCATTGCGGCTGTCGCAAATGGCTGTGGTAACATAGCGATCGCTTCAGAATCATTTGCAATATAAGACAGTGCTTCCGTTGTATCTGCACACCACTGGATCGTAAGACCACTATCCGGATCAATGCCATTTTGCTTCAAAATATGGCGCAGTGTGTATTCTGGTGTTGCACCCTGTCCGGTTGCATACAGTTTCTTGCCTGCCAGATCCTTAATGCTCTGTACGCTGTCTCCACGCTCCACGATGTTCAGGACTCCCAGTGTGTTAACTGCAAGGATCTGCACGCCACCGTTCGTATTGTTATAGATCACAGAAGCCAGATTCGATGGAACCGCTGCAATGTCGATATCTCCCTTTGTAAGCGGTGCCACAAAGGTCGACGGATCGGTCGAAAGCTCTGCAAATTCATACGCATTCTTCGCCGCGCCATCCTCTGCATCCTTCATCAGCTTGACCATACCCATCGCGGTCGGACCGGACATGGCGCCGACACGAACTGTCACATTATCCGTTTCCTCTTTCTTGTCACACCCTGCTAAAAGTGCGCAGAACATAGAAAGAGCCAGCAACAAAGCAAATACTTTCTTCACTGCCGGTCTCTTCTTTGCATTTCGTCTCATCTCGTTCATAGATTTGCTCTCCTTTAAATTAACCTTATAATATTTAGATCTTAGCTGTGTTGCATTTCGCAGTCACACCATCGATCATCCCTAATTTGCCGGAAAGCGCACTGGTACACGACATCGGCGCATCCATAACGACGGATATGATAGAAACACCCTTCTTCTCATACGGAAGTCCCATACGACCGATGATATAGTCTGCATATTCATGCAGAACCGCATTCACCTTCGCCGCCTGATCTCTCTCATATACGATAATACTGATTACGGAAATTCGCTTATCCATAGTACCCTCTTTTATTACTCGCCTTTCCACGCGGGACGAACCCTTGTGCGTCAGAACGAAATGAAACAACTTTAATCTTCTTCAATATGCTCGCAACCCTGTGCGATAATTGTGCGGACATGTTCATCCGCCAGAGAATAGAAAATGGATTTTCCTTCTCTTCGGTTCTTCACCAGTTTATTCTGCTTCAAGATACGAAGCTGATGTGAGATTGCGGACTGTGTCATGCCGAGTGCTTCCGCCAGATCACACACGCACACCTCTGCCTCGAATAATACGAACAAAATCCGTATTCTCGTCGAATCGCCGAACACCTTGAAGAGCTCTGCCAGATCATACAATTCTGTCTCACTTGGCAGCTTCTCATTCACAATCTTCAGCAGATCCTTGTGTACCTCGTGACTCTCACAACATTCAATCATTTTCTGTGTCTGTGCCATAGTATCCTCATTTCACACTAAAGTTTCTTTACAAACAATGTACGGATCGCATTTAACACTGCCAGTATCATAACTCCGACATCTGCAAAAATGGCAAACCACATATTTGCAATACCAAGTGCGCCGAGTACTAGACAGATTACTTTAATACCAATCGCGAAATAAATATTCTCATATACGATACGGATACATTTTCTTGAGATCCGGATCGCCTTCGAGATCTTCAGTGGATCGTCGTCCATCAATACGATGTCGGCAGCTTCGATCGCTGCGTCGGAGCCAAGCGCGCCCATCGCAATACCGATATCGGCACGTGAGAGAACTGGTGCGTCGTTGATTCCATCACCCACAAATGCAAGTTTATCCTTTTCCGACTTTTTCGTCAAGAGTTCTTCAACCTTTTCTACCTTATCGCCCGGAAGCAGCTCACTGCATACCTCATCGATTCCAAGCTGTGCGGCTACATGATCTGCCACATTCTTGGCATCTCCGGTCAGCATAACGGTCTTCTCAATACCGGACTTCTTCAGTGCGGCGATCGCCTCTGCCGCATGCTCCTTGATGACATCGGAGATCAGAATATGTCCGGCGTATTTACCATCAATCGCTACATGGACAATCGTTCCAACATGGCTGCAGTCGTGATACTCGATACCGAGCTTCTTCATAAGCTTTGCATTTCCAGCTGCAACAACCTTTCCGTCCACCTTTGCTGTCAGACCATGACCACCGATCTCCTCCACGTCACTGACGCGGTTCTTATCGATCGGCTTGCCATACGCACGCTGTAAGCTCTTGCTGATTGGATGGGTGGAATAGCTCTCTGCAAGGGCTGCATACTCAAGCAGCTCCTCATCCTTATATGGACTGTGGTGGATACCATTTACCTCAAATACACCCTTCGTCATCGTACCGGTCTTATCAAATACGACGATCTTCGTCTGCGACAATGTCTCTAAGAAGCTTGAGCCTTTGACAAGGACACCTTCCCGGCTCGCGCCACCGATTCCTGCAAAGAAGCTAAGCGGAATACTGATTACCAGTGCACATGGACAACTGATTACAAGGAATGTCAGGGCACGGTATACCCAGTCGCCCCATTCCGGTGCAAGCCCCATAAATGCCATCCGCACGATCGGCGGTAAGATGGCAAGTGCCAGAGCACCATAGCAGACTGCCGGTGTATAGATCTTCGCAAACTTCGAGATAAAGTTCTCGGAACGTGATTTTCTGGAGCTTGCATTCTCTACCAGTTCCAAAATCTTCGATACCGTCGACTCGCCGAATTCCTTCGTCGTACGGATCTTCAAAAGTCCGGTCATGTTGATGCATCCACTGATGATCTCATCATCCACGCTTACTTCCCTCGGTACACTCTCACCGGTCAGTGCACTTGTATTTAAAGATGATGTTCCCTCAACAACGACTCCATCGATTGGCACCTTCTCACCCGGCTGTACAACGATAACCGTACCGATCTCAATCTCATCCGGATCAACCTGCTCAAGCTCTCCGTCCTTCTCTACATTTGCATAGTCCGGGCGGATATCCATCAGATCACTGATGTTCCGGCGGCTCTTACCAACGGCGTAGCTCTGAAACAGCTCTCCAATCTGATAGAAGAGCATAACCGCAGTGCCTTCCTTGTAATCACCGAGTGCGATCGCACCGATGGTGGCAACTGCCATCAGGAAATTCTCATCGAAAATCTGTCGATTCAAAATTCCCTTTCCTGCCTTCTTCAGGATATCATATCCGATTACAAAATACGGAATCATATACAGTCCGAACCGCACGTATCCTTTCACCGGGATAAACTGCAAAGCGATCACCAATACCGCTGCAATAATGATCCGAATCAATACCTTCTTCTGCTTCTTCGTCATAGCCGTCACTTCCTATCTCTGTCTGCTTCTTCTACTTACTTATGCACACCTGCTGCATCTGTGCAGATCTCTTATAAGAAGATCTCGCAGTCATCCTCTACCTTCTTGCAGTTCTTCAGAACGTCCTTCATGACTGCCTTTGCATCTGCACCTTCTTCAAACTCTACGATCATCTTGAGTGCCATAAAGTTTACAGTTGCGTCCTTGACACCAGCTGTATTCTTAGCAGCGTCCTCCATCTTATTTGCACAGTTTGCACAATCAACATCAATTTTGTAAGTTTTCTTCATCATCGTATCTCCTTTTTTCTCGATATCATATGAACAATTATTCATATGTTTTTGTTTATTATAGCATTCCTTTTTCAGATGTCAACTATCAATTTCCATTTTTTCCTGTTTTTTTATCACGCATATCATTATGACAAGCAGGCTCAAAAATGCTGCCAGACTTCCTGCCGCTCCCAGACTGATTCCACGCCCGGATAAATCAAATTTTGCACTCACACCAAGTACAGCTGTCACCGCTAACAGAATTCCGATCAATCCCTCTCCGGCGATCAGTCCGGAAGAAAATAAGATTCCATCCTGCACATACGCCTCATTCTTTTTCCTTTCATAAAACGCGCGCAACAGACCGCCAACCATGATCGCTGTTGACAGATGAATCGGCAGATACAATCCGATAGAAAAAGGAAGCACCGGAATCCCAACGATCTCAACCGCAACTGCGATAAATACGCCGATCAGAATCAGTCCCCACGGCAGATAATCTCCCATCACACCTTCCACAACCAGCTTCATCAATGTTGCCTGCGGTGCCGGAAGCTCCGGATCACCAAAGCTCCATGCTGCCTGCAACAGATACAGCACACCACCGATTGCAAGTCCGGAAACAACCGCCCCGATCAGCTCTCCAACCTGCTGCTTCCACGGTGTTGCCCCGACGATAAAACCAGTTTTCAAATCCTGCGACGTATCCCCTGCCATTGCCGCGACAATACAGATGACCGTTCCCATTGAGATTGCAACTGTCATTCCTTTTAATCCGGTCTGCCCGGTTAATTTCAGCACAAAGGATGCAAGCAGCAATGTCGCGATTGCCATACCAGATACCGGATTGTTCGAAGAACCGACAAGACCAACCATCCGTGCACTGACGGTTGCAAAGAAAAATCCAAACACGGCAATAAAAAGTGCCATCGGCGCAGACAGCCGGATCTGTGGCATCACACACAGGAACAACAGGATTGCCACAATTCCAATGATCACATACCGCATCGGAATATCACGTTCTGTCCGTTCCCTTCCCGTATTCCCATAGCCACGCACTGCCTTACGGAAGGTCGTCACGATCAATGGCAACGCCTTTACAAGGCTGATAATTCCGCCTGCTGCAACTGCTCCGGCTCCAATATAGCGGATATAGTTTCCCCACAATTCCCATGTGGTTAAAGTGCCGATTGCTCTCGTCGCTGGAAACAAGATATTATCCCCACCAACCAGCACGAACGCCGGCATCAGCACGAGCCAGCCAAGTACCGCCCCGCTCAACAGATACGAAGACACACGCGCGCCGCAGATATATCCAACACCCACCAATGCCGGTAGCACATCGATACCAAAGCCTGCCCCACGCAGCTTCCGGCTTTCAAAATCGACTTCACTTGGAAACAGCTTCAATCCGTCTGCTAAAAATTTATAGACAGCTGCCGCGAGCAATCCTTTTAATACCTTCTTTGCTTTCGCGCCACCCTCTTCTCCAGCAAGCAGCACCTTCGAACATGCCGTTCCCTCCGGGTATGGCAGGCGGTCATGTTCTTCCACGATCAGCGCGTGGCGAAGCGGCACCATGAAAAGCACGCCAAGCAGACCGCCGCTTATGGCAAGCATCGCGATCGTAAAAAAAGACGGCATCGCCGTGCCATGCTCCTTCGCCCACATAAACAACGCTGGAAGCGTAAAGATTGCACCTGCCGCCAGCGATTCTCCGGCGGAGCCGATTGTCTGTACCATGTTATTTTCCAGAATCGAATCCCGCTTTAACAACAGCCGCACAATCCCCATCGAGATCACGGCTGCCGGAATGGATGCGGATACCGTCATACCGACACGCAGCCCCAGATAGGCATTGGCACCACCAAATACAACGGCAAGTAAAATTCCTAAAATAAAAGCTGTCGGTGTAAATTCAGTTGTTTTTTTCATTGTCTGTTTCTCCCTGTTTTTATACTTCTTCACAGATACAGTTTTTCCCATTTTTCCTGCATACATACATTGACTTTTTCCGTCCATCTTATGTATAATTGTAAATAAAAAAAGCGCGAATGGCAGACACATTTCACGACAGAAGGGAGCGTATATTTATGAACAAACAGGTCATTATTTCAATCGGACGAGAGTATGGAAGCGGCGGACATGTAATCGCAGAAATAATCGCCAAGCATTACAATATTCCACTTTATGACAGAAATATTCTCGACGAGCTTTCCAAGGAAACTGGAAATTCTTACGATGTCTATAAGAAATACGACGAAAAGCCAGCAAATCCTTTTATCACCAGAACGGTACTCGGACAGTCAAACTCCGTAGAAAAGATTATTGCAGAAATGCAGTTTAATTTCCTGAAGGAAAAGGCAGAAAGCGGAGAATCCTATGTAGTACTCGGTCGTTGTGCCGAGGACATCTTACAGGATAATGATGGACTGATCTCCATCTTCCTTGTCGGCGACACCGATGTGAAGCAGAAGCGAATCATGGAAGTCAAGCATGTATCCGCAGACGAGGCGCTCTCCAAGATGAAGCGTCACGATAAAAACCGGAAGCAGTATCACAATTCTTTCTCCTCTGGCAAATGGGGCGATTCCCGGTACTATGATGTCTGCATCAATACCAGCCGCCTTGGTCTGAAAGCTTCAGCAGAAGAACTGATTCGCTATATCGACGCCAGAGTGGCTGCCATGTAATTGAATTCATACATTGATATATTTACATACAAAAAGAGTCCTGCAAATCCGCAGGACTCTTTTTTGATTTCTTATATTATTTGATAATGCTTGCTCTTCCATCGTTCAAAGGCGTTGCACTCGGTGCTTTGCCTCCTTTTGGTACGAGCACGATCTGAATTCCTTCCAGACGCTTTGCATATCCAACGGTTCCAGCTGTCTGCCCATTCTTCGCCCAGTTCAACCAGCCGAAAGTCTGTGCGTGTACACGGTAGTATACATCATATTTCTCAGCAAGTTCACCAGTCAGTTTGATCTCGATTGCCTCCAGACGCTTCGCGTGTCCAGTCGTTCCGCTGACTACGCCATCGCTAACCCAAGGCTGCCATCCCAATTTCTGCACATGCGTATGATAAGTCACACCACCATCTACACCAAGTGCGTCATTGTTGACCTGAATCCGGATTGCCTCCAGCCGCTTTGCTTCTCCATATGTTCCAGAGAAGGAACCGTCTGATACAAATTGCTGGTTGCCATAGGTCTGCACATGCGTTGCATAATTGATCAAGCCCGGCTGATCACTCTTCGATGCAGCCTTTCCGTACTGTACATAAGAAACAGCGCTGGTTCCCGAAGATGGCGTCATCCCCTTCGGTACTACGTAAATCTGGATTGCTTCCAGACGCTTTGCAAATCCTGACGTACCAGCCGTTTCACCATTCTTTGCCCAGCCAAGCCAGCCAAAGGTCTGTGCATGTACACGATAATATACGTCAAACTTGTCTGCATCATTGCCTGTCAGCTTGATTCGGATTGCCTCCAGACGTTTGGACTGTCCTGTTGTTCCGCTTAAATCTCCATCGGCAACCCAGTCGCCCCAACCAAAGGTCTGTACGTGTGTCTGATATGTGACGCCCAAATCATACGCGCCACTGACCTTGATCTTGATTGCCTCCAGGCGCTTGCCAAGTCCGGTCGTTCCGCTTGTCATACCGTTAAATTTATCTGCCTGCCAGCCATAACTCTGTACATGTGTGCTATACGCTACATTCAGGAACGAATTTGCTGTACTGGATGTCTTTTTTACCGTACAGAATTTGTACATATAATCATTTACAATACTATATCCATAATTTGATGCAGTTGCCCAGCCCTTTCCCCAAGGGTTTTCCTGAATACCCAAGTACTATACAAAAGTTGCACAGCCTCTTGTCACATACTGGAATCTCGGATCAACCACTGCATTTTTCAGATCTTCCTGTGAAGCGTATGCCTTCAGATGCTGTACCTGTGCACGTACTCCCAGACGTACCGAACCAAATGCCTGTCCAGCAGCGCCGCCTCCGGTTGCGCCCAGTCCACAGAAATTATACTGCTCAATCTTTACATCGCCGCCGAATCGCAGGAATCCAGTTTCTTTCATTGCCTGTGCAAATACAACACCCGGATCTACGCCCTCTGCAACTGCCTCGTCGTAAAAGATCTGGCAAAATGTCTGCAATGGATTGGACGATGCTTTGATCTCTGTATCATGCTCCTGATAGTAAGTCGGGAACGTTGCGTTGGACTTATAATACGATACCATACGATCAACTGATGTCGTCGGAGTCGTCATGATTGGTGTCAATGCTTCGGACGTACCACCGTCATATGCTGTACGGATCGTATCCGCGATTGTCGCCTTAGAACCGTAATTCCCATTCTTGGACAATCCATAATATTCTGCAATGGCGGTTGCATCTGCATACCCCATTTCCTTTACTTTATCTTCTCTTGACAAAAAGTTATATACATCGCCATAATTATCGATAAATGCATGCTCGATCAAAACTGCCGGGAAACCAGCTTCCTTAGAACGCTTGATAACGCCTAAGTAATCCGATGGTGAACCATCTGGGTACTGGCTGCCGTCCTCTGTATTCCGGATCTTGATTCCTCTGTTATATAGGCCAAGTGCTACCAGCTTCTGCTGGATTACTTCTGCCAGTTCTTTTCCTTCTGTTCCGATACCCGGTATGTAATTGCCGTTTGGATAATACACCTCGGCACCGCCATGTTGTCCACCAACAGCATTGATATGAATGCTGACAAACACATCTGGATTAAATTTCTTTGCATACGCTACGCGATTAGCAAGATTATTGTCCGTATCTGCAGTTCTTGTCATGTATACTTCAACATGGCTATACTCTTCCAGCTTTGACTTGCAATACTGCGCGATTTTCAACGTCAAATCCGCTTCTCTCAAGCCATATTTACATGCACCCGGATCAGAACCACCATGTCCCGGATCAAGCACAACAACCAGATTCGGGTTGGCTGTCGACTGTGTTGCGATTCCGCTGTCTGCAACACTGTCATCGGCTTCCTGTAAAGCTTCGGTCAGAGAATCAAAAGTCATCTCCTGTCCTTCGGCATCCAGCACGGTAATTCCGTCTTCGCCGCAGGCTTCCTCTGCATCCTGCTCTGCCTGTTCATCCACGACATAGGCATTCGCCTCAGAATCAACATCCGTATTGATACCAAATTTGGCTTCAATTCCGGTATCCACCATACGAACGATTCGTTTCTCTCCGTCTGCAACTACCTCAATCGTGGTTACTTCATATTCTCCGCTCGGCTGGGTATCATCAAACTCCATGTTAAACAGCAGGCTTCCCTCATCTACGGTATCCGCAGTCACTTCATAGGAAGTACCAGTCTCCACATTGACGTAAGTCAAAACCGCATCCGAAAGCTTCTCCGTTCCATCTCCGACATCCGCCAGAACAAACTGGCTTCCCGGTGTACATACAACCGGACTTCCGACGACCAGATAATTCAACTGTTCTTCTGTCTGTGCCACCGAAACTGGTTCTGCTGCGCAAATCGGGACTCCATTTCCCGCAAGCAGCATCCCCGCTGTCAAAATGGCTGCAAGAATCTTCTTACTCTTTTTGAAGCGTATCATGTTACTCTCTCCTTCGTTTTCTACTATAATCCAAAAAACACCATTCCGATTATAATATCATTTTCGGCAGATAGCAATGATTACGCATCCCTTTTTCGTCATTTTCTTGTAAATTTCCTGTAATTTTCACTATCGACGTAGTTTTCTCTTCCGTTTATAGCCGGTATACTTCTGTTTTTTCTCGTAACGTGCCCGTAACTTCTCCGCAATCAGCGTCAGATACCGGAATAAGGATTCCGCCGCAAATCCGAACACAACCATCAACAATATACACCGATTTGACATATCACTTAGTGCAAACAGCTTCTTCAAGAATATCCCGGAGAATACAAGTCCGAATATATTCAGGAAGATCACGCCGTACTTCATCTTATTGAGCGGTTCGCTGATCTTAAATAAAATCATAAATCCAACAACCGACAAAACCAGTGTTGCGGCTGTCGCCACACTCGCATCCGGTAGTCCAAATACCGATCCAAGCATGACAAGGGCTCCGACTGCAATCACATCGGTCAGACCGCCCGGCAGTGCCTTAAGCAGCACATTCGTGATAAACCTGCCTTCGATCCGGTTCTTGTTCGGCTCTAATGCAAGCAGGAATCCCGGTGCGCCGATTGTGAACATACTGATCAAGGATACCTGCGCCGGTTCGAGCGGATATGTGATCATCAAAACCATCGAGAATACTGCCATCAACAGAGAAAATATATTCTTTACAAGGAACAGGCTCGCCGACCGCTGTACGTTATTAACCACGCGCCGTCCTTCATACACGACATCCGGCATATGTGCAAAATCCGAATCCAACAATACAACCTGGGCTGCCTGTGCCGCTGCCTCACTACCGGAAGCCATCGCCACACTACAGTCTGCATCCTTCATCGCTAAGATATCATTGACACCATCGCCGGTCATCGCAACTGTATGTCCTTTGATCTGCAATGCCTTCACAAGCTTCTGTTTCTGCTTTGGGGTCACACGTCCAAAGACCGTGTACTGTTCCACCGCATCCCTAAGCTTCGCCGCTGTATCAAGCGTGGTCGCATCCACGTAATTCTCTGCACCTGGGATTCCAGCCTGCAGCGCAACTTCAGAAACCGTCCCCGGATTATCACCGGAGATCACCTTGATTGCTACGCCCTGATCGTTAAAATATTCGAATGTCTGCTTCGCATTTGCCCGGATTGGGTTCGCAAGCACGACAAATCCAAGCGGAATCACTTCCCCGGTAAGTCCATGCTTTAAGTCGGTTCCTGCGTATTTTGCAAAAAGCAGGACGCGGTCACCATCCTTCGTGAAGGTTGTAATCTCTTCTTCCACCGTCGCATATGCATCTCGCAGGACAAATTCCGGCGCCCCTAATATATAAGTTCCTTCTGTAAATACGATTGCACCGTATTTCGTTGTTGAGGAAAATGGATAGCGCTCCACAACCATCCGATGCGGTGTCGCACCATCATTTTCTGCAAATGTGCGGAGTGCCTGCATCGTCGCATTGTTGTCGTTCGATGCAAGAGTATAATCCACAAGTAATTCCTGCAATTCCTCCGGCGTGTGCAACAGATTCTTCCCGTTCTTACTGCATATGATCTGCTTGACATTCATCGTCGGCTCGGTGATCGTACCGGTCTTATCCACACACAGCACATCGACACGTGCAAGTGCTTCGATACTCTTCATATCATGCAGCAGCACCTTCCGGCTGGCAAGCTTCATGGTGCTGAGAGCCAGTGCGATTGTCGTAAGTAAATATAATCCCTCCGGAATCATACCGATGATCGCCGCAACCGTCGCTGTCACACTCCGGCGAATTGTCTCATGGTTGATAAAATGGCTCTGATAAAACAACAGAAGTCCGATTGGGATGATAACGATACCAACCCATTTGACGATCTGGTTGATTGAACGGATCATCTCAGACTGCTCGCCGCTTCCCATCGTCTTTGCTTCCTGTGAGAGCTTCGCGATGTAGGATTCATTTCCAACGTGTGTGAGTTCGGCATGGCATCGTCCGGATACGACAAAGCTTCCTGAGAAGAGTTCGTCGCCGGGATTTTTCTCTACCTCATCCGCTTCTCCGGTAAGCAGCGATTCATTGACCTGCACGCTTCCTTCCACAACGACTGCATCTGCGCAGATTTGGTTGCCCGCCTCTAAGATGATCTCATCATCCTGTACAAGCTGTTCGGTTTCAATCTTCTGCTTCACGCCGTCCCGCACGACGATCGCGTGCGGTGCATTCAGCAGATTCATCTTGTCCAGTGTCCGCTTCGCGCGAACCTCCTGTATAATTCCAATCAGTGTATTGCCGATGACAATCGGCAGGAAAGTCAGGTTCCGAAAAGAACCGACCAGACAGAGTAAGACTGTAATGATCAAAAAGATCAGGTTAAAATATGTGAATGTGTTGGAGATGATAATCTCCTTCGTTGTTTTATCGGTAGACAGGTCGGTCTCGTTCGTCAGGCCCTGATCGATCCGCTCCTGTACTTGTTGCTGCGTAAGTCCCATAATCTTCTCCTTTTTGAAAATACCCTTGCTGCATCCTGCAATCTGATTCTGTATAGTATATTCCTGCAACTATGTTTGCATATGCGATGTATTGAGCCCAAGAAGTTCTAAATGTTCTGTTATACAATATTATCATCGTACGCAACCGCCGCCAATTCGCCATCCATGGCTCAGTGGCGGCTTGTTTGAACATCGTGTTCAAACATTGCTGTTATTATCCAGAACATTAAGAACTTCTAAGCCTCAAACATATGCATATCCCAAACATAGTTGCAGGAATTACACATACAGAACCAGATTACAATATACTTTTTCGTATTTTCAACTCTTCTTATGCCTTAATTCTATATCTTCCAAATTATTACATATGATAGCACAGGAGATTTGCTGAAACAACGCAAATTCTATGAACTTTTGGTGAATCTTAGGAAACGGCGGTACAGCAAAAATCCGGCAATCGTCGTAATAATATCCGTAACCGGAAACGTCAGCCAGAAGAAGTTTAGCCCGATTCTTGAGAATGCATACCCAAGCGGCACAAATAAAAATACCGTTCTTATCACCGTAAGCATACTGCTTGTAAACGCTTTTCCAACTGCCTGAAAGAACACCGGAAATGTCAATGATGTCACAAGCGGAATAAAGCTCACCGCAATGATACGGAACGCCACCTTCCCGATACGGATCACTTCTGCGTCATGTGAGAATACATGCAGCATCTGCCCCGGCATCAGTTCAAAGCAAAGCACACCAATCATCATCAGGGATATTCCATATATAAGTGCCAATGACAACGTCTTCTTGCAGCGATCAATCTTCATCGTTGCATAGTTGTAGCTTAAGATCGGCACGATACAGGTCTGCATCGCACCAAGCGGGATGAAGAAAAACGCCTGCCATTTGTAATAAAGTCCGAGTACTGTCACCGCCTGATCGGAGAAGGTTGCAAGTACCATATTGAGTCCGAATATATAGAACGTGTACGCAGACTGCATCAGGATATTCGGGATTCCCATCTTATAAATCTTGCGGATGTCCGGCAGATACACAGCTAACGCCGGTGACTTCCGGAATCCTCTGTGCATGACGATCAGCGCCGCTACGATCTGACCAACGACGGTTGCTGCCGCAGCTCCTGCGATTCCCATCTTCGGCAATCCAAACATACCGAAGATCAGAAGCGGATCGAGTACGATGTTTGTAACCGCACCTGCAATCTGTGCGATCATCGGCGTCTTCATATCGCCGTTTGCCTGCAGGATCTTCGTCCAGATACTCTCCAGAAAAAGTCCAAAAGAAAAGACGCATACAATCCGTCCATACATCACAACCTCTTTGATTACTTCTGCGGAATCCGTTGACATCTTCGCGTATGCAGGCATGAAGAAATAACAGAATACGGCGAATACTGCCCACATAAGCAAAGTAAGTGGCGTGCCGATTCCACCGATCTCGTCTGCCTTTTCATCCTCGGACAAGCCTAAGTAATGCGCCATACATGTATTGATACCAACGCCGGTTCCCACCGCAAATGCGATCATCAGAAGCTGGATCGGATAGATGATAGACAGCGCGGTCAGTCCGCTCTCGGAATACCGCCCGACAAAGAAGCTGTCCACAATGTTATAAAGTGCCTGTATCAACTGCGCCAGCATCACGGGCGGTGCCATATTCCATAGTATTTTACTGATTTTCTCTGTGCCAAACAGCTGGCTGTCTTGTTTCATGTTTTACCATTCCTCGCTGTCCCACAAGATTGTGAATGGGCCATCGTTCTCCAGTTCGACCTTCATATCAGCACCGAAGCTTCCGCATTCCACTTTTCCAAATGTCTCCACACATTTTGCCTTGAAATACTCATACATTTCCTCAGCAAAATCCGGTGCCCCCGCCTTGACAAAGCTTGGGCGGTTTCCTTTCTTGCAGTCCGCATATAATGTGAACTGGGATACGACCAGCACCTCTCCGCCTACATCGGTAATTGACAGGTTCGTCTTGCCCTCTTCATCTGCAAAGATCCGCAGGGTGGAAAGCTTCTTCACATAGCGGTCAACCATCTCCTTCGTATCTCCCTCTGCCACACCGAGCAGAAGCAGATAGCCCTTGCCGATGCTTCCGATTGTCTCTCCATCTACTTTTACGGACGCGTGATTAACACGCTGTATTACTATTCGCATGATTCTTCTCCTGTTATTCTTGTTTATTTTTTCGACAGAAATCAGATATTCTATGTTGTTCTTATCTGTCTCTGTTTCTTGCTAAGCATCCCTATTATACATATGCTTTTTCCTTGTTTCAACTATCTTTTCTCTCTCCATTCTCCAAATTGGGGGAATCTTTCTGTTTTCAGATTTTCTCCCCAATCAACTTTCTTCTCTCTGTCTTCCAGTTGGGGAATTTTCCTGTTTCCCTGATTTTCTCCCCAACCCGCTTGCTTCCTATCAGCTTCCGAT
>UMKR01000030.1_pt1 | contig 17962 bp, 11 predicted proteins | sample 1966361 | NCBI WGS metagenome assembly UMKR01 (sample SAMEA4836181, study PRJEB28245) | human gut metagenome | biome: gut microbiome; material: fecal sample | place: Denmark | collected 2008 | reverse complement strand
GCCAAGATGGACGAGATCATGGATATTGCGGGTCGTTATGGGATTCCGATTCTGGAAGATGCTGCCGAGGCGTTGGGTTCGGAATTGAACGGACAGAGATGTGGAACCTTTGGTGAATTGGCCGCGCTTTCTTTCAATGGGAATAAGATGATTACCACTTCCGGTGGAGGTGCTCTGATTTGTCGCACGGAGGAAGAGGCCCGGCAAACAAAGTTCTACGCTACGCAGGCTCGTGATGCCGCTCCACATTATCAGCATACCCACATCGGTTACAACTATCGGATGAGTAATATTTGTGCGGGTATCGGTCGTGGGCAGATGTTTGTCCTTGATGAACATGTTGCCCGAAGACGGGCTATACATACTCTTTATACGGAGCTGCTTAAGGACGTTCCCGGTATAACGGTTCTTCAAAACCCTGATGGGAGGTTTGATTCAAATTTCTGGTTAACTTGTATCCTGGTTGATCCGAGTGTTGCCGGTAAGACTCGTGAGGACATTCGTTTGAAACTGGATGCTGAGAATATAGAGACTCGTCCGTTATGGAAGCCTATGCATCTTCAGCCTGTATTTGTAGATGCTCCATTCTATGGAAACGGTACGAGTGAACACTTATTTGATATCGGGCTTTGTCTGCCTTCAGGACCTACACTGACAGATGAGGATATCAGGAGAGTGGTGGATATGATCCGATATAATGAGTAAAATATGCCCTAATGGGTATAGATTTTTGTTTCGTCCCCGGTTTTATACCATGTCAGGTATAAAACCGGGGACATTTCGTTAAACGGGCGTAGCCCTAAATTGAGTACTAACAAAATATATTGTTTGTTTGTGTTCCTCACCCCAATTACATGTTCATCTGTGAAGATAGCGGTAAGTGGGTGTTTTTTTTTGTCACAAATTTATTTAAATCTAACACTATAAATAGCCGAATCTAAAGAAAATAGTTTAAATTCGAGAATTAATGTCATTTACAAATTTAAACTATAAAAAATGATTATGAAAACACATGATTCGCAGTATCTGGAAAAAATCAAAAAGAACGGCAATTATTACTCACATGATTTGAGTAATGAACAGGATTATCATTTTATAATGGATATTTTGGGTGGAGAAGAAGTAGTAAAGAACAGTTCTCCGGAACTCTTTGACATCATCAACCAGTTACGTCATAAAAATGTCCAGAAACGTTTGCAGAAAACATCATGTAATGCTGGAATACCGACAAATGAGTTTGAGAACTCTGCTAAAATAAGGTATATCAACTACAACACGCAAACAATGCTTTCAACTGCTTCGAGCATCAATCTCAACAAGTCTGCTGTAACTCTTGCAATAGTCGGAGAACTAAAAGACCTGACTTCCGGTAAAAGTGTAGCTGGATATTCCGTTTTTGGCAAAGACCAGAATGAACTAATTGCGCAAGCTCTATATGAATCAGAAAAACTTAGTAAATCCAGCGATAAACAGTTCCAGGCCATCTCGACCTTTATGTGGATAACTAATGATTCAGATTCACTCGATTTCCATTCCTGTACAGAAGTTTCAGATGTGTTTAAAATTAATAACGATAGCTATATAGTCAGGCAATTATCTGTAGATGATCCTGATACAATTCATAATCCGAAGAGAGCACACACGGTTATTGTTTATGATCGTCAGGCACAAGTTTCTGAGGATTTTGATTATGAATTTAAACTGGTCAGTTCTGGTAATGAAGTTGAAATTAAAATCCCATTTAAAGGTAGCGTTGAATTGACTCCCCCCTTTACTCCGAAGTATGTAGATAAAAACCAAAATTTTAAATTACAGATTGAACACTCTGAATTTGGAATCAAGAGTTTCGATACTACATTATGGGACAAAATAAAATGGAGTACTGAGAATAATAGATTGAGTTGGCAATTTCCTGATGATTGGGGGATGACTCTCAATAAGAAAAACTTTACTTATGGCCTTGATTTCAAGCTGTATTGCAGGATGGAAATTATTGCAGATTATGCAGGTATTCCATTTCCTTCTCCAATTCCAATAGTTATTTCATGTGACGAAACTCAAGGAGGAGATCCATCTTATAAGATGGTAAAACCTATTGATATTTGGTGGGGATGCTTCGCAAAGAATACAAAAATCTATAAGGCAGATGGTTCAATGGTAGCTATTGACAACCTTCAAATCGGAGATTCGATCATGACCTGGCAGAATGGTGATCAGAGGATAGTTGACATCATTAGTGGATTTGAATCCCAATTAGTTAGAATCGAATTAATAAACGGACAGACAATCTCAGTTACAGAAGATCATCCGATGCTTTCCAAACGAGGTACTATAAGGGCAAGAGAACTGTCAGCAGCCGACATTCTTTGTTATGGTAACCAGGAAGAAGTAGCGATTCAGTATATCTATCCTCAAAAATATGACGATATTGTTTACAATATTAAATTAGAATGTTCATCTCTTATCTTTGCAAACGGATTTGTTGCGGGTGATTTTATGACTCAGCAGAGTCGTTGTTCCCGTTTGCAAAGTGCAATGCTACAGGACAGTCATTCCAAATTGCAACAAGAATTTAAAGAACTGATTAAAAAGTTAGATTCATTTACATAGATAATTTATGGAGAACTGTAATAAAACAGCCTATTATGCATGTCATATTGATAACAATGGGCTAAATGAAAGCTATCTATCTTTTATTCCGGATTCAATTACCGGAAATGATTTTTCTTTTGATATATGGCTTTTTATTGAAAGTGGTTCACAATGTATCATTTCTCAGAAAGACGGTTTTTCCTTCGGTCTGAATAATGGCTACATCGTTTTCTCTCATCCTTCTATTGGCGAGAAATACATAAAGAACGGATTCATAAAATATGATTCAAATGAGTGGATTCATTTTTTTGTTAGCTATGATAGCCAAAAATTGGTTTTCGCTATTAATGGGATTCCGGTACAAACAGAGGAATGCATTGATAAAAAAATGATTTCTACATCCGAAATTCAAATCGGTCAAAAGTTCACTGGCTACATTCGTTCATTCAGACTTTATTCAGCGGCTATTACACCTCAGGATTATAAAAAGTACATTTATCAAACGAATTATACGAATAAGGAAGAGATGCCGGATCTTTACACATTCATAGATTGTAACACATCGGAGATTCAAGATCTGGGACCCAAAAGACTGAAAGTTTCGGCTGTTAATGGCTGTGCTATTGTAGATCTGACTCATGTATATGTACCTTCGCCCGGAAAGTATGCTTCGATGAATAATTCGGCTCATGTCAATCCTGGGGGCTTTGCATCTTCTTCTTTTGCCATTTATTTAAAATTATACTTACGGCCCTCTGAGAAAAACAAACAGGTACTTTTCGCCAACGGAGACTTTGACCAGCCAGATGCAGTAGTGATTTACACTGAAAAGGTTTCGTTGACATCCGTAAAACTGTCATTGCAAATAGGAACAGAAAATATTTCTTGTGTCACCAAACTGGATGCTTACCGTTGGTGGGATATCATTGTGAGTTACACAGCAAAAAGTATTGTATTCTACCTCAATGGTATTGCTGAAACATTTTCACTTACTGAAGCAATTGGAAAACGGGCGCGAGGTGAAGTGAAAATAGGAAATGCTTTTGATAATAACTCTCCTAATCTGGACTACACATGTGAACATTTCATCTCGATGGTAGGTGTTTTTGACAAAACACTAGGTCAAACGGATGCTAACGATTTCTTGGAAAACCACCCATTCATATTTGAAGACGGTCTTATCGCACTTTATAGTTTCGATACAGGCATACCTGTTGAATATGTTTCGTCACGTTCTGTGATGATAGAAAAAAGAGATTTACATACTGTTCAGCGTACTACTGAGCATTTATCAACTAAACCTTATTCATATCGTCTTAACAAAACTGTAGTACCGGTTTCAGATCTTACAGAATGGAAAGCATCAACTTTGCAAACAGCAATTCTTGGACTTTATAGTGAGTGTTTTGCTTTGGTACCAACCATTGGAGAAACAGAGCAATTGATGGCACTGAATTTTCTGTCGGGAGATAAACAATTGATAGAAAAAAATATAGATATTTTTGTTTCGGAAGATATAACAGTTGAAAACATTACTAAAACATTTGAAGGTCTTTCCAAAGAAAAGATTTCATTAATTAATAAAATTTTCAAGCCTTCTTTTCCCGCTTCTGCGGGAGGAAGTCTTGTTATACCATCAGTTATAGCTGCGGGAGCCAGCACAGTTTCAGTTATTTCTTCGGTTAGTGGGATTTCTTCATTACTATATGGATTGGGAATCGTTTCATTTGCGCTTGTATTAACTCAGATTTTGACAAAAGTTAAAAATAAGCTCAAGGATCGTCCTCCAGGAGGTGGACCTGCACCTATAGAGTTTGATGTAGTTTCATTGAAACTAACCGAACTCTTTTTCCAACACACACCGGATAAACCGACAGAAAGTGCTATCAGATGCCGGAATGTTAGCGGCAGAATTATGGCTCCGGAATGGAATAATACCAAAACAAAGCAAACGGTAGCAGTATATATAGCGGATAAAGTGGAAAAGGTGAAAATTAAAGCTTCGGTTTTGATTAGCGATACAAAGATAGTGCCGAAAGGAACCTATTCAGTGAAATTGACTGCCTATGTAAAAGGAGCTACCAATGCACCATTTAATCATCTGGAGTATCATGGAACACTCAGACTAGGAGAAAACAAAAATATCATTCTGGAAGCAAAGGAAAACCAAATGCCTAACAATGATATTTTAATGAGTGAAATGGAGCTTATCTGGAATTATGAAATTGATGGGAAAAAGGATACCACTTACAGTAATAAAATAATCGTTTACACATGTCCCACTACACCTGCACCTCCGATTTATATGGAAGAAGGGGCAGCAAATCGGCAAATACTTATTGAGTATCTGAATTTCTTTTCAAAATTTTCCGATGCAAATCTTTCTGCTAAGACCGAATCTGGTATGTTGTGCCAGGTACCATTAGCTACTCTTAGCACAATTACAGATTCAGTCTATCATTGTCCTCTATTACGCTATACCACAAATGCTCCTATGGGGTATATTACCGAAGTTCCCATTGATGTAGATGGTGTGAACATAGGGAGTTATCTTGTGTTTAAAGAACTGGCTTTTATCACAGCACTTCAGGCTTCTAGCATTGCTAATCCGCTAACAATAAATTGTCAGGGATATGCGGCAATACTTAGTTATAACTTTGCTCTTAGAGGAGTGAAATCCAGAATTGTCTATATCCAAGGCCAAGATGCCCTTGGCCAACCGCACATGATGCAACTCAACCTAGGAGTTATCCCGGCAAACTATGCAGGACCACCTATTACTCAATTTGGTTTTCATGTGATAGTGGAGGTATCACCGCAAGCAAATGTTACAGGATTAATCGGCAACAGATATTATGATGCCTCGCTCCAAGGGCCCGGAAATGTTAGTATGTCGAATCTTCCTTTCTCTAATAATAATACAATGACCGTAAATGGATTAGATGCGGGAAGTTATCGGGGAGCTATATTTATGTTGGGAGAATCAGTGATGATTGATGAAATATCAGCTTTCGGTATAGACCATCACCACTAGGATTTAGGGAAATAACTATTATATTAGCGTCCAATTTTGACGAATGTGTCAAAACTAAAATGACCACTCTAAAAAGTTACAGATTGTAACTAACAATTATAAAAGAGCCATATCAAACTCTGTTTTTGAGTAATGATATGGCTCTTTTCATCATTGATTTAGGGAGTCAAGTTTCAGATTAAAAGTTGTCCTTTCATCAAATTGCGTTTTGACACCCTCGTCAAAAAGGATGCTGATTTTTAAGATTTATTGTTAGTTCAATCCAATAGTCAAGGGCAATAAATGTTCATAATCCCTACGCCCTTTAACAATCTCGCTGAAAAATCTCTTGAAATAATTCAGCACAGGCACACCCTGCATCTTGCATGTTGAAATGATGGTATGATACACCGCTGAGACACGGGCCATCCTGTCACTTCCGAAGAATAACGAGTTCTTCCGATCATCGGCTAAGGTGCGAATAAATCGTTCGGCAATGGAATTGTTGATTGAATAAGAACCGTCATTTAAGGTAAGCATTCGGTGAACCCTGTCTTTCAGTTTCTATCTTCTGGTGTTACTTTTGCTGCAAAAAGTTATGTGGATTCTAAAATAGAAGATTACCATTCCCATAATACTTATCGTCTTGACGTGGAAGGGATGAAGCAACTGCTTCTTAAACTGAGTTTTGTCAGGGAAGATTTGCATTTGTAATTTGATTTTCTAAATAATTAATAATAAGCAGAAAAGAAAAGAAGAAAAAGATTGTTTATTTGGGGAGTGTTCGTAACTTTGTGGTACTAAAAGTTAGTGATATGGGAAATGTGAAGAAAAAAATAAAGGCTGTTAATAATGATCATTCGAAGCTTGAAGTTCGGAAAGAAGAAAATACCGTAGCAAAAAAAACGGATCATTCTTTGCGTTTGGTTGAGGTGTCGGATGAAGAATTAAAGCGTTTGCGCATTGATGTGTATCCTTATCTGATGTAAGTGGGTATAAGAAGCTTTTCATATCGTTTTGTACAACGAGTTGATGAATATGGAATATCGTCAAACTCATTTTTAAGATATAAATTACTTTATACTTTTAGGTCTTCAATATCTCATCAATGGTATTGGGTGTGGGTGGAAGTCTATAAGCATGACATGTATGCTATAAAGTTTCATTTGAAAGCCCATAGGAATAGTCCTCATAAATATTCTGTTATGACGGGGTTGAATGAACCGCGTCCTGTTGTAAATACGTGTGTTGCCATTATGTTGGAAATTGCTGCAATTAATCCACATGCTTCATTTGGTTTTATAGGCGCTGCTATGGAAACGGAAGCGGAAGTTAATACGAAACGATTTCGATTTTATAAACGATTGATGGCTACATACTTTAGCAAGGCTGAGTTTAGACATTTTGGAGATGTCGAAAAAAGTACTTATGTTTTGGTTCGTCATAAAGAATTAGAAGCCCATCCTACGTTAATAGATGATATTGAGGAGGGATTTAAAGCTACTTTTGATTACTTTGAATAATACCTCCTTCGTCTCTTTTATTTTTTGTACCCCAACAGGTATAGTATGGAAAATCAAACGATAGCAGATACGTAAAACAAATGCGTAGGGAAACCGGACTAACACAGGTGGATCTGTCAGAGAAAGCCGGTGTATAGGATTAGGTTTTGTACATGCGTTGAAACTGTTGAGAATGTGATACTTATAACTTTCCCTGAGGGATCGGTTCCGGATGCCCTGTTTTCCTTTGTTATCTTCCTGTAAATGTTCACCTTTGCAATGTTGATCAACGAAATGTGAATAAAATCAGTAGTAATAACATGAAGAAAAGGAGATTAGGAATATGACTTTATTTTATAAAGCAGTGCAATCGACCATGGCAACTAAGGCCGGTGACAAGAAGTGGCATTTGAATCTGGTGAAGATAGGTAAAACGGTGTCCACCCAGCAACTGGCAGAGATGATTGCGGAGAAGTCGTCATTGACCCCGGGTGATGTGCATAATGTGGTCCGGAACTTAATGACGGCAATGCGCAGCGAGTTATTGAACAGTAAGACGGTACGCCTGGAAGGGTTGGGTACTTTTACGATGAAGGCGCGTAGCCGTGGAAGGGGAGTAGACAAAGAGGAGGATGTCAATCCGAACCAGGTGGGAGCTCTTCTCTGTCACTTCACACCGGAATATACCCGGCCTGCCGCTATTGGCACTACCCGTGCTTTGCTTCAGGGTGTTGAGTTTCAGAAGATAGGCAGTATCGGCACTTCGGGCGGTAATGGCTCCGGAAATGGTGATGGAGACATTGTGGATGATCCGACTGCATAATAAGTTTAATCAGATAAATATATGAAGAAGAATAGCTGGAATATCCTTTTAAAGGTGATTATAGCTGTGGCAAGTGCCATTGCCGGAGTGATAGGAGGGCAGGGATTGCTCTGATAGCTGACCGATCGTTTCGGTTGAAAAAATAAATGCCGGTATCTGTTCGGAAGAATGGGTACCGGCATTTATTATTATGGTTAGCAAAACCGATAATTAAGAATAATCTTGTATATTTGTGAGTGAAACGATTAATAGAAATGCGTTATGGCTAAACTTTACCCGATTGGGATACAGAACTTTGAGAAAATACGTAGGGAAGGCTATCTTTATATAGATAAGACTGCATTAGTCTGTAGATTGGTAAAAACGGGTTCATATTATTTCCTGAGCCGTCCCCGTCGCTTTGGCAAGAGTCTGCTGATATCTACTCTTGAAGCTTATTTTCAAGGGAAAAAGGACTTGTTTCGTGGTTTGGCTATGGAGGAGTTGGAGAAAGATTGGATAAAATATCCGATTTTACATCTGGATCTGAACACGGAAAAGTATGATACGCCCGAAAGCCTGGATCGGATATTGAACGATACGTTGGCTAAATGGGAAATGGTGTACGGGACTGCTCCTTCTGAAACTTCTATTCCTTTGCGTTTCAAGGGTATTGTGCAGCGTGCCTGTGAACAGTCGGGGCAGCGGGTGGTGATTTTGATTGATGAATATGATAAACCGATGTTGCAGGCTATCGGTAATGAGGAGTTGGGAGAGAAGTATCGTGATACACTGAAAGGTTTTTATTCTGTGCTGAAAACGATGGACGGGTATATCCGCTTTGCCCTTTTGACGGGAGTTACCAAGTTTGGTAAGGTAAGTGTGTTTAGTGACCTGAATAATCTGAACGATATCTCCATGGACGAACCTTATGTGGAGTTGTGTGGAATTACAGAAAAGGAAATCCATCATTATCTGGAACCGGAAATTCGCCAGTTGGCGAAATATCAAAAGATGTCGTACGAAGATGCTTGCCGGGAGTTGAAGGAACGGTATGATGGTTATCATTTCACGGAAAATTCTATCGGTTTATATAATCCGTTCAGTATACTGAATACTTTTTATAAGATGAAGTTTGGCAGTTACTGGTTCGAAACAGGTACTCCGTCTTATTTGGTAAAACTTTTACTGCGTGATAAATATGACTTGCAACAGCTGGCGCACGATGAGGCGACATCAGATATGCTGAATTGCATAGATTCTACTTCGAAGAATCCTCTGCCGGTGATTTATCAGAGTGGCTATCTGACGATAAAAGGGTATGATGAACGTTTTGATATCTACCATCTGGGATTTCCCAATCGGGAAGTAGAGGAAGGATTTATCAGGTATTTACTTCCTTTTTATGCAAATATTGATAAAGGACAAACAGGGTTTCATATAACCCGGTTCGTTTCTGAAGTGGAACAGGGAGATTGTGATGCTTTCTTTCGCCGTCTGCAAAGTTTCTTCGCCGATACTCCTTATGAACTGGTACGTGACTTGGAGTTGCATTATCAGAATGTTCTTTTTATTGTTTATAAGTTACTTGGTTTTTATGTCCAGGCGGAGTATCATACTTCTAACGGGCGCATCGATATGGTTTTGAAGACAGAACGATACATTTATGTGATGGAGTTCAAATTTGACGGGAGTGCGGAAGAGGCTTTGAAACAGATAGAAGAAAGGGAATATGCCGCTCCGTTTGCCAATGATCCCCGTCAACTGCTAAAGGCAGGAGTGAACTTTAGCTCGAAGACAAGGAATATTGATTGTTGGGTCGTGGATTGACTCTAAATTCCACATGATAATCTGAATATTACACATCTGTGTGATCTGTTAATCTGTGATGAAAAAGAGTTTATTGAAGAATGCTCCCGATACGTTGCAGCTCGTCCGGACTGAACTTACAGTTTTCCGTCGCTTTCAGGTTGTCTGCCAGTTGACTGACGGAACTGGCGCCGATAATGACGGAGGTTACCAGATCATCTTTCAATATCCAGGCTAATGCCATTTCGGCTAAGGTTTGTCCGCGACTGCCTGCCACTTCATTCAATGCTTTGATTTTATTTAATACTTGATCGGTCAGTTGTTCTTTTTTCAGGAAACCTCCGCGGGCTATCCTTGAATCTTCAGGAATTCCATTTAGATACCGGTTAGTGAGCAGACCCTGAGCCAGAGGAGAAAAGGCGATAAAGCCGGTACCGTTCTCTTGGGCTTGCCGGAGGATACCTTGTGCTTCCGGTTCACGGTTAAACAGGTTATATCGTCCCTGATAGAGGAGACAATGCACGTCTCGCTCTTCCAGATATCGGTAGGCAAACTCTGCTTTTTCTTTGGGGTATTTGGAAATACCGATGTAGAGGGCCTTACCTTGCCGGACAATGTCGACGAGTGCCTGAAGAGTTTCTTCAAGTGGAGTTTCGGGATCGTAACGGTGGGTATAGAAAATATCTACATATTCCAGATTCATGCGTTTTAAACTCTGGTTGAGACTGCTCATCAGATATTTTCGGGAGCCCCAGTTCCCGTAAGGACCTTCCCACATATCATGTCCGGCTTTGGTGGATATGAATAGCTCATCACGATAGGGCATAAAGGATTTCTTCATGATTAGCCCGAACGTCTCCTCGGCTGAGCCGTAAGAGGGACCGTAGTTATTAGCCAGGTCGAAATGTGTGATGCCTTTGTCGAATGCAAAGTGAGCCATTCGAAGGCTATTGGCTAATGTATCTACATCACCGAAGTTATGCCAGAGGCCCAGGGAAACTTCCGGTAACAGTATACCGCTTTTGCCACAACGGCGATACTTCATTCCACCGGAGTATCTCGCCTTATCTGCTGAATAAATAGGATTGATCATATTCTGGAGTATTTGAGGATTAACTATGTGCAAAGATAATGGATTTATAAAGCAATATAAGTTATCAAAATAATAATTGTATTATGAATGGATAAAATAATACTGGATGGTTTGATGGAATCCCGATAATTTTGCATTATTGAAAAGCGTATGAACTAAAAACAGTGGAGATAGAATATGAAAGACATGCAAACAAAAATAGTAATGATAGGGATTCTACTTTCTGCCGGTATAATGTTGAGAGCTCAAGACAATGGAGGGTGTGAGGATTGTCCGGCTTTTAATGCAGGAGGAAAAGTGGAAGTCCGCGGTGTGAAAGAGAGGATTATCGGAGATTTGTCGCAACCGATTGCCGTTCGCGTGAAAACACTCATCCAACAGATGACACTGGCAGAGAAGGCATCTCAACTCGTGAGCGAAAGTGATAGCATCCCCAGGCTGAACCTTCCTGCTTATAATTATTGGAATGAATGTCTTCATGGAGTGGCTCGTGCAGGTGAAGTGACTGTTTTTCCACAGGCTATTAATCTGGCTTCTACCTGGGATACGGTATTGGTAAAGCGGGTGGCTTCTGCTATTTCTACGGAGGCGCGACTGAAATATCTGGAAATAGGAAAGGGGCTCACTTACTGGTCGCCTACTATCAATATGGCTCGTGACCCGCGCTGGGGAAGAAATGAAGAGACTTATGGTGAAGATCCGTATCTGACTTCACGGCTTGGAGTAGCCTTTGTGAAGGGGCTACAGGGTGATCATCCGGCTTATCTGAAAACTGTCGCAACAATCAAACACTTTGTGGCTAACAACGAAGAGAACAATCGCTTTTCCAGCTCTTCGCAAATACCGACGAAACAGTTGTATGAATATTATTTTCCGGCTTACGAAGCTTGCGTGAAAGAGGCAGGCGTGCAGTCGGTAATGACGGCTTATAATGCTTTTAACGGTGTGCCTCCCAGTGGCTCCCGTTGGCTGCTCGGTGAAGTGCTGAGAAAAGAGTGGGGATTTGACGGATTTGTAGTTTCTGATTGCGGGGCCATTGGGGTGATGAATTGGCAGCATAGGGTCGTGAATTCGTTGGAGGAAGCGGCAGCGCTGGGTGTCAACAGTGGGTGTGATTTGGAATGTGGCACTACATATAAAGAGAAATTGGTTCAGGCAGTGAAACAGGGCTTAATCTCGGAAGCTACTATTGATCAGGCTTTAACGCGGGTGCTGACCGCGAGGTTTAAGTTGGGAGAATTTGATCCGATGGAACTTGTGCCTTATAATCATTACGATAAGAAGCTATTGGCCGGCAAGAAGTTTGCGGAACTTGCTTATGAAGCGGCTGTCAAGTCGGTTGTGCTATTGAAAAATGAAAATCTGTTGCCTTTAAGTAAGGAGAAGACTAAATCGGTAGCTGTAGTAGGCCCGTTTGCCGATCATAATTATTTAGGTGGATATAGTGGACAGCCTCCTTATTCGGTTACACTTTTGAAAGGGGTGAAAGATTTGATGGGTAAAAGAGGAAAAGTCAACTATTTGAACGGTATAGGAGCTTCCAGGGATTCTATTGTGGCTGCGGTAAAAGGAGTGGATGTGGTGCTTGTAGCTTTGGGAAGTGATGAAAAAATGGCAAGAGAGAATCATGATATGACTTCTATTTATTTACCGGAAGAACAGGAGAAACTGCTGAAAGCTATTTATCAAGTGAACCCGAGGATCGTATTGGTTTTCCATTCGGGAAATCCGCTAACTTCTGAATGGGCGGATGTGCATATACCGGCGATTATGCAGGCCTGGTACCCCGGGCAGGAAGCCGGTAGAGCCCTGGCCGATTTATTGTTTGGGAACGAAAATCCATCGGGTAAGCTACCTATGACTATTTATCGGGCGGAAGATCAGTTGCCGGATATCCTGGATTTTGATATGTGGAAAGGGCGTACTTATCGTTATATGAAGGAAGATCCTTTATATGGTTTCGGTCATGGGTTGAGTTATACATCATTTGGGTTCGATGGTATACAAGGAAGTGATACCTTGAAATCGGGCGCAAGGTTGCAATGTTCGGTTGAATTATTCAATACCGGTAAATGGACCGGAGAAGAAGTCGTCCAGGTGTATGTTTCCAGAGAAAATACTCCTGTCTATACATATCCGTTGAAAAAATTGGTAGCGTTTAAAAAGGTGAAACTTGCTCCGGGTGAGAAGAAGAGAGTTGAATTTAATATACCTCCCCGGGAGTTGTCGGTCTGGGAAAATGGAAACTGGAGGATGCTTACCGGAAAGTATACGCTGTTTATAGGTTCCGGACAACCGGGACTGGCAAAGGGTGTTACGAAAGGTTTTGAGGTTAAGACACAATAAGGTTGGTTTTTACAGGTTCTGAGGTAGTAGTGTTTTTTTAAGGAAAGATTGTTTGAAGGTAATTTCTTTATGTACTTGTTCTCTGATGTAAGGGTGTGCTGATTGTATCACTATCGGATAAAATAATACTGGATTGTTAATGATAACTGCACTAATTTTACATTTGAGAAAGTTCTCCGATATTGGGATAAAACAAGTCTCGATTTCGTCTTTTAGATAAACTATGGTAGAATAACGGATGCATTGAAGGCAGAAAAGAAATAAAGAGTGTTTGTCTGAATTGCATAAGTGAATGATAAAATCATACTTGTTTGTTCTCCCGGTTGACTCTATTTTTGCATTATCACAAAATTAATCATTTTAAATCAGTGTAATAGTATGAAGAACATGATGTTGTTTCTGATGGCGCTCTTGATGAGCAGCCATATGATGGCTCAGCAAACCATTGTTACAGGCGTAATCACCGATGCTAACGATGGATCTCCATTGATTGGAGCCAATGTACTGGTCAAAGGTGCCGGAACCGGTTCTATTGCCAATGTGGACGGTAAATACAGTGTAAACGTTCCGAGTGGCAAGAATGTACTGGTCTTCTCGTGTGTGGGGTATAAAGAACAGGAGATTACTTTAAAACCCGGACAGAAAATACTCAATGTGACAATGAAGGAAGATACTGAACTGCTGGATGAGGTGGTAGTCATAGGCTATGGTACAATGAAGAAGAGTGACTTGACAGGATCGGTCACCAGTATCAAAAGCGAAGACTTGATGAAAACCAATCCGATCAGTATCAACCAGGGACTTCAGGGGCGTATTGCAGGTGTGCAGGTCAACCAGAATGATGGTGCTCCCGGAGCAGGCGTGAGTATTCAGATTCGTGGTGCGAACTCGTTTTCAACTTCTACAGAACCGCTTTACATTGTAGATGGTATTCCTTTTACCAGTAGTGGAATGCCCGGAACAGGTAAAGATGGTATGATGCAGACGGCCAATCCTCTGTCGACGATTAATCCGTCGGATATCGAGTCTATTGAGATCCTGAAGGATGCTTCAGCTACGGCTATTTACGGATCACGCGGTGCGAACGGAGTGGTATTGATTACCACCAAGCGTGGTGCGAAGGGAAAAGACAATATCAGCTTCAGTGCTAATTTCGGAATATCGAAAGTAGTGAAGAAATTGGATATGTTGGATGGATATGCATATGCGATGTATAGGAATGAAGCAGCACGGATGTTTAATGAATACGAGAATGCAAATGAAGCTATTCCTTATCCGGGCACTTCGAAAGTGGACCCGAATACCGGTGAATCGGTTTATTCTCCGGGACCGGAAGATTACCGGAATGGTACGTATCCCAGTGTAAACTGGCAGGATGAAGTATTTGAAACAGCTTTTTCCCAGGAATACAATCTGAGCGTGAACGGTTCGAATGATAAGGGGTATTATGCAATCTCCGGTAATATACTGGATCAGAGCGGTATCATTCATAACTCCGGATACAAACGTTATTCATTCCGTGCGAATCTCGCTCGTAAGGTACACGACTGGATTGAAATCGGTACGAATATGAGTTTTACCAACTCATTGAACAAGCTTGCCAAAACCAATTCTGTCAGTGATGGTATTATCCGGGGGGCTTTGTTCTATCCGGCTACCGCACCCTTGGACGATGAAACGAATAATGCCCAGTTGAACTGGTTCTCATCGAATCCTTATGTATATACCCGTGCGGCTAAAGATGAACTGGCAACGAATAGTTTCTTCTCTTCTTCATTTGTGGAAATCACACCGTATAAGGATTTGAAAGTTCGTCAGAATGTGGGTTTCTCCTATAATATAAACGAACGTGATGTGTACTATAACAGAGAGACGGTGGAAGGTAAAGATCCGACAAACGGATACGCCTCAAAAGCTGATAACTGGGCGAAGAATCTGGTACTTGAAACGATGGCGACTTACAACAAAACTTTCAATAAGAATCATTCGTTGAATGTGGTTGCTGCTTTCTCTTATGAAAGAGGGGACTATGGTAATAAAGCAATGGTAGCTACCGGATTCCCCCAGGACCTGACGGAAGACTTTGATATGAGTGCCGCTGTGAATCCGCAGAAGCCGACCAGTGGACGCGGAATGACTTCTCTGGTTTCTTTCCTGGGACGTGCCAACTATAACCTGATGAATAAGTATCTGTTTACTGCCTCTTTCCGTCGGGATGGTTCCAGTAAGTTTGCACCGGGCAACAAATGGTCTAACTTTGCTTCAGGAGCTATTGCCTGGAGAGCATCGGAAGAGCAGTTTATTAAGGACCTGAATTTGTTTAGTAACCTGAAGTTCCGTGCAAGTTCCGGGCAGACTGGTAATCAGGCGATAGGCGCCTATGCTACCCGTGACTATCTGACTGTGGCCAATTATCCGATTAACGGTGCACTTTCCAGTGGATTTGCCAATCTTACCTGGAGAGGACCTGCCAATCCGGATTTGAAGTGGGAGACTACCAGCCAGTATAATGTGGGTGTGGATATGGGATTCCTGCAGAACAGAATTAATTTGACTGTCGATCTGTATTACAAAAAGACATCTGACTTATTGCAGAATATACAGATACCACAAAGTACAGGTTTCTCGAATATGACGACTAACTTTGGAAATGTAACGAATAAGGGACTTGAAATTACCGGAAAGTTCTATGCGATCACCGGTAAGAACTTCAACTGGGATTTTGATGCTAATATTTCCTTTAACCGTAACAAGATCAGCGGACTTCCGGGAGATCAGTTTGCCCAGGGATGGAGTAAGGCTGATAATGTATTCCTGCAGCGCAACGGAATGCCGATCGGAACCATTTATGGATTTGTGGAAGATGGTTTTTATGATAATATTGCTGAAGTAAGAGCCGACCCGTTTTATGCAAAAGAGTCAGAAGCCGTATGTAAAGCAATGGTGGGTGAGGTGAAATATAAAGATTTGGATGGAGTAGCCGGTATTACAAATGCTGATCGCCAGGTAATTGGGGATACGAATCCGGATTTCACTTTCGGTATGACTCACAATTTTACTTATAAGAACTTTTCTTTAAGCTTTTTCCTGCAAGGATGTGTCGGAGGTGATATTTTCAATGCGAACTTACTCGAGGTGACTATGAGTGGTATTGGTAATATTCCGCTGAATATATATGAATCTCGCTGGACACCCGAAAACCGGGAGAATGCCAAATGGCCGAAAGCTTATGCCGGCTATGGAAGAACGATGAAACTGTCTGATCGTTATGTAGAAGACGGATCTTATCTGAGAATGAAGAATATTAATCTGGGGTATAAGTTTGTCTCTCCGTTCAAGGGAATTGAATCGATCAATCTGTTTGCTTCTGTCAGCAATGTATTCACCATTTCGGGATATAGCTGGTATGATCCGGATGTAAACTCTTTCGGTAGTGATGCTTCTCGCCGTGGCGTGGATTTATTCTCGTATCCAAGTAGTCGCACCTTCTCATTTGGTTTACAGTGTACGTTCTGATGTTTAACTCAAATCAAGAAAAGTCATGAAAAAAATAATATTCAAATCGTTTTTATTGCTATGGACAGTCCTGTTGGCATGTTCATGCAATGATTTGCTGGAAGAAAAGGCCTATGATTTTGTGTCACCCGAACAGTTGGGAGACAGTGAGAGTGCGGCTTCCCAGCTTGTGACAGGTACTTATAATACAGTGATCACCAGCTTTATTGCTCCGGGTTCTTATCTTTATCTGACCAATATGGATTGTGACTATGCGTCGGGTGCATCATGGGCATTTGGTAATGTCGGAGCAGGTAATCCACAAGGATTCTGGGGAATAGATCATATGTGGCAGGGCAGCTATACGTTGATTCACCGGGCAAATCTGGGTATATCCAAGATCTCGGCTATGAATAACCTGACTCCGGAGAGTAAACAGGACGCTTTGGCACAACTCTGCTTCCTTAAAGCATGGGCTTATTTTAACTTGGTGAGAAATTACGGTCCTGTGCCTATTTTCCGGAAATCAATATCGGAAGGGGAAGCTATGAGCCAGCCTCGTGCCTCGGTATCGGACGTATACACACATATCATTGAATTGCTGGAACAAGCTGAAGGAATGTATTCGAAAGATGATGCCGGGTTTGTAGCGGGACGTGCCTCGAGCGGAGCTGCCAAAGCGTTATTGGCGAAAGTATATGTTACTATGGCTTCCGGGGCGATGTCCGGTGTGCCTATCGTGGTTAAGGGAGGAGATCCGAATATATTTGAACCACAACCTATCACGCACATTGCAAAGACTGTTGCAGGTTATGAGTCTTTTGATCCGGCCAAGTATTATGCGTTGGCACGTGACAAAGCTTGGGAGGTGATAAACGAATATACCCTGTTTGATAATTATATGGACGTATGGGCCATAGGAAACCGTAATAAGGGAGAACACATCTGGATGGCACAGGCCATCAGCGGTGATAAGGACTTTGGAAACACGATCTGTCAGGATTATGTGGGCATTTTCAAAGAAGACGGTACGATGGAAGGTAACTGGTATGGTATGCGCGATCACTGGTATCTGCTTTTCGAAGAACAGGATACGCGTATTGTCGATGGAGTTATTCACCGATATGCGTCGGATGGAATATCCAATGGTAAGGTTATCTATAACTATTATCCCCGTTGGTATGCAGATAAAGTAGAGAATAAGGAGGTATATGACAGTCAGGGCAATGCTTTTGATGGTACGGAAGTCTATCATGAAGGTCAGGGGTGGACATTGGCGAAATTGACGAAATTTACTTTTGTTACAGACC